>JAEEGL012322710.1_pt1 | contig 11417 bp, 11 predicted proteins | sample 9134231 | NCBI WGS metagenome assembly JAEEGL01 (sample SAMN16246548, study PRJNA631951) | gut metagenome | biome: gut microbiome; feature: rumen; material: fiber-attached | host: Bos | place: Iran: Karaj | collected 2018-10
ATTTCTTTAAGAAAAATTCTCTTTTTCTCGCTTCTTGGATGGTACCAGCTTTATTGACTTGTCTTTTGAATCTACGAAGAGCATCATCTAAAGTTTCATTTTCACGAACTGAAGTCTTTGGCATGTAATTCACCTCCTTGAAGCTTTCGCAACGCGACTATTATTACAAAGTAGTCTAATAATTGCAAGTATTATTTTTAAATAATTTTAGTGCCGTTAGATGTGCCGATGCGGTTAGCACCCGCTTCCACCATAGCAATAAGGTCTTCATGAGTGCGAACACCACCACTGGCTTTAACGCCCATTTCTGGACCAACTGTTTCTCTCATGAGTTTGACAGCTTCCACTGTGGCACCACCGGTTGAGAAACCTGTGCTTGTCTTAACGAAGTCAGCACCAGCTTCTTTAGCAGCTTTACATGCTCTAACGATTTCATCATTGGTTAATAAGCATGTTTCGATGATGACTTTTAAGATAATCTTTGAACCAACGGCTTGTTTAATTTCTCTAATTTCTTCTCTGACATAATCATCATGACCGGCTTTAAGCATGCCGACATTGATGACCATATCAACTTCTTGAGCGCCTTCTTTAACAGCGAGGATAGCTTCTTCCACCTTGGTCTTTGTTAAGTTCATACCAAGAGGAAAACCGATGACTGTGCAAACTTTAACATCGCTATCTTTTAAACAGGCAGCGGCCAATGGAACATAGGCAGGATTAACACAGACAGACATGAAGTCAAATTGTTTAGCTTCTTCACAAAGTTTCATGATTTGTTCTGGAGAAGCATCTTGTTTTAATAATGTATGGTCGATTAATTTATTGTATTTCATATAATAAACTCCTTACCCTTTATTATAACACAAAAGAAAAAGTCCATTTAAGGACTTATCTCATTTAAGAAAAACTACTTTTCTTCTTTCTTGGCGGCTTTCTTAGTGGAAGCCTTTTTAGCTGGTTTTTCTTCTTTAACGAGTTTACCGTTTAAGTAGACTGGTTTGCCAGCATAATAACCACATTTTGGGCAAACGTGATGGGCTTTGATCATCGCACCACATTGTGGGCATGTAACTAAGCCGGAAACGCTTAATTTGAAATGTGTTCTTCTTAATCTTTTTCTTGTTTTACTAATTCTTCTTTGTGGAACGGCCATGGGTCTATCCTCCTTAATAGCAACGGGGATTATTATATTTAAATAATACTATTTAGTCAATGTATTTTTAGACATCTTCTAAATAATCTTAATTTGTTATGATTATATCATGCTTTTTTGTAGTTTGACTGTTATGTACTGTCCTACCATAGATTCCTTATTAGGAATCTCAACACTGATATAATTCGATGTATGGCCAATATTTAATCCTTTTTCTTGATCGTATTTTTCCACTAAAACGGTAACTTCTTTACCGATAAAGCGATTAGTGAAGTTTTTGTATAGTTCGTCAGATAAGTCTAACAAGGCTTTCGATCTTTGTTTTTTCACTTCTGGAGAGATTTGTCCATCCATTCTCGCCGCCACGGTTCCTGGTCTAGCGGAATATGGGAAAACATGTAGCATGTCGAAACATTCTTTACAAAGGTTATAGGTGTCTTGGAAGTCTTCTTCACTCTCTTGTGGGAAGCCCACTATTACGTCGCCAGAAATCATCACATTATGCATTAATTCCTTGATGCGTTTGATTTTAGAAATGAATTGCTCTCTAGTGTATTTTCTATTCATGAGTTTGAGCACATGATTAGCGCCACTTTGAAGAGGAATGTGCAAATGCTTAGCAAGATTATCTTTGCTAGTAATTAATGAGATTAATTTATCATCAATCTCACTTTCTTCTATAGAAGAGATTCTGAGACTTTTTAGTCCTTCAATATCTAATAACGTCTCCACTAAGTCGGAGAATAAAACGTCTTTTAAGTCTTGTCCATACCCGCCAACATGGATGCCAGAAAGGACGATTTCTTGATAGCCTTGTCCCACTAAGTATTTTGCTTCTTTAATGACATTTTCTTTGCTTCTAGAGCGCATTTTACCTCTTCTATATGGAACAATGCAGTATGTGCAAAAGTTATTACAGCCATCTTGGATTTTAAGGAAGGCTCTGACGTTTTCTGTATAGGAAGTGATTCCTAATTCTTCATATTCAAAAGCTCTGGTGTTTTCTTCGATGATCTTGTAGTGGCCACCATCGCTTAATGCTTTCTTAATTAAATCGATAACATCTCTTCTATGCGATGTGCCTAAAAGAATGCTTGGTTTAATCTCTTCTTCGATGAATTTGTGATTACCTTGGGAATAACAACCCATTACTGCGATAACAGCGTTAGGAAACAGTTTTTGCATCTTTCTAATGTGCTGTCTGCTCTTTTGATCTGCGGTAGCTGTTACTGAACAAGTGTTGATTAAAACAACATCTGGGTTTTTACCATCTTCTATGAAGCCCTCTTTAATTAATAACGAAGAAAGAGCGCTTAGTTCATAAGCGTTCACTTTGCATCCGAGATTGTAAGTAGTAAAGGTTTTCATAGTCTAGCCCAATCGTGGAATCGAATGAGGTGTAATAAACGAGAAGAGATAAAACCGTTTTGATATAAAGCGTTAATGACGCCTTCTCTATCAAAGGCAAAATAGGCATCAACGACTGGTTTAATTCTCTCTAACATATGAGCGTAATTTGGGTGATGGATGTGTCTATCAAATAAGACGATACTAGCGTCTAATCTACCTTGTTCATTTATAAAATAAATGGTATTGGTGTCATAATGGAAATACGCTGTTTCTTTATCGACTTGAGAAATCTTCACGAGTCTTGAAAAATGGGAGTTATATAATTCACTACCATATGTATCAAATGGATCGATGACTGTATCCTTAAAGTTTTCCATCAAACCATTATATGGATAAGTCAAAAGTTTTTCTGGATCGTTAAGATAGATTTGGTTTAACGCTCTTGTGAAGAAAGGGATATAAATCTTATCATTACCATCTTGATAATTTGGCAATTCAGAGATGATTTCATGGAAAGATTTAACAAAGTTAGCGTGGTTCTTTTTGTTAGAGGAATTAATATAATTACCTAAGTTACGGATTTCTTCCTCCATCTTTGTTTTATTGATATAGGCATATAAAACGATATTAGCCCTCATGATTTCAAAAGGATCGTTTTCGATGTCATAGAAATGCACAAAGTGCGGTAAGCGCATTAATAAGTGACGATTGGTCAAGAAAAAATGAAACTCTTCGCTTTCTTCGAAGGCTTTTCTTTTTTTAGCTTTGGAGGCGATATAAGGGAATAAATGTTTCATTTTTCTAAGATATATCCTAACACACTTAAGGCGTAGATGGCCGCAGTTTCTGCGCGAAGTATTCTTTTGCCTAAGGAAGTTCTAATAAAACCTTGCTTGACTAAGTTATTGATTTCTTGTTCGCTAAAGCCACCTTCTGGTCCAATTAAAACAGTCACTGATTTACCTTTTTCCACTTTGGAGAAGATTGATTCGGTATCACTAGCGTCTTTCTCATAAGCGACATAATTGATATCGCTAAAAACTTCTTTTGGCAAATTCTTTAAGTTAAAGATTCCAAGTAGTTCTGGAACGATTAAGCGATGTGATTGTTCGCTCGCTTCTTTCATGATTTTATTAAAGCGAACAAGCTTCTTTTCTTGGTCTTTTCCTTCGTAGGTCACCACTGTTCTTTCGCTTTCAATTAAAGCGACTTTTTTAACACCTAATTCAGTGGCTTTTTGAAGGACTAAATCAATCTTATCACCTTTGGTGAGAGCGAATAAAAGAGTGATATCTTCTTTAATTTCAACATCGTTTTCAATCTCGTGAATCACAGAGATTTTTAAAGGGTTAAAATCATCAATACGACATAAAAAAACTTTGCCCTCATGGACCACTTCGATTTCATCATTCTTCTTCATGCGCATAACATGGGAAACATGATGTTCATCATCGGGGTTTAGATGGACAAAATAGTTTTGATCAATACTAGCGAAGTAGCGTTGCATTAAACAACGAACTCTCCCTCACCATCTCTTAAGTCTGGTAAGAAGTTATATACGGCACCGGTAATACCACTAATGGCATAAACGGTGAGAACTGGCACTAAAATTGCAATAGCAATATGAAGTTTTAATAAGAAGAAGAATAAGGCAAAAACACCAGCGAGGATAACTAGATTCATAACGAGCCAGAAGATACCGGCTTTCTTTTTCTTGAGATAAAAGAATGGCGCACCTGTGAAACCAAAAGCTAAGAAGAATAACAAAAGTTTTTTGCGGCGGCATTTAACTTTTTGACCTTCTTGGAAGTTGTTCAAATCGATTTGGGAAGTGACTTCCATAGTGTCACTACCGACACCTTGTAATGGATTCTTTGTGCCACAGACTGGGCAAATGTCTTTATCAAATTTTGTGATACGGGCTCCACAGTTACGACAATTTGGCATAATTTACCTCTTTATTTATCTTAATATTTCCTCTTAAAAATTGCATTAAAATAGTAATTTTATTTGGGGTTGGGTTTTTATTATAAGAGAAGGGAATAATCATTCGCAATAACATTAATAAAATTTTTAATTTTTTAGTTGTAGAGACGCACTCTTTTCTATATAATTAAAAATCGCTTACTAAGTAAGTGAATTGGCTGGATAGCTCAGCTGGCTAGAGCAATCGGTTCATACCCGGTCGGTCGACGGTTCGAATCCGCCTCCAGCTACCAATTAGACAATAATCCCACTCCGTATATACTGAGTGGGTTTTTATTTTGTCTAAACTAGCATAAAATATGGGTATGAATCGATTGAAAAGAATCGTCTTAATCTCAATTATTAGTTTACTTATACCTAGCTGTGGAGCGGGTTCTTTAAGTTCGCTAGTTGAAGATTCAAGTGATGAAGTAAACAGTTCTTCTAGTGAAGAGATTTCAGTGTGCAAACACACTAATTTGAGCGAAGAAGAAGTTATCAAGGAACCATCTATTATCGAAAGTGGTCTTGCTAAATATCACTGTTTAGATTGTAATGAGGAATTTGAAAAAGCCACTTATAAGTTAAATGAATACGTCTTTGAAGATGCTTACTATATGTATGATGGTCAGGCTCATGACTTATTAATTAAAGGTATGATTCCTTATGGCACCACTGTCGAATATGAAAACAATTCATTAACGGAAATTGGTGAAAAAGAAGTGACAGCGAATATCTTTGATATTAATCATGAATTATTAGAAAGTAAGAAAGCTAAAATACATATCATTGAAAATACTGGTTTTCCAAATATCTATATCGACACGAATGGCGTGGAAATCCAAGACAAAGAAAACTATGTCGATATGACTTTAAGCACTGATAACTGTGAGTCTAAATATGTTATCAATAACTCCAGTGGTTTAGTGAGATTTAGAGGTAACGGCACGATGACTTATTCAAAGAAAGCGTACCGTCTTAAGATGAATAGCAAAATTAATGTCCTTGGTTTAAATCAAGGCGCCAAAGCTAAGAGCTGGGTTTTACTCGCGGATTACGCTGATCAATCAATGATGAGAAACGCTACCGCTTTATATATGGGTGATTCCTTACTCAACTATTCTAGAAACTATGCTTCCGATTATAAGCACGTTAATGTCTACATGAACGGCGAATATAACGGGGTTTATCTACTTGCAGAACAACAACAAGCTAATGGTAATAGAATTAGATTAAACGAAGCGGATACAGACTATACTGGCACTGATATCGGTTATCTATTAGAACTCGATAACTACGCCAAACAAGAAGATTATTACTTTGAAATCGGAAGAGATTGGGGCGATTCTGTAAATGGCGTCAATCTTCCTAAAAAAGCTTATACCATCAAAACAGATGTTTATGATACCGTTCAAGTTAACTATGCCAAGAAGTATTTAGGTAATGTCTATAGCGCTTTTATGAGTGCGGTTAATAACAAGGGCTTAAAAGTCCTAGATGATAATCACGATTTAGTGGATTCACCATATGACAATCAATTTGATACTTTGAACTCAATGATTGATTTAGAATCAGTCTTTAAGATGTATGTCTTACATGAACTCATTAAAACAGTTGACGTTGGATTCTCTTCATTCTATATGTTCGTGGACTTCTCCTCGGGAAGTAGATATCCAAGACTCACCTTTGGTGCACCATGGGATTTTGACTGGAGCAGTGGCAATGTTAATGAGTCACCATACACCACTTCTCAAGGTGAATATAACAGCACTAACTTCGGGCATTTGAATCCTTGGTTCTTTATGCTTTCTAAGACCGATTTCTATCAAAGCATGGTTAAGAAATATTACAAAGTGTTCTTAGATTCCGGTATTTTAACTGGAGCGATTAATCAGGCTAATTATGAAGCGGTTGCCTTCGCTAATGAATTTGCCCATAACTATGAAAAATGGCAAACACTAGGCACGATTATTTATAAATACACACCAGAATCAGTAAAATCATATAAGGTTCATAAAGATGCTGTTGACGCTTTAGTGAACTGGTTAAATAAAAGAAAGAACTCAATGGATACATATTTGGGGTAAAGCACTATGAATAAGCAAAAATTACTAAGAACTATCATTATTATCGGCTGCGTAGCCGTCGTTGTTGGCGCATTCGAAGCTATTGTTAATATCATTCCTCCGGAAAAAGTTATTGAACATAACGTCTTTATCAAAGATCCTGACGCAAAAAGGCCAATGCTCGCTGCGCATAGAGGTGGCTCATTAAATAATCCAGAAAATACTTTAAAGGCTTTTAAAGCGGCTGTTAGCGAGTATGGTAACGATATTATCGAAAGCGATATCTGGTTAACAAAAGATGGTAAGATCGTTTTCTCTCACGATAAATCGATTGATAGGATGAGCGATGTCAAACTATTTGATGACACCAAAGATGAGCATCTCATCGCTGACTATACCTTAGAAGAACTTCAAAACTTCAATATGGGCTATGGTTTTAAAGATAAATCAGGTAACTATCCTTACAAAGAATTAGTGGATAAAGACCAAGTGGATAGAAAAGATGTCTTAAAGGCTAACAACTTACAAATCTTAGAAGTTGATGAGCTCTTTAATGAATACTACGTTTCTAAACCAGATTTGTTATTTATCGTTGAAATTAAAAACGGTGGCGAAAAAGGCTATCAAGCTGCTAATGTTTTAGATGATTTATTAACTAATAAATATCCTAACTACAAATCAAATGTGGTTGTCGGCACATTCCACGATGAAATCGCTAAAGACTTAAAAGAAAATCACCCCACTATTCTTAGAGGGGCATCCACAGGGGAAGCCAGAAACTTTGTCATCACCCAAATGTTAGGCGTTAATTTATTCAATAAAGCGGACTTTGTGTGTCTGCAAATTCCAACTTCCTACACTTTAAAAGGTGTGAAGTTCAAACTCGATAAGAAAACATATATCAAAAGAGCGCATAGAAGAAATATGGCGGTACAATACTGGACCATTAATAACGCTGATGATATGAGACATTTAGCGGATCTTGGTTGTGACTGTATCATGACTGATGACCCAGAGTTATTCAATGAAGTATTCAAATAAAAAAGGGCATCGCCCTTTTCTTTTTACCACAATTCTTTCTTTAAATAGATTGAATCTTCTTTAGTAATGTCTCTTAATTTCCTCGCGGGATTACCGACGTAAATAGCACCACTTTCTAAATCTTTAGTGACCACTGAACCAGCGCCCACTACGACATTATCGTGAATCGTGACTCCTGGTAAGATAGTGACATTACCGCCAAACCAGCAGTCATTACCGATGGTGATTGGCTTTCCATATTCTCTATCGGTTTGATAGCCTTTTTCTTCGTTGAAGTAGAACTTTCTTTCTTCCGCGATTAAAGAATGTAAAGCGGTCAAAATAGAAATATTAGGACCGAAGAAACAATTATCACCGATGGTGACTGGACAAACATCTAAGATAACTAAATTGAAATTGAAATAAGTGTTTTTACCAATCTTGGTAAATAAGCCATAGTCCACGAAGACTGGACCACGAATAAAAACAGTATCATCCGCTTGTGGAAAGATTTCTTTTAAAAGAGCTGCCTTACGTGGATCAGCTTCAACAAGGTTATTATATTCAATACATAGTTTTTGGGCTTCGATACGACGTTCAGCTAACTGTTTTTCCATACAGTTGTATATTTTACCCGCTAGCATTTTTTCTTTTTCCATAACGATTAATCTTTATGATAAATTCTCACATAGTCAACAAGCATTTCTGCTTCAACAAAGTCATCGCCAACTGTTTTACCATTATCATAATTACCACCTACCGCTAAATTGAGTAATAGATGGAATGATTGATCAAATGGCGCATTAGAAGAAGATTCGGTATATAAAGGATTACCATTTTGATATTGACTTGGTTTCACTTCATGGAATATATAGCCATCAATCATAAATTTAAAGCCTTCCACTGTCCACTCCACTGCGTAGCAATGATATTCAGTGATGTCTGAATCAGTAAATGTATAGTCTTTGTTATAATACACATCAGCGTTTCTTGTAGAACCACTATGAAGGGTCGCACCATAAACATTTGGCAAACGGCCCCTCGCTTCCATAATGTCAATTTCGCCACTGGTTGGCCACCACATATCTTGGAAGTTACTTTCAGGAAGCATCCAGAAAGCAGGCCATAGGCCTGTACCAGCGGGAAGTTTGATTCTTGATTCAATATAACCATAGGTTGTGGTTACTTGACCTTTTGTTCTTAAACGCGCGCTTGTCACTTCATAAGTATGGTCTTCTGTGACCGTTCTTTCTTTTTGGGCAAAGATGTGTAAAGAACCATCTTTTAAATAGAAATTATGCTCGGTATAGAATTGGTCTTCATTATTGCCCCAGCGATATACTCCATAATCAGAGCCATCCCCATGCATTGCTTCCCAATGACTACCAAGTCTTGAAGAAGAGAATTCATCTTGCCAATAAATTGAGTAGCCTTCAGGGGCATAGCCTTTAAATTCTTCTGGTTCACTAGAAGATATTATTTCAGAAGAAACTGGTTCGTTAGAGGAACTAATAGGCTCTTCTGAAGTAACATCAAAACCACTACTCTTCTTACCAATTTCAAAAGAGCAAGAAGATAAGGTGATAGAACTTAAAATGATGAGGATGAAACTTTTTTTCATAAAGGGAAAAGGGGGAGTAAAAACTCCCCCTGTTGTGTTAATTAAGCAACTGTTAATTGAATGTCGTGAAGAGTGAAGACAGCGGCAGCATCAAGGGCAACAGCACCGAGTTCGAATGTTAATTTGCGATCTTTGCTAAGTCTAGCGCCTTCATATTCGACAGAAGCCACTTTTCTTTCGCCGACTTCAAATGAACCCGCACCGATACTACTACCATCATAGATTTGATAGCCAGCACCTTCAACGTTCATAGAATAGGTGAATGTAATTGTGTATGTTTTGCCAACGTCACCGATTGGGACGGATTTATCGAAGTTAGCTTGGATATGCCAACTTGTGGAACCCCAACCATTGAATGTAACGGTGACAGAGCCATCGTTACCATAGCTAATCCATTCTGCTGGGATAGAATAACCTAAACCTTGATCATGAGCATATGTGGCATCATATTCAATGCGTGTCTTTAAAAATAAATCGAAGTCACCAGTGACTGGGTCATCTAAAGAAACTGCTTGTGTGAAGGAAGCATCTTTATAATAACCAATAATCTTTCTACCAAAGCCGATATCTAAATCGTCTGGAAGAATCATTGGAGAATTCTTTAAAACATCAACTGTTTTAAGCGTCTTAGTAGATGTTTTGATTGTGACATGAGCGGTATTTTCTGCGGTCTTTTCCACTAAGTTAGCCACAAATGTGCAATCTTTAGTAATCGCCATTGTGGATGTATATGGAGTTGTACCATCATAGAAACCACCATAGAAGTAGTTACCACCTGGGTTGAAGTTAGGAGCCACAACTGTTTGTCCATCTCTCACGTAAATGTCTTTTAATACTTCGTCGCCATTTTTGAATAAAACGTGATGATATTTATGAGCTGGATCAGCATCATATAAACGGAATGGAGAGAACTTAAGTTGAGAACCAGCAAGGTTGTTATCGCCGTTTGGATTGACGCCTAATTGGATAGATAATAAAGCACCACTACCTTGAGTGACATCAAAGGTGAAGTAATTGCTACCTTCTTGAAGGTCTAAAACGTGACCAGAAACAGTCATTTTGCCAGCCACATCACTTGTTAAATCCCAAGCGAAATGATATGTATCGCCAGCTTGAGCATATGGTAAATCAAAGAATAATTGAACACTCCAGAATTCCCAACCATTGACATAATTCATGGTATATTCGTTATTGGCCTTGTTATAAACAATGGATTCAATGGAACCACCATCAACACCACAGGTGATGATTGTACCACGACTTGATTTTGTGGAACTTTCAATACCCGCTTGAGGATTATGGTCATCATAACAAATATTTGTGCCAAGAGTAGATTCGTCTGGATAAATGAAGAATCCGAGTTCTTTCTTTAAGTTGAATGTGCCTTTTGTCGCACTCACTTCAAGAACAACACTACCAGTCGCTTTGCAAAGAACGCTACTACCAGTAATAGTCACTAAATCCGCACCAGTTTTAGCGGTGACAGTAAAATCATTGGTTGCGATTTCGTCAATCTTAGCACTAATAGTCACTGTTTGGCGAACCATCGCACGTCCACTCATGGATACGCTTAAGACTGGTTGAGCAACTTCCGCAAGAGTAACTCTAATAGTCACTTCAGCAGCAGGCATTGTAAATGAATAACTGCCATCACTACCAGCAGTAATCTTTTCACCATTGACTCTCACGGCACTGACTTCTTTTGATGTGTCTGTCAGAGTGACTGTGAATTTGACTTCTTCACCAACTTCATATTCTTCTTTTAAGCCAGAAATTGTGCAGCCTTCATCCGCTTTAGCGGTCACAGGGAACTTGCCAGTTTGTTGTTGAGAAGATTGATCACCACCACTTGGGTTTGTTTTACCACCGCAAGCGACAAGAGCAGTTAAACCGCCCATTAAAAGAGCACTTACGGTCACAAGAGAGAATAATTTCTTTTTCATAAATTTCCTTTCATTTCATTATGTTTTTATGTCGATTTTGTCAAATTTAGACATATAATCTTGCGGATATAATCCTATATTAAATATATAAAAAGGTCAAATAGAATGCACTTTTGTAAAATAAAAAACTCCGTATCGGAGTCTTTTATAACGTTTGGCGGAGAATTAGGGATTCGAACCCTAGCGGGGCTATAAACCCCCTACCGGTTTTCAAGACCAGCCCCTTCAACCACTTGGGTAATTCTCCATTGGTGGACCAGGCAGATCACGATACTGCAACCATTCGGTTATGGGCC
>JAEEGL012463205.1_pt1 | contig 11417 bp, 11 predicted proteins | sample 9134231 | NCBI WGS metagenome assembly JAEEGL01 (sample SAMN16246548, study PRJNA631951) | gut metagenome | biome: gut microbiome; feature: rumen; material: fiber-attached | host: Bos | place: Iran: Karaj | collected 2018-10
AGTCGTGGTCGTCATCGACGAGTACGACGCTCCCCTGCTGGATGTGCTGCATCAAGAGGCTCTTCTGCCGGATTACCGCCGTGTCATGCAGGAGTTCTACCAGCCGCTGAAGGCGAGCGAGGCCATGATCAAGTTTTGCTTCATCACGGGCATCACCAAATTCTCACAATTGAGCATTTTCTCGACCATCAACAACTTGACGAATATTTCGATGGACGACAAATACGCCGCCATCTGTGGCATCACCGAGAGTGAGTTCGCCAACGACATGGCCCCCGACATTGCCATGCTGGCCGAGGAATACGAATGTACCCCCGAGGAAATGCACGCCAAGCTGAAATCGCAATACGACGGCTATCGGTTTTCTGGCAAGTCGCCCGATATTTACAACCCGTTCAGTCTGCTCAAGTGCTTCAACCATAAGAAGATAGGCCACTATTGGTACGAGAGCGGCACCCCGACGTTCTTGATTAGACAGATGCAGCAATTCAGGACGGACATAACCTCGATGGACTTTATCGTGTCGGATGCTCTGGCTTTCGACCGTCCAACCGAAGCCATGGAGAATGCGCTGCCATTACTATATCAAAGTGGTTACCTGACGATAAAAGATTACGATAGAGAGACAGAAACTTTTGTCCTATCCATACCCAACAAAGAGGTGCGCACAGGCTTAATCAACGGACTGATACCTACATACATAGGCCTTGACAGCAGCATTGTCCGCAACAGTTTCGCCATAAAGTTGTGGCGTTTTTTGAAGAGGAACGACATCGACGCGGCCATGGCCGAACTCAAATCCTTCCTCGCAGGCATCCCCTACGTTGAGGGCTTCAAGAAGAAACTGGAGAGCGTCTCAAATTATGAAGGTTTCTATGAATACACGTTCTGGCTTATCTTCAACATGCTGAACTTTTATGCCCGCACACAAGTGAAGTGCGCCCAAGGCCGCATCGATGTGGTGTTGGAGATGCCTGATGCTACATACGTCTTCGAGTTGAAAGTGAACGGCACGGCGAAGGAAGCGTTGGATCAGATCAACAGCAAAAACTATGCGCTCCCTTACAGCACCGAAGGCCGAAAAGTGGTGAAGATAGGCATCCAGTTCGACCGCGACACGATGACTGTAGGGGACTATATTGTGGAATGACGTGTAGTATTGATAATCCACAAACTTGTGGTCCACATTTCTGTGGTCCACAAAGTTGCAAACCGCTCCCAAGGTTAGTAGAAACTATCGTTTCCGCATTTCAAACACCACCGCATGAGGCATTTCAAAACTGTTTGGGAAGTCGATGCGATAGCGACCATCGGCTTCCTTGTGAAGCGAGGCTTTCTTTTTACTTCCAAAAACTTTGATTTTGCCTGTTTTGAGGCTCATGCCCTTACCATCAAACCAATAGGTGTCTGGTACTGGGCTTTCCCGTTCATCCAATAGGAAGATGGCATACATTTTATTATCCTTTTGGGTGAAACGGAACTTACCGTAGGCATAGGGATAGATAGGACGGGTGCCATAAATCGCCTCGCCGTTCACCTGTATCCATTCGCCGATTTCTTTCATGCGAAGCAATGCCGTATCGGGTAGGTTACCATCGGCATCGGGACCTACGTTAAGGAGGAAATTGCCGCCCTTGGCCACAACGTCACAAAGCAGATGGATGAGCTTGTTGGTGCTTTTGTAATGGTCAGTGGATACATACGACCACGAGTCTCCCATCGACATGCAGGTCTCCCAAGGATAAGGCAAGAGGCTGTCAGGCACTTGCTGTTCAGGGGTCTGGTAGTTTTCGTACTTCCCTCCCACCGAGCGATCCACGATGATGAGGTCGGGATTGTTTTCGCGGGCGATGTTTGCGACCGTAGGCATGTCGATATCTTGAATATAGCCTTGGCAGCCGAGCCACGGACGTGTTTCGTCATTTACGCTCCATTCGGGACGCACCCAACCACCGTCTAACCATAGAATATCAATGTCGCCGTAGTTGTGGGTGAGTTCGCGTATCTGTCTATGGGTAAACTGTTTGTATTTCTCAAAACGATCAGGCATGGCCGTCGGGTCGTAGTTGACATTGCGGTCAGGGGTGGCCCATTCGTGTGCCCAATAGTCGTCGCAATGCCAGTCGGGTTTGGAGAAATAGAGACCTGTCCAAAAGCCTTTGTCGCGGAAGGCCTTCACCACTTCGCCGGAGATGTCAGCCTTGGGATTTTTGGAGAACGGACAACTTGGGTCGACAGTGGAGTAGGTAGTCTCCTTGGTGTCGAACATGCAGAAGCCGTCGTGGTGTTTCGTGGTGAAGACGACATACTTCATGCCCGCGTTTTTGGCCGCCTCGGCCCATTTTGTTGGGTCGAAATTCTTCGGGTTAAAAGTCTTGTTAAGGTTTTGGTAATCAGTCTTGTATTGGTAATAATCCGCCCCATTTCTGTTAATCCATGGCTCGTTGCATATCGACCATGACTCCACCACTTCCCATTGGGAATACATACCCCAATGCATCATGAAGCCGAATTTCAAGTCTTGCCATTGACTGATACGATTCACAATAATAGGATCATTTTCAGGTAGTTGATCCGTTTGAGAGAAAGAGAGCATCGAAAAAATCGAAAAAAATGAAAGAAGAATGGTTTTTTTAAACATGGGCATTATTTTTATCGGGTACAAAGATAAAAAAAAACCACGACCGACAAGTTTCCCTGTAGATCGTGGTTTATCAATAAAACGGAGTCTATTATTTACGCTCCCATTCTTGTCTTGACATCCTTAGCCTTCACAGTATAAATATTGCCTTTTTCGTCACAGAAGCACATGGTGCCGTTATGTCGGCTACGCATGATCACAAGGCGTCTAAACGACAGGTCGAGGCCGGTCATCAGCATCTTCGTCAGATCGGAGACCTCATCTTTCTTCGCATTCACTTTTACTGTTGTCATATTGTCTGAGTTTTTTAAATTTTTCTTCATTATAAACTTTAACCGCATCATGAATATTGCCCTCGGCGATAACTTCGCGAGGCATGATGGAGTTATCAATAAGGATAAAGTAGTCAACCACAGGAAGATAGAGTTTGAATAAATTACGGATGCCTGCGGCATAACGGCGGCGAATGATATGTTCTTCCACGTTATGGCCGCCATTTCTCACACGCTCCGCTACACGCTGCAAAGCGAGTTCAGGACTTTGTAGCCAAAAATAAAGCAATTTGACATCATAACCCTTTTCCTGGGCGTTTTTAACGAGAGCATGGTACGATTTAGTGGCAAGGGTAGTCTCGATGGCGAAGTCGGCATCGTGTGCGATGAGTCTTCTTATTCGAGGCAACATCAGCCTTGCGGCAGCTACTTTCGCACTGTCGGGGTTTAGCGGGTTGAGACCTTTGGCCATTTCGTCACAATTAACGAATTCGTGGCATTGCAGGGTTTCCGGCAACACTGTCATCGAAGCCGTAGTCTTACCAGCGCCATTACAGCCTGATATGATAAACAGGTTCGGCATGAAATAAAAAAAATCTCTCTCGTTTTCAAAAAAGTCGGGATGACAAGATTCGAACTTGCGGCCTCTTCGTCCCGAACGAAGCGCGCTACCGGGCTGCGCTACATCCCGAAACTTTCAGTTTGCAAAGATACAATTTTTTCCAATAATGCAAGAAAAAAATCTCTTAATTCTTAATTCTAAATTCTTAACTGAAAAAAAGGTGCTCAAGTAATATCTTTAAGCCGATGAGTATCAAAATAATACCTCCAAGGATTCCGGCCGACTTCTCGAACTTGGAGCCAAAAACATTCCCGATTCTCACACCTATAATTGAAAAAATAAATGTAGTAACCCCAATAATGATTACCGACGACCAAATTTTGACTTGAATACAAGCAAAGGAGATGCCCACCGCCAAAGCGTCAATACTGGTGGCAATGGCAAGAACAAGCATGGTTTTGAAACTTAAAGAACTATCGGCAGAAGCATCATCCTTCTTCGACAAGGCTTCACGAATCATGTTGGCGCCAATGAGGAAGAGCAACCCGAAGGCAATCCAGTGATCAACCGCTGTGATGTATTGCTCAAACTGTTCACCCAAGAAATAGCCTATCAGCGGCATAACGGCTTGGAAAAAACCAAACCATAAACCACATGTCAAAGCCACATTCCATGAGAACTTCTTAGTGGTCAACCCTTTACACACCGACACCGAAAAAGCGTCCATCGAGAGGCCGATGCCAATCAGGAGTATTTCAACCAAACTCATCTTCAAAATATTTGAGGCCGCAAAAATAGTTTTTTTTGTTTTTAAACAATTAGAGAATTTTAGAATTCCTTGAAAAAGAAAAATCTCTAATTCTCTAATTCTTGATTAAGAAATGTTTTCTTAATTTTGCTCAAAATTCTTCGTATTATGAAAAAACAACTTTTTATCGTTTTTGCGCTGCTCCTCTCGGTCAGTGCCTTCTCTCAAAAAAAGGAAATCATTAAAAAGGGCTGGAACTTTGGGCCGCTACCCGTGGTAGGCTACGATGCCGACCTCGGATTCCAATACGGCGTGACCTGCGATATCTTCAACTATGGTGACGGCTCACGCTATCCGCGCTACAACTACAAGTTCAACGTGGAGGCCTCACGTTACACCAAAGGTTCCGGCGTGTTCCGTTTTTACAGCGACATGCCCTTCGTGTTGGACGACACTAAACTCTTCTTCGATGTGACTTATTTCTACGCCAAGAAATACGAGTTCTTCGGCTTTAACGGCTTCGAGACCAGTAGCTTCGATCCTTATTTGCTGACGGGTAAAAAAAGCGGCTACCACTTCATCAACCGCAACCAGTTCCGTTTCGTGGGCAGTATGCAACGTCCCTTCTTCGACGTGCCCAACCTCTATTGGACGGCAGGTTTGGCCTACTACAACACCAAAATCACACCCATCGATACGGTCAAGATGAGTGATTATGCTGGACAGACCACTTTATATGAAAACTATGTGAACACCGGCATCATCAAGGCTGACGAAGCCCACGGCGGCAACACCACCCAAATCCGTCTCGGCATGGTTTACGACAGCCGCGACCACAACAGCGACCCCACCAAGGGCATCTATGCTGAAGCCACCCTGGTCGGCGCTCCTGATTTCATCGACCGCAAGGGCTTCAGCAACCTGTCATACACCTTCCTGTGGAGACAATACATCCCTGTCTATAAAGACAAACTGACCTTCGCCTATCGTTTGGGCGCACAAAACCGCCTTGCTGGCAAAACCCCGTGGTATATGATCAACAACCTGAACACCATGTTCTTCCAAAAAATGTACACCGAAGGTTTGGGCGGTGCCGTCACCATGCGTGGTGTGAACCGTAATGGGGTCATCGGCGAGGGATTTGCCTTTGCCAACGTGGAACTGCGCTGGCGCATCGTGGGCTTCCAGTTCATTAATCAAAACTGGCAAGTGGCCTTGAACCCCTTCTTCGACGCAGGTATGGTGACGCAGAAGTTCCGCGAAACCGAAATGATGAACGCCGATAACAGCGGCATCATCCTCCACGACAATGCCTTCGACAGCTACAGCGGCGAGAAAGAGAGCCTCCACACCAGCGCTGGTTTGGGCCTCAAGCTTATCATGAACCGCAACCTCATCGTGTCGGTGGAACTGGGCAAAGCCCTCAGCAAACAAGACGGAGAAAAACTGAAGACCTTTATCGGGTTCAATTACATTTTTTAGAAGACAGAAGAAAGAAGTAAGAAGTTAGAATAACTTGTTAAGACCAAGGCTCCGGTATTCCTGCCGGAGCTTTGTTTTGAAGGCCCAGCGGATGTCGGAGACCATACGGCGGACCAACTCTTGGTAGTCGAACCAGATGTCGTATGAGAAGAACAACGCGACGGTACCTGCCAAGGCCCAATACCAAGGCAAGGTGCAGAACAAGGCGATGCTGCCGCCGATGAACACCAACGACGACAACAGGAACTTGCTGCCGAAGCATACCGTATTGCTCCAAGCTTTGTCCTTCAGTTTCGACTTGAGGATCACCATCGGGATCCAAGCTATGGCATTGGCCACTGTGGAGGCAAGGAAATAGGGCAATCCGACGAGGGCCAGCAACAACTTCCAAAACGAGTTGAACAACGGTCTTTTCTTGGTAACCGAGGTCACGGAAATCTTCTGCTCGACACGGTGCTTCGAAAAATCCAACACCTTTTTGAAAAGAGCTTTAGCCTCTTCCGGATGGGCTTCCTTGTATTGCAGCACTTTCTCTACCGTGGCTCGATTCCGAAGCATCTTCTTGTAAAGGCCACCTGCCCGTTTTTCGTTCTTCATCTTCACAATCTCCCAAATGGCATCATAGTCCTCGTCATCGGGAATAAAGGTGATCTGCTTGGAAATCCGTTCCCAAAGCATCTCACGCAGCTGATTCATCAGCACTGCCTCGTTCTCTTCTGTGCTGTTGTTGATGAAGTCGGTCACATTGATGGCCTCACCGAAGTTGACCATACAAGTGGAACGATAGCGGAAGTAGTCGCCATATTCGATACCCACAGGCACAATATAGACAGGCTTGTCCTTACCAAACTCCTTGTTGGAATCTATGGCGATATGGAAGATGCCCTTGCTCAGTTGCAGCAGTGAGTGTTTGGTGCGGTGACGGCCTTCGGGAAAAAGATACAAACCCACTTTGTCGTGAACCACGTCCACGGCCTGCTCTATGGAATCCGTATTGTTACGCACGGCTGCCACGCCATTGCGGATTCTGAAAAGAGGAAGTATTCTGGTAAATCTCAGAATCTTAGCTATTGCAGGATTCGCGAAGATGTCGCCCCGAGCCATAAAAACCTTCTTATGATGGCTGGTAGCCAGCACCACCAAAGCGTCCATAAGGGTATTCGAGTGGTTGATGCCATAAATCAAAGCACCGTCCTTGGGAAGATTTTTCTGTCCATGAACTTCGAATCGACGGTACGAATGTCTCGCACAAAAATCCACAAACGGACGCAAAACATTGTATAAAAGGTTGTTATCTTGAATTTTCGACTTCTTCGCCATAACACAATAAATAAAACGCAAAAATATAAAAAACATCGTAAAAAGAAGTTTTTTTTATCTTTGAAGCCGAAAAACAGCCTTATGAAATGTCTTTACAACATCATCGAATGGATTTTGTGCTTTTTCCTGTGGAGCAGTTGCAGTGAAAAGCAAGTCGCTCCGAAGCTGGAATATGTAGATGAAATTTCTACAGATACCCTGACCGACATGGATCGTCTGTTAGAAAACGGCACCTTAAGAGCAGTCACCAACAGGCAACATCATTACCGGCTCCAAAATGGACGGCCAGCAGGATTCCAGTTCGAGTTACTTGACGACTTCTGCGATCTTCTCGACTTGAACCTCAACCTTTTAGTCAAAAACAGCCCCACGGAATGCTATCAGATGCTTCAAGATGGCACCGTGGATGTGTTTGCCTGTGAGATCGACAGCCTGAACATTGACAGCAGCTATTATTATATCGTCATTGACCTGCCGAAAGAACCCACAAAGACCTTCGCCTGGGTCATTCACAACAACGACAACGACACCACACTGCTTTCCGCCATCAATCAATGGCTTGAGGACTACAAAAAAAACGACATGAGGCAGAGCTATTACCGATATTTCAAAAAAGGGAAGATCGTGTATGACTCCACCCTTTTCGACGCCACGCATATCAGCCAATATGATGACCTCATCAGGACTGCGGCCAATAAAATCGGTTGGGATTGGCGGCTGATGGCCTCCATCATCTATCAAGAGTCGCATTTCAAGCCAGACTTGGAGAGCAGCAAAGGCGCTTACGGGCTGATGCAGCTCATGCCTGTCATCATGGAACGCTATGGCATTGACTATGATGCCACCATCGAGGAACAGCTCGAAGCAGGATGCAAACTGCTAAGTTATCTTGAGGGCGAGTTGCCCGAAAGCATCACTGACAGTGTCGAAAGGCAAAATTTTGTCCTTGCCGCTTACAACGCTGGCAAGGGAGGCATCGCGGCAGCCCGGCAAAAAGCCGCAAAAAAAGGGAAAGACCCCAACGTGTGGACCGACAACGTGGAGCTACATGTTCCCAAACAAACCTACAGGTTCGTAAAAGATGTCTCCAAACGATATTCACATTATAAAGCTTTGATAAAATGAAAAAAGTGTTGACGCTGCTTATCGCAGCCAGTTTTATGTTTATTTGCCATACGACTCACGCGCAGTCGTTTGACGCCGGTGTCACCGCCGGTGTCGTGGCCTCACAAATCAATGGCGACGGCTATGCGGGCTATCATCAGATCGGGTGGACCGCCGGTGTTTTCGGACGCATCCCCACCGAGGGACCATCGGCATGGCAATTGGAAATGAAATATTCCCTCTTCGGAGCCCACTCCGACAGCAAAGAGTTGGATTACGGGCTCTTACCCATGAACATCCGGCTACATTACATCGAGATACCCGTCATGTACCGTTACGACCTCTCGGAACTCATCATCAACGGACGCACTTTCGACTTCATCACCCTTGAGGCCGGACTCAGTGCCGACATCCTTGTCAAAAACAGTCAGTCGGCCAACCACGACGCGGGGTTTGAAAACCCTTCATGGCTGTTCTTCTCCGTCACAGGAAACTTGGGAATACAATTTGATGTCAACGACCGTTTAGGATTCAATATACGGTCTATGAACTCGCTCACTCCCTGCCGTTTAACTCCCGAAGCAGGCAGCTATTTCCTCCACTGGTTCAATATCGTTCTGGAAGCAAAAGTGGTCTATACCATCATTCACGCCAATTAAAATGGCGCAAAGGTAAGACCCACTGACACGGGCAGGAAAGTGGGAGCGTCATGCCCCACCACGAAGAGCGGGGAGAGCTGTATGGCACCATACAAACTCACCCATTTGTAACCCACACGCAAGGTGGCAGCATATGCATAACGCTCCACATTGCTGATATAGCATTCTTTCTCGTGAATCTTGACCCCGTTGTCGTTGTTGCCAACGTATTTTGTCTTGGCATTCACCAATACCCCGACTTTGAATCCCACGCCAATCTTCCAAGCATCCTTGATGCGGAATCGCAACTCAAAGGGAATGTCTATGTAATTGCAATTCACTTTATAACGCTTAAAACCATCAGCGACAGTGCCATCCGTACGGTACTGGATATAACGCAACGTGTCGGTAGCGTATGGATCCACGATTCTGGAATACGAGAAATAATTGTGCCCAGTATAACCCAAGCCAACGCTCACCGTGTGTTTCTTGCTCTCACCAAGGGGGAAATTATAGGTCAAGGCACAGCTGAAGCCTTGATTCAACAATCGGGCATCCCAGTTGGCTGAAGGGCTCAACTGAAAGTCGTTGAACACGTCAAAACCGAGAGTAAACTGTTTATCTGTCTTGTTGGCAATAAGTTGCGAAAAAGCCGTGGTGGAGAGCACCAGAGCTACCAAAGTAAAAAGAATTCTTTTCATATTGACATAATGCTTCGATACAAACGACAAAATTAGGAATATTTTTCAAACCAACGGCAAATTACTCGAAATTTGCATACGGCGGTCAAGAAGCTCATCAATTTCCTCGTCGGTCAAGTCGGGGTTTTTCAGCTGCTCGTCGATAGCGGCGATGCTTGTGGCTTCCTCAAGCGGCTCGCGGGTAACCTCCTCAACTTCAGGACCTAATTGTTCGCGGAGCTGCTGCACCAACGTCGATACCATCATCTTCGAGAAGGGATCCACAGGAACCATCTCTATCCTCAACTTGTCCTTCACATCTTCAAACTGAGCCATGAAGGCCTTGAGTTGTTCCATCTGTTGGGGGTCTATGTCAACAAGCTCATCAAGCGACTCTTTCTCAATCAAACGTTTGAACAACCTGAAAAGCTCTTCCAATTCCTTTCTAAAATTCTCGTCTTCCATAAAAAACTGTTTTCAATCAGAACATCAAATAATGTGCAAAGGAAAATAATTTTTTTGAAATAAGGCGTTATTATGACAAAATTTCCGATTTTTGCCCTATGGATTTCAAAACGATCAAAATACAATTAGGTGAAAGCATGGCGTGGGTCAATCTCGACCGTCCAGAGGTGCGCAATGCTCTGAATCCCGACATGATTCACGAGCTCACCGAGGCTTTCCAGTGGCTCAACAGCCGTGACGACATCCGTGTCATCATCCTCAAAGGCAACGGCAAGTCCTTTTGTGCCGGTGCTGATTTAGCCTACATGAAGGCCATGTCAGAGTTCGGCTATTTGCAGAATGTGGCTGACGCGGAGAAGCTATCGAAGCTTTTCCAGACCATCTATTTCTGCGACAAGGCCGTCATCACAGTAGTTCACGGAGCCTGCATCGGCGGAGCCAACGGCATTGTGGCGGCATCCGACATCGTCATTGCCGAGACCACCACCAAGTTTGCTTTTTCAGAAGTAAGGTTAGGCATCACCCCGGCCACTATCTCGCCTTTCGTGGTGCAGCGCATCGGTCACACCGCCGCCAAGGAGCTGATGCTTACAGGAAAAGTCTTTTACGCCAACGAGGCCAAAGACCTCCAGCTGGTAAACGTCGTGGCTGACGAGACGCGGCTCATTGACATGGAGCGGCAATACATCGACCATTTCATGCATGCCTCGCCCGATGCTGTAGCCGAGTGCAAGAAGCTGATTCGCATGGTGGGTGGTACCGACGACCCCTATAATCCAATATTCAACCAGACCTCGGTCATCATCGCCAACCAGCGTGTCGCAAAGGCCGGACAGGAAGGCATGGCAGCGTTTTTTGAGAAGAGGAAACCCGAGTGGCAGAGATAAGTTGTACCTCTTCAAGGCGTCTTCGCATCTTCTCCACTACGTTCCCTCCAAACAACCAAGAGTCAGCAAAGTGGAGATTCCCCTTGGGAAAAATGAATTTCCGTCGGAACAAGATCAAAAGAATAGGGGCGATTCAATAGTTTTCATAAAATCATTTTTTTTATCGTACAAAAGTACTAATTTTGCATTCGGAAAAGAATCTTTAATTTTAAATATCCAATAATGAAAAGAGACGAAAAAATCTTTGATCTGATTCGCCAAGAGAAAGAGCGTCAGATGCACGGAATCGAGCTCATCGCTTCTGAAAACTTTGTCAGCGAGCAAGTGCTGGAAGCTATGGGTTCAGTCATGACCAACAAATACGCTGAGGGTTATCCTGGCAAGCGTTACTACGGCGGCTGCCAAATCGTCGACCAGAGCGAGCAAATCGCCATCGACCGCGCCTGCCAGCTGTTTAACGCCACCTTCGCCAACGTGCAGCCCCACTCGGGCGCACAGGCCAACATGGCTGTGATGCAAGCTTTGCTTGAACCCGGCGACACTTTCATGGGTCTCGACCTCTCGCACGGTGGTCACCTCTCACACGGCAGCCCGGTCAACGCTTCGGGTATGCTCTAC
>JAEEGL013840096.1_pt1 | contig 11417 bp, 11 predicted proteins | sample 9134231 | NCBI WGS metagenome assembly JAEEGL01 (sample SAMN16246548, study PRJNA631951) | gut metagenome | biome: gut microbiome; feature: rumen; material: fiber-attached | host: Bos | place: Iran: Karaj | collected 2018-10
CCCGGTAAAAGCCTCAATACGCACCGGATCATCCTGGAGGGTGATTTCGGAAGGGCTTCCGTCGAAATAGAATCCAGGCCGACGCCGGACAATCCGAGGTCCAGCACGCTGGCGGCATACAGCGTACTGGCGAGGCTGAAGAACATGACGGATACGGTCAGCTTTATCTGATCATATTTGAAAGCATTGGATCATTGGGCTATATCCGGTTTCCGGCTCAGCCGTACAGTTCGGGCCGCCGCTCTTCAAAGGAAGGCAGGATCCTGCGGACTTGTGTGATCCGGTCCGTATCGACAGTGACCGGGATGATCTTTTCTCCCGCGGTCTCAGTGCTTTCAGCCGTCCTGCCGGCGTATGCCACCACGACGCCCATGGGATCAACGGCGAGGCTTTCGCCCATGGCTGTATTGCCGGATTTATTGCAGGCGAGCACATAAGCCGTATTTTCGATGGCTCTGGCTGTGACCAGCGTCCTGAAATGCTCGCTTTTCATCTCCCCGCGGACCCAGGCGGAAGGCACGAGAAGGATATCCGCGCCGCGTTTCCGCTGACTGCGGGCGACCTCGGGGAAGCGGAGCTCATAGCAGACGAAGACACCGATCCTGCCAAAGGGCGTATCGACAGGGTCGAACAGGCTGTCCCCCGGTATAAAAAGATCGGATTCCCTGCTTTCAAAAGCGTCATAGAGATGTGTTTTGCGGTAAGCTGTAACGATATCGCCGGCATCGTTGATGACGAGGACAGTGTTATAGCAGCGGCCGTCATCCGCTCCGCCGGCGGTCCCTGTTTTCCCCGGGGCCCATGTTTTTTCCGGGATCACGGCTTTTTCCGGATTCTGTGCTTTTTCCAGGATCCCTGACACCATCCAGGTGCCGTACTTTTCGGCCAGTTTCCTGAGGGCCAGGATGAACGGGCTGTCCGGAACGGCTGCCCGGTCTGAAAGATGATCCCGGCCGGCGGCGTCCGCGGCTGCCGGATAATCCCAGGCGCAGGTCTCGGGCAGGAGGATAAGCTCCGGCTGATACAGGGCAGCAGCCTCATGTATCAGACGGATGATCTCCCTCATGTTTTCTTCATCATCGGGACCGGGCTGTGTCTGGATCATGACAAAGGTATGCTTCATACGTGACTCCTCAATATCGTTTCAGTTAAAAAACAGGACCGTGCACACGCTGCACGGTCCTGTCTGTTTACACTGTCTGTCCTGATCAGTCGTATTTGGTTCCATTGACGGTGAAGCTGTCGGTGCCGTCGCGGATGACGAAGATCATCGTTTTGCCGGTGTTGACCTTGATCTCTTCGCCGTTGTCGTCATAGAAGCGGGTGGCCTTGTAGTCGCCTTCCTTCTTCCAGGTGACGTGGATCATCTTACCTCTGGTAATGAAGTATCCGTCCCTTGTGGTGTCGTGCATCTGGAAGGAAAGGTAGCCGTTGTTGTCACGCTTGATGTAGTAAGCCTTTTCGATCAGGATGTTGGCAAATGCCATCTGTTCGCCGGTCGCGCCGTCAGTCTGCGCGTTCCCGTACAGACGCTTGTAGTAGAGATGGTCGTTCTCGTTGTAGGTGAGCGCCGATTTCGTGACGGGGTAGGAACCGGTCATGTCGATCTCCGTAGCGTTCACAGCCCTGTCATACTGCTCCAGGGTGTTCGGGTTGGACTTGGAAGCAAACTTGAAATGGCTTTCGTTTTCCCAGTACTGTGAACGGTGCTCCTTCGCAAAGCCCGCGCTGGAGATGGCGGACTGCAGGTGGGAGCCGTCCGTGTAGGCCGTATGCTCGGAGGTGGAACCTGCCGGGATACGGTAGAACGCGTTGAATGCGCCGCCCATCTCGCCGCCGACACCGTTGAGGTTGTCAACGTCGGAGCGGGTCAGGATGTCTTTAACATAGACGACCGGTCCGCCGAAGTGGACGATAATGGGATCGTATTCGAGAGCCGCGTAAACGAAGTAGTCACGGATGCTTCGGATGTTGCCGATACGTTCGAGGCCCTGCCAGTCGCTGATGATACCCATCTGACGGCTCATGCTGCCTTCTTCCATCATTTCATAGAAGACTTCGACCTTGTTGAGACCGTACTGGGGCTGCGCCTCTTTGTTGATCGGGTACATCATGGCGATGGGGCGGTTCTTCACGAGGGCTTCATCGACCCATTCGTTCGTGAAGGGGCTGCGAACCATGCCTTCTCTGGGAGGCTGCTCGTCATCGACCTCTTCTTCCGCCGTGACTTCCTGGACCGGTGCCGCGGCTTCCTGTACAGTCGGTGCCGCAGGCTGCTGCATGCCGGCCAGTTCTTCCTCGGGGATAGCTTCTACGATATGCCCTGTTTCTGCTTTTTCGTCATCGCCGCAGCCGGCCAGTACCGCGCCTGCCATGCACAGGGCGAGAAGTACTGCGCCTAACCGGCGAAAAGATAAGCCTTTAAGATGCATGTTCATTCTTCCTTTCATAAAAAAACGATATAACGACAGCTCTGTTCTTCTGCCTGGTTTATACGAAATTACTGACAACCTAATATTCTAACACAGTCGGGTATACAAAGCCAGATTGTGCGGTCATTCATCCGCCAGGGATTCGGCTATCGCTTCATGCCAGTCTGCGAAGACATGATCCGTCGTCAGCCGCAGCATATAGTTGTCCAGGATGGAATAATGAGGCCTGACGGCAGAGGCCGGGTTGTTCTTCTGGTATTCTTCCGTGGAGATCGGAATGACTTCCGTAGAAAGACCTTTGATCCGGAATATCTCCTTTGTAAAAGAAGCCCAGTCTGTGGAACCTTCGCAGGTGGCGTGGAACAGGCCGTAGTTATCCGTGGGCATAAGGAGAGCGACGGCTTTTGCCAGTTCGATCGTACTGGTGGGCGATCCGAACTGGTCGTTTACCACTGTGATGCTCTGCCTTGTTTCGGAAAGCCTGAGCATGGTCCGGACGAAATTCTTTCCTTCGCCGTAGAGCCAGGCCGTGCGCAGGATCTGATAGCGTGAAGAGAATTGCTTTACGAACTCTTCTCCGGCCAGTTTGGTCCTGCCGTAGGCGCTGACAGGGCCGACGGCGTCAAATTCCGTCAGAGCGCGGGGCTCCGTCCCGGGGAAAACATAATCGGTCGAAATGTGCACCAGTGAAGCGCCGATGCCGGATGCCGCGATCGCCAGGTTCCTGGGACCGATGGCGTTGATCTTAAACGCCAGGTCTTCCTTTTCCTCGGCGGCGTCGACCGCGGTGAAAGCGGCGCAGTTGACGATGTGGTCCGGGCGTTCTGCGCGGACAAAGTCCGTTACGCTTTCGATATTCGTGATATCGAGTTCATCCACATCCGTAAGCAGGAGGGCATAGCTGCCCTCCTGTGTAAGCTGTTTTGCAAGCTGAATGCCCAGCTGCCCGCGGCAGCCGGTAATCAATACTTTTTTCATAATCGTCTGTTTTTTTAATTAAGCCTCTTCGAACTGATCCTTGCCGACACCGCAGAGAGGGCAGGCAAAATCATCCGGAATGTCTTCCCACTTGGTTCCGGGTTCGATCCCGTTATCGGGATCGCCGATGGCTTCATCATATTCATATCCACAGACGCTGCAAACGTATTTCATGGCTTTCCTCCTTAGTAAGCGGATGGCTGTTTCCCGCGGCGAAGGGCCGCTGCCTTATTCTGCGGCGGAGACAGCCGGATCACAGTCGTTACGATACAGTGATTATATTAGATTGGGTCAGGGCTTGCAATATCGGCGGGTCTTTGTGATTCCGCGTACTTCCCGAAGGGTTCGTTTCGGAGTGCTGAACTCATGAAGCTCCCCTGAATTGCGGGTCGGATTTGCGAATATTGAATTGCTAGGCTGCGGGACAGACTGGAATGACTGAAATCGGGATATGGTATGTACAGGTCACGCATACAGTTAGGGTATTATACATACCAATGAATACGATTTCTGAAAATCATATATGCGTCCCGCCCACCCCGTTTTGAATAATACATACCAGATGCAGGAATAACAGGATGCAGCCTGTACAGAAGGAAACTGACCTGCAGCCGGAGTACCGGCTGCTATCGAATTGCGGTAAATTTGATCTGTATGCACAGGGAGACACTCTTACCGGCAGTACAGACCGGCAGGGCGGTTAATGTGAATGAATATGTGATTTTGAAAATATGTCCTGTAAAGCACACATATTATTCTTAGGTAGGAAGATGGATGGTATGTGCATTGAAACAGCGCCGGGATCCACTATACAGATGTAATCACCGTCGGCAGTGATCGATATGTTCTGTGGCGTCAAAAAAGTACTGCCTGCAGGGGGTCTCAGCCGTCGGCAGGCAGTATGCCGGCCATTTGATAAAAGTACTGCCCGCAGAGGCCTTAGCCGTCAACAGGCAGTATGCCGGCCATTTGGTAAAAAGTACTGCCCGCAGGCGCCTTAGCCGCCGGCAGGCAGTATGCAGATTATTTAATAATATCCGCCCTTATCAGAACAGCCCGTTCCCGCTGACCGGCACGACATTTTCCACGCCGTGCTCAACGACGTCCCAGTGCTCGGCCAGCTGGCCGCCCTCAACACGGTAAATGTCGCAGACCTTGTTGACGGAGCCGTTGCCCATCGTGCATTTGAAGAAGATAAAGACCATATCGCCGTCTTCGGCAGTCTTTACGATCTCCATGTGCGGCTCCATGGGCAGGAAAACGGAGAGGAACTTCTTAAAGCCTTCCCTGCCGTTCTCGACGCCGGCGCTGTGCTGCTTGTAATCCTCGCGGAAATAAATATCGACTTTGGACGTATCCCATCCATTGAATATTTCTTCGTAAACCTTCAGTACTAATTCTTTGTTTGTCATTTCATCCTCCTTGGGATCCCGAAAACAGTTGCCTGATACCCCGCATAACTATATGCATATCTATTATCCTATTCCCGGGCAAAGGAATCAATCACGGCAATGGACCCTGCCGGCAGGCCGGCTGGGGAAAGCATTATCAAAAACACCCGGACTGCCCAAAATTCGCCACATATACAGTAGTGCAATATGCTCAATAATGATAAAATTATGGTGTGCGCACTGTGCTTAGTGCATATAAAAAAAGATCATATAAAGGGGGATTCGGATGGCTTATAAAGTAATGGGACTGGCTGCCGGCCGCAAGGACAGCAACAGCGAGCTGCTTTTAAAGGAAGCGCTCATGGCGTGCGAAGAAGCGGGCGCGGAAGTCATAATGATCAATCTCAGGGATTACAACATCCTTGACTGTACGGGCTGCACCGCCTGTACGATCGGCATGTCACAGGGCAAGAATGTCGGCTGTGTCCTGGACAGCAAAGACGACAAAAAGAAGATCATGGATGTCATGCTGCAGCAGGACGCCGTGATCTATTCGGTTCCGACATACGATCTGATGCCTGCCGCGAACTATTTAAGGTTCGCGCAGCGTTCACTTGCATATGAAACTTCATTTCTTGAAACGATCGGCGCCATAGAGCACAAGGACCGCGTCGCCGGACTGATCTCCGTCGGCGGCTCCACGCGCTCCTGGCAGTCCATGGCGCTGGAAGGCCTGCAGGCCACGATGTTCACAACAGACTTCAAAGTCATCGATATGCTGCTGGCGACAAGGGTCCCGGCACCGGCGCAGGCTGTGCTGAACGACGAACTGTTCGCGAAGGCCAGGGCAATGGGAGAGCATATCATGCAGGCGGTCGCCACGCCGCCCGAAGAGCGGAAATGGCTCGGCGATCCGGATATGGGATGGTGCCCGAACTGCCACAGCAACGCGCTGGTCCTTGGCGAGGTGCAGTGGGACGGTGTCGGCTACCCGATCGAATGTCAGGTATGCGGCGCGGGCGGCACGCTCGAAAAGACCGAAGACGGCAAATGGAAATTCGTGATCCAGAAGGACGGCCTGTATAAAGACAGGACCACCGTCGCGGGCAGGGCGCTCCACCTCGACGAGATCGGCGAGACCCAGGGCGGATTCTTCATGAATCCCGAGGCCGTCGCCGAAGCGCAGAAGCGCAAGATGAAATATGTGAATAAGGTATTCAGGGGCATAGACTGATCGGCATAATACATACCATTATTCAAAATAGATCCGGGCGACCGGAGCCGCAGTAATAAGATCATTCAAAGATCAAGGAAAGGAACGAAAAAGAATGGCGATCATGAATCAGACAAAGGTCAATCCTTATATGAGAAGCGTGTCGATCATCGGTGTCGGCTGCACGCCCTTCATGTATACGGTAGACCGCGAAGAGACCAACGGCCTTACAGAAGGCGAACTGTTCGGTTATGCAGCCCTTAAGGCAATGGAAGATGCCGGTGTGAGCCCGAGGGATGTAGACTTCTATTTCCACGGCGAAGCCAGCCCCTTGAACGGATCCAACTATCTTACACCGAATATCCAGATCGCGAACTGGTTCGGTATGAAGGGAAAAGCTTCCATCCATCATTCCGAAGCCTGCTGCACAGGTTATTATGCGATAGAAGAAGCCGTGAACGCGGTTGCCAGCGGCAAATACAACTGTGTGCTTTCCGGATGCGTTGAATTCGGTGACGGCGTTGCCGTTCCGAATCATCCCTACAAGCGTGAAAAGATGACGATGGACCGCTTCCTTGCCACGACAGCCTGGCTGTATGACAGGAACTACACCAGGAGTTTCATGGCGGGACAGGAACTCATCTATGATGACGCTGCCGAATGGTACAAGAGGACCAGGGGTATCACGGACCAGGATATGGACGATACCCTGAACTGGATGTGCATCAACAACCGCCGCAATGCTTCCGTCAACCCGCTCGCCATCGAGCGCACCACTTACGAAGAGCTTGCGAAGGAAAAAGGCTTTGACAACGTTATGGATTACATGAGGTCGCCCTATAATCCCAAGATGGGTGATTTCCTGCGCGCAGGCGCGATCGAGCTCAAGTGCGACGGCGCCGCGGCTGTTATCGTATGTGCGACAGATATGATCGACAAGTACATGGGCAACAAGAGCCACAAGGCCATCGAAGTCCTGGGCGTCGGCTGCGCGGCCTGCGAAGCCACCACACCTCACTTCGAAGTGACCGCTACGGAAGAAGCTGTCCGCCAGGTCTATGAAGTGACCGGCGTAAAGCCCGAAGAGATCGACCTGTTCTATTCGAACGACTTTATCATTACTTCCCACCTTGTCTCCGCCGAGATCGCAGGCTACCTGCCTTACGGAGAAGGATGGAAATATGTCTGCGACCAGCGTACCGCTTATGACGGCGACAAGCCGATCAACACCAACGGCGGCCGTACTTCCTTCGGACACGCCCATGCAGCGTCCGGACTGGCTGACCTTTATGAATGCGTACGCCAGATGCGCGGCGAAGCAGGAGAAGGCCAGGTGAAGTTCGAAGCGAAGACCGCCATGCTCAGAGGCTACGGCGGCGCGCAGAACATCTGCACCTACATCATCCGCACGAAAGACTGACTTTCATCAGAATAAACACGTCAGAATGATAGTCGGGAAGGAGAATGAATAAATGAGTATCAAACTTGAAAAAGTCGTTCAGACATTTTATGAAAATCTGGAAGAAGGAAAGATCACCGCTAAAAAGTGCACTAAGTGCGGCAATGTGGAATTTCCGCCCGTATATGCCTGCAACAAGTGCGGCTGCTGGGATATGGAATGGATAGAGATAAGCGGTAAGGCAAAACTCCACTCCATGGTCATGCCCGCCCCGCTTTCCATGAAGCCCGAATACAAGGCCCTCGGCAAGTACTGCTACGGTGAAGTCGAGCTGGAAGAAGGCGCCCGCTTCAACGCGGTCGTCCGCGGCATCAACAAGAAGAAAAGAGACGAGATCCTCGAAAAGAAGATGCTGCCCGTGAACTGCAAGGCCGCCATCTACCAGAGAGACGGTTACAAGACAGTCGTATTCGATTATGTGGAAGAAGAATAATTCCCGAAACGATAACCCGTGGATTCGGAACAGTAATTACTATAATTAAAGGAGAATGAGAATGGACAGACAGGAACTGGAACAGAAGGTATGTGAACTGGTCGCGATCTCTTATGGCAAGGATCCGCTTGAGATAACAGTGGATACCAGCTTTAAGGATGACCTCGGCGGCGCTTCCGTACAGATGGTGGCCCTCGTAGCCGAGATCGAAAATGAACTGGATGCGATGATCGCTCTGCAGGACGCAGCAGCATGTGCAACCGTCGGCGAACTTGTCGATGAAGTAGAAAAGGAAATGTGATGAGCGTACTTGACAGGATCTACGAAAAAGCAAAGCAGAATCCTCAGAAGATCGCTTTTCCGGAAGCGACCAACGAGAAGATGATGCAGGCATCGTACGAGTGCGGTAAAGACGGATACATCATCCCCGTCCTCGTAGGAAATGCGGAAGAGCTGAAGGCTCTCGCGGCGGAGCGCGGATACGACGCTTCGGTATTTACTTTTGTGGACATCAACGACGAGGCTTACAAGGAAGACCTCATCGCCCGCTATGTGGCGCGCGATGATACTGTTCCGAAGGAGAAATCCCTCCGCCGCCGTATGACCGATCCGCTGTACTTCGCGATGGTCATGCAGAAGGTCGGCGACGTCGGCGTTACCTTTGCCGGCATCGACAACACGACCGGCGACGTGCTTCTGGCCGGCCAGATGATCATCGGCCTTAAGCCCGGTATCAGCACGATCTCCAGTATCGGCCTCGGCTACATTCCCGAATTCCAGGGAAGTGAAGGCCAGCTTTTGGCCTTCGGTGACAGCGCGGTCTGCACCAACCCCACGTCGGAACAGCTGGCGGACATCGCCATTTCCGCGTGCGATACGGTCAGCTCCCTTCTCGACTGGGAACCCCGCTGCGCCCTGGTCAGCTATTCCACACTGGGCTCCGGTTCCGGCGAACTGGTCGACAAGGTCGTGGAAGCTGTCCGCATAGCCAATGAAAAGAGACCCGACCTGGCCATCGACGGAGAATTCCAGTTTGACTCCGCCATTTCTCCTGAAGTTGCTGCCAAGAAGGTCAAGAGAGAGAGCCGCGTGGCAGGAAAAGCCAATGTCATCATCTGGCCCGACCTCAACGTCGGCAACGTCGCAGTCAAGCTGATCCAGCAGTTCGGCCATGCCGACGCGTACGGACCGATGCTCCAGGGCTTCGCCAGCATAGTCTGCGACTGCTCCAGAGGGGCCCCGGTCTCCGAGATCAAGGGCAACATCGTGATCTCCGCCGTCAGAAGCGCGGGATCCATGTGACAGTATTAAGGGGGGATTTATGAGCGTAACAATCAAAATAGATGACCGGACGCTCCAGGTCGAAGAGGGCATGAATGTCCTCGAGGCCGCGCTGCAGAACGGCATCTACATCCCGCACCTTTGCCATCATCCCGACCTTCCGGAGCTCGGGAGCTGCCGCCTCTGCATCGTCGAGGTGGAAGGCGAGGACGGCGTAACGCCTTCCTGCAAACTGGAAGCAAAGGACGGAATGGTCATCAGGACCAAGAGCGACCAGATCAGCCATCTGCGCAACCTGTCGATGGAGCTGATCCTGGCTGCCCACCCGGAGGACTGCTCGACCTGTCCCAAGTACGGACAGTGCGAGATGCAGACTCTGATCCAGTACATGAACGTGTCCGCGACGCGTATGAACCGCCGCGTCAAAGGCTTCAAGATGAACGAGGAAAACCCGCTCATCACACACGATATGAACCGCTGCGTCATGTGCGGCCGCTGTGTCAGGGCCTGCGGCGAATTAAGGGGCGTCGGAGTCCTTCAGTATAATAAGAAGGAACTGGAGACTTATGTCGGCACACTGCATGACAAACTGATCAAGGATGCCGACTGCCGCTTCTGCGGCGCCTGCGCGGAAGTCTGCCCGACCGGCACGATCCGCGACGCCATGAACTACACGCCCATCGAGAAGCGCGATACGCTGATCCCGTGCCAGGCCACCTGCCCGGTCCATACCGATATACCCCGTTATATCCGTTATGTCCGCCAGGGCAAATATGCCGAGGCGACCGCGGTCATCCACGAGAAGCTTCCTTTCCCCGAGTGCCTCGGAAGAGTCTGCACCAGGGCCTGCGAAGGCGAGTGCCGCCGCGGCGAGGTCAACGAGCCCGTATCCATCCGCAATATCAAGCGTTACACCGCGGAACACACGGACAACTCGCTCTGGATGAACAAGATCAAAAAGCTCCCCGCGACCGGCAAGAAGGTCTGCGTCATCGGCGGCGGTCCTGCCGGCATGACGGCGGCTTATTACCTGGGCAAGCAGGGACACAGCGTAACATTGAAGGAACAGTACCCGGCACTCGGCGGCCAGATGCATTACGGCATCCCGAGCTACCGTCTGCCCAGGGATGTGGTCGAAAAGGAAGCGGGCTTCCTTTCGCTGGCTGACGTTAAGGTCGAGACCGGTGTAAGGGTCGACCATCCGGCCGAGCTCCTCTCCGAATTCGACGCCGTCCTGGTAGCGGTAGGCACCCACAAAGGCGTTATCCTTCCGATCCCCGGCAGCGACCTTGACGGCATCCTTGTCAATGCCACCTTCCTCCGCCAGGCATCCATGGGCGAAGAGACCGGCATGGGCAAGAAGGTCGTTATCCTCGGCGGCGGCAACGTTGCCTTTGACTGTGCCCGTTCGGCCGTCAGGCTCGGCGCGGAAGAAGTGCACCTGGCCTGCCTGGAGAAGAGGGAAGTCATGCTGGCGGACGACGAAGAGATCGAACAGGCCACGGAAGAAGGCGTCCACGTCCACCCCGGACAGACCTTCGACCAGATCCTGGACGACGGCAGCGGCCATGTCTGCGGCGTACAGTTCTCCAACGTCGAGAAATTCTATTTCGATGAAAACAGGCGCGCGGTGACGGTCAAGGAAGAAAATTCCGAACACGTCATCGAGTGCGACACCGTTATCTTCGCAGTCGGCCAGAGGACCGATCTGGCAGAGGATTCCGGACTTGAGAGGGGCCGCGGCAACAGCATCGCCACTCCCACCGAAGGAAGTCTTGCCACCAGCGTGCCCGGCATCTTCGCGGCCGGCGACGCGGTCTACGGCACACAGACCGTCATCAAGGCGGTGGCTTCGGGCCGTGACGCGGCGATCGAGATCGATAAGTATCTGGGCGGCGACGGCGACATCACCGAGACCCTCGCGCCGGCCGATACGGCTGACCAGTGGATCGGCCACATCGACGGATTCGGCTATCTTGAACGCAGCGAAGAAGGATTCATCGCTGCCGAAGAACGCGACCACGACTTCAGGCCGATCAGCACCGGCATCTGCGACGCGGAGATCTGCGGCGAGTCCAGACGCTGCCTGCAGTGCGATCTGCGGTTCGGCATTACCGGACACAGGCTCTGGAGCGATTATTCAAATGATGCAAAGGAGGAGGCTGCCATATGAGTATGCTTATGAATAATGAAGCTGCCCTGGCGCAGCTTTCCGGACTGACAAAGGAAG
>JAEEGL015005394.1_pt1 | contig 11417 bp, 8 predicted proteins | sample 9134231 | NCBI WGS metagenome assembly JAEEGL01 (sample SAMN16246548, study PRJNA631951) | gut metagenome | biome: gut microbiome; feature: rumen; material: fiber-attached | host: Bos | place: Iran: Karaj | collected 2018-10
GTAGGCGTGAATTCCGTCCACGGGGCGTCCTATGGGGATGTCGGGCTCCTGGGTGACGACCTGCTTGTAGATGACGTAGCAGACGCTTTCGGTGGGGCCATAGCAGTTGAAAAGCTTATAGCCGGGAAGGGGAATGCTCGCCATCTTTTCGCCGCCCGTGAACAGGCAGCGGATGGGGGCCTTCGGGAAGTTCAGGGCAAACTGTGTGGCCACCTGGGTGGTCATAAATGCGTGAGTGATACCGTTTTCGGTGAAGAACTTCTCCAGGGCGACAAGGTCGAGGCGTATTTCCTCGGGGATGATATACAAGGTGGCTCCCGCGGCAATGGAAGAGTAAAGGTCGCCCAGGAAGGCGTCAAAGCCGAAACTGGCATATGCCGTCATCCTCGATGATGCGTCAATGCCAAGGACCTGCGCATTCTTGCATACGAAATTCGAAACATTCCTCTGGCTGAGCATGCAGCCCTTGGGGGTTCCGGTCGTGCCGCTGGTGTACAGGAGGATCAGCAGGTCGTCCGGAGTGAGGGCTGCATCGCAGCTGCCCTGGGGCAGGGACGGGATGTCGGAAGTGAAGAGCGTCGGGCCGCTGTAGGAGCCCACGAGCCCGTCAAGGCCGGGGTCGGCTATCAGGAGGGCGGCTCCGCTGTCCTGCACCATAAAGTCAAGGCGCTCCTTAGGATATGAAGGGTCAAGCGGCTGGTATGCGCAGCCGGCTTTCATCACGCCCAGCGGAGCAATCATCATATATTCGTTGCGGTCCAGGATGATCGAGACTACGGAGCCGGGGGAGACGCGCTCGGAGATATATCCCGCCAGATTGTCGGAGAAGCGGTCTATCTGCCTGTATGTGAGATGTTTATCCTGGTAGACCAGGGCTGTGTGGTCGGGGTCTGCGGCAAGGCTCTTCCGGAACAGTTCAAGGACCGTCACCTCGGTGTCGAAGCTGCACGCTCTGGGGTTGAAGGAATCAAGGGTGCGAAGCTGCCCGGGGCTTGCGAACGAGAGCTCATCGACAGTCGCGGCCTTCTCCATCGAATTAAGGCAGGCGGAGAAACTCTCCGTGAAATTAGCCAGGATAGTCTGGGAATATTTATCCTTCTGATACCAGAAACGCATCTGGAAACCTCCGTCGGGGGTGGCGAACAATTCTACCGGAAGGCCTATTCCCGGGGGATTGGTGCGAAGGTCTTCCGGGGTCAGGACGGCATCGCCAAGGGTCATCACGAAGGGATTCATTCCAACCATATGTCCCTGATAGCCAAAGCATATGGCTGCGCTGAGCCCGAGGTCACGGGCGCAGTCGGCGAAGGAGTAGAAGTGGCGTTTGCGCACTCCTTCAGCCTGCTCTTTCATCCGGGCGAAAAGGGTCGTGAGGTCCATCCCCGGGGTCCATTCCACATAGACCGGAAGGGTGTGGACGCACATACTGACGGTGCCGAGCGTGTCTTTGTCGACTCGGCCGTTCCAGACGGTGGGGAACCAGGCTTTGGTGTCTGCATTCCACTCCGACAGGGTGAGGCCGAACGCAAGCGAGAAGACGGTGCTCTCCAAGCAGGCATATTTCTCGCGCAGGGCATCGACCGTCTGCTGGCTCACCTGCACAGGGAAGTCGGCGCAGCAGTATGAGGAGCCCGGCTCCTTGGGCGAGATATCGGGCCTCAGCGTCGATTCCAGCTCGGCGCAGGGAGCGAAGGTCTCGGCATACCACGACTGGGCCTCCTGGTACTGGGGGCCTTCGCGCAGCTGCTCTTCGCGAAGTGCAATCTGCTCCGCTCCAACTGCTTCTGTTTCAAGGGTTTCGCCCTTATATGCCTTGTCAAGATCTCTCAGGAAAATGCCGAGGGAAAGTCCGTCAAGGACTACGTGGTGGAAGTCCAGGCCGAGGTAGTTCCCCTCGTCCGAGAGCCATATCTCAGCCTTGAACAGGGGCTCTGAGAGAAGGTCCATGGGCTTTCCCAGGCCTTCGCGCACCTCGGCTATGGATGCCGCTTTGCCGATTGAGACTTTCCACTCTTGCGAACTCTCCTTGAAACGGGGCGTGCCGTCTTCAAGGACGATGCGCCATCCAAGCGCAGGGTGCGCCCGCACGACTGCTTCAAGCGCTGCGGCAAGTTTCTGCGCATCGACGCCCGCGGGCAGCTTATAGAGGGCGGGCAACTGGTAGTTACCGGAGTTCGCGTCAAGTCCCTGGCAGGCGAGGAAGATGCTCAGCTGGGCCTGAGAAAGGGGGAAAGTACTCATATCCTTTTCTTTTTATCAGAAATACAAATATAATGAATATCTTTGTACTTCTAAATCGCGAATATGAAAAAAACTCTGTTTCTTTTTGCCGCGCTGACCTTGCTCCTGCCCTGCACCCTGCGGGCACAGTGGAGCGTGGGACTCCTCGCAGGCGCCATCGACCAAGCCGCCGCGCAGGGCCAGTAAGAAACCCTAAAACTCAAAGATATGGCACAATACCCCTGTGAGAACTGCAAGTTCCGCGCGCATTACGACAAAGATCCCAAATCCCTGCTCGGCCGCCTCTGGCGCTGGCACATCAATTTCTGTCCTGGATGGAAGAATTACTTCACCAATCAGGATGACCAGGCTAAAGAGGCTCTCCGTCAAAAGTATAACTTCCAAAAGTACAAGTAATGAACTCCGACAAATCCCTGAAAGAAGTAGCCGGCCGCAAGAACTTCGGCCCGGACCACGCGTTGGTAACGACACCCCAGCCCTGCGTTATGATAGCCACCTGGGACAAAGACCATACGCCTGATGTGATGATGGCTGCCTGGGCAGGCCAATATGACTACAAGCAGATCGTAGTATCGCTCTCCAAGCATAAAACCACGGTGAACCTGGAACAGACCGGTGCGTTTACCGTCAGTTTTGCCGACATCAACACCGTCGCAGAGTCCGATTACTTCGGCCTCGTGAGCGGCTCCAAGGTGGCGGATAAGGTGGCTAAGGTCGGATTCACGGTCACTCCCAGCCCCAATGTGGACGCGCCCATTATCAACGAGTATCCTCTGACTCTGGAGTGCAAAGTGGTCAGCTGGGGAGACGGCATCCTGGTCGGCGAAGTGGTGAATATGAGCGCAGACGAGCGCATCCTCACCGATGGAAAGGTGGATTTGGCCAAGCTTCAGCCCATAGTGTTTGACGCTGCCTCCATGAGCTACCGGGCCATCGGCGACATCGTTGGCCAAGCCTGGGGCGACGGCAAGAAGTTCACTGAATAGGCCCCCAAAACGGCCCCTCAAGTATGCTGGCTTTCCCAACCTGTTTGAGGGGCCTATTATTTCCTTCTTTGCCGCCCAGTGCGGGTATCGTCCCTGGGAATGGGACGTAACAAGCAAAAAAGGCCGAAATTGACAGTATCGTCCCTGTTGCTGGGACGATATCCGCACTAATGCGGCTAGCCGCTAAATTGCCAGTTGATTTGATATCCTGAACGGAGTGAATGATCTAATAGATTCTTCGCTGACGCACAGGATGGCTACAAAATCGTGCTTTCTCCTACACAGATAAGGGTTTGGAGAGGTTTGGGTAAATAGGATAAAATCAGTATATTTGCTGTATTATTAATAGATAGTATGAAAAGATTATTCACATACATTTCGATTCTGGTGAGCCTGATTGCCTGCTCGCCGGCTCAAAATGAAGTTGCTTACACATCTGATAATCAACCGCAAAACGGCACTAATCCTCAATCTGGTTCCTCTGACCAGCAGGGACAAGCCGGTCAGCAAGAACAATCTGATGACGGCTTTATGCTGAACAGGGCGGATATCATCGGTAGCTGGCAGGTTGTCGAGGCCAAGTTCTCTGAAGATGCTACAATGACGGCCTGGGAGTTTGAGGACACATACGCCGAGTTTAAAGACAACGGCCTATACGAAGGAAAGGGCTACTTCGGCGACAGCCAGGGCACCTTTACTGTTAAAGGCAATATCATCACAGTCAAGATTGACAACGAGCCTTTCATCGCATATGAGGTCACTGATCTGCATGAAGACAGAGCCAGACTGACCGCTACACTGGCATCCAACGGACAGAAGATATGGATGCTTGTCGAGAAGGCGGAATATATCGTTGTACAACCCGAGCCTGTAATAACGGAAGAGTCATTCTTTCAGAACGAAGCGATGGTGGTCCAGTATATGGCCGGGTTATACTCCGGTATCACGCAGTTTGTAAAACTCAAGAAGAAGGTGCTTGACCAAGTAGAATCCGGAGTTTTCCGTGACATAACACCGCTCTCTACTGATATCCGGGGACTGTGGGAAAGGGCTTACCAGATGCTCCGCCAAATCAATACTGGATATCAAACATTGAGAAACCTTCCGGGAGCCCCATACGATATTGAAGATTACACCAGCCACCTAAGGGTCTTGCGTGGCTTTGTCGGCTATAACCTAGCTATGCTTTGGGGGAATGTCCCCTATTATCAGAACGTCCCTGAATCGACAGACAAGATCCCAGTAAGGGATGCCATGTATATTCTTGATGCCGCCATAAAAGACCTCAGTGTCAGGCCCGACTTCAAGTTCTCGTCATATCCGGATTATAATTACTTCAACACTACCGTATCTGTCATCATCCGGGCTGAATGTTATCTGACCCTGGGAAACAAGGCGACAGCTCTTGAACTTCTCCAGAATAACACCTCCCTTGATAGGAATGCTGACATCTATCTCCAACTGTTTGACCAAGGAGAGGAAATTCCAATATACAAAAAAGGCGTCTATGATCTTCTTATCGACGAAGCAAGAGGCCAGTTGACGGCAGATGAACTTGAGTTGAAGTGGAAGCAGGAGGGTCTTTCCTACGACCATTGGTTCTTCCTTAAACGCATCGGCAAGGCCCAGGACGTATCCGGTTGCGAGACATACCAACTGCTGCTTCCTATCCCGCAAAGTGAACTGGACCGCAATCCCGACATCATACAGAATCCTAGTTATTGATAGAAGAATGCCTAGTGATGCTGAGTGGACTGAGTTTATTTCAAAGTGTGTCTGGATCTGGATCACGCAGAATGAGGTCGCTGGATAATTAGTAACCGCCCCCAACCAGCAGTTGGTCACTGATCCGGAACCTACAGCCGCGAAGATAGTTACGGTGGCTAATACTGGTCTTCGTCTCTCTATACGGAGGAACCAAACAAAGAGTTCTACGTCATGATCACCTCTCATCCTAATGGTGAGGGTGTGCACGATAGGCCCCGTTACTACGGGCTCTACATCCGTCCTGTTTGGGAAGAATAAAAATCATCACATACCAATCATAATAAGAAAGACCAGCAACTCTCCTAGTGCTGGTCTTATTTCGTTTTGCCCCGAGAATACGTGGAGGATGTCTACCTTTCGGTGAGGCTCGAGGCGGGGACTTTGCACTTAGCGAATTACCTCATCCTTGTCACGGTTTATTATCTCGCCGCAAAGGTAGCAATTATTCTATAAACCGCAAAAGATAATTGCCATCCGGGCAGTAAGGGCCTGAGTTCAGCTTCCGGGAATGGGCGGCACCGGGCACTTGACCTCAAAACTCGACGGGCTGCGCCCGTAAACTCGAGTCCGGCTGTCGGTCATCCTGCTGACGCAGGACCGTGCCCTGCACGAGACTCACGCACGCCACCGCACAAGGCCAACTCCATTCCCGTCAATTCACTCAGGCCCTTACTGCCCGGGGGGACCTCGTTCAAAAACGCGGCAAAAAGTGCAAGGTCCCCCACATGACCTGGGGACCTCGTTCAAAAACGCGGTAAAAACTGCAAGGTACCCCCACCCACACTGGGGACCTCGTTCAAAAACGCCCCAAAAGGTGCAAGGTCCCGGCCTCTTGGCAACTATTCTTCTCCTGCTGCTGCGGGTATCGTCCCTGGGAAGGGGACGTAACAAGCAAAAAAGGTCGAAATTGACAGTATCGTCCCTGTTTTTGGGACGATATCCGCACTGAAGCGGCTGGAGGCCTGGGGAGGACAGATTGCTGACGCTCAGGATGACAGTTGGGGCCTGATTTCAGCTCCTTTAAAACGGCACGACCATTTTGATGGTTACGTTTCTTCCCAGGGAGGCAATGCCGATGTACTTCAGGCGGCTTAGGTGGGGCATATAGGCCTGGTCGGTGAGGTTCGAGCCGATAACGTACAGCGACAGGCGCGTTTTGCCCCTGATGACTATGTCGGTGCCGGCGGATGCGCCCACAAGAAGATAGGCGGGCGTGGCAGTTTCGGTACCGCCGGCTGCGTAGAAGTGATTCTGCGCCATATTCCAGTCAAGGTTCAGGGAGACGAACGCGTTGTTGAACAGCTGTCCGTCGTGGGTGATTTCCCATTTTACTTCAGACAGCAGGCGGGGTGCAGGAATGAGCGGCAGGTCATCGCCGCTGCTTTCCCGGGCATAGACACAGGAAAAGGCGCTGCTCAGGTGCAGCTGGTGGATGGGATGGATGTCGATGCCCACTTCGCCGCCGCCCAGATGGGCCAGACCGCTGCGGAAAGCATAGACCGGAAGGCCTTCGTCGGTGAGGGCTCCATTGCGGGCCGAAAAGATGTAATTGTCTACGCGGCTGACGAAGACAGCAGACTGGACGGAAACATATTTGGAGGTGAAATCCACTCCCAGGTCGCCCTGCAGGCTGTATTCGGGCTTAAGGTCCTTGTTGCCAAGTTCATATCGGAAGGTTCCTTCGTGCTCGCCGTTAGAGCCCAGCTCGGCCAGGTTCGGGGCGCGGAATCCACGCGCAACGTTGGCCCTCAGGGTGAAGTGATTACCCAGCGGGCGCACGGCTCCGAGGCTTGCGCTGATGCCGGGGAAACGGCGGCTGAACTCTTCGAAGCGTCCGGACAGGGCTTCGCTGCGGAGCCAGCGGAGGTCGGCCCGCAGTCCGCCGGACAGGGTCCATTCTCCCAGTGATTTACTTGCCGTTGCAAAGATTCCGGCATCGAAGAGACCATATGCGGGTATCAGGTATTCGTCGCCGAGGTTTTCGCTTTTCTGGCCCATTCCGGCCACGCCGAATGCAGTTTTCCAGCCGTGGTCAAATTCCGCCTGATAGCGAAGGTCATAGTTGACGGTGCCCAGCCGGAAGTCCAGGCCCGGTTCATCGGCACTTTCCTCGAACTCCTGACGGCGGTTCTGCTGCCAGCCCAGGATCAGCTTCAGGTTGCCGGGGCCAAGATGTATGGTGTTGTCGGTCACAACCTTATAGTGCCGCACGTGCTGGAAGGGGAGTGCGGGCCTATATTCGAAGTTGTCTCCTTCGCCCTCGATCATACCGGGAGTCAGATGGAAATAGCTGAACTTCAGGCGGGAATAGCCCCAGGAACCATTGCGGCCAAGCATACCGGAGGCTGCCCGCTCGCGGTAGCCGGAATTTGCGACGGGGCCGTTCAGGGCGTTCCGGTAGGCGTGGGCATATTTGTCCGAAAAACGGCCGCCTGCGATCCAGCCCGAGAGGTTCCCGTCGGCAGCGATGGAATAGCCCAGCAGGCCGCTATTTGTCTGATATTCAGAAGAAAAGCATCCGCCGAACCCGCCAGGAGAGCGTATGGGAGCAGGGTGGAATATGAGTATGCCGGCAAGTGCATCGGAACCGTACATCAGGGAAGCCGGTCCTTTGAGGATCTCTACGGAGTGGACGCTGGAGCCGTCTATCTCTATGCCGTGCTCGTCGCCCCACTGCTGGCCTTCCTGTCGGATGCCGTCGTTGACTACCACCACGCGGTTGTAGCCCATACCTCGGATAACCGGCTTGGATATGCCTCCGCCCGTAGTGATTTCGCTGAGCCCGGGCTCCGTTGCGATGGCGTTTATGATGTTGCCGCCGGAGCGAGCTGAAAGGTCGGCCGGACGGATGACCGACACCGGTGAGGGCATCTCTTTTATCTTGCTCTCTCCGGCGAGGCCGGTTACTACGATTTCATTAAGTTCCAGATGCTTGTAAAATACATCGGTTGAGTCAGGAGCATTCTCCTGAGCGGTCGCTGCCACACATACGGATAGCAGCGACAATGTTATTATTGTCTTATTCATTCTGTCTTAATTAAAGGTAAATGCGATCTGCGAAAAGGATCAACCTAAAAACAGAATGATACGGGTGGTGCTCTGGGGGAAGATTGAAGGGTGTACCTGAGGAGGGCTGCCCCGAAGCAATCGCTGACAAGAGTGACGCAGTCCGGGGATAAGATATCGGCATCCAGCCCGAAAGCAGGCACATACACCTGCGAGAGAATATGGCATATAAGACACCCGTCCGAGATGGTTTTCTGGGAAAAGTGTCCTTGATGGGGTTGGTGATTTGCGCATTCCAGGCAGGAGATTTCCTGCGAAAACTGATGGTCGTGATGATGGAACGGAGCCAGGAATGCTATCGATAAGGCAATCGACAGCATTATGCCAGCAAATATGTTCTTTTTCAACGACAAATCAAGTATGCACCAATGAATCCTTGAACAGTGAGTGCAAATATAACAATATTATTTGTTATTTTCCGCCATTTCTTTGCGCCGGGCTTCATAGTACTCGTGCCGCTGAGGGTTCTCCGGGAACCAGCCGCGCAGCACGCGTTTTTCCTGAAGGAACATTTCGTGGATGCCCCACAGACAGCAAAAGGCAAAGCCTCCGATGATTGTGGATATGATGTCATTCTGCACGAACAGAGATCCCAGGCAGAAGGCCAGTCCGGCCACAAGCCATATCCACCAGCTCTGCTTTCCCCAGCAGTATTCCATCTTGATGACAAGCGGGTGGCAGATGCCGATGCTGAGGAACACGGCAGCGCCTATGATGATTCCGTTGAAATTCATATCATACCGAGTATATTTCCCGGCAAAGTTCGGTAGATTTGACGGGATATTTTAGGCCTCAGTGGGATGAAATTAGGACTATCCTTGCATCTTTCGGCGGAAATCCGACGGGGTCATACCCGTTTCTTTCTTGAAAAGACGCGAAAAATAGGACTGGTCCTCCAGCCCCACACGGTCAGCGATATCGATGATGGGCAGGTTAGTCTGGGAAAGCAGGCGTTTGGCGCGCTGGATGCGGACTATCGTTATCCAGGCCCCTACGCTGCGACCGGTGGACTGCTTCACCAGGCGGCTCAGATAGTTCTCGCTGATGTTGGCCTGCCCGGCATAGGACGCGATGCCAGAGGGCATCTGCTCGGGGTCAAAAACCGACTCCAGAAAGAATCTTACCGCATCGGGAAAGACTGCGGGACGATTGGGATTGATGCGCGAAAGAAGAAGGTCCAGGCCCTTCTGTATGAATACGCTGTCTCCTTTGTCGAAGGAGTTGGCCAGCATATTGAAAAGTTCCGCCACGAAGGTGCCCTCATCGAACCAGAAACCCTGATGCAGCGGTGAAGACAGAAAGCGCAGCGGTATGGATTCCGGAATCATTGACGGAGCGAAGCCGCCGGTATAACCAACGGCATTCCTGTAATAGCGGATGGCGAATGGTTGCTGCTGCGGGATGAGAAGGATCTGCCCCGGCTGGCACAGAAAAGACGTGCCATCCACATCCACAAGCACTTCGCCGGACGTGATATAGACAAAGCCGACCAGCGGAAGTCGTCCGACAGGCGCCTCGGCGGGTTTGAAAAAGCCGGCCGTATCCATCCTCCTGATGAAGAATGGGAAAGAAGAGTAGTCCGCTTCCGGACTCCAGTGAGGCTTGTAAGATGTCATTGTCCTTTTTAGTTTACGAAGTTACGCAATTATTCCAGTTTTGCTTTAAGCCGCTGGCGTGCTTTGGTAACTGAGGCAGGGGAGATTCCCAGCAGGACGGCCTGCTCGGATACGGAGAATTGCAGGTGCGAGAGGATATAGGTGCGGATATCGCCTTTTGTCAGGTCGGGATGCGTTTGGCGGAGAGATTCGGACGTAAGGTCGCAAGAATTCCGGAGCATCCGTTCCAATTCTGCCCATTCTTCATCCTGAATATAGCGGGGCCTGGTACGGAGCTGCTGGAGCAGGTGATTCTGTCCGACGAGCGCTTGTATGAGCACATAGGAATCGACTTCACCGCCGGGACCTTCGCCGGCGTTCGGGACAAACCCTTCCCGCTCGTCTTTTCCGGCGCGGATGACCATCAGGAAAGCCCTGACATTCTTGCCGAGGATTTCGCTGACTTGCGGGATGGAGAGCGGACTTTTTCCGCCGGTGCAGGTTGATGCAAGGCCCAGGGCCACCAAAATGAGCTGATAATAAAGCGTTTCTGCATCTTTGCCTTGCAGGCCGAAGGTGCCCGCTATCGCCGAAAGGCACTCGGCTTTGAAACCCACGTGGGAATCAATGTAATCCCTGTAGGAAGCGGTGGGGGACTGCGATTCCATAATCAAGGAGAATAGATACGGCTCGTCCATAGCGAACCAGATAAAGGCCACGCCAAAGCCTTTGAAAGGGGGATTAAGCGCAAAGCCGTCTCCTACGCGCTTCCGATACAGTTTCCGGGCTTCCTCCCGGACTGCTTCCCGGACTCCTTGAATGGATCCGAAGGAGGAAAATATAGCATTGGCGCCGCAGTCCAGGCGCGTACAGAGGCTGCGGGCCGTAAGGGCCGAAGGACCTCCGGAGCGCACCAGGTCAAGGGCTGCGGAAAGGATTCTTTCTTTCGTGACAGTAACAGGTCTTGCCATAATCGATGTTCCGTATCAGTTCGGCACAAAAGTAAGCAAAAGGGCTGGATTGTCCAATAATATTCCAGGGGGAAATGCATAATTGTCCACATATTTGTCCATATGGTTATTTATTTCGGAACGCTGGATACGCTAACTTTGCAGACGAAATAATATGGACAAACTATGAAACGACTGATTGTATTGTTAATGCTCACAGGGGTTGCGATTCCCGCACTGGCGAATGTCGACTGGAAAGGAAAGGTGGTGGATGAGAAGGGTGAGCCTGTCCCTTATGCCAACGTGGCCGTGCTATCCAAGGCCGACTCTACCGTGGTGTGCGGCGTTGTGACGCATGAGGACGGCACCTTCAATATAGTGACGAACGAAACGGATGGCATTATGATGGTGGCTATGCTTGGCTACAAGACGGTGTATCTGGCTCCCGTTGACGGCGCGGTGATTACCCTGCCAGATGATACGCAGATGCTGGAAGGGGCGGTGGCAAGCGCCGTTATGCCAAAGACCAAACTAACGGGCGAGGGGCTGCAGACGAATGTACGCGGCTCCGTGCTGGAAAACGTCGGCAGCGCCAATGACGTCCTGGCCAAAACGCCCGGCCTTATCAAGGGGCAGAACGGTCTGGAGGTAATAGGGAAGGGCTCGCCGATGGTATATATTAATGGAAGAAGGGTCTCAGACAGCACGGAGCTTGACCGACTGCAAAGCAACGAAATCCAGAGCGTCGAGGTTATCACCAACCCCGGCGCCCAGTACGAGGCCACTGTGCGGGCGGTGGTACGCATCCGCAC
>JAEEGL015209353.1_pt1 | contig 11417 bp, 9 predicted proteins | sample 9134231 | NCBI WGS metagenome assembly JAEEGL01 (sample SAMN16246548, study PRJNA631951) | gut metagenome | biome: gut microbiome; feature: rumen; material: fiber-attached | host: Bos | place: Iran: Karaj | collected 2018-10
CAAGTCGGGCCGGCGGATCTCCTCCGAGGGCGCATACGAGAAGACCCTGCCCTTCCTCTACCAATACGACAACTGGGGAGGCAAGGACTTCTGGGACCACGAACACCTCAGTTATGAGGAACGGGCCTGGGCGCAGTGGTGGGGCTACGATCAGATCGCCTGGTTCGCATCCCAGGAGGAAAAAGCCCGGAACGAGTTCCTCGACTACACCTTCAAGTGGACTGCCGTGAACAACCCGGACGGATTTTTCGCCTTCCCCCTGCGCCGTCCCCTCCAGAGCGGGGAAGAGGTCTTCGGCTATCCGTTCTATAAGCTCAACAACCGCTCCGACGCCTGCCCGGACGGATTCTCCCAGGAGGACGCGGCGGTGAGGCTGCTCCGGGAGGGCTACGGCAAATACCGGGCTCTGGCCAATCCCTTCGATCTGCTCGACTACGGCGGCAGGGAAGTGGACGACCCGGAGACGGGAGTGCGCCTGCCCGAAAAGGTGGTGCTCTACGGCAGCTTCCAGCCCTGTGTCGGGGCGGTGGCGAACGACTCCAACAGCGAGATCACCCGGATGTACTACGTCGGCGGCGGGAAATACGCTCTGAGCTTCGTCATGCCCTACGCCGGGACATACGATTTCGGCATTTCGACCTGGGGCACCCTCTCGGCCTGCGTCTCCGAGCACGGCGGATTCCCCTACTCCGGCACCGGAAACAAGAGCCCCCTCGCGATCCCCCACGACAACACCGTCGTGCGGATCACCTTCACCTACATGACCAACGGCATCGGGATCGAGATGATCTGAGAGCCGGGTGAACTGACGGAAAACGCGCGTCGACCCTGTGGACAACCGAACAAAAAAGGGAGCACTCTATCGCGAGTCTCCCTGATTTTTCGTTTCGCGGATTTACAAAAACAGCGCGGGCAGCTCCGACAGACTGCCGATTTCAAAATCCGGCGTGTCGGCCTCGGACTGCGGCGACTGGAGGACACCGAATCCCTGCCGGACCCGGACGGTCTTCATCCCGAGGGCCTTTGCCGGGGCGACGTCGTTGTCCAGCCGGTCCCCGATCATCACGGCCTCATGGGGCGGGCATCCGGCTTTTTCGAGGGCGGTTTCGAAGATCCGGGGATCGGGCTTCATCGCCCCGACGTCCCAGGACGAGACGATGTGGGTGAAATATCGGAGGATACCGAAGCCGCCGAGCCGCTCCCGCACCCCGTCCGCCTGATTCGCGATCACGCCGAGCTCGTATCTGTGCGACAGCAGTTCCAGCACCCGCGGGGCGTCGGCGTACAGCGTTTCGCATTCATGCCGGTAGGGGGCGATCTCGGTGAATCCGAACTTCTTCACGACCGTGCGGTACTGGGGCAGCCGGTTCCGGGACGCCTCTTCGATCTGACGGTAAATGTCCTCCGGCGAGAGCCCCAGCCGCTTTGCCTCCGCCGTTTCCGCCTGCTCCCCGCACCGCCGCTTCCAGACCGCGTCCTCGTTCACGAGGGTGTACCCGACGTCGAAGAACAGGACCCGGAATTCCGGCTTTTTCCATTCGCACCGGAACCGCGCGGCACTCCCGTCGGGGAATTCCCGGATGAACGGCGCGGCGGCGAATCCGCAGGCTTCATAAAACCCGACGGCGTCCCCGTCCGTTTCGGCTCTCAGGGCGGTCAGGTCTTCGGCCTCGATCACGCTTCGGATGAGGAACCGTCCGATCCCCCGGCGGCGGCGCGAGGCTTTCACGGCGATCCCGGCGATTTCGGGGACCTGCCCGCTCCGGTCGAGGATCAAAAAGCCGACGATCCCGCCGCTCTCTTCGCAGGCATAGATCCTCGCGTTCGGATCGGACGCAGCCCCGCGCATCCGGTCCCGGAAGGTCTCGAGGTCCGGGCGGAACAGGCAGGGCGCGTAAATCCGAAAGGCTTCCTCCGAGAACAGCCGGGCGTCCGACCCCGAGAGCTTTTCCAGATTCAGATCCGCGCGATCCTCCATCAGAATCCCCTTTCCCGGAGCAGTCGGACGGCTTCCTCCGCCAGTTCTTCGCCGGATTTCATCCTTCCGTTTTCGTCCGGGGCGATGCGGAGGGCTTCGTCTTCGGGATAGCGGCGGAACCAGATCATCTGCCGCTTCGCGTAGTGCCGCGTCGCCAGCTTGATCGCCGCCGAGACGTCGTCCAGGGAGCATTCCCCCCGGAAATAGGGCAGGAATTCCTTGTACCCGATGGCCTGGGCGGCGGTCCGCGAAACCGGCTTTCCGGAGCAGAGCAGGTCCCGCGCCTCCTCTTCGAGCCCCGAGGCCATCATCAGATCCACCCGGTCCTCGATCCGCCGGTAGAGCAGGGAGCGGTCCGAGAAGGTCAGGATCAGCGGGGTGTCGAGATAGGGGGATTCCGCCGTGATCTGGGTCCGGTCCACTTCGGTCTTCGTGCGGCCCGTGGTCTCGCAGATCTCGATCGCCCGGACCACCCGGCGGACGTTGTTCGGATGGATCGCCGCGGCCGCCTCCGGATCGAGGGCTTCCAGCCGGGCGTGCAGGGCTTCGTTCCCGTTCTCCCGGGCGTAGGCGAAAAGGGACTGGCGCAGTTCTTCGTCCGGCTCCCCCTCCTCGAAGGCCCCGATCTTCACGAGGGCGTCCCGGTACATCCCCGTCCCCCCGCAGAGGATCGGGAGCTTCCCCCGCCCGGCGATCCCGTCCACAACCGGAGCGGCCATCCGGGCGTATTCCGCGGCGGAGAATTCCTCGGCCGGATCCGCGATATCGAACATGTGATGGGGGATCCCCGCTCTCTCTGCCTCGTCCGGCGTGGCGGTCCCGACGTCCATCCCGCGGTAGAGCTGCATGGAGTCGCAGGAGACCACCTCTCCCCCGAACTCCCGCGCGAGCCGGATCGCCAGCCCCGTTTTTCCCGAAGCCGTGGGCCCGAGCACCGAAAGGGTCCTGATCTTTTCCATGGGGTCTCCTCCTCTTCCGCGTTTTGATCCAGTATACCACATCCCGCCCCGGATTGCAAGCCCCGCCCGGCCCGATCCACTTGACAAGCCCGCGGGATCGTGTTACAATGGATTTTGAAAAGCACGCCGAAAACGAGGCCCGCATTATGAGATTTCTTGTCGTCAACGGTTCTCCGAAGGGGGCGGAAAGCATCACCTTCCAGACCGTTCTGTACCTCGAAAAACTGCACCCGGAACATACCTTCGAGACCCTTCACGCCGGGAAAACGCCCTGGCTGTATGAAAAACACCCCGAGATGATCGCGGAAAGCGCGGCGGGGGCGGACTGCGTGATCTTCGCCTATCCCGTCTACACCTTCCTCGTCCCCTCCCAGCTCGTCTCCTTCGTCGAGCGGATGAAGCGATCCGTCCCGGAGGGCGCCTTCGCCGGGAAGTACGCGACGCAGATCACCACCTCGAAGCATTTCTACGACATGACCGCCCACCGGTTCATCCGGGAGAACGCGCAGGATCTCGGGATGCGCTTCGTCGAGGGGCTCTCCGCCGACATGGAGGACCTGCTTTCGGAAAAGGGCAGGGAAGAGGCCCGGAAATTCTTCGATTACCTGCTCTTCAATATGAAATACGGCATTTCGGAGCCGGTGTCAGCCTTCCCTCCCTCCGCGCATCTCCCCGTCGCCGTCCCGAAGTGCGGAAAGGACAAGCCCGGCCGGGTAGCGATCGTCGCGGATCTCGCCGGGGACGACCGTCAGCTTTCCGACATGATCGCCCGGTTTACGGCGGTGCTCCCGTACAAATGCGATCTAGTGAATCTGAGGGACTTTCATTTCTCCGGCGGGTGCCTCGGATGTTTTCGGTGCGCGTCGGACGGGACCTGCGTGTGGAAGGACGGATTTCAAGAGCTGCTCCGGGACCGGATCCAGACGGCGGACGCCATCGTCACGGCCTTTTCGATCCGGAATCACGGCATGGGGTCCCTCATGAAGACTTACGACGACCGCCAGTTCTGCAACGGACACCGCACCGTCACCCGGGGAAAGCCGATGGCCGCGATCGTCTCGGGGAACTATCTCTCGGAAGAAAATCTCCGAACCGTTCTCGAAGCCCGGGCGTCCGCGGGCGGCAATTTCTGGTGCGGGGCGGCATCGGATCAGACGGACCCCGACCGGGAGATCGACGAGGCTGCCATGCGCCTTGCCTACGCGATCCGGTACGGGCACACCGCTCCGTCGAATTTCTACGGGGTCGGCGGGATGAAGATCTTCCGGGACCTGATCTGGCAGATGCAGGGGCTGATGCGGGAGGACCACCGGTTTTACAAGTCCCACGGCCAGTACGACTTCCCCCAGAAGAAGCGGGGGCGGATGCTGGCGATGTACGCGGTGGGAGCCCTCAATGCGAATCCGGTCCTGAAAAAGAAGATCGGCGGGAAGATGACCGAGGGGATGCTCATGCCCTACCGGGCGGCGCTGAAAAAAGCGGGCGGGCCGAAAAAACCGCGGAAGCTGAAAATCGTCCGGCGCGCCAGACCGGAAAGCGGGGACGGCGGACCGTCGGAGACAGAACGGAAAGGAGAGCGGACATGACGGACCCCTTCCTCTGGATCAAGGAAAACGAGATCCGAATCCCCGGCGTCACGGGAGAGCACGTCTTTCTGCACGTCAGCGACACCCATCTCAGCGTCGCCGACGAATTCAGCACGGACGAGGAGAGAGCGGAGGCGGCGAAGCGGGAGGAAAACTGGATGCGCGGCAAGGAGAACTTCGCCCGCGGATTCGGAGAGCCCTTCGGCGAGGCCCAGAAGATCGGCACTTCCGAGGGCTTCGACCGCCTGCTCGCATACGCGGAAAAAGAAAAGCCGGAAGCCCTGCTCCTCACGGGGGACAACCTCGAGGCCATGCACCCGGCGGGAGAGCGGTTTCTCGCCCGGAAGCTGAACGAAACCGGAGTTCCCTTCCTCTGCGTCCCCGGGAATCACGAGGCGGAGGAATGCGCGGGGGTCTGGGAACCGGGGGTCCGGGTGATCGAGTCCGACGGGTTCCGCATCGCCGCCGTGGACGACCGGAAGCAGACCGTCCGGGGAGAGGACCTCGACGCCCTCGAAGCCCTCGCCGCGGAGGGGATCCCGATGATTTTGATCTATCATATCCCCGCCGCCGCCCTGGGGAACCGGGAGGCCATGCGGAGATTCGGACCCTATTTCTCGGTGGACCGGGAGAGCGAAGACGGAAACGCCCGCCGCTTCGTGCGCTTCCTCGAAGAGTGCGATGCTGTCAGACTGACCCTCTGCGGCCACATCCACGGGTATTCCGACACGGAGATCGTCCCCGGGAAACGCCAGATCACGGCCTCCCAGGGGATGATCGGATTTGTCGGCCGCCTGACGGTGAAAGGGACGGTGTGAGATGAGCAAAAGCAAGCCGGGGAAGAAAAAGGAACCCCTGATCCTGCGCGTCCTCTGCGGGATCCTCGCCGCCCTGCTCGCCGTCGTTCTGTTCGCCGCCGCGACGGTCTTTCTCTATCCCCTTCTGATCGGCGTGGACCGGACACAGGTCGAAGGATCGGCGGACTGGATGGCCGGGCTGGACGACAGCCTCTCCCTCGCCTCCGTGACCCTTCCGGGGACCCACAATGCCGGGACCGCCTGCGCCGCCCTGCCGTTTTTCACCAAATGCCAGTCCCTCGGCGTGGGGGAACAGCTTGCGGCGGGGTTCCGCTATCTCGATATCCGGCTTGCGGGCGACCCGGACAGCGGGAAGCTCAAGCTGACCCACGGATTCGCCGACTGCCTGCCCTCGGCCTTCTCGAAAAAGCCCCTGATGCTGGCGGAGGTGCTGGCGGACTGTTATGGATTCCTTGACGCCCACCCGTCGGAATGCGTCCTCTTCTGCGTCAAGCACGAATACGGGGACCTTTCGATCGCGGACATGCAGACTGCCCTTTACGAAGAGATCGGGGCAAACCGGGACCGCTGGTGCCTCGGACCTGACCTGCCGACGGTCGGGGAAGCGAGGGGAAAGCTCGTCCTGCTCCGAAGATGGGGGGACGACGCGGGGCTCGGCGAGGAGGCGGGGATCCCCTTCGGATGGGCGGATCAGGGCAACGCGGAAGACCCCTTCCTCGGGATCGACGCGAATTACGCCGGGGATCTTGTGCTCTGGGTACAGGACCGCTACGCCTACGGACCGGAGCTGAAATGGGAGGTCTTCGAAGACGGGCTGGGGATCGGGATCGGGGAGGACGAGGCCGCCCTGCATTTCCTCTCCACCAAGGGGACCCTCGCTTACGGCCATCCCGCCTATTTCGCCTCCCGCCTCAACCCGAAGCTCATGAAAGCCGCTCTGCCCGAGGGACCGGTCGGCTGGATCGTCGTCGATTTCGGATATCCCAGGCTCGCGGAGCACGTCTATTCGCACAATTTCCGCTGACACGGCGGAGGATTTCGGAGGACAAAATGAAACTGAAACGCTATCCCATCGGCTTCTGGAACTACACCCCCGTCGGTCAGCTGGGACCGGAGGCGGTGAAGGACTGGGCGGATCTCGGCATGACCTTCGCCCTCAGCCCCCAGTTCGGACCGGATTCCGACCCGAAGATCCAGCTTTCGATCCTCGACGCCTGCGCGGAGTACGGCATCGGCGTCATTCTCAACGACTACCGGGCCCGCTGGTACGGGGCGAGCGACGATCCGAAGGCGTATACGGAGCGGTTCCGGGCGGCCTACGAGCAGTTCGGGAAGCATCCCGCGGCGATCGGGTTCCATGTGGGAGACGAGCCGATGGACGAAAAATCCTTCGCGGACGCGGCGGAAGCGCATAGGATCCAGCTCGCCGTCGCGCCGGAACTGACTCCCCACCTGAATTTCCTCCCGTACTGGGAGGGGCAGGAGGAGAGTATCTTAAAGGCCCCGACCTTCGCCGACTGGGCAAAGCGTATGGCGAAGGAAGCGGACCTCAAGATCCTCTGCTACGACTGCTACGTCCAGATGAATCCCGAGGAGGCGGGGACCCACCAGTATTACACCAATCTCCGCAAATTCTCCGAAGCCGCGGACGCCTCGGGGCTCCTGCCGTGGACCACCCTTCTGTCGGTGGGGCATTTCCGCTACCGGGTCCCCTCCGAGGACGATTTCCGCTGGCAGGTCAACACCGCGGCGGCCTCGGGCATGAAGGGCATTCTGTGGTTCTTTGTCTACGCCGTCATGATCGCCAACTACCGCCTCTCCCCCATCGACGAGTTCGGCGAGCGTTCGGAGACTTTCCCGAGGCTCTCCCGGGTCAATCGGCACTTTTTACACGAGTTCGGCGATTTCTTCATGAAGGCGGAGCACGTCGCCACCTGGCACACCGGCAAGGCCTACGGCGGATATCCGCTGTTCGAGGCCGGAAAGTCCGATCCCCTGCTCCTCGACGTCACCTGCGGCGAAGGACTGCCCGGCGTGGTGGGATTCTTCTCTCTCGACGGGCAGAGATACGCGGCGGTCGTCAACAATTCCCCGAAGGAGAACGGATGCTTCGTGCTCCATCTTCCGAAGGGGACGAAGACCTTCCAGCGTCTGAACTGGAACGGCGGCTTCGACGACATGAGGACGAATCACCACGACGCGCACTACCGCGAGTGTGAAAACGAAATCCAGGGCGGCGACTGGCTGGCTCCCGGTCAGATGAAGATCTACCGGATCGGAGAATAAAAAATCCCCCGCAGAAGGGGAGAAAGGAGCGTGCATGAAGGATCCCGCGTTTTACAGGGAAAATCCGTGGTACCGGCGGGACGACGTCTCGTTCCTCTGCGTCTGGGACGTCGGCGAAAACCGGGAAACCGTGCTTTGCGAGACCGACACTCTGATCGAAGCCCCGAACTGGTCGAAGGACGGCCGGAGCCTTTATGTCAACCGGAACGGGAGGATCGTCCGGTATGACCTCGCGTCCGGTGAATTTGAGGAGATCCCCTCGGATTACGCCGACGCCTGCAACAACGACCACGTGCTGTCCCCGGACGGGAAGCGGATCGCCGTCAGCCACAATACCCGGGAGGACGGGCAGTCGAGGGTCTATACCCTGCCGCTGTCGGGAGGTGTCCCCCGGCTGATCACGCCCCTCGCGCCGAGCTATCTTCACGGCTGGTCCCCGGACGGCTCGACCCTCTGTTACTGCGCCGAGCGGGGCGGGGAATACGACGTCTACGCGATACCGGCGGAGGGAGGGGTGGAAACGCGGCTCACCGACGCTTTGGGACTGAACGACGGGCCGGAATACTCCGCGGACGGGGGGCATATCTGGTTCTGTTCGGTCCGGTCGGGTCTGATGCAGGCCTGGCGGATGCGCCCGGACGGCTCGGAGCAGACGCAGATGACGGAGGACCCGGATTTCAACCTCTGGTTTCCCCACATCTCTCCGGACGGGCGGCTCGTGACCCTCTTGGCCTACCGGAAGGAAGACCTCAAGCCCCACGAGCACCTGCCCCACAAGCGGGTGGAACTGCGCCTGATGGATTCTGACGGCGGAAAGATGAAGACCCTCGCCCGCTTCTTCGGCGGACAGGGCACGATCAACGTCAACAGCTGGTCCCCCGACAGCCGCCGCTTCGCCTACGTGCGCTACGGGATCAGAGGCTTCACCGAAAAGGACCTCGAAGCCATTGCGGAATAAATAAATAACGGACCTTCCGTTCGGATCAGCTTCCGTTCGGAAGGTCTGTTTTTTATCTGTCGGCACCCTTCGTTCTACTAACCACTAGCTGCTAACTGCTGTCAACTCCCTAAATCAAAAGGTCCCCGTACTCCCGGATCTCCCGGATCACCCGCCTCACCGTCCGCGGATCGAGGCGTTCGGCGTCGGGGTGACGGTCCATCGCGGCGTCGGCGTAGTCCGTGCGGTTGAACTCCACGGCGATCTCTGCGGGCAGGATCACCCGGAAGGGCCGCTTTTCGGGGATCAGGGCGATCGCGCGGCGGGCAGCTTCGAAAATGAGATCCTCCGCCTCCCCGTCCGGCAGACAGTGAGCCCGGTTCCTCCCGTCGGCGGTCTTGACCGGAGCCGTCTCCATCCGTCCGAAGAGGGAAAGGCACTCTGCGCAGGCAGCGAAATCCCCGCTCGCCATCACGAAGGGGATCGAACGAGAACCCGCGAACGCCGCCAGCTGGCCGGATTCCCCGTACCGCCTGCCGTTGATCGTGTAGTTGTGCCACGACACGGAGCTCTGGGTGTGGTCGAGAAAGGCGTTCTGCGTCCCGGCCATCGCGTGGGCTCCCACGAGAAAGACCGCGTCGACGCCGTCGAGGGCCACGTCCCGGACCTGGACCGCCCGGGGATCCAGCAGGCCGGGGAGGAAATTGCGTCCCCCGCCGTGACCGTCCAGCACGAGCACCCGGTCCGCTCCGCCCGCAAAAGCTCCCCGAACGGCGGCGTTGGTGTCCGCCATCAGCCTCTCGAGGGCGCGGGGATCGCTGTTCGCCACCATGTCGATGGTCGAGACCCCGGAGATCCCTTCGAGGTCGGTTTCGATGAAGACTGTCATATCTGCCTCCGCCTTATTTATGTTTTTCAGCCTAAGAAGCCAACTACATGAGTTTCGGTCGTAATATGTAGAATGCGAACTGCTCCGCTGTGAGTTCGCGTACAATAACTCTGATAAGGTTGGATAGCTTCATTGATTTGCCAAGGCTTCAACTGTTCGTGATTGGTATGAATCGTCCATTTCCATTCCAGAAGTTCTTGCCGCTGACTTGTTCAGCAGGGCTTCATTTCAAGAAGCCGCGTTTTCCCTCTGAGCGGGAATAGTATGATCCGGTTCCATTGTAGCACAGGGAGCGGGGAAATGCAAGGACAGAAAATCGGGCTATGGGCAAATCCGCCAGTTTCCGCGTCCGGCGGGGGAGAAAAATCCACGATCCGTCCATTGCCCCGCCAGGGGAGGTATGGTACAATAGGGGAGATTTCGGAACGTCAAGTCTCATGTCACGGAGGAAACCCATGGACTTTACCACCCACAAGCCGGTGCGGATCCTGACCGGCGAAAACTGCGTCATTTCCCATCCCGAGGTATTCCGGGAAACGGGACGGCGGGCTCTGCTCGTCACGGGAGCCCACGGAGCGGACGCCTGCGGGGCCGTCGCGGATCTGACCGCCGCCCTGACCGGGGCAGGATGCACGTTCGTGCGATTCGCGAAGATCCCCGAGAATCCGCCGGCTCCCCTCTGCCATGAAGCGGGAGAGCTTGCGAGGAGAGAGGGATGCGATTTCGTCGTCGCCGCCGGGGGAGGTTCGGCACTCGACGCGGGCAAGGCCATCGCCGGATACGCCGCCAATCCCGCCTGCGGACCGGACGATATCTACGACGACGCGAAGCGGACGAATCCCTGCCTGCCGATCATCGCCGTCCCCACCACCGCCGGAACGGGGAGCGAAGCCGTTCGCTATGCCGTGCTGACCCTCGACGGCGGCGCCCGCAAGAAGACCTTCAAGCATGTCTCCGCCTATCCGCGGGTGTCCTTCGTGGATCCGCGCTACACCTATACCCTCCCGGACGACTACACCGTGTCCACCGCCCTCGACGCGCTGTCCCACGCGGTGGAGTCCTATCTTTCCCCGAAGTCCTGCCCGGCGTCGGAGGAAGCGGCTCTGTTCGCGGCGGGGGAGATCTGGGACATCCTGTTCCGGCAGGACAAGAGCACGGGATGGACGAAGGAGGACAGGGAGCGTCTTTCCCATGCCGCCTGCGCCGCGGGGATTGCCATCGACTACACCGGGACCGGTTTCCCCCATCCCCTCGGGTACGCCCTGACCCTCACCCGCGGCACCCCCCACGGATTCGCCTGCGCCCTGTTCGAGGGAGCGTATCTCTCCTACAACCGCATTTCCGAGGCCGGCAGAGCCCGGGAGGACAAACTGGCGGAGGCGATCGGAGCGGACGTGAACGACATGATCGAGCGGATCCCCGCAAAGCCGGGCTTCACCTACTCCATCGGCCCCGAGGAGCGGGAAAAGCTGATCGACCGCGTAGCCGGAGCGGGGAACTACGCGAACTCGCCCTACGTGATCTCCCGCGGGGAGATGAGCGATATTTTCGCGCGGCTGTTTGGGTGAGCCTGAACAACGGAAAAACAATACCGTCCGGGAGGGATCCTGAGTCCTTTCCGAACGGTGTTTTTGCTTATCCGAAGGTCTTTTCCGGAATTCTTTTTTCTCCCCCTTTTGACAATGCTTGTGACTGTGATTGTTATAAGCATAGTCAATCAGCATAATCGAGCAGAGTAATATGTTGGATATCGTCTGTTTTTCAGTTGGGTGAAGGTGTGTCGGGGATTCCATACAGCCCTTTTAAGATGGCAATTGCTATTAGCCACCTTTGTTATTGCACAATTGCAAGTACAATCGCATCAAATCTTTTTTTGCGACATCTATATCGCACTCTGGGTTTGTAGAAGCGTTTCGGGCAATATCTGTTATAGAACGATGAATCCTATTATTTTTATCGTACAG
>JAEEGL015286150.1_pt1 | contig 11417 bp, 8 predicted proteins | sample 9134231 | NCBI WGS metagenome assembly JAEEGL01 (sample SAMN16246548, study PRJNA631951) | gut metagenome | biome: gut microbiome; feature: rumen; material: fiber-attached | host: Bos | place: Iran: Karaj | collected 2018-10
AGCATAGGTACGGAAACTTCTCCCGTAAATGCTCCGCTCTGCTCAAAGTGTACGTTCTGAGCTCCGAATCCGATGCCGCTGCCCTCAAGAGCCTTGCCCAGCTCTGAAAGAGCTGTGAACGGTGCGAGGATGCACACATCCTTTGCGTTTGGCAGATTCTTTGCCTTGATAGCCTCGGCGAATTCCTTTGCCTCAGCGATCGTCTTGTTCATTTTCCAGTTGCCTGCGATTAAGAATTTTTTCATGTCTTTGCCCTTCTACTTGTCTTCAATGATAGCGATGCCAGGAAGCTCGATGCCCTCAAGGAATTCGAGACTTGCTCCGCCGCCTGTGCTTATATGTGTCATTTTGTCCGCGAGTCCGAACTTGGCTACCGCGGCAGCGCTGTCTCCGCCGCCGATAACTGTAGTAGCGTCGATCTCAGCAAGGCACTCTGCAATTGCTTTTGTTCCGACAGCGAAATTGTCCATTTCGAATACGCCCATAGGTCCGTTCCAGACTACTGTCTTTGAAGCCTTCAGAGCGTCAGTAAAGAGTTTGATGGTCTCTTCGCCGATATCCAGTCCCATTCTGTTGTCAGGGATCTCATCGATGTCGTATGTGTCATGCGGCGAGTCATTCGCGAATTCGTCTGCGCAAACAACGTCAACAGGAAGCATGAACTTTACGCCCTTTTCTGCTGCCAGTTTAAGGATGTCTGCTGCAAGATCGAGGCCTTCTTCATCAAGGAGGGATGTTCCGATCGAGTATCCCTGCGACTTGAAGAAGGTATATGCCATGCCTCCTCCGACGATCAGGATGTCAACCTTGTCAAGAAGATTTGTGATCACCGGGATCTTGTCCTTTACTTTAGCTCCACCCATTACGGCAGCGAATGGTCTCTTCGGATTATTTACTGCCTCACCGAGGAACTTCAGCTCTTTCTCAATGAGGAATCCGGATACAGCCGGGATATAGTCAGCTATGCCGGTCGTCGAAGAATGTGCTCTGTGAGCAGTTCCGAATGCATCCTGAACAAAGATATCTCCAAGAGATGCGAGATCCTTCGCGAAGCCAGGATCGTTCTTTGTCTCTTCGGCTCTGTATCTGACGTTCTCGATCAGCATTGCTTCTCCGGCCTTAAGGTCCGCAGCCGCTTTTCTGACGTTGTCATCAACGACAACATCGGAAGGTACAAATTTGACTTCTTTGCCGAGAAGCTCGGAAAGTCTCTTTGCTACTGGCGCAAGACTGAATTCAGGCTTAGCTTCGCCCTTTGGTCTGCCGAGGTGCGACATGAGTACGATCGAAGCACCATGATCGAGAAGATACTCGATGCTTGGGAGAGCCGCTTTGATACGGATGTCATCTGTTATGACATCTCCATCAAGCGGCACGTTGAAATCAGCTCTCATGACAGCCCTTTTACCGGCCCAATCGATGTCTCTGATTGTCTTTTTCATCTTCCAGCTCCTTTTTTATCACTTTCAAAAAAGAATTCCATACACATCAATATTAACAATCACACGTCTGTTTTACAAGGCAATCATGTTGTATTACAGTGTATTTCTGTTGAACTAAGTAAGAAGGTTTACCCTGCTTCCGTTGCCCCGGTCCTTTGTTACCACTATCTGCTTGTCAATGCGGGTCCTGAGGGCTTCTACGTGTGATATTATGCCCACAAGCTTGTCCTCATCCGCGAGTTCTGTAAGAGTGCGCATTGCCTTCTCAAGAGTCTCTGAATCGAGCGAGCCAAAGCCTTCATCGATGAACATGGTATCAAGCTTAATACCTCCTGCGGAAGCCTGCACTTCATCTGAAAGGCCGAGCGCAAGTGACAAAGAAGCCATGAAACTCTCGCCTCCCGAAAGTGTATTCACAGGACGTTCTGTCCCGCTGTAATGATCAAGCACGTTCAGATCAAGGCCGAATTTCGACTTTTTGTTGCCTGCTTCCGTTGATCTGACAAATTCGTACTGGCCCTCAGACATCATCCTGAGCCTCAGGTTGGCGTGTCTTATGATCCTTTCAAAGTAAAATGCCTGAACATATGCCTCGAGAGTGATCTTGTCCTTGCCCGGCATATTGCCGTTCGCGGTTTTTGCCAGCGGATCGATCATTTCATGTTTTTCTCTTATCTTTTTCAGATCCGCTTCGATCTCCGCGAGTTTCCTGATGGAATTCTTTGCCGTATTCAGGTCAGATGCTACTCTTACCTTCTCATTCGTCAGGTCTTTCTTTGAAGCTTCCGCGTCTTTTTTATCCGAGAGCGCCTTTTCCTCATCTCCCGGGTCAGTGCCTGCTACCACCTTTGAGAGTTCTTCTATAGCAGTCTCGTTGGTCTGTTTATCAGATTTCGCTTTGTTGAGCTCTTCGGTTTTATCTTCGACAGCTTTTGTCATTCTGTCTATCTTATCGCCTATCTCTTTTATACGTTTTTCAGCATCCGACCTGCTTTCATATGCCAGAGATGACCTGCAGTCATCCAGTCTTGCTTCTATGCCTTTTATGTCTGCGTCCTTTTCAGCAAGCTCCTTCTCAAGTCCGCTGACCTGCTTATATGCCTCATCTATTTTGTCCTGAAGGGCTTTCAGTTCCGCTTCGGTATTGTCATTTACGGTCTTTATCTCAGCGGCTTTATCCTTAGCTGCCTTATCGGCTTTTTCTGCCATGTTCTTCTGCTCTTCAAGTTCTTCTGCCGTAGGAGCATCCTCTGCAGGAGAAGCGGGATGCGGATGTTCCTCAGAGCCGCACACCGGACACGGTTTGCCGTTTTCGAGGTCTTGCGCCAGTATGCCCGCCTGCTCCCTTAGAAATGCTGAAGACATAGACGTGTACTTTGCTGCTTCCTTCTCAGACGCGGCAATATATTCGTTCAGCAGAACGGTATTCTTTTCGCGAAGAGTGGCTGCTGCATTTTCTTTTGAATCTTTATCACTGCATGCATCCGCATATCGTGTATTTGCCTTTTCAAGTTCAGCAGCTTTATCGCTGCGTTCTTTCCCGGCTTTTTCGAGTTCGGTATTTATCTCATCAAGCTTGTCATAAGAATCCAGGTTCCCGTTCAAAAGTGCTGATTCATTTCTCATCGCATCCGCTGATTTCAGTTCAGCTTTTGCCTCATTAAGGGCTTCATCAGCTTTCCTGACGTTCTCTTCAAGCTGCGGGACCCTGCTTTTCGCGTTCTCGAGATTCCTGAAGTTGTTTTTATGATTCTCTATGAGAGCAAGTGCGGCTGTGGCTTCGCCCAGTTTCTCCTCGGCCAGCTTAAGTTCATCGTCTATCGCGGTCTGTCTGGCTTCAGCAGAATCCGCTATCTTCATCAGAAGCTCACCTATCCTGTCTGTATCCGTGCCTTCCGTCTCTTTAAGTTCATCGGCTTCAAGCGCAAGCTCTTCATCAAAGCCGCAGCTTATGTTGTTCACGAGGAACCTTATATCACGCATGTTGTTTTCATACTCTTCATCGACTGCCTTGTTCATGTCTTTGAGCATCGAAGCAAGCCTGTCATATGAAAGAGTGTTGAACAGCTTTCTGAACAGCTTCATTCTTTCATCCGTATTGGCATTCAGCAGCTTGCGGAACTCGCCCTGAGCGATCATTACGATGCTGCAGAACTGTCCTCTGTCTATACCCAGGATATCTTTTATTTCCTCGGTAACCTTTGTTGAGCCGTCTACTACGACATCCCCGGGTTTGATAAGGCTGGCGCCTGCTGCCTGCTTTGTGAAGCCGTCACCTCTCTTTGAACGCCTGATGTATTCCGGCGTGCGGCTCACTTTGTAATGTCTTCCGTAGTACTCAAATTCAAGTTCTACGCTTGTCACTACGTCATCATCCGCATATTGCGACCTTACGGTCCTGCTGTCACGTCCGCTTCCGCTCATCTCTCCGTAGAGAGCATATGTGATGGCATCGAAAATATATGTCTTTCCCGCCCCGGTATCACCGGTGATAAGATAAAGACCGCCTTTTCCGAGGCTTTCAAGATCTATGTACGTACGGTCCTTGTAAGGGCCGAATCCTGTCATTGTCAGTTTTAAGGGTCTCATTTTTCGCTCTTGATCTTCTCTATCAACTCGTTTACGAGCTTTTTCTGTTCTTCATCCATATGCCTGCCGTTCTGTGAGCCGTACAGATCGTCGAATATCTCAAGCGGCGATCTGCTGTCATTGCCTGAAACATCAGGCATGAATGATGCCGCTTTTGTTCTGTTATTGTCATAATCCAGGCGCATTATGTTCGGGTAGATCGCTCTGAGATCGGACATGGCGCCTATGACATCTTCCTCGTCGGTAAGGATTATCCTGTAGTAGTCATCTGTATTTATGTTTTTATAATAATTCTTATCTGTCAACTCGCTGAAGCTGCCCCTGATAACTCTCATGTCACGCTTCGGTACAAGGAAAGGTGTTTTCATATGCACCTTGCAGACACCGTTTTTCTTTTCTCCAAACTCTATGACCGTGATGGATTTGACCTGATCGGCCTCTGAAAACGAGTACTTCAGAGGCGATCCGCAATATCTTATCCTTGCGGCACCTGTCACCTGCGGTCCATGAAGATGGCCCAGGGCTGTATAGTCGAACGGTCTGAATACTTCCTTGTCGACATTATCCAGGCCGCCTATAGTGATCTCTTCCGATTCGCATCTTATAGCATCTGTTACGTACTGATGACATATAAGGACATTGCGCCCGGACTCATCCACGTCCATTCTCTTTATGGCATAACCTACAGCATCGGTAAATGTCCTTATCTCCGGTATCACCTCTCCTTCTGTCGCTTCCGCTTCAAGTACAGTTCTGACATGAATAGGCTTAAGGAATGGCAGCATGTAAAAATTTACCTTTCCGAACTCATCTTCAAGACTGAACATGTGTGTCTTTCCGTCATATCCGCCGGCAAAGTGTATCCCTCGCTTGTCCATGATGCGCGATCCGAATGAGATCCTCTCGGCGGAGTCGTGATTTCCGCTGATAATGAACAGTTCAAGGCCCATATCGGCAAGTTCGCTTATAAAGTCATCAAAAAGCTGCACCGCTTCCGCTGAGGGAGCCGGCTTATCGTAGACGTCGCCCGCTATCAGGACGGCGTCCGGTTTCTCTTCTTTGATGATATCTGCGATCTGCCTGAGTATGTATCTCTGGTCTTCGATCATTGAAAAATCGTTGACGCGTTTTCCTATATGCAGATCCGATAAATGGATAAACCTCATTTGCTTTGACCTTTCCTATGTAGATCTTTTACCATGCTGAACCATGGTTTTCCTCAAAGTATACGCACATACCTTTCAGTCCGCAGCCGGCGCAGTCAGGCTTTCTGGCATGGCAGACCTTGCGTCCGTGAAAAATGAGCAGATGATGCGCTCTTATCCACTGATCCTCAGGAAGTCTTGCCATCAATGTCTCTTCGACTTCTGCAGGATCTTTCCCGTCTGCCAGTCCTATGCGGTTGGCGACCCTGAATACATGTGTATCCACGGCTATCCTTGCCTTTCCGAAACCTTCTGCAAGTACCACATTCGCAGTCTTTCGGCCTACACCCGGCAGTTTTACGAGTTCTTCATATTCCCCCGGTACCTCGCCGCCGTAGTTTTCGGTAAGTATCTTTGAGAGTCCCACAACATTCTTTGCCTTGTTTTTATAAAGGCCTATAGTCTTTATGATCTCCTGGATGTCAAGCGGATCCGCCTTGGCCATGGCTTCGGCAGTCGGATACTTATCGAAGAGCGCGGGTGTGACTTTGTTAACGGACACGTCTGTTGTCTGTGCCGAGAGCATGACAGCCACCAGCAGCTGGAAACGCGTTCCGTGATCGAGGGCGCATGCAGCTTCAGGATGCATGTTTTCAAGTTCTGTAATTACTTCAGGTATCTTATTATCCGAAATTATCTTGCTCATCTTATTGACAATTCCTTCCGCAGGTCTATATTTAATAGTGTATACAATCCTTATAACTGTATGCAGAACATGAAATAGTATTCAGAGGTGGATCATGGACATTATTCAAGCCGATAAATCAGTTCAGCCCCTTTCAGCGGGTCTTTACGCAGAACTTCAGTCAGACATACTTTCCGGCGCCATTCCAAATAGCAGCAAGCTGACCGAGCAGGCCATCTGCAAGAAGTACAACGTCAGCAGGACTCCTGTAAGAGAAGCGTTCCGCCAGCTCGAAGCTGACGGTCTCATAGAGAACATCCCTAACCGAGGCGCTTTCGTCACAGGACTCACAAGGCGTGATATCTCAGATCTGTTTGACCTCAGGGCCCTCTTCGAGGTGCAGGCCGTTGAATGGGCCATCAAGCGCATGACCAGCGAAGACATCGACAAGCTCGCAGAGACTGTGGAATTCATGGAGTTCTATACTCTCAAGGATGATGTCGATAAGGTGCTTACCTTCAACTTGCAGTTCCACAACATAATTTATGCCGGTACCGGAAACCGCATGATACAGAAGACACTGGCCATTTATCAGACTTATCTGAAGCATTCTGCTCCGGCCAAGACATATACCGGAGATTATCTCAAGACTATACTTGAGGAACACAAGGCGATCTTTGAAGCTTTCGAGTCCAAGAACCCTGCGGCAGGCCGCAAAGCCATGGAATATCACATGGCTCAGTCCAAGCTCCGCAGGATATCAAACTACTTCTGATCATCTGAATATATGAATACGGCAGCAGCTAAGCGCTGCTGCCTTTTTTTAATCAGAATAACAGGCCCAGTAACAGATTCACCAATGGAGTGATGATGTGATCGGTCACGTTCGTGAGTATCAGGGCCAGCAATATATACATGCCGTACTGATAGACCTTGTACCACCAGCTGTATCTGTCCAGTTTGAATATCTGGGTAATTATGTTCCAGCCGTCCAGCGGCGGACACGGTATCAGGTTGAAAATCATCAGTACCAGATTGATCATCACAGCGTAAAAGATGATCATGTAGATGTCGTACGCCAGATCATTTGCGCCAAAGACATTCGATTTCATCATCGCCTTTACCGGGATGGAAAGGATCACCGCAAGGATCAGGTTCATGGTAACTCCCGCGATGGCAACAAAGAACTCATCTCTGCGTCTGTTTTTGTAGTAACCCGGGTCAATCTGAACAGGTTTTCCCCAGCCGAATCCCACAAGCACAAGGGTCAGGAATCCTATCCAGTCGATGTGCGCCAGCGGATTGAGCGTTACCCTTCCCTGTCTTCTCGGCGTAGGATCCCCGAGCTTATCGGAAACCCACGCGTGCGCGAATTCATGGAAGCTGAGCGCCATTATGATGCCCGGAAGCATCAGCAGTTTTGTCATTATAAGATCTGTACTCAAATCAGTCTACCTCTCGTCCTTCCAAGCTGAAAGTCTTGCTTTCAGTGATCTCGACCTTCACCTTTCTTCCCATGAGCTGTTCCGGGCTTCTGTCCGAAGTGAAGTTAACAAGCTTGAAGCCGTCTGTCCTGCCCGATATCACCTTGTCATCATTGCGGCTTATGCCTTCAGCAATGACTTCATATGTCTTGCCTTTATACTCCTGATTCTTTTTTAGGCTGATCTCGTTCATCACGTCCACCAGTCTGTCGAATCTCTCGTGGCAGACCTCATCAGGCACCTGATCCTCGAATTTTGCTGCAGGAGTGCCCTCTCTAGGCGAATAAATGAATGTGAAAGCCGAATCGTATTCGACCTTTCTTGCTATATCCAGTGTCTGCTCAAAGTCCTCATCAGTCTCGCCGGGGAAACCGACTATCACATCGGTCGATATAGTGATGTCAGGGGCCGTCTTTCTCAGCTTCTCAACTATCTTCAGGTACGACTCCCTGTCGTAATGCCGGTTCATGCGCTTCAGTATCCTGTCGCTTCCCGACTGTACGGGCAGATGGATGTTGTGACACAGCTTATCGCAGGTCCTGAAGCAATCTATCATCTCATCAGAAATATCCTTAGGATGCGATGTCATGAATCTTATGCGTTCTATGCCGTCTATCTCATTGACCGCTTTAATGAGATCAGCGAAGCTGTGGCCTGCTGCGTCCCTGTAAGAGTCGACATTCTGGCCAAGGAGCATTACCTCCACGACACCGTCAGCAGCCAGTCTTTTTATCTCATCACATACGTCGCTCAGCATGCGGCTCTTTTCACGGCCTCTGGTATACGGCACTATGCAGTATGTGCAGAAATTATTGCAGCCGTAAGTGATATTGACCAATGCTTTGTGGCGGTGCATCCTTACAGGCTTCATATCCGCTTCGCTGATATCCGGGTTATTATCGACTATTGCGCGCATGCGGCGGCCTGTCTTCAATCTCTCTTCAAGAAGCGCCGGGAATTCAGCGATATTCTGTGTACCGAAAACAATGTCGACCCATGAGAATCTTTTGTTGATCTCTTCGACGACCCTCGGCTGCTGCGGCATGCAGCCGCATACGCACAGAACAAAGTCAGGATGGCTATTTTTTATCTTCTTGAACTGTCCCAGGGTGCCGAAGAACCTCTTGTCGGCATTGTCTCTTACGCTGCATGTATTTATAACTGTCACATCGGCTTTGTAAGGATCATCGGCATGTTCATATCCCATCGCCTCAAGAAGACCGGCGATGTTTTCAGAGTCATGCTCATTCATCTGGCAGCCGTATGTGATTATATGATATTTTCTCATTTACGCTCGTCTTTCTTGTCTCTCGACATGAGCATGCTTACAGCTACCTCAGGAGTTATCTTTCCCTTGAGAACAGCCTGCGTAGCCTTGCAGACAGGCATCTCCACATCGAGTTTTTTTGCAAGATCACAGACAGCATCGGCTGTGTAGTATCCTTCTACGACCGAACCTACTCTTTCGACCGCTTCCTTAGCTTCAAGGCCTAGGCCTATCAGAAGACCGCATCGTCTGTTGCGGGAGAGATTCGTGGAGCATGTTACGATAAGATCACCTATGCCCGAGAGTCCCGAGAATGTCTCAGGATCTGCGCCAAGTTTGTCTCCCAGTCTCTTTATTTCGTGTATGGAACGTGTCATAAGCGCTGCTCTCGCGTTATTTCCGAGTTTCATTCCGTCGGAGATGCCGGTAGCTATCGCTATGACGTTCTTTACCGCTCCCGCGATTTCAACGCCTACTACATCATCCTGTGTATAAACGCGCAGCTGCTCTGACATGAAAGTATCCTGGATCAGGCGCGCAGCCTCAGCATCCTTTGAAGCCGCAACTATGCCTGCAGGAGTGTTCCTGACTATCTCTTCCGCGTGCGTCGGGCCTGAAAGAGCTACATATCTTGCTGAAGGGATCGTTTCCTCAGCAACTTCGCTCATCCTCTTGAGCGTCTTTTTCTCGATTCCCTTGGCAAGGTTGACTACGACAGCATCTTCCTCAAGATACTGGGCAGCCTTGGAAGATACCTGACGGAACTTCTGAGCCGGCACTGCGAACACTGCTATTTCCTTGCCTCTCAGAGCGTTGCGGATGTTGTTTGTGTATTTGATCCTGTCGCTGAGTATGGCATATGGAAGATATCTGTCGTTCATGCGTGTCTCTTTCATCGCGTCTAAAGCTGCCTTGTTTCGGCCGTACAGAGTCACATCATGCCCGTTATATACAAGAAGGTTTGCCATGGCGGTACCGAACGAGCCGCTGCCGACTACCGCGATCTTACGAGCCTTGTCTCCCAGATCAGGGATCTCCGTACCGGCATAGTAATCCATTGGTTCCGGCTCTGGTCTTGATGCGTCACTTTGCTGAGCGTCGACAAGAGTAGGTTCTTTGGTAGCGTCGGCTGCTATCGGGGATTCGCCTATCGATAGATCTTCGAATTCCTGATCGCTTGCTTTGAGCTTGGATCTCTCCTCCTCTGAGAGGGGTTTACCCTGGAGACTCGCGTCCAGCGCTGTTCCCGTTTCCGTAGATACTGCATCTTCTGCTTTGTCTTTTCCGCCTATGGTAAGTTTTTCTTCCTCGCCCTTTGCGATCCTCTTTATATTTGCCAGGTGCATTATCAACAGGAATACCGCAGCCCCTATCGCGAAGTAAAGGTATTCCGGCTCATAAAACCATATGGCAACAGGATAAGCGATAGCTGCGAGGATCGAGGCTACGGACATGCGTCTTGTGATCAGGAAGAATACTCCCGCGACTATCAGCGCTGCTATAGCGCTGAGCCAGTTGAGAGCAAGCGCGGCGCCGAAAGAAGCAGCTACGCCTTTTCCTCCTTTGAAGCCCCATACCGCAGGGAAGCAGTGGCCTATGACAACGGCTCCGAACGCCACCATGGCGCCCGTGTCATCGCCAAAATTGTATCCTAACCTTACGGCAATGAATGCTTTAAGCACGTCCACAATGAAGACAGTTATTCCCGCTGCGAGTCCCATGACTCTTATGGTATTGGTCATTCCGGCATTGCCGCTGCCTTCCTTGCGTATGTCTATGCCCTTGAACTTACCCATAATGATGGCCGGGTTTATATTTCCCAGGGCATATGCAACCAGTCCTATGATTATGAGTCTTGTGATCTCTGAGCTGCTCATCTCCGTTCTCCTCTCTTTTCGTTCCAGACGAATTTGATCGATGTGCCTTCAAAATCGAAAGCTTCTCTTATTTTGTTCTCAAGATATCTCGCATACGAGAAATGCATGAGTTCTCTGTCGTTTATGCTGAATGAGAACAGCGGCGGTTTGGTTCCAATCTGCGTAGCATAGTAGATCTTGAGCCTGCGTCCCTTGTCCGAAGGCGGCTGTCTCATCATTGTGGCATCCTCGATTATGCTGTTGAGTTTGCCGGTGGTTATGCGGATCGCTCTGGCGTCTGCTATGCGCGAGCACCTGTCTATGATATCGAATATCCTCACCTTGTTCAGCACCGAAGTGAAGATGACGGGCGCGTATGACGCAAACAGCAGTTCCGACTTGATCTTGCGTTCGTAGTCGCGCATAGTGTTGGTCTCCTTCTCTATGAGGTCCCACTTGTTGACGACTACCAGAAGTCCCTTTCCTGCTTCATGGGCATAGCCGGCGATCTTCTTATCCTGCTCTGTCAGGCCCTCTGCCGCGTCTATCATCAGTACGCATATGTCACAGCGTTCTATCGCAGCTATTGCCCTCAGGATGCTGAACTTTTCTATTGAGTCGTTTACCTTGCTCTTTTTGCGCAGGCCGGCTGTATCAATGAGAGTGTATTCCCTGCCCTTGTAGCTGAACGGCGTGTCAATGGTGTCGCGGGTAGTGCCCGCTATAGGTGACACGATGACTCTGTTCTGCTTTGTAAGGGCGTTAACGAGCGAGGACTTGCCGACGTTAGGCTTGCCGATCACCGCGATGTGTATGCTCTCGTCGTAGCCGCCGAAAGAGTCTTCCGGGAATCCGTCTACTATGCGGTCCAGAAGGTCTCCGATGTTAGTCATGTTTGCCGCGCTTATGGCGATTGGCTCTCCAAATCCGAGCTCGTAGAAGTCATATG
>JAEEGL015985639.1_pt1 | contig 11417 bp, 5 predicted proteins | sample 9134231 | NCBI WGS metagenome assembly JAEEGL01 (sample SAMN16246548, study PRJNA631951) | gut metagenome | biome: gut microbiome; feature: rumen; material: fiber-attached | host: Bos | place: Iran: Karaj | collected 2018-10
GTAAACCTCGTAGACTTCGATGCATTATATGGACATAGAAGAAACCCTATAGGATATAAGGATGCTTTGGAGGAGTTTGATAGAGATTTAAACGAGATGTTAGCATATTTAAAACAAGATGACCTATTAATAATAACTGCAGACCACGGAAATGACCCTACCTGGAAGGGTACAGATCACACTAGAGAATACGTGCCACTTTTCGTATATAACGGCTTAGGTAATGGAAATTTAGGTACAAGAACCAGCTTCTCGGACATAGGAGAAACTATACTAGAAAACTTCAATTTAGCATCAATTAAATCAGGAAAATCATTTATGAAGGAGGTCAAAAATTGATGAAAAATTTCATTTATAACACACCGACGAGGATTTACTTCGGAAAAGGCCAAGAATCAAAAATAGGGGCAATTATAGCCTCATACGGGCTTAAAAAGGTGTTAGTTCATTACGGCAAGGGCTCAGTAATCAAATCTGGGTTGCTAGAGAGGATTTTAAAGTCACTAGACGAGGCTAAAATAAGCCACGTTGAATTAGGTGGTGTAGACCCAAATCCTAAGCTTTCTTTAGTCCTAAAGGGAGTCGAATTAGCTAAGAAGGAAAAAGTCGATTTAATAGTTGCCGTAGGAGGTGGCTCTGTAATAGACTCATCTAAGGCAATTGCCGTAGGTGCAAAGGTCGATTTTTCACCTTGGGAATTCAGTATCAAAAATAAGACTCCAAAGGACCATCTTCCAGTAGCTGCAGTTTTAACTATTTCCGCAGCTGGATCAGATATGTCAAATTCATGCGTTATAACAAACGACGAAACAAAGGAAAAGAGAGGATTCACATCAGAGTGTAACAGATGTCTTTTCTCAATCCTAAATCCTGAGCTTACATACTCTGTCAGCAAGTTCCAAACAGGATGTGGAATCGTCGATATCATGATGCACACACTTGAAAGATACTTTTCTAAGGGCGAGGAGACTTATCTTACAGATAACATCGCTTTAGGACTTTTAAAGGCAGTTTTAAAGGCTGGTAGGGTAGCTATAGCTAATCCAAACGACTATAACGCTAGAGCCGAATTGATGTGGGCTAACAGCCTTTCTCATAACGGACTTACTGGAACTGGTAGAGAATTTGTAATGAGCGTTCATCAACTTGAGCATGAGGTTTCAGGAATGTACCCTGAAATTGCCCACGGAGCAGGTCTTGCGTGCCTATGGCCACAATGGGCTATGCTAGCTTACAAAAGTGAAAAGAATCGCTTTTTAAGATTCGCATACGAGGTTATGGAAATTGAGTCTTCAAAAGACAAGGATAAAGACATCGAGGATTCAATCCAAAAGCTTAAAAATTATTTTGCAGAAATTGGAATGCCAGTTAGACTTAGAGATCTTGGCGTTAAGGAAGACTCACTCGAGGCACTTGCATACAACACCATGTTCAAGGGAAAACGAGTTTTAAACGACATTATCACAGTGGACTATAATGTAGCCCTAGAGATCTTCAAAAGCTCATTTTAAGGCCAAATTTATTAGACAAATCGAGAAACGAAAAAACGTATAATCGTCCATCTCGATTTGTCTTTTTTTTGCGCCATTTTTCGTATAGTCGCCTATATAGGCATAGAAAGGCAGTCAGAAAAAAATTTCGATTTTAACCTAGATATAAAAACTAGATAACATATAGAAAGAAAGTGCAACACACATTTTTATAGATTAGTTAAGCATTAAAAATTCCGATTTTTTCAAACAAGAATAATATAGTTTTCAAAATCTAATTATGGTTTTCAATAATAGCAAATAAAAAATCGCATTTTGAATCAAACTAAAAAAGGCAAATTTTGGATTAGAAGCGAGTTAAATAAAAGCTATGCACCAATCCCAATGCATACATATAGAACACTGACAATAAAAAAATTTCAAAACATATCTAGTATTAAAAACGAGCAATATATACAATAAGTCAACAACTAATAATTCAATTATTAAAATTCAAAATAATAAAGCAAAAATATAATTATAGAAAATTAATAATAAAAGATTAAAGAAAAAATAATTTCGAAAAACATCTAGTTATGAATACTAGATAAATTATGAAAATAGTACAGTGATCGAAATATCAATCGAAGTACCATAATTCATAGAAAATTCGTTCTGGATTCGTCTTAATAAAGAATAACTAAAAATGTAGAAAACTAAATTTTCATACATAATCTAGTTTTAGATACTAGATAAAGTTGCAAACGCTTACAATAGATTTTATACAATGAAACAAGCTTTCATAATTCCCATCCAGACGATCAGAAAAAGTTAAAAAAGCAAATATTCAGACCCAAAATAGAAAAATAGCTAAAAAATGCATAAAAAAGCACATTTTTGTTAAACATATTCATTTTCTAATTTTGACCATCTTTCAGCACTATATAGTAAAAAGGAACGTGCCCATGGTTTGATACATCTAAAAAAGCAACGCGGGAAATGGCAATCTGACGTCCAAAATCATCGATGATTCACCCGTTCAGGCGTTTTCGATTCGTTTAAGGCTAAAATTCACGAAAGAAAAGGCATTTTTAGAGTTTCAAGAAACAATAGTTAATAACACTATTCACAAAAAACACAAAAACGGCGTAACTACGCAATTATTTATTGGTTAACATAATATATATTATGATAACTTATTTATATTCCTAAAAATGACTAAATAATCGATAATAGAAGATGGTTTATATGAATTGAAAGTGATTATGAAGGTAATTTTGAGGTATTCTTCTCCTTAAACACCTCCATGAGAACTATTTTGAATATGATTAAGGAAAAAGGCCTAAAAATCTCAAACGACGAATTTATTCAAAACGAATATTTATACGCATCGATTCACGTTTTCTCCTATGACCCAATAATTCATACATCGGCTTCTGAAAGCCCCTATAAGCCAATTTACATCGACTTCTTTTTGATATTCCCCCGTTCTTCTTCTTTTCATGCTCATATGAGGGGGTTTTTTACCTAATTTATCCACATTTTTGATTTAAAAGTGCGTTTTTTTAGGGTGATATTCAGGTGTACTAGCTTGTGGATGATCTATGATATATATCAGATAATTTTCTCGCGCGCACGTATATATATACGACATTTTTATAGCATTTTATATGTACATTATTTATGTCTTATATGAAAATGCCCTTTTCTTCTACTTCTTCTATCGCATCCATGGGGTCTAAAATATATGTTTTTTAGCTAGATATCGAACACTAAAATCGTTTTCATTCCATTTTCAATCCTAACAAGAATAATGTACAATTAAATTATTTTGTTCGAATTCGGTCTCTTATTATAGTAGCGTTTAATTTTTCTTATTATGGAATTTCATAATTATATTTTGGTTTTATTATTATTGATGTGTATTTTTAACCTAAATTTTAATTAAAAATCTACATTATTTTTGTTATTAAAATTGCATGATTATTTATTTGATTTTATTTAATTTGAGATATAGTATTAAAAACTAGATAGTTTTCGAAATATTTTTCTGGCCTACATGATCTATATATGAAGGCTAATTTTTACATTTTAAAAAGCTATAATCACGAAATTAAAATCTTATTATGGATTTCAATAATAGAGATTTAATCACCATGTTCATACGTATTTTAAGCAATCGAAAACTAAACATATGGTAATTCTATCACTTGAATCATTTTTATTTTTTATCTAGTTTTTATGTATATACTTTGTGTTTATTTTATTGATATTATCTTGTTATCGATACTAGGTAGAAAACGAAATTTATTTTTAGGACCCTCTATATACCCTAGTTTTTATGCCATTTTAGGGCATGAAAAAAAGGGGTCATTTTTAAGCCTTTTTAACCCCTTTTTTGCTATTTTTCATCATCTAGCAGTGTGAATATTGTCATCTGTTTAGAACGAGAATTTATGACCTCTGTAGTGTTTTTCTTGATCCATTTTGCTGATCTACCAGTTCCCATGGACTCAATTTTATTGTCTTCTTTTAACTTATCTAGTGCTCTATTTATTGTCGAATCAGATAAATATGGAGCTGCTTTTTTGATGTCTGCTCTTGTAAAAGTATCACTTTCAAAGTGAATAATTATACCCTGAACCTCATCAATTTTTCTTAAACCCTTGTCGTAAACTTTGTCTATAACAATGTTATCTACTTCCTGATATCCGTCTAACATAAGCTTAATTAGCGTTCTAGTTAGTAGCTCTGTTTGAGAATATCCATGCTCCCAATTGAAGCCTGCAGCGACTGTTGCGCTATCAAATTCAGCCTTCATTTCAGTATATTTTTCAAAGAAACTTACATACTTGAAAACATTAAATCTCTCACTTACAAGTAGACAGTACATGATCATAAGTGATAAAAAGTCGTTCTCATAATCAAATACATCCTCGTGTAAAAGGTCTATGTAAGTATTAACAGCAACCATTGTAGGATCTATTTTTAGGTCTGTAGAACTCTTGATATATAGCTTCATACACTCTGCCATTGTGTCTCTTTTAGAGACTATTTTTTTCTCTTTTAAAAGATTTACCTGAACATATTCAACTGAAGTTTTATATCTAACATCCTTGTAGCCTTCGAAAATTTTAACAGCTAAATGTAAAAATTCGTTGTCATCGATATTAAGATTTGTACCTCTTTGTTGGATAATCTTAAACACATTTTTTAGATTTGCTACTACGAATTCATCCCTCTTACCATCCTTTTCTCTAGGCTCAGAATCGTTCTTTACTAATAGCTTTAATCTACTATCTGTTATATCTAATTTCAGTAATTTCGCAGCGTAGATTGTATCCTTTTCAATAGTGTTTTTGATTCTTGAATCTAGCTCACTTTTAAGGATATCCTCATAATAAAAATCCTTACCCTTAAACGAATATAATCTACCGATATCGAAAACCAAATCAGATGGATAATTTAGTCTATTTAAGTTTGATAAACATTTCAATTTGTTCACCCCACAATACATCATTTTAATTATAGCAAAAACAATTTTAAAATTCTATAATTTCGGCATTAGAAAAAGGGCTTTTTTGGCCCTTTATTCTGTATCGTCAGTGTAGAAAATTGATTCACCGATAAATTCTCTTAAAATTGAGTTACATGGAACCCATTTATCACTGATTTCTTTATAGCTCTTTAAAAACTTAATTAGTCTTCTTGCTGTACTATAACACTCACTATCCTCACCAATTTTTTCTAGTAATGGTAATGCATGTTTTCTTAAAACGCATATCTCATAAGATAACTCTGAATTGAATACAAAGTCTGCATTATTTTGGTATGGATAAATCCACTTAAATTCACCCTCTCTTACAGAGCTCCAACCTGTAATAGTAGCTATAGGACCATTACCTCTAGTCACATTATCTCTAACTATTCTTCTTAATAGTCTAATATCTGAAATAGAAATTGGTGTATGGGCATCAATTCTATTCTGCGCGATAGGGGCAATATAAATTTTAAATTTATATTCATCTGAAATAGATGGAGCGATTAAATTATTTAATCCATGAATTCCTTCAATTAATATTGGTTGATTTTTAGCAAGCTTTTTAGCTTTCTTAAATGTTCTTTCTCTAGTCTTGAAATTAAATTTTGGAATTTTAGTTTCAACACCCTGAATTAGATTATAAATCGTCTTATCAAAAAGCTCTAAATCTAAAGTTTTTATATCCTCTAAATCAGGCTTTCCGTATTTATCAAGTGGATATTCTTCAATATTTGTTTTATAAAAATCATCCATACTTATCATGAATGGATCATAGCCTCTAGTTTTTAATTCAATAATCAATCTATTTGTAAAAGTTGTCTTACCACTTGATGATGGACCAGCAACACAAACCAGCTTAATATTATTGATATTTTCAACTATTTTATCTGCCAAATGAGTAAGCTGATTATTGTGTCTTGTTTCACACATATTTATGAACTCTAATGCTCTCTTATTTTCAATAATTTCATTAACCTGATATAAGGCCTCACATTTAGCATTATGAGCCCATAAATTTGCTTCCTTAAGAGCATCTCTAAACACTCTTTCGTCATTAAATTCAGGCATCATTCCATCTAATTCCTTACGAGGATATTTTACTAAAAATCCAGGTGCGTAAAGGCTTAACTCATACTTCTTTATATAGCCTGTACTAGGAGTTAAATAAGTGTATAAATAATCCTTGTAGCCTTCGCATTCATAGATATGACACCAGTCAAGTGTACGGTACTTAATTGTCTCAACCTTGTCCTTATATCCAATCGAATTGTAGTATTCAATTGTATCAGCCTTTGGCATCTTTTTATACACAAGCGGATAATCCGCAGCTATGATTCTATCAACCTCTTTTTTTATCACTGCAAGATTGTCAGCTGAGAATGCTTTTCCAATACCACTTACTGATGTAAAAATACTTCTAGAAACACTGTAATTATAGCTAATTTTAGCCTTAGGATAGACATTTTTTACTGCCATGGCAATTATATATCTCAAAGTTGCCTGGTAGGTATTAGCACCATCTGTAGTACTTATATCTAAAAGATCAATTTTAGCATCAGATGTTACCTCATAAGTTAAATCCTTAAGCTTATTATTAACTAAACAACATGTGTATTTTTTGTCTTTGTCTTCATATAGATCAATGACCTTAGTTGGCTTAGCTACCACGATTTTTTTACCTAAAATCTCTACAATCATATTAAAACCACCACCTAAAAATCGTTTATTTTATAATATTATATCACATATTTTTTAATAAAAAAATAATTTCGAAAACTATGTAATTTTCAAAATTCCATTTCTTGTTGTTTTATCTTACATTTGTTAGTATTAATTACTAGATAACATTCCGAAATCATATTGAATTATACTTAGAAAAATGGCTTTAATACATTAAAAATTGTGTAGTCATGCAGTTTTTAGCTGAATATAAGCCAAAATTTTAAAAAAATATTCATTTATTGGTATGAATATTACCGTATTTCAATTATAAGCTATTAAAAATCGTCTTATTTAAAGGAAATAATAGAATTAGATAAAATCATTCATCTTCTTTCTAAAATGAATAAAAAAGCCAAAAAAAGCCTGTTATATTTGGAGATTGAATCCAATTATAGTAAAGAATAGATAGCTTTTTCAAATATAGATAGAAAAAATAAGGCGTTAAAAAAAAGAGTTGTATATAAATACAACCCTAATTTTTTATATTATCAATTAAACTGATAATGCATATGAAGGAACATATGTATAATCATTTTCTACTGAGAATGCATACTTGAATAATGCCTTCTTGTTAAATGCATCTTGCTCTTGCATTACCTTATTGTATGTTGAAGCAGATGCTGTATCACCAGAACCAGCGTATACAGTACATGTAGAAATATCATTGTTATGACCACGAGTTACAGCACTTACCCAACCTTGGTTCTTACCTAACTTATCAGTTCCCCAGAATCCTGATAATGAAGTCCATTCATTATTAGAGTCCTTTTGAGTTGTTGTAAATCCTGTAGGAGTACAAGTGTTCCATGTATAAAGTGTCTTGTCATTTTCACGAACCTTACAAATTGTAGCTAACTTTAATACCTTACCATCACCTGCTACACCATTGTTACCAATAGTGAATGCAGTTTGAACATTAGCTACACCAGGTTGAGCATAAGCATTTGTTGCTTGTAAGTTAGCGCCCTTAGGACGAACGTTACCAACACCATGAGTTGAACCTAAGTAACCTCTTGAATATGACCAGAAGTCACCAGATTGACCAGCTAATGAAGCCTTAACCTTATTAGATACGATTGGAGTTTTTTCACCATAAACTAAGTCTGTAGCTACATAGTACTTGCTAGCATCGTATGTACCTTCAACCTTATCACCCTTAGTTGTATCTGGTGCTGCCCAATATTCAACTGGACCAAAGTTATTTACTAATTGACCTAGATCAGAATACATAATATCCATTAATCTTAATGCACCAGTAACATTATCAGAGCCAACTGGAATTGCCCATGAGTTACCCTTTAATGCACGGTTAGATTCATAATATCTAGTTAAAGTCTTACCAATCTTAGATGTGATATCATCAGATGGAGTCCATTCAGCACTAGTTGCCCAGTATGTTAATGGAGCTAAAATACCTGTAATACCAGTTTGGCTATACTTGAAGTATCCTTCATCATCCTTATCACCAAAGCCATTCTTACGAGATTCTTGCTTAGTACCAATACCAGCATAAATATCATTTGCAGCACATGTTGCAGCTGAATAGTCATACATCATGAAACCATATTTAGCATCCTCAGTAATCTTCTTATAATACTTATCTAGGAAGCCTGAGTTAGAACCATTAGCGCCATCTGTATAGAAATCCTTTAAAATTAATCCTTCATCATAGATTTGAGATAGATACTCAAGTGCATCATATGAAGCCTTAGTAGTTTCTAGTGCGTGAACCTTATTGTCACCACCAACATAGAAGTTACCTTGCTCACTATCAACACCTTGAACACCCCAGATTTGTGCAAAGTCATAAATATTTTCAATACGGTTAGATGAAGCAGCACGTGGGAAGAATGTTGTAATTTCAGCTGAAGCATTACCTGAAATCATTCCAGGGTTAGCCTTTACAACTCTCATTAATGCGATTAATTCATCTGTATTATATGCAGCTGATTGAGAAATAAATAAGTCAGCTGGGTTCTTATAGAATACCTTTCCAGCAGAATTCTTTGAAACATCAAAGAAATTTGCATATGCTGTTCTAATATAGCTAATGAATTGCTCAGCTAATTCCTTACCAGTACAGCCCTTCTCTAATAAAGCATTTTGTTGCTTAATGATATTTTCAGTTTGAATAACCTTTAAATCATAAGTTTGATTATCTAATAATACAGTTACAGTTGTTTCTGCATCCTTATAATTATTATTAGCATCCATAAATGGTTGATAGAAACCACCTTGAACTACATTTGGAGCTGGATTAGCACCACCGTTTGTAGTAGTTGTATCCCAGCCAGATGCTGAATTTAATACCTTTTCAGTAATATCTGTATCCATGATGAACATTCTTTCGATATCATCAATACCATCGAAATATGGAGTATAGTAAATCTTACCACTCTTTGTAATCATTTTTTCGATTTCTGGATTGGCCTTTAAGAAAGCACTGAAATATGGCATATCAGCTTGTTCAGGGTTCTCAACATTAATATATGGTGTAAGATCTGTTAAATAAGACCAGTTATTTTTAAAACCATTATCACCAGTAGCACCATAGAATAAATCTACATGTCTACTATTATCATTTTGATTTTTAAAATCACCACTTGTAGCAACAGCACCCCAAGTTAACTTATCTGTAGTTTGACCATAGTTTGCTGCGTCCTTAATTGTTGTTCTTGTATAAGATTGGAATGCCTTCCATGTAGGTAAAAGAGCACCTGGTGATAATTGCTCACCTGAAATTGGGTCATTTACTGAACCAGCGTTTGCTGCTCTTGATACACCTGATGTACCAGCATAGTTTAATAAGATATCTACTTCACCAGCGTCAGTTGAATATGTAGGAGCACTTGGAGCTTCTACATAGTTATATTGCATTCTAACATTATTTGCTCTTGTTCTACCATCTGTATTTGAAGATGAATCAGTACAGCTTACTAATCCAAGTAATACAACTGGTGCAGATGCAAATAAAGACATTTTAATTCTATTTTTTCTCATATATTTACCTCCACTCGGATTATATCATATATAAAATTATTGTCACGCTTAGTAAAACGCTTTTTTTAAATTATTTAACACTACAAAAGTACGATAACTAACCAATTTAAAGAATATATTTAAAATTCTGACTAAACATAAAATTTCAATATATCAAATGATAGACACACTCACAATTTATGCGCAAATTAAAAAGCCGAGTGCTTCGGCTTTTATAAATCATCATCTTCAATTCCAATTTGTAAATCTTCTTGAGGTTCTTCCTTAGTTTCTTCGCTTTCCTCTTCAGATTCCTCAGCCTCAGATTCCTCAGCCTCAGATTCCTCCAATTCTTCCTCTTGACTTTCCATTAGAGCCTCATACTCTTCCTTACTAATTGGGTTACCATCCTCATCGACATAAATCTCTCTAACATTTTCTGCCTCTTCAGCGGCTTGTTGAGCCTCAGCCTCTAGCCATTCCTTAGCTAGATCATCTGGATTTAAGAATGCAGCTAAATCAGAATCAAGGTCGATAGTAATAACATATTTTGGCTTTTCCTGTACCTGCTGTTGCTGAGCATTAACATTTTGCATAGCTAACTCTAATGCATCACTATTAATATCATCCTCATTAGTTCTAACTCTATTACCTAATCTTAGCTTTGCAAGCTTTACCTTTTTAAATACATAGAATCTTTTCTTTCTAGCAAAGCCAGTTAAAGTTAACCATTTGTTCTTTCTTTCTCTTGAGATGGCCTTTGCAACTACATCCTCACGATGAATGATATGATATTCAGATTCATGATCACCTGCAACATAAATATCATCATCAACGAATTTAATAATTCTTCTAATCGCAAATTCATCTGCATCCTTACTTACAGCATATAATACAAAGTCACTCTTTTGAAGTCTAGCAGGAGCTCTAAAGCATACGATATCTCCCTGTCTAAACATAGGCTTATTAATTGTTGAATCTAATATCTTATATTCACCAACTAATCCACCTCTAACTCTATTTACAACAGTTTCCATGCTGTGACGGTCAAATTCAGGTTCATTCTCTAGGTTTTCTTCAGCTTCATTATTAACATTTTCTTCTTCAATTTTTTTCTTCTTATATGATGCCATAATAAAATCACCCTTTGAAAAGTAAATCTATACATTAATTATAAATTGAAATGATACAAATTTCAAGTATTAGTACATTCTCTCATCTTTTAGAAAAAGAAAAGGAAATCATAAGATTTCCAATTCATTTAATTATTATCATCATCGAATAATGATATCTTAGTATATTTTATTTTTTCGTTCTTTTTATCTTCAGTATCACTATTTTCACTAACAGATGGAGTAATAGGCTTACCAGTTTCCTTAGCTAATATAGCATCTAATTCATCGAAGATATTACCTTGCTTCTCACTCTTTGGAGTTAAAATAGGCTTTTCATCAGCTAAATCATCATATGAATCAAATACTGTAAGTGGGGCAGCTTCCTCTAAATATTCAGGACTTGGAGCTACATCTGGCTTTGAAGGCTCTTTAATTATTAGCTTTAATAATTCACTTAAGCCTTCAATATTTGTTTCAATCTGCTTACCTGAATCAGATACATTATATTTTAATGAGAATGCATCTATTTGATCATTACCATTCTTATATACTAAATAGATAGGAACATTTTCCTTATATTGATTTGGAGTA
>JAEEGL016056372.1_pt1 | contig 11417 bp, 19 predicted proteins | sample 9134231 | NCBI WGS metagenome assembly JAEEGL01 (sample SAMN16246548, study PRJNA631951) | gut metagenome | biome: gut microbiome; feature: rumen; material: fiber-attached | host: Bos | place: Iran: Karaj | collected 2018-10
AATAGTTATAGTAATACTAATACATACTTAAATCCTTAGTGGAGGTGTTCAAATGAAAAAGACAATGGATGGAAACAAATCAATCTCTGAGTTTGATAGTATCAATGAGTTTTACAAGTATCTGTGTGATACACCCTTTAATGAGGCATTCAGATGGGCAGATCATTCATCAGTTGATAGTTCTTACAGTTTTACACAGACACACAACTTTGATGAAGCAGTAAATCGGATGAAAGATGGTTGGTCTGATATGGCAAAGAAACTCAATGCTAAGCTTCAGGTTAAGGAAAAGCAGAATGCTATGGTGAACAAACGTAAGATGGTGAATTCAGTTGCTGGTTTTCAGCCTATTGTTCCCTTATATCTTGCAGGTGTTCCTACAAACATGGTACAACAGAAGATGGTACCAGTTAAACAGAAGATCATCAACATAACCAAGTCTGTAAGTTATAATGCTGGTGTAAGTACAGAAACAATCATTGAGGAATCTGTAAAGGCTATGCAGATAGTAAAGAAGCTTGAGGCTATGGGTTATCGTGTAAATCTTAGTATTGCTCTTGGTTCTATCGAAGGTGACCGTCAATTGTTTAGTAAGGTATGTATTAAACATGCAAATGAGAAACTTAATGTTTCTAAGCTTGCATTTCCTCTGGTTCATCCTTCAATGCTTAGGAGATTGTTCTTCAGATTCATTGAGGTTTGCCCTGATACAACAAAGAGTTTTACTTGGGGTTATGGAAGACCAGCTACTGCAGATCAAATCAAAAAGGTTTATGGTGAAGAAATAATCCTTCCTGCAAAGTTCAGAGGAAATGTAGAGAACATACACAGTCTGGAAGATCTCATAAGAGAGAACGAGGTATAAGTCTTTGGGGGTGGTAAAATCCACCCTAAAACTTTTTACAAAATATTTCAAAAAAGTGTTTACAAATGGTTTTATCTGTGATAGAATGTAATCATGGTAAACCAAATAACAAATCTTCAGTTGAAGGAGGAAACAATCATGGCAGAGAACAGAACACAGGAAGTTAATATCAAGGTATCACACATCGAAAAGGGATTCAAGGGTCAGACAGCTTACATGCTGGTAACATTCGATGGAAATTCCAAGGAGTACTCATACATCAGAAAGTACAACGTGGATGAGAACAACAACTACTTCTCAATCGTATCAGGATGCAGAGTTACATTTACTCCTGAATTCAAGCTTATCAACATCACAAGAGAATATGATGTAGCTGGTGTAAAGAAGAGAAGTACAGCTAAGCAGGTTGGTTCTACATCAGATAAGATCAGAACTGAGATCGAGGAAAAAGAGATCGAGATGCCTAAGGTTCAGATTCCTGAAGTTGAAACAAAGGGTGAGATTTACCATGAGCAGTATGAAACAATCAAGGCTTGTCTGGAAAGCAACATTCCGGTTTATCTTGCAGGACCTGCAGGATCTGGTAAGAACCACACAGTAGAACAGATTGCTAAGGAACTTGGTTGGGACTTCTATTTCTCCAACAGTGTACAGCAGGAATATAAACTTACAGGATTCATTGATGCAGGTGGAAAGTTCCACGAAACAGAATTCTACAAGGCATGTACAGATGACAATGATTGTGTATTCTTCCTCGATGAGATGGATGCAAGTATTCCTGAAGTATTGGTTCTTCTGAATGCAGCAATTGCAAATGGTTACTTCGAATTCCCGAATGGAAGAATTGATCTTAAGCATGTACACTTCGTGGCAGCTGGTAACACAGTAGGATCTGGTGCAGATGAGATGTATACAGGCCGTATGGTTTTAGATCAGGCAACACTTGATAGATTTGCAATCATCGAATTCGACTACAGCTTAAGAATAGAGATGGCAATCTCCAAGAACAATTCTGATCTGGTAAGTTTCATTCATCAGTTAAGAGAGGAAGCTACCAACAAGGGAATCAGAGCTACATTCTCATACAGATGCATTACAATGGTTACCAAGCTTGAAAAAACTGGAATGCAGATGAAGGACATCATGAAGATCGCAGTTATGAAAGGTCTGGACAAGGACACAATCAATACTTTCAATCCTTCAGGTTCTTCAAAATATCATACAGCACTTAGGGAGATCCAGGTGGCATAAGCCACTTGGTTCTTCTAATTAAAACATAAAGGAGGGATGAACTTGCAAGATGCAAAACAAACTAATACGTTTGGTATCAAGTACCTTAGTAAAGGACACAACGGCAGAAAGTATGCAGTCAAGATTGAGATTGGTTGTGTAAATGGTAAACACGGCAAGATGGAATATTTCTATGAAGGAAATGACTATGAACTTGCTGTTTGGTTTGCAAATAAAGTCAATAAGCTTATATCTGAAGGTGGTCATACAAAAGCTCTGGACTGGAGAGAATATGATATGGCAGAAGAGGTGAAGGAATGGCAAGCAAAGAGAAAATAAGAATGAGAATAAATAAACACAGTGATTCAGTTTGTGAAACATGTGGAGAAGGCAGTAGCCAAGTATTAGAGATGTTTGATCTGATGATCGGTAGCACAATTCATACTATTTGTGATAGATGTGCAGATCAGATATTTCATAAGACATTATCTGCTACTTGTGGTGTAAATGCTAAAGTTAAATCACAACATGACTTGGCAATAATTCGCAAGAGGAATTCTTACACAACAAACTGTGGCAATCATACTTCTCTGAATGAGGCATTATCTGATATAAAGGATTCAGGTGATGATGAATGAAAGGTGTAAAATGTTGTACCAACGGTGATGCAGATCACGGAATAAATTTTGATGTTATGCCTTGTAAGTACTGGAGTAATACTACTAAGATGTCTTACTTACAAAGAAGAATAATAGTATATAGTATTATGTATTATGAGGCTAATGAATCCTGTGTGTCTGATAGGTTTTACGACAATATATCACATCAGTTGGTTAAAATCATGCAAGAGAGTTCTGAAGAACAATGTAAAGCAACAACATACTGGTATGCTTTTTATGATTTTGATGGTAGTACTGGTTTTGATATTCCACCACGACTAAACAAACATGACAAAGAATACTTAAGTATGATTGCAAAAGGTGTGCATGATAGATGGAGAAGAGAAACGAAAGGAAAGTGTTTGATATGATCGAACTTAAAGAATTAGAGAATCGTAGATACGAAGGCAAGGATTGTACAGCATTTACGTATAATATGACCGTGGATAAAGATTTGACTGTTGAATATAGATTTTATAGGTCAATGGATTCAGAGGTCTTAAAACGTACGTGGATAGCTCAGGTGATATTCCCAAGAACTGAGCAGACTGATTCACAGGTATATTACATAGGATTTGAACTTCCTAAGGATGATTTGCCATTGACTCTTGTTTGTGCTACAGGATTGAGATACTTTCAGATGTGTATGAAAGCAGAAGTCCAAAAGAAAAGCAACATCGATTTTATGATCGGTGAAATAACAAGAGGTATGTAATATGGCAAAACGATCTGGAAAGTTTTATAGAAAGAACGAATCAGAAGTTATGAAGAGCTTAGGTTTTGAGCCTACTCCGAATTCTGGTTCTGGATGGATTGTAAAAGAGGATGGAGTATCTGATGAGTGTATTTGTCAGTTAAAGAGTACTGATGCTAAGTCAATTAAAGTCAATTTACAAGACATTCATACATTGGAGTATAATTCTGGTGTTGAACACAAAATACCAGTTTTTGCTATTCAGTTTCTAAGTACTAACGAGGTATTCTTATTGATTAAGCCTGAGGACATTCAGGACGTCTCCAAGTATCTTAAAACTGGTGAAGGTATAAATACTAACCTATTTAATCTAAATCCACCAGGGGAGCTCCTGGAGCCTTTGGAAGGTATTCCAAAGAAAGTAATAACATCAAGTAATTCTGCTAGAAAGCAATTACGAGATGAGATGGCAAACAAATTCAATAAGAAGGAGAAAAGTGCAACATGAATGTAAAAGTTAAAGAAGTGGTAAGATATGACGGACACAATGTTTCTGCTAATGGATCGGTTAATTTCAATCTGAAGGCTGGTTACTCAGAGCTGGTAAACACAATCAAGGTTATGCAGATGCTTAACAATGATGTAAACATCAAAGCAAAGATCCCTGGTCAGAAAGCTATGAAGCTTGGTATCTTTCGTGTTAAGCAGGTTGTGATTGATGGTGATGGAGAATCCAAGCTTAAGTTCAATGGTCTTAATGACTATATCGAGATGGATAACTTGAACCTACTTCCTCTTAACTCTGATGACAATAAGGAGTTTGTGGTTTTGATGGAAGCTGAGATTGAAGAGGAAGACGAAAGTAACGAGGAGGATGACAATGACGAAGAATAATAAGATTGAGTACAATGAGATCTCAAAAGCCAAAGTCTCTGACTCCAGAAATATTGTGATCAGTTCTTGTTCTAAAGGTGGATTCACAATTGCTCAGCAGCTTGAGGCTAATGAGAATGGTAAGATAACAACTGTATTTATGAAAGGTGCTTTTCATGTGGATGACATACAGGGGTTATATGAGTTAAGGGATGCAATCAACCTTGCAATCAAACTTGATGAGGATGCCAAGAATGATGAAGGTGATTGGGATGATGAGGACGAAAATAATTAAATAAAATTTGCAATTTCCTATTTACAAATGGATTTTACTGTGATATGATAGTACCATACCAAATAGGAAATGGTCAATTGACCAATGAGTCTCTTAGAAGGAGGTAACAACATGAAAGTTTGGCATTGTGGAAATTTTATTGATGTAACAATTGGACAGAGGTTCTTAGTTGCAAGGTGTGGAAGTGGTCATACTTACTTCGGAGAATATGCAACATTGAAGAGGACAACCAAACAGCACTTGGTATTCATTACAGATTCAGGTGCTCAGGTTAAGACTTCAATCGAGAATCTTCATAAGGTGGTAGGCAAGGCTGCAGAATACTTTGTATCACCTAACATTGAAGGTAGAGATGAGGATCCGAACTTCATTAAGTCAAATGTAAGATTCTGGGATGCAAAGAAACTTCAGTTAGTTATTAAATAGGTATATGATTGGTGTAGGACACTTACATATAGAATTGGTCAGTTGACCGGTAAAACAAACAAACATCTTAATCAAAAACGAAAAGGAGATTAAAATCATGGCACAGAATTGGAATGTAAAACAGGCACTCGCAGCAATCAACAAAGGAAACAAGGAAGCAATCACTGACATCGGTCGTAGATTCCCTCTGACTTCAAATATTCTTGCTCGTATCGGTGAGGACAAGGCAGCAGGTGAACTTATCAATGCTCTTCCGGATCACATCACTGTAAGAAAGATCGAATCTATTCTTAAGGATGGAGTTCAGGTGGATGACTCTGATAACGATGTTGATGTGGATGATGAGATCGAAGCTGACGAGAAGCCGGCTAAGAAGGCAGCTAAGGCTACCAAGTCTGAAGATGCAGGTGATGACTACAGCAAGATGACAGGTGATCAGCTCATTGCTCTTCTTAAGGATGCAGGAGTTTACAAGGACTGCATTAAGAAGATGGGCGGTGGAAAGAAGCAGCAGATGCTTGACTACATCGAGAAGTATGGTCTTGAAGCTGGTGAGGCTGAGGCAGAGGATGATGCTGAGGAGGAAACTACTGAGGATAATCCTTATGCTGGTAAGACTGCAATGGATCTTTTCAAGGAATGCAAGAAGCGTGGCCTCAAGGCTAAGCCTAAGCAGAAGGCAGCTGTATATGCAGATCTCCTTCTGAAGGACGATCAGTCCAAGGCAGATTCTGATGATGAAGATGATGACTGGGATGACGGTGAAGAGGCCGAAGAGGAAAAGCCTGCTAAGAAGGAGTCCAAGAAAAAGGCTTCTACCAAAAAGGCAGCTAAGAAGGAAGAGCCGGAAGATGATGACGAGGACGACGACTGGAATATCTAATCCAGATCCGTTCAGTCAATTCATGAATCCACCGGTGTATGTATGAGTATGAACATGGCTGGTAGGTGTAAAAGCTTGCCAGCCTACTCTACATTATAGGAGGCCAAGATGAAGACAACAGAAATACTTGACCTTGATTGTAGGGTCAGTGAAAATAGAGAAATAATTCAAACGGTCCTAAGGCAAATTAAGCCATTAGCCAAATGTTCAGATGAATATGACATTCCAATGGATAAGTTGGAAAAGTGTTTACAGGTGTTATGCAAAAACTATGATATGTACCCGAGGCAAATTGTACCAGATATTATGGCAGCTGAGAAGGACATAATCTGGAGGTTTGAGGTAGTAGATCTTAAGAATCTTTCAGTACTCGGTAAATGTTATGGGTTGAATCTATATGAACTTATGTGTAAAGCTGTTATTATGCTTTATGCATTATCACGGAAAAGGAGTAAAGAAAAATAATGCTAGTCAGAGTATATACTGATGGTGCATGTTCTAAGAATCCTGGACCAGGTGGTTGGGCAATGGTGTTCAATTTTGATAATGAGTGTAAGACAGATGCTGGTAGAGAAAAAGAAACAACGAACAATCGTATGGAACTTACTGCAGTAATGAAGGCATTAGAGAAGATGGATGCATTATCAAAACACAAGAATCATGAATATGAGCTTTATAGTGATTCTGCTTACGTGGTGAATTCTATCAACAATTGCTGGTTAGTCAAATGGAAAATGAATGGTTGGAAGACTACAACAGGTTCTGATATTAAGAACAAAGATCTGTGGCTTAAGATTGATAAGTACTTAAAGAACTTAAGACAGAAGAATGTAAAAGTAACAATCATCAAAATCAAAGGACATGCAGGTCATACATTCAATGAGCTTGTTGATAAGCTTGCAAGAGAACAATCTTTAATGGCAGGAGGAAATTGAGAATGAAGAAATATTTAAGAGTAGCAGCTGAGGTTGCAATTGATATACTGCAGACAATAGGAATGTGGATTATAAATAATATTAGAAACTTTGCTGCAATTATCAATATCCTGCTTCCTTATCTGTGTTTATATGTTGGTCAATATTGTTTTGAGACAAGGAATAAGTTTGCTGTAGGTGGAGAGATATTCATTCCGATCATAGCATTCTTTGTTATTTGGTATCTCAGATCATTTGCCAATAAGGTTGGTAAGGGTACAACACTTCCAAGACCTACAAAACGATTTACTGAAGTTTCATCTGATGGTGAAGTAAGTATTCCACAAGATAGATTGGAAGAGCTTATTATCTATATGGGTGATCTTGAGGATTGGATGGAACGTAAGAAGTTATTATAGGAACGTCCAGGAGGACGCAGGAGACATTTTAAGTTATCAGTTGATAAAATATATGGCTAATCAAATAGAATTCAAATATGACGTTCCTGGACGCTTATGGGAGGTATCTATGTACTGGCAACCTACACGACTTGAAGGATTGAGATGCTCAAGAGGTATAAACTGTGACTTTGGTATTTGTGATGAATGCCAACGAACACATAATATTTGTTGTGAGGAGGATAATGAGCTTGAAGATGCGAAAACAGATGATGATTCACGTTCTGATCATTCTAACTTGTTTGGTGTATGTGATTAGTAAGTGGGAAGTGCCAACAGTTCTTGAAGACAAGGCTCCAACGTCTTACCAGGGTACTGTGGAAAATAATCTAGAAATATGGGAAGAAATACCTCAAGAAGAGGAAGACACAACAGATGTTGAAATTACTACAGAAGTAGAAAGTGAACCACAATATCCAACTTTTGATTATACTGTAAATTGGAATGAGACTGAAGTATACGAATTGGCTAAGATTGCTGAATGTGAAGGAGGCAATCAAAACATTCAGACAAGAATTCTGATTATTATGGTAGTGCTCAATAGAGTACAAAGTGATAGTTTTCCTGATAATATCCATGATGTGATATATGAGGAAAGTAATGGCACTTATCAGTTTAGTCCATTAGCTCCAGATGGTAGTTGGTGGAATACAGAACCAAGTGAAGAATCCTATGAGGCTGTTGCTATGTGTATGGAACAGATCAATAATGGATGTGACAATTCTGGAGGAGCTTTATATTTTGAGGCTTTTGGAACTGATGAGGAAGCAGAAAAAAGTTGGCATGGTCGTAACTTACAGTTTTTGTATAAATCACAAAGTACGAGGTTCTATAAATGAGTAAATACAAGATGCCATTCAGTCAGTATAAGCAATGTCAGAAAATGACAAAGAATGAATTCAGTCGTTGGTTAGAAACATTTGCAGATACAATGTGGAATGAGGGTTATCAAGAGGCAATGAAAGATGTACCTGATGGAAGTGTTGTATTTGATCCGAATGAAAATGTGATAATCAATTGGGAGGAAGACGAATTTTACAATATGCTTACATCAGTCAAAGGTGTAGGTGATGCTTTGGCAAATAAAATATTAGATAAAATCTATGAGTATTATGACAAGGCCACAGAATGACCGTATAAACGATTTTATGCTTTAGATATATATTTTATTGGCTAAAGAATTAAAATTCAACCAGCGACCTCTGGTGAGCTCTGGTGACCATTCTAATTTGACACTATAATATAGAATAATAAAAATAAATAAAATAATGGTGTACATTTGTTTTGATCTGTGATATAATTATAAAAATGGAACAAATCAAAATTCAAAGGACACGTTAAGTGTTGAGATCAGCATTTAAGTAATTAGTAAATTAAGTCTGATGTGGAAAACCTATTTTCTGCATTAGGCTTAGTTGCGTGTAAAACATATTATAGGATTAAAGCAAAGGAGAAACAAGACAATGGCTATTACACAAAGTTTTGTTGACCCTGAGGAATGGTTAACAGAAGATAGACTAATGCTTTTAGAATGTTGGGCAAGAGATGGATATACTTATGCTGATGTTGCTCAAAGAATAGGAATCTCAAATAAGCAGTTAACAACATGGCGTAAAGAGTTTCCTGAGATTCATAAAGCTTTAGCAAAAGGAAGAGAGATAGTTGATTATCAGGTTGAGAATGCTCTGTTAAAATCTGCCTTAGGGTATAAGACAAAGGAAGTGACAATCATTACAGTCTTAAAGAATGGTAAAATGGTTGAGACAACTAAACAGACAGTAACTAAGGAGGTAGCTCCTAACATTAGTGCTTGTCAGACTTGGTTATACAATAGACTTCCTGATAAATGGAAAAATATGAATGCCAGATCTAATATCTTAAATGAGTTAGGTGATGAGTCTTCTGATATTTCAATAACAGTAACAAGAGCTGGAAGTAAGAAGTCTAGTTCTGAAGGTGTAGAAACAGAGGAAGACAAAGAGTGGCAGGAATCAGTAAATCAGTCTATTAGTATAAGAAAGAAAACTGAAGAAGAGAAGAAAAAAGAAAGAAAAGAAAAGGCTGCTAAAAAGAAAGCAGAACAGCAGAATAAAGGTCCAAAGAAAACTAAGGTTGAAAGTGTAGATCTAGACTACTGGCCTGATGACTGGGAGGAGGATGAGTAAATATGGTACGTCCTCTAAATGGAAGTGTTCCTTCTGCAATAGGTCGAAAGGCAGTTGCTAAAGATGCCAGAAAAATCTATAAGGAATCTGCTGAACATTTCGAGGACTTCTTATTTGATTGGGATTACGAAACGTATCTTCTGCTTGGAGGATATGGCTCAGGAAAAAGTTACCATATAGCTTTTAAGATAGTACTTAAATGTTTTGCAGAGAAACGAAAGGTTCTGGTAGTAAGACAGGTCTATGAAACAATCAGTGAATCATGTTATTCATTGTTCTGTGAAATACTTGAAGACATGGATCTGTTGACAAGGGATTCATTTGAGTTTAGAAAAAAGCCAAACAAAGTATTAGCATTAAAAAGTCCTCTGAGATTTAAGTTCCCAAATGGGTCAGAGATAATCTTTAAGGGAATGGACAATCCAGAGAAAGTAAAGTCAATCAATGGTGTTTCGATAGTCTGGATTGAAGAGTGTTCTGAAGTTAAGTTTGAAGCTTATGAAGAATTGCAGGGACGTATTCGAACACCAAATGTAAGTATGCATTTTATACTAAGTTGCAATCCTGTAGGTTTTGAGAATTGGGTATACAGGCATTTCTTTGTTAAACTAGATAATGAAGGAAAGGAAACAACAATCCTTGATCCGAATGAACTATATGCTAAACGATGTCTTATTCGTAATGGTGTGTACTATCATCATTCAGTGCCTACAGACAATCCTTGGTTACCTTGGCAATATCTCAAACGATTAGATAAGATAAAGCATTATGACTATCAATTGTATGAGGTTGCAAGATGGGGTAAGTTCGGAGCTACAGGTGCAAGAGTACTTCCTCAGCTTAGTGTTGCTACACAGCCTGGATTCTTCAAGAGAGAGATTGATGCCTTAGGTCCAGAGAATATGTACTTTGGATTTGACTTTGGTTTTGAGGAATCATTCAATGCTGTGGTATCTATGAGTGTTGATACAAAGAATTCTATATTGTACATTTGGGATGAGATCTATATCAACCATGTAACTGATGATAAGATGGCTAATCTTCCTGAGATGCAACAATTGAAAGAACGTATTGCTATGTATAATAGGCAAGGGTACAACAAAACAATTGTTGCTGATAATGAGGATCCGAAAGCAATCAGTTATTACAGACAGATGGGATTCACAATCAGAGCTTGTAGAAATAAGTTTGCAGGGTCAAGACTTTCTAATACAAGAAAGATAAAACGATTCGAAAGAATAATCGTAAGTCCAAGGTGTAAGAATACAATACGAGAACTGAAATGGCTTACATATAAGAAAGATGCAAAGGGCAATGTGATATATGATGACTTCACAATTGACCCTCATACATTTTCAGCTATATGGTATGCATTAGATTCAGTAACAGTTGCTGATCTGAAAGAAAGAAAGTTCAATAGTAGAAATGGAGAAAGGAGGAGACCACGATGAAGAAGACAATGGAGACAAGTAAGAAATTGCTTCTATTTGCTGATACACTTCTTGTAGTAGTTTGTATTGCTGGTATTGTGATTGCTTATGTGTGTAGAGATACAAGTCCATTTGCATATATCATTCCTGCAGTATCTGGTTTGGCTGCTACTTCCCATGGCTTCTATTATTGGAAAGCAAAGAATGAGAACATGCAGAAGTATGGTAAAAACGTAGAAGATAATTTTGAGAATGGAGGACAGGACTACTATGGATGAGATCTTATTTGAGGTTCTGAAATGTGTTGTGATTGTTGTGTGTCTGCTTATTACAAGGTATGTGATTCCTTATCTTAAGCAGATGATTGAAAAGCAACAGAACGAAGTACTCAATACATTGGTTCAGATTGCAGTACAGTATGCAGAGCAGTGTTATGATACAGGGAAAGAAAAGAAAGAGATCGTAACTGAATTCTTAAGGACACAGTTGCAGGCCAAGAATATTTCTATCTCTGATGAACAGCTC
>JAEEGL016227338.1_pt1 | contig 11417 bp, 7 predicted proteins | sample 9134231 | NCBI WGS metagenome assembly JAEEGL01 (sample SAMN16246548, study PRJNA631951) | gut metagenome | biome: gut microbiome; feature: rumen; material: fiber-attached | host: Bos | place: Iran: Karaj | collected 2018-10
CCTCTCATGTAATATATCTGGTTTAACCAACCGGGAAACGAGCATGTGACCTGGATACGGGATTACGAGCCTTATTTCATCTCAACCGCACCGTCGTTATGCCACGTATTCAGTTTTCATGTGTCATCCGCCGCGTCTGGCCTGTCCGTCCGGAGCGTGGATGTCAATTTGGTCGCATCTGCGTCCGATCGACCTTGAGACCATCACGGCAAAGCAGCTCTGGCACTTTACCTTGACCAGTCCTTCTTTGTTTCGGACGCCCATCACCAAACTACCGCAGTTCGGACAAAACCATTGCACCTGGGCGAAACCCGATTTCATCGATCTTCCACACGCTCCTTTCCTCCGCATTCGCTCGCCAATCCGCCAAAAAGGCGAAAAAAATACCGCCGAATCAGCACGGGCATTTGCCCCTGCATCCGGTGGCGCGTATGGCCGATGCGTTTCTTGCGTCAGTTCTTCCTGCGCAATCCTGCCGCATTCTGCGGTGCCACCACCTTGGTGCCGATTCGAATTCCGTTGTTTCGACTTCCCAGATCCGGAAGGGAAGCCCCGTTCACATATGGCCTTATTTGATTTTCAATGCTGCGCTTCGTTCCTTTCTCTTGTACACACTAAATTGTCGTTTTAGAACGTTTGTTCTGTTTGTGTTCTCATTATAGCAGCGCGAAAAACGCCTGTCAATATCCAAATCGCGAGTTTTGCTTTCCTGTCCATTTTTCTGTACACCTTGCAAAAAAAGAAGCCTCTTCGGCTTCTTTTTTACTCTTGTTTCATCGCTTTCAGCATACTGCGGACTGCCTGCTTTTGCGCTGCTGTCAGGTTCACCCAATCCTCGAACAGTTCCTTCAGCTCGGGCGTCATCTCCACCATGTCACCGTCTGCGAAGAACTGCGACATCGTAATGCCGAACGCCCTGCAGATCGCTTCCAAAGTCGGGATCGTCGGCATCGTGTTTCTGCGGAAGATGTTCCCGATGGTCGCATCCGGTAAACCTGCCTCTTTTGAAAGGCGATACGGCGTCCAACCGCGCTCTGCAAGCAGCTTTTTGATCTTCTCACTGGTATTCATAGGCATACCCTCCAACTGTAATCATTGTATCTGCTAGTTGAAGGAGTCGCACTATTAAATCCGTGCGGAATTATGCGCACATTGACAGGTAGTTGCGTTACAGCTACAATGGTGGTCGGAGGTGTTTTCTATGACGGAAGAAGAAATGCGGCAGCACCGGTGCTGCTTTACAGGGCATCGACCGGAAAAGCTCGCGTGGTCAGAAGAACACGCCGTCGTCGCGCTTGAAGAAAAGATCCGTCAGGCGATCGCCGACGGTTATACCACCTTCATTTCCGGCATGGCACGAGGTGTTGACATCTGGGCGGCCGAGATCGTCCTGCGCCTTCGTGACGAAGGAGTCCCGCTCCGCCTGATCTGCGCCGTGCCACTGCCGGACTTTGAGAAACGCTGGCCGTTTGCTTGGCAGAAACGCTACCATGCGGTATTGAAAAGCGCCGACCTTGTAAAGGTTCTTTTCAATTCATACTCGCCGTCCGTCTTTCAGCAGCGAAACGAATGGATGGTCGACCATTCCGCGCGTGTGATTGCCATGTACACCGGCGAGCCGGGCGGAACAAAAAACACGATCGACTTCGCGCTGCGAAAAGGTATTGAGGTTATGATGGCTTAAACTTCTCCTTGTCGGGATCTTCTCTTTTGTTCTCACACGGTGAATTGTGCAGATGTCCCGAACATTTGAATTATATTAGCTATTGACAGCTTCATTTCGGTGTGGTATAATAAAATTCTTATAGCTCATCATAGCGTACAATAGATTTGAAGGAGGTCATTTATCGATGAGAAGACTGCTTTCCCTTGTTCTTGTTCTTGCCCTCGCCCTGCTTCCGGGCTGCACGGCGACTGAAACAGCGGAGTCCCGGAAGGAGGATGCGCAGATCACGTCCAAAAATTTGCCGTTTTATTACCAGAAAACGGACAAGATCTGGCGGGAGGACTTTCCCGTTTATTTCCTGAATGGCGTGGAAGATCTACCCTTGATCAACCTGACCGACTGGGCGGACTTTATGGTCTACCTCTATAACGATTCTACTGACAATGCTGAAAATGTCTACAGCCTGACCTGTGATGTCAACGAAGAGGAAAAATGGGTAAAACTGACCCGGGAAACCGGCTATTCCGCCGTATTTGACTTCAGCCAGGAAGTTATGTCTTTCGATGATTACATCGCTTTCCTCACCCCGCAGAATTTCTCATATATGGAAGTATCCGGCTTCCCGAAGACGAAGAACGGTGAACCTTTCCTGATTCAATACACCAGAAGCCGGATTCTCTATGGCGAAGTGACGACCGTGAATCTGAAGGAATATGATATTCCTATGGTGGCCCAGGACGGAAAGTACCTGCTTCCCCTGCAGACCCTTTCCGCGTTCACGATTGCAGATCTCGCTCAGTCCGTATACTATAACGGGTTGGGTCTCTTTGCGAGTCCTATCCAATCGATGACCAGTCCCGACGTCGCTTTCCAGACCATCCTGTCTATGTACGGGCTACTGACCGACGAGCTGATTCAAAAGGCCCGAGCTGCCTCGTCAGACCTGGATGAGCAGTTTGATTTCCTGCTGGAGGAAGTCAGCAAAACCTCCGAAACAGGAAAGGCGCTGGTTGACCAGTACAGAATAGAATCGGAAACAAGCATCTATAATCTGTACAAATCTGCCACTTCGGCTCCGCGCAGCGAGGCCCTGATCAAGTTCGGCTTCAGCGAGCTGGCCCTTGAAATGAACTGTTTCTACGGTCTGAAGAGCGCTCATAACATTGATAATTTCATCTCATTCTTCCTCCAGAATGAAATTGGCACCAACCTCGTTGATCCCGATGCCGCCAAAGCGGATCAGGCCATTGCGGATCTGACCAACTTCTGGCTTGACGACGGTCATTCCGCGTATCTGTCCGCTTCCTACCTGGCAGAAAGTGACGCTGCGTATAAACTTGGCTTCAGCACCGCTGCCCGCAGCAGCACAGGATCTATGCTGTCGGCTCTCCGGGCGCAGTATCCCGAAGCCTCCCAGCCTTATTATGAGGTGGGCGATACCGCCTATGTGACCCTTGATTCCTTCGCCGCCACCACGGATGACGATGGTGTGGTAGATTACTACGCCCTTGTGAAGGAAGGTTCCCTGCCGGAGGATACCATCGGCCTGATCTACAATGCGCACAAGCAGATCACCCGGGAAAACAGCCCCATCAAAAACGTGGTGCTGGATCTGAGCTGCAACGGCGGCGGCATGGCGCCCGCGGCGATCTATACACTGAGTAGGTTCCTGGGAGATGCAAACTATTCCTATCTGAACACCTTTACCGGTGCCCAGGCCGTCCAGTTCTTCAATGTTGACGTCACCCTGGATCATCAGTTTGATGAAAATGATACGCTGGCTGGACGGGGACTGAAACTGTATTGTCTCATCTCTCCCCAGTCTTTCTCCTGCGGCAACCTGGTGCCCTGGGTCTTTAAGGAGAATGGCTCCGTAACCCTTCTGGGCAGAACCTCCGGCGGCGGAAGCTGCGTGGTTGCCTTTGACACCACCGCTTGGGGAACCTCTTTCCGCTACTCCAGTGCCAAACAGCTATCCTTCGTCAAGAACGGTTCCTTCTACGATGTGGATCGGGGCGTCGAGCCGGATCACTTCATTAACGACTATGCGAATTTCTACAACCGGAAAGCTCTGACGGAATTCATCCACGGGCTGTTCTGATCCCATCAGCAGGAGACAGGATGCGATTCCCAATGGCATAAAGCTAACCCCGAAACCGGGTCATTGAAATTGCTTCTTGGCTTTGGGTGCTTAATGTAATAATTGAATCTATCCGGGATGCTCAGGCACGTCCGTGCGGGCGTGCCTGAATGCTTTGCCCGGTTCTTTTGTGTCTGGAAATAAAAGAATTGTTGAAAAGTCGCGAATCTGTCCGACGCCTTCTGAAGTGAAGCGAGGTGTTCCGGCATCTCCCACTAGTTCAAAGGAGGCTCTGATATGTCATCCAATTGTAAAAGTATCGCTGGTCGTTTCTGTGGCTGCGCTCTACTTTCCCGTTGTGCCATGGCGTCCTCGGCGGAATCAGCTTGTGTTGAATACCCATTGCTTTCAACGCTGTGTCAAAGGGACATTCCTCTGTCTCGCTGTCGTAACCATTGTCTGTTTTGTGATTTTGCGTGTAAATATATTTGAGCTTCTTTCCGTTGGGGCAGGTATATTCATCGGCATTGGGGTCATATTGCATATGCTCGGGTCTGAACCTATCGTTCTTGTACCCTTCACATCAAAGTTCGTTTCCATATGTCCCATATCGCAGCAGAAAAAAGCCAAGCGCGTATAAAACGCACTTGGCCGTATGCAAAAAGATCTATTGATCGAATATGGCTGGGAAATTGATGCCCCAAGAGTAGAAATCATCGAGATAGTCGACCATTTGTTCCTTTGTTATTTCACCAGTATCGTCGAGTTCCAAATCGATCATCATGTCCTGCAGCAGGTTTTCGTCTTCCAAATAAACTTCAGCTTGTTCGCTTATCATCTCGGTATAGAGCCTATGATAAATGTCTTCAAGAATGCCTTTTGTGGCAAATATTTCATCCAAGGATTTGCCCTGATCATCGAAAAAGTAAAGTTTTGATACTATCATTCTCCGGCGCATTGCGCAATACCCCCACCGCGTGCTGTTGCAAATGTGCATCAGCAAAAGCCGTTTTTGCATTTTTGTATTGCCAACGGTCTCCGAACTTGCTATTCTGTTTTCGGCAAGTGCGATTCGCGCTAGGATCGTCTCGTCTTCGAGGCAGAAAGGAGCAAAGAAGATGTTTGGTATTATGGGCTTCGGGCGAAGTGCTCAAACGCCCGGAGAAACGGGATCTGCAAGCGAAAAGACACCCGCCGCACAGCCTGTTAAGTCGCTTGTTCGGGTTCGCTTCCCGAGCCGCGGCTGCTGCTATGCGTATTACAACGACCGATTCGATCTGCACGAGGGCGATCTTGTGTTCGTGTCCGGTCAAATGGCAGGCGTCTGCGGCGCCGTTGAGTCAGTGACGTACAAGTTCAAGATCAATCTGAAGCAGTATCAGCGCATTGTCGCGCAGCCGAACGTCTGCTTCAGCGGCTCGTATATGCCGGTGCTCAAAATGATGGTCAGCCTCGACAGGGACGCCGTATCGCCCGACCTGTTCCGCACCTGGGTCAAGGCTCCGTTCGCAGACGATGATGAGAACAAGCCCGATTACGTCACAGGCGAGGGATACAGTCTTGATCTGGAAAGCTTTGAGAAAGACGAAGACGCAGAGGAGATCATTCTCTCCCGCGCGGAAGACTACTGCGAGGAACGCCGCGTGCGCTACATCTCTGTCCGCGATGGCGTCGGCACCGCTTTTGTGGAGGGCACAACATGGTATGAGCTGAACTTCCGCTTTGAAAACGGGCGCGTGTCCGAGCTGTACTGCGAATGCCCCTATCCCGGGCTCTGCAAGCACAGTCTTGCTGTTCTGATCACGCTCCGCGCGTTGATCAGGAAGTTGGGCGCCGTCGACTTCACGGCGTTCGATCGGAAGTATTTCTATCGGATGCTGCATTTCAGCGGACAGTCGATCACAGTTCAGCCAAAGGCCTGCAACTGAGCATTTTTACAAAAAAATACCCCCGTCGTGGCTTTTCTGCTCTCGACGGGGGTATTGCATTGCTGTTTTATCTGTGCAGCGCCGACTCCGAGGCAGCCGCCGATTTCACCGGCGTTGGGCGGAACGCGGTTTTCGAAAACAAAACGAGCCGGATTTTGAAGCATTTACTTGAAAAACGCCGCCGCTTCCTTTATAATCGATTATCATAATATTCTTCATTGTATTCTTCGGAACAATGAAGACCGCAACCGTTGTGTTTTTGAAAGGTGGAGCCAAATGAATTCTACGGTAAAAAGACTGCTTTCTGTTCTTCTGACCGCGGCAATGCTGCTGGGCATGATCCCCTCCGCGCTGGCGGAGTCGCGATCCGTGTCGGTTGAGCCGGGGCAGGCGGAGAACGTGCGTCTGCCCGGCAGCGGCATTGCGCTGCCGGAGGATGCGAACGGCACCTACCTCGCGTTCGTCTCAAGCGAGCGCGTGCAGGATACGCCGCTGTCCTCCTGGACGCTGCAGGAGCGGGGCAGCTACGTGCTCACCGTCTATCGCGCGGGCGATCTGTCCGGCGAAACGACGGTCGATCTGCGCAGCATCGACGTCTCCGCGACCTACGGCGAGGACTACGTCATAGAGGACTCGCGGTATGAGACGCTGACCGTTGACAACGAAGGCACGCTGGTGCAGCGGATCGCTGAAGATCCGGAGGCCGAGGCAAAGGCGCAGGAAATTCTGGACGGCATCGCAAAGACGGCGGAGGATGCTTCCGCGAAAGCTTCCGGGACGGAGCAGTCAGCGCCCGAAGCGCCCGCCGCCGGGGAAGCCGCGCCCATCGTTGTCGAGGAGATCGAGCCGGTCGCCGCCGAGGAGGTCGCGCCCGCGACGCCCACCGTGGAGGCGGAAGCGCCCGCGCGGGAGAAAGGCGCGTCGCCGCTCGTCTTTGCGCCGAGCGAAGCGCCCGCAGCGGAAGCGCCCGCGGAAACGGTCGACGTGGAGGTGCTGCCCGAGGCAGTTGAAGCGCCCGCCGCGGAAGTTCCCGCCGCTTTGGAAGAGATCGCTTCCGAAGCGCCCAAAAGCGAGCTTGCTCGGATGAAGGAAGAACAGACGGGACTTCCCAGCCGCGAGACATACGACACCGAGCTGCTTCCGATGGATCAGGATCTGATCTCCTATCTGATTCCCGATCTCGGCAGCGCAATGGAAGCATCCTCCTCCACAACACTGACCTTTGCCCCCGGCGAGACGGAAAAGACCGTCGTCTTCCGCATTCTGGAAGATGAGACCGCCGAGGCGAACGAAGCGTTCAGCTTCACGCTGTCCGACGTGCAGGGCGGCGCAGTCTTCATGCCCTCCGTGATGAACGTGATGATCCTGGACGACGAGCCGGTGGAGCATTCCACGGTCACCTTCTCGCAGGCGAACTACGTCGCGGACGGGGAGAAGGTACACGTCACGGTCCGGCGCAGCGGCGCGGACTATTCGCTCGTGACCGCAAAGGTCATCAGCGTGGACGAGGAATCCGCAGCCGAGGGCGTCAACTACGCCAAGGTGGACTGCGAGCTCTCCTTTGAGCCCTACTGCATGGAGGCGGGCTTTGACATCCCCGTGCGCGGCACGCTGGGACGCGAGACCGCCTTCTCCCTGCGCCTGTACGATCTCAAGGGCGGCGTGGACGGCGAAAACGTCACCGCCGTCGTGACGATCCCCGCGGCCTCCGGCACGCAGGACGGCAGGGACGCGACCGCCTCCCTGCTGGCGGACACGCAGATCAAAATCCCCGGCTTCGGCGGAGAGAATTACTATCTGGAAAAGGCGAACGGCGATACCTACAACATCATCGACCGCTCCAAAAAGCCCGCGCAGGTCGTCGGCACCTACATCCTGCCCACAGACGCCAACGGCTGGACGAGAAACTTCGGCGACAGTCCCAGCAACTACGACAACAAATGGGAAAACGACCACCGTCATCTGCGCTGGTACAGCCGTCTGGCGTATGATTACGGCGGCACGGACTATATCACCACGCTGAAAAAGACGCAGAACTATCAGCAGATCTTCATGGACTTCTCCACAAACACGAAATACAGCAGCAACAAGCACGGCTTCTGGTTCCAGATCCTGGGACCTTCCAAGCACGAGCTGGAAACGCAGAGCTATGAGCTCGGCGGCAAAAACGGTCGCGACGTGCGCGGCGCAAAGAGCCTGTATACCGACTACGAGGACACCGGCCTGGCAAGAAATGACGGCAAGTTGATCGCGCCCTACTGGAGCTCCAACGCGGCGGACAACCAGACGACGATCACCGCCTACGTCAAGCGCACGGCGTTCGGCTGCATCGAGCCGGAGATGGATCTCCACGGCTTCGCCGCGATGTACCGCGAGTATCACGTGTCTCTGGAGCAGCCCGACGCGCAGCAATACGTCGACGTCGGCGCGAACGGCGACGCGACGGTCGTGTCGCGGGCGCCCGCGAGATCTTCGCTCGGCACGGGACATCATCTCCGCTATCCCTATCAGCAGATCGCCGTCACGGATACCTCGCTGAATCCCGGCGATCCCATCGGCGGAACGCTCCTCGGCTACTACATCAAGATCGAAGGCGCGGAAGGCAACGGCGTCTGGTATCCCACGACCGGCAACATCATCGACCTGAACGACGATCTGATGCGGCGGCTGGACGAATACGCCCGGGGCCGCTGGAACGGGAACGAGTCCGTCATGAAGAAGTCCGGCGGCAGCTATTACATGAGCCTGACCGTCAAGCCGGTGTATGAGAAGACCTATCTCACGGTAAAGGTTCTCCCCAACCCCGACGGCAAGTTCAAATGGAGCTGCCTGGATCCCCAGAACACCGCGGCGGTCGAGAGCCTCGCCAGATCGCTCGGTCTTATCTACGAAACGACGAACTGGTCGTTCAGCTTCATGTACGGCTTCAAAAAGGAAACGAGAAAGGTCTATAAGATCTCCATCGACCCGCAGAACGGCACGATCTCCGGACTCTTCTCCGTCGGCGACAAGCTGAATCTGGACGCCGCTCCCGCCAAGGAGGGTTATGAGTACACCTCCTGCCTGTACAAGGGCTTCAAGAACCCCGGCGACACGGTCGCCGAGGAGAGCCTGATCCTCGACCAGCACAGCCAGGTGACCAACTGGAAGCAGAAGGTGCTGCGCTACAGCCGCACGGAGCTGAAGCCGCAGTTCACGAACAACGGCAACTGCATCGAGATCCGCTATGAAAACGGCGCGGATCAGTACTTCTATCTTTCGCAGATCGCCACCGCGAAGGAGAAAAACGGCGCGTTCCCCGACAAGCGCGTGCTGCGCATCGACGACAGCTATGAAAAGGACAACGTCACGCCGGTGCTCGGCCACGCCTATACCCTCAGCGCCGTGGAGAGCAACTCCAACGACGGCACGGTGCGCCCGGTGTTTACCCTGTGGGACGGCACCGTGGTCAACGGCTGGGCGGTCGATATTATCGCGGGACACCGCGCGGAGGAAAACGTCATCAAGGTCGGCTGGGAGCGTTACGATCCCTCCAAGCTGAAAACCTACGCGGTGGAGGGCGTGGCGCGCTATGAGTCCGTCACCGTCCGCCAGAGCAGTCAGGGGCTCAAGAACGAGCCCGCCAAGGACGTGCTCGTCACCGCCGCGGGCGTGCCCATCCCGAGCTACACCAAGACCGGGAAGCTGGGTCAGGCGCTCGCGCGGCAGAGCGCCAGCACGGACGGAAACGGCCGCTTCGTGCTGAACGGCGTGCAGGCGATCCCGGGCGACCGGATCTCCGTCCTGCTCGACGACAACGGCGTGGTCAAGGCGGAGTACCGGATCCTTCCGCGCAGCGGCGTCGAAGAGACCCGCAGCTATCAGATCCAGCAGGCAAACCACAGCAATAAGACCAACGAGGTCGTGACGCTTACGGGCAAGTGCCTCGTCGCGGACGTCAGCGCCGACACCACGCTCGCCGACGCCGCCGCGGACGCCTTCCGCATGCCCATCATCACGGGCTACGTTCCCTACGTCACGGACGTGCGCTTCCGTCTGGACGAGCACGCCGCGGACGGGCGCAACAACACCGTGCCCATCTACGCCGGCGACAGCGTGACGCTGGAGGCGGACGTCTCCATCCCGAAGCTGGGCGACGAGGACGCGCCGATGAAGGCGCTGCGCTTCGTCATCATCGACAAGGACGGGGAGATCAAGGACACCTACGCCACCACGCGTCGTCTGTCCGGAGACGGCCAGCCGATGAACACCTGGTACATCGACGTGCCCTACAGCCCGCCGCAGAGCTGGCCGTATCAGGCGCTGGCGGACGGCGATCAGGTCTACGTGCAGGTGGTCGGTCCCGACCGGACGGTCACCAAGGTCATCACCGACGACGCGGGCAATACCACCGAAGAGCAGACGCAGGTGGAGAACCCCTACTCCCTGCTCAACACCGGTCTGAGCTTCTTCACGCCGGTGGAGGACGAGGTCAAGCAGAGCTATAACATGCAGCAGAAGAACCTCGGCACGAACGACCTTCTGGGCAAGCTCTCCGCGCATGCGGGCACGAACACGCTGATCTTCGACACGCAGTACGCCGACCCCAACAACAAGGCGACCTCGAACTACACCAAGTTCTACGGCTTCAGCCTGAGCGGCAGCAGCGCGCAGCTGACAAAATACAACAAGCTGAAAAAAGCGATGAGCGGCGACGCGAAGGCGGCGCAGCAGAGCTTCGACCAGAAGTGGGACGCGATCTCCCACGACGCCACAAACGCGCAGTACGGTCAGGCGATCGCCAACGAAAACGCGCGGATCAACGATATGGTCTTCAACAACGAAATGTCGGCAGAGGACGGCATCAAGGCCAAGGAGGATTTCGCCGCCGGCAAGAAGCGCGAGTACACCGACGGCCTGAAGAAGGACTCGCTGTCGCAGGTGGGCGAGGGCAAGTTCGCCGTCAAGGCCTCGCTGAGCGTGGTCGTCGCCTACGAGTGGGTCTACGACAAGGAATCGAACTCCCACGTCGAATGGGGCTATGCGTGGAACATCAACGTGGGCGTCAACGCCAGCAAGACCTTTTACACGGTCTACGTCGTCCCGTTCTACCTCAACCTGGACGGCTCTCTCAGCATCAGCTATGAAGCCGGCGGCGCGAAGCCTGCGCAGAAGGTCTACGCCAAGGAGTTCGCCAAAAAGACCGAGCTGCGCGAGTATGACAGCTCCGATTACGGCTGGTTCTTCATCACGCTTTCCGCGAAGGTCTCCGTCGGCGTCGGTCTCTACGGCATACTGGGCGCCCGCGGCATCGTCAAGTTCGGCTTCGCCTTCGCCAAATCCACGGTGTCCGGCTGGGATCCCGGCAGCGGCGTCAGCTTTGCGCTGGGCGGCGGCTTCGCCATCGACCTCTGGGTCACCACGCTCGGCATGGAATGGATGACCGATCCCTGGGTCACCGGCTACTATGAGAAGAAGCCCGTGAAGAAGGTCAAGATCGACGAACCCGGCAGCGGGACCAAGGCCTCGCTCCAGAGCGAACCCGCGGGTCCCGTCACCCGCTCCGAGGGTCTGAAACTGAAGCCCTATGACCTCGGCCGGGAGACTTATAACGCCATCGAGGACGGCAAGGCGGATCTTCAGTCCATCCTCGTGCCCAAGAAGGAAGAGACCATCATCGACGGCGCGATGCAGTACGTGCGGCCGCAGGCGGTGGCGCTCGACAGCGACACCTTCATGATCTTCTTCCTGGAGAACAAGCAGG
>JAEEGL010372536.1_pt1 | contig 11416 bp, 6 predicted proteins | sample 9134231 | NCBI WGS metagenome assembly JAEEGL01 (sample SAMN16246548, study PRJNA631951) | gut metagenome | biome: gut microbiome; feature: rumen; material: fiber-attached | host: Bos | place: Iran: Karaj | collected 2018-10
AGGCCTACGCGCTGCACTTAGGCAGCGAGTGCTAAATTATCTTCAGCGTTTATATTTAAGTTTGAGGTTTAACGCACCATCCTGCGGACAGCTTCTCCAGCTTCAGAATCCCTGTCGAAACCTTTACTAACCCGTGTATGAAATTGTGATGCAATCAGAATTAGATTGCTTATCTAGTATATCGGCATTTTTGGAAAAATTCAACTAAACTTGTGGTTTAGTTTTAATTCTTTTCCTTGAATGCTTTTTGTTTTTGTAAAGATTTAAATAGGTTTTATACTTTTTTTACAAAAGAAAAAAACGCTATATGGTAAACTTAATATATCTTCATAATGGCTATTTATACGTAGGGGGATATGGACATGAGAAGAATATTATCTGTTTTTGTAATACTGATTATGTTATTGCAGGTGATGGCTTGTGGAAGTAAAGATATTGTACCCAAAAGAGAAATACTTGCAATATACAACAATCCAAACAGTCAGATACTTACTGAGGATGGAAACTCGACGAATAAAGCTAACTCCATGACATATATGTATGAAGATGAAACCTTTACTCAATATGTTTTACATGATGGAAGGTGCGACAAGTATGCTGAAGGCACTTTTGAAGTGGATTTCGACTGGGACACTGTTGAGTGGGGAGATGGGTTATCCCATGTTTTGGTTTACCATATAGAAGCCACATCAGTTGATGGTAAAACTATGCAAAAGACTAATATTACGAACGAAGTAAATCTGGATCTTTTGCAGGATTACTGCCTGTATCCTGATAACGTAAAGGGCGATGAGAAATTAGTTGCTGTTTATATGCAGGATAGAATACAAAAGTTTGAACATAAAGATGGAAGTGAAGAGTATCTTCCAACAACATGGATCTACTATGATGACGGAACCTTCCAGCAGTATGTACTTATAGATTCTGAGGATGATACACTTTTTAGTGAAGGTGATTATCACTTCGAAAGCGGTGATTTTGAACAGAAGAACTCAAAAATTGTAATACACAGAACAAAGAAGTACAAGGACGGTGTGGGACTTTCTGATTATGACTCAACTCATGAATATGAGCTTGATACGCTTGGATTTGTGAAGGTATATCCGGAAACATGAGGGGAAATATGGAAGAAATAAATGTCGTCAGGATTACACCGGATATTGCAGATATGTTTAAAAGCATTATCCCACAAAATGTTATTACTCTTTTGAAAAAGGGTAAGCCTGTGACGGCTCTTGCTGCGGTTACCGGAAATACGGTAATCGGAGCTCTTTCTGGTGCTATAGAAAATGAATGCTTTCGGATTATTTCTATTTATGTTGCTCCATCGCAAAGAAGAAAAGGCGCTGGAACAGTTCTTATTAATTCCCTCAAAGAAATTTTAGAAGATGATGGATACATGATCACTGCGGAGTATTCGGCAGTTTCTGATGATGAGAATACGCTTCTTCCATTCTTCTTATCCTGTTATTTTGAAGACGATAGGGATGCTTATCCATATTACTGCAAGTGCAGGCTAAAGAACTTTAAAGCAAGATCAAAGAGAACTGCCATCCTGTATGAAGACATCAAGATGCTGTCAAAATTTGCTGATGATGACGTAAAAAGGGCTGGAAACAGTGAACTTGAGATACCACTTGACCTTATTCTCTCTGAAAATCTGGATAAAGAGGCAAGCTTTATTTCACTTGATAAGGGGCTTATTTGTGGTTGCTGCCTCTCAGAGCGCATTGATGAAAATAAAATACTGATTTATTCAGCTTCAACCCGTTTGGAGAATGCAGATGACAGATTGGAGCTTTTGTCCTATACAGAGGAAGTACTAAAGGAGAAGTATGGCCCTGATACCGAAGTCATTGCACTTGTATGTAATCCTGCATTTGAGAAGCTTGCAAAAAAAGTATTCAGGAAAAATGAGGTAATTTCTCACAGATTTATATTCTAAAAGTGTTTGGCAAGGAGGATGCCTGATGTTTGATGAAGTTTTGACTTTTGAAGGTGAATATCTGATACCAATGCTTGAAAGACTAAGGGATAGTCTTTCAAAGAACAATATTGAAAATGAATTATCTCTTGGAGATGATGCCATCCCGGGTGTATGGCTTCGTGACAACGAGGGTGATATTTTTATTACCTTTTATACATCGGTGATAAGTGATGACGAGGATCAGATCACAATAATGAGTCTGTCCATGCCTATAGATGGTGATGCGCCTATAGAGGGTGAAGATGAGTGGCTTCCCCAGAGGCAGCATATAAGATGGGCTTTTCCTGCAAGAAATATTGGGACAGCTGAAGAACTTATGGAACTTATAAATCTCTACAGAAAGGGACATTTCTACAGGGTTTTACCTACTGAGGAAATGACCTTTACTCATGAGGAAGAATCAGATGAAGTAACCTTAAATCCATATATTCACGGCGCATTTGTAAGACTAAATCATCTTGCAGACATTCTGGAAGAGGAAGAAGAGTTTAATACAGGAGTAATTATGGGTGATCTTCCATATCTTATGTTTGATGCTGATGATCATGTGATAACTCTGTCTTACGAACTTGTTGATATTGAAAAAGAGAGATTTCTTTTGCATATCAGAACGGACCTGAATCTTGATGATATAAATAAAGAGTTCTATGAGACAAAAGAAGATCTTTGTAAAAACTATAATTATATTAATGCATTTACCAGGGCTTTCGATGATGTTGATCGAATCACACTTTCTGCAGATGAGGAAAAAACTGATTACATCACAATTCATGCCTGCAGTCCTGAAGAAGAAGGAGCACTTTCTGCAGAAGATTTTGCAAATGAGATAAATCTTTTCATGGCAGAGATAGGAAGAATTCTTAAACCGGAAGAATAAAGTTTGATTTAACGCATAAACGCAGTTTATGAGGGGCGAATATGAGTGAAGTATCGAAATATAAGAAAAAGAAGGGAACGGTTATCAATGCTTCAGGTGATCAGCAGAAGATTACTTCGTCAAGGGCTGACATGGAACTTATGATGCGCATACCTGAAACTTCTATTGAGAACAGGCAGTATCTTGATCGTCTTATAGAGGATTCTGCTGAGGATAACCTTGCCCTTTTGCTTAAAGCAGAAAAGAATTTTGAAGAAGTCAATCCTGGGGATTTAGCTATACCTACAGGTGAATTTAAGCAGACTCTTCCCATTGCAAAAGAGAATAAAGCTGCAAGAAAAGCTGACGAAAGGGCATTAAAGGTACTTAAACAGAAGTACTCTTATGCTGATCTGTGCACAGCAAGAGAATACACTCTGCTAAATCAGCATTTTGAGGAAAGAGCAGAAGATGCTGATACTGTAAAAGTCGGAGAGCGTACTGTAGAGCAGGACCTGAATGCATATATAGATTCTATTCTTAGCGTAAGCATAAATGAAGAGACCTTTACTGATGAATATCTCTCTAATAATATCGTTACTCTTTTTGAGTATTGTAAAAAGTTTGAGCAGTATGAAAATGTGAAGGCAGCTTATCCTGAATTCTTCGAAAAACTTCCTGAGGAAAAGAGAATACTGCTTAATCAAAGAGCAGCTGAGGCATCAGATCTTAGCAGTACTATAACTGCGCATATGAAGGCTCATGGTATTGTAATTAATTCTGTTATGAATGGAAAATATAGGCCCGCTATCCTGAAGGAAAAAGACAGCAAAAGAGAACGGGAAACGGATCATAAGGCTAATGTGAAGAATTATGAGGATAAGCGTAAAGAGTTCTTTGAGAAAAACTTTAAGAAAAGCCAGTGGAAGCTCATGGAATATCTTTTGTCAGACGAGTCCTTTAAATCTGCAAATACTATGAGACCTATTCTTCAAAAGATCGATAAAAAGAAGAATATTGAAGAGGATAAGTCCGTAAAAATCCAGGTATCTGTTACGGAACTTAAGAAGATCCTGGCAATGAGAGATGATTTTTTATATTCACTTTCTATTATCCAGGGAATGGCTGTTGATACCAGTTCAGAGGAAACTCTGCATAAACTTGAAAGAAGAGTCATAAATTTAAACAGAAGATTTTTATTTGCAACAAGGTGTGCTGATCATTACAGAGAGTACATTGATTTTCAGCTTGGAGAAAAGGAAAAACTCTCCACCTATACAGAAAGGTTTATTAATAATCAGCAAAAGATAAAGAATGCAGAAGAAAGAATTGAGAGACAACAGGCAGAGGAACAGGCTGTTGTTGCTTCTAATGCTTTTGCAAATTACAAACACGCTGCCGACAGTCTTGGAACTTCCACTATGTTTGAAAAAACGAACATGACTCTTGTTAAGAATGCGCTAAAGGAGTTCCAGAATAGCTTAAAGGCACCTCTTGGGAATAAGCAAAAGAAGGATTTCTTTACTCTGAAAATAGATGTCCTTTCGAGCATCAATAATTTATCAGATGCCTGCATTCATTACATGGCAAAAAAAGAAGCTGATAATCAGGCAAACAGCGCGCGCTATAACTATATAAAAACCATAAAGGAACAGATTGTTCACGTTAAGTCTTACTATGAAAACTTAAGTGAAAACCGCTTTATGGAGCTTAAGCAGAATGCTACAAGCTTTGGTCAGATAATGGAGCGTGATCAGAGCAATATAACTGTAGATGAAAAAGAGAAAGAACTTTCAGATGACCTTATGAGAAGCCATGATTATAGTCTGATACCACAGCTTCATAAGAGTCTTGAGGTCAGCCCTTATAATTATCGCAATGCGCAGACGATTCACACAATAGAGAAAGAACTGGGAATAGTACTAAAAGAAAAGCTTCCGGTAGATGAAAAAGAGTTCAAAAAAGCGAAAGAAAAGGTTGAAGGAATTCTCAGAAGGGCAGTAATTGCATGCGAAGAATACAGTAACTACAAATCCAAGAATCCTCCAAAGTTTGGTGGTGGAAGAGACAGGCTTGGTACTGTAAGGCAGATGCTTGGTATACATACAAGGCAGCTTGAGTATTTGCAAAGTTTATCTCAGGATGCTTTGCAAAGCATGGGAAGGGCAAATGGTACCTTTGAAAGTCTCTTTACCGGTAACACTGCGCACCTCACAAAAGAACAACTTCAAAAACGCAGCGGAGCGAAATTTGTTGATCAGAATGGCGATGTTCCTTATGAAGCAGATCTTTTATCAGGAATGCTTGGGGTAAAGGGCATATATGGTAAGACGGAAAAGGCTATTGTAACTGAAGGCAAGCAGCCTGTTAAGAGGGGATTTATCCTTAATCAGATTCCTATACAGGATAGCTCTGTTAAAAAGGGAAATAAGAAAATCAATGGAGTAATAAGCTTTGCAAGAGAGCAGGGGCTTGATGTTGCATATTCCGATGCTGTTTTGAAGCAATTCAGTACCATCAGAATTATGGATTATCTGACTGGCAGAGAAAACAGAGGTGATGAGGATCTTGTATATAACACAGAAGTAAGCACTGTTGCAGGAAGACAGATGGTAAATATCCAGTCGGTAAAATCCATCAACGACAGAGCTTTCTTCAATAAAAAGGAGATGCCAAATCCTGTGCAGCTTGGTCTTGTTGATAAAAACGGCAGATTTCTTATGCCCTATGATACGAAGTTTGCAGACAGAGTACTTAAAACCTCTGCAGATACTATGCTTTCGTGGCTGACAAAACAGGGTGCAAGACTTGATGAGGAAACAAAAACAGCTTTCAAGAACAGATATTTAATTCTTCAGGACCTCTTTGTAAAGGATAAGGCAAATGGCTGGCGCAGCGAATTTGCAAAGGCAAGGAACAAAGAGCCCGACGAATGTGATATCAAAGATCATGACATCAGAAATGAATATGCCTTTGTGGATGAAGAAAAGCTCCCCTCATATATGAAAAAAGAGCTCATTTCCACCATGAAGAAATATGATCCTATCTCGCAGTCAGAGAATAAGGCAGTACATAAAACTAATAATAAATGGATCACAAAGAATGGCGCTTTAGTAACTGAGTTAAATTCCAAGACAAAGGCGGATCAGGATGCAATTAAGGAATTGCGAAAAACCGGTACTAAAGAAGAAAAGGATCTAAAAGAAAAGATTTACCTTAAAAAGAAGAAAATTGAGTTAATAAAGGAATACAAGAAAAGCGATACCAGCTCTGCTTACAAGATGAAACATAAAAAGCTTGGATTTGTAAAGCGTGCAGAGGCTGATATGAAGCTGATAAGCGAAAATAATTCCAAGGATTATAAAGAAATATTAGAAGGCATAGCTGTCTATGGAGATATCTTAGCGACAGGCCAGTACGAGAGGCAGGATGAGCAGGTAAGAAGACTTGAAAAAATTGAAAATGAATCCTATGAAGACACCTGGAAGCGTATAAATAATCCAAAGAGAGGAAGGGCAGAAAATAAAGCTCTAAAGGAAGTCAGAGAAAAAATCAAAAGCTTTTTAGCTGCTCTTGATGAAAAGAAAAAGGATAATAAGCCGCTATCCGCAACCGAGCAGGCAGAATATGACACAATAACGAAATACAGGGATAGGTTTGATAAGCTGTGCTTAGGAAATCTTAAAGTGCCCGAGAGTAAACAGGAAGCCGACCCCAATACTGACATTAAACAAAACAAGAAAGATGATAAAAAGAAAAAGGAACCTGTCTTTATTGATGAAACTCAGGACAGTCTTGTTAAGGTTACCTTTAAAGACAAGATTACAGATGATTTTGTAGTCGTTGTTGATATCAATAAAAAGAAAGAGACTCCATTTTTTAATGATGATGACAAGAAAGCGGGCATCACACTTAAAGGGGTTGAATTAAAGGAACTTAGGGGAGAATTGAAGGAAGAACAGTACAGGATGAGAGACGAGAAAGATACTCCTTTGTTCTCGCATGAACCCTGTATAGAGGATGTATGTCAGGGATACCTTGGAGACTGCTATGCTCTTGCAGCAATAGGCGCCCTTGTAGAAAAAAAGCCTGATTTCATTAAGGATATGATGAAGGACAATGGCAACGGAACTGTGACAGTAAGACTATATGACAAAAACGGTCAGGAGTTTTACATCACTGTTAAGAAGGAAGTTCCTATCAATCCTGATGGCCAAAGTGACAGTGATGACTACTATGCACAGAACTGTTTGTGGGTACAAATGATTGAGAAGGCGTTTGCTATGTCAGGTTTATGTGAGGAGACACATTCTGACTGGAGAGAAGGCGTGGGTGAAGAACTTATGCCGGAAGATCAGTTTGCGTTTTATGAGCTTCAAAAGAAAGGCATAAGAAGCTATAACTCTATTGACGGTGGAAAAGCTGAGTTTTTCTTAAGAGTCCTGACAGGATATGAAGCAAAAGGCGGATCATTAAAGATAGAACTATTATCAGGTACTGAAGATTGGAATAGCTATATTAAAAGTCATACGGATGAAAAGACAGGTAAAGCTGATCTCAGCGGATTAGAGAGGGGACTATTTGCCAAAGTTCAGGAAGATATAGAAATGGCAGAAAAGAATCCAAATAAGATGGTAGTTGCTTCATCGAGGAGAGATATAAAATCCAGCGAAGGCAAGGGACATAGTGGAGGCGAACCTGTATCCAGAGGAATAGTCGGAGGACATGCATATACCGTTCTTGGTGTAAGAAAAATCGATGGAGAGCCATATATTGCACTTAGAAACCCCTGGGGCAGAACGACTGCAGAGATTGACGTCAACGAAATAACAGGCGAAGAATCAATGAATACAAATAAATTTGAGGGCACACAATTTGTAATAAGCCTTAAAGATTTTATTTGTTATTTCAAGACTTATTCAGTAATAAATCTTAATGGCAATAATCCATAAATCAAATGGGAAAGTAAGCTTTTCTCAGGAGGTACTTATGGGCGGAAGCAGACTGAACAAATCCCAAAAAGATAAATTATCCGGGAAAATAAAGAGTATAGGAAATATTGGATTAAATAATGATTCCAATGCTCCTATAGAAGATGATGCGCGCAAAAATATTGGAAATCAGGCTATGCTTGAGGACCAGCTGGAAGATGATGCAGATAAGCTTAACACTGCAATGATCATGGATGATCATGAAGCTGAGGAGCTGAACAATGAATTGGATGAAATGGAGAATCCAATTGTAGATGATAAGCTTGTTGAAAACAAAAAAGAAGAAGTCGGTAAGCTTGGTGAAGTTGTAAAAGAGGGCGGAGAAGTCCTTAATGAAAAAGCAAAAAAACTCAAAAAGGAAGGCAAAAATGACGAGGCTGAGAATATTAACCCTGTAGCAAAACAGGTACAAGAAATAAATCAAAGCATGCAGCAGGTAAAGAAGCTTAACTTTACCGCAGTTCCAAAGGAAAAGCAAAAACCAAGCAAGTGGAACAGATTTTGGACAAAGGCGACAACCTTTTTTGGAGGACTTGCAAAAGGATTAATAAATATTGTTACTGCGCCGGTAGCTCTGTATAAGTTTGCAACATCAAAGGGCAGACTTTTAAAAGCTGCGGAAAAAGCGATAGAGAAAAAGGAGATAATCAAGAATTATGAAAAGATTCCCGGATGGGAAGGTGCAAAATTTAACAGAAAGAATGAGGAAACAGTTGATGATCTTTTAGGTGATGCAAGAAGAGTTCCCGCTGTATGGTCATATATTACTGCCGGAGAAGCTGACAAAGAGCAGGATGGGAAAAAGCAAATCCTGGATCCGGAGGTTTCTATTATGGTAGAACAGCCAAAGGAAGGATCCAATGAACATATGACCGCACGTGAAATGGGGCATGCAATGATTGGCATCACCTATTCAAGATACAGTAATATCACTAAAAAGAATGAAAGATATCAATTGAAATATGGCTTTTATCCTGCAGGTGGTATGGTTCGGTATGGCTCAGCGCCAATGGCACTTAGAGGTGCTTATCTTCCCGGTGAACTTAAGGATGACAGATATCATCCTTATCATGTTAGTAGGAGATACCCGGCTACGATGGAGAAGGTAGGGAAGATTCTGAAAGCTTCTGAAGAGTATGCTGCGGGAGGATATTCCTATTATAAGCGTAACTGTACTACCTTTGTGAAGGAGATGGCTGTTGACGTAGGACAGATTGCATCTGGAGGAGATTCATTATTTAAAGAAACAAATGTTGTATATGATCCCAAATCACAATTTTTGAAGTTTGGCGGGCAGGCTATTGAATCATATTTGAATGCCGGCATGCGAAATGAACTGGTAAAGTTTTCGAAACAGGATGATATGACTTACCAGAATGCAGGTAATAAAAGAGTAAATGCCGTGGAATTACTGCGATATGATGTTACATCCGATAATGGAATATCCGACAGAAAAGGATTTATACCGGCAGAGGTTGGAGAGGAGCTTCGCCGCGGTAGTGGCGGTGGAGGCGGAAAAATTGGATCATTTAACTATACCGGAGCTCTTAACACGTCAGAATTAGATGAAGTTAAGCCGTTTGACCTTCAACAGGCTGTTTATCAGGAATGTGCAAGTTTGAAGAAAGATTTGGACAGAGTTGTAAAAAAGGAAAATTTTGCAACAGCACCTGAAGATGTAAAAAAGTTTTACAACCTGCTGTATGAAGGTGGAGGCGCTAAAGATGCAATTACTGAATTAGTGAATAAATTCGGTGAGAAAGCAACGGAACTTCATTTGCCGATAGAAACCACCAATATGTATGAGGTTTTGAAAGGACAGGATTTTATTGAGACCAGGGCAAAAGTAAAAGCCGGTCTTGATGAGATAGGCACGATTTATGATAAGTACTTTGGAATAGATGAGAGATTAAATCAAAAAATGATGAATCTCATTTCCATGTATCAGATTGCTTTGACCATTATTGACACGCAGTATGAAAAATTTGTTCAAACCGGAGGCTATGCAGAAGAAGACAAAGATTTTGGAGAGGCTGCTGAAAGACTTAATACCAAGAGAGAAGTGAAGTTATCCCGTAAGGAATTTTCCAATGAAGTTACACCTTCTTTTTTGGAAGGACTTTCGCAGGCATGTGGTGGCGACGTTACAAAAGGATTAGAGAGCCATTTTAGATTTAATGAGCTTAATATAAAAAAGGATGAATTAAAACAAGAGGGTAAAGAACTTAGTAACTCCGAAAAAAATGAGCTTAAGAAGCTTACTTTAATTGATACTCTTGCAAAAGAATATGAAAAATCTCACAGATATATGCTTGAAAAAAATGAATATGACAGACAGGACATGGATTATGCCATGAGACTTAGAATTAAAGAAGAAGATTCTGATATATCAGGAGAAGGTATAACTGATTATTCTGCTGGAACTACTTATATGTTCCTTATAATCCAGAGTATTTTCGGAGGACTGAAGAAGACTTTCTATGAGGATTGTGATAATGAAAAGTACGCCGACAGCTTTGATAAGATAAGAAATGGACTGGATGCAGAGGGAGTACTCAGGCGAAACTGGATTAAAGACTATATAAAAAAATGTGCAACTGAGAAAAGTGAAAAATTCGGGCAGCTGATGACATCAATATATTCTTTTTCGGACAAGAAAATAGATAGTGCTCAGTTCAGATTCGGTGATTTATTTACCGCTTATTACAGGAACATCGTTTCAAAACTAAGTAACGATGACGCAAAGGGAAAACTTTTTTCAAGTATGGATGAGTTTATCATGATAGCTATTATGGAGGACCTTCATGATTTTATTCCTTTGTTTATTAAGACAAAATGATAAGCTTTCCGGATGACATAAATGTTCATTACTTTAAGACAAAAGTTTTTCAGGGGGACTTAAGGAATGCATATTGAGGGGATTACAAAAGAAAATATTAAGAATTATGAGAAGCTGATATTGCCATATATCTATGATGATTTTACAGGTAATGGCGATGAGCTCGATATTGAATACTTCGCGCTTGCAGCTGTTCTTGATGATACAGATGAGGGCTATGAAGACGCACTTAAGTTTAATGGAAATATTGCAGCTGCATCAGTGCTTGTAATTCAACCTGAGGCTACAGGGGACCTTAGTATTGTAAGTGTATTTACATTGCCTCTTTTCAGGAGAAAGCGATATGCTTCCATGCTCCTTGATAAAGCCGTTACCATGGCAAGAATGATGTTTAACTGGGAAGAGGAAGACGATGATGAGGAAGTCATTGTACTAAAAACTCTTTACAGACTCCCTGAGGATATAAGGGTCATTTACGAAGAATTCCTTATGGAAAATCATTTTACGGATTTTGTACTGCTTTCATCAAAAGATGAATACGAAAGTGATGATGGATTATCACTTGATGTCTGGAGCGCATGCTGCGAGATAACATTCATAAGAAGACCGGAGGAAACAGCAAATGTATGAATACGATGAGTATTTTGGTGTAGATCTCGGTACAAAACCATACGGCACAACTAAAGAGGAACTGGAGGATTATCTGAAAATCATAGATATGATTCTTGAAAACCTCCTTGAAC
>JAEEGL010643583.1_pt1 | contig 11416 bp, 10 predicted proteins | sample 9134231 | NCBI WGS metagenome assembly JAEEGL01 (sample SAMN16246548, study PRJNA631951) | gut metagenome | biome: gut microbiome; feature: rumen; material: fiber-attached | host: Bos | place: Iran: Karaj | collected 2018-10
ATCTTTCTCTTTTGCCATAGGGGAAGACGTATATAGAGAAGTTTTCGACAAGGCTTGTCAGAAATACTATACCAACAGATGCGGAATTGCTATTTCGCAGATTGGAGATGGTGAGCCAGGACACAGTGCCTGCCACACAACAGAGGCTAAGCTTCAGGAAAATACCAGCGTTACAATGGATGTAACTGGTGGATGGCATATGGATGAGAGAGCAGACAGAGATACACTTCTGGGTTCAAGAGTTGTGGAAAATCTTTTGCTTTCCTATGAACTAAATGCCGATGCATTTACGGATGAAGTGGGAATCCCGGAGAGTGGAAATGGTATTCCGGACATAATAGATGAGATCAGGTATGAAGTGGACTGGCTCCTCAAAATGCAGGATGCCAAGACCGGAGGCGTATATGCTGCAGCTGTAACTAATACCAGCGCTACTACAGATGTCTTTTCCGCGCCGATGGAAGTGACACCCGTGTCGATGGATTCTACCATAAGATTTGCAGCGGCAATGGCTAGATTTAGTTATATATATCAGCAGTTTGATCAGCAATATGCTACAACAGCGCTTAGAGCAGCGGACAGAGCTTATGAGAGCTTTCTTATCAATCAGGGAGCCGCGGAGAGTACAGCAGCATTTAACGCTGCGGCGCAGCTTTACAGAGCAACGGGAAGCGAGAAGTACAGGAATGTACTTAAACAGTTCTTTGAAAACAGTGAGTTTTTAAGCCTTTTTGATACGGATGAGAATATATTTATTGGCTCAGTCACATATCTTTCTACTAATCAGCCTGTGGACAATGCGCAGTGCGAGAAGCTGATAAAGGCTCTTATGAGAAAGTCTGAGGACATTGCACAGAGAGCTACTCAGAGTAGATACCTGGTATCGAGCGAAATAGATGGAGGCAATTTTGCAGCTCTGTTAGACGACATAAGATGTCTTACTATAACAAACCATATAATCTATAATTACGAATACACGACTATTATCGAGAATCATGTTCACTACCTGATGGGAATGAATCCATGGTGCGTAAATTTTGTTACGGCAAATACGGAAAGGGATTATGTGGATGCCGGGAGCTACAGCGGTATCATGAATGATCCAGGGTATAATGCGCTTTTGATCTTTATGCTAAGTGTGTTGGAGAAGTAATAGCATTTTTTCCGAGGGACATGACAAGTTATGGAATTTGCAAGGACCATGAACTGATGATAATATGTAACTGTTTATTTCAGAAGAACTCGGAAACTGCGAACTTCGTGAGAAAGAAAAATGAAGACAATTATTAATGGACTTAACATAAATTACATAGATGAGGGAGCGGGTACGCTTCTTATTATGCTCCATGGATGGGGGTCAAATATCGATCTCTTTTCTGGAGTGATTAATTTTGCCAAGAGCAAATACCATGTGGTGGCAATGGATATGCCGGGCTTTGGTAAGAGCGATGAGCCCAAGGAGCCGATGAACGTTGATGCTTACATGGAATTCGTTCTTGATTTTATCAAGGAGCTGTATCCTCAGGAAAAAGAGATTATTTTCCTTGGACATTCCATGGGCGGAAGAATAATCATCAAACTGGCAGCAGGAATCAATGAGGGCAGGATCAAGACTGACTTTACGATTCCTAAGATCATACTCACAGATTCAGCAGGTGTGCTTCCTGTTAGAACTGCAAGCCAGAACAAGAGGACAAAGAGATATAAACTTTATAAGAATATTCTCACTAAGACCGGAATCATCAAGATTTTCCCACAGACTCTGGATATGCTCCAGAAGAAGTTTGGAAGCGCCGATTACGCAGCGGCTTCACCTGTTATGAGAAAGTCCCTTGTAATGAACGTCAATGAGGATCTGGTTCCATATATGCCTTCTGTTACACAGCCAACTCTCCTTATCTGGGGAGATCAGGATACGGCAACACCTCTTTCTGATGGCAAGAAGATGGAAGAACTCATGCCAGAGGCAGGACTTGCGGTGATCAACGGAGCAGGACATTATACCTTCCTTGATAATCCATATCTTTATAATAGAATTTTGGGAAGCTTTCTTGGAATTTAAGATAAATTTGGAGAATTGATATGTACATGTTAAACATTTTGATCAAGGTAGTAGGGATAGCGGCGATTACAGTATTGGGACTTCGCTATTATACCCATATGTTGCAGCTTTCAAGCTATCAGTTCCAGGGCTATTTTAGATTCCTTGGATCAATTCAGAGTAAGTTTGGGCTTCATGTAGGAGCAGCCTTTTCACTGGTTCTGGCGCCTATATTTCTGGCAAATGAGTTTTTTACGCTGTTTGTGATCTTTGAGATACTGTCGATCGTTTTCATCGTTCTGATAGTACTTCTTTATCTTCCAAAGCCAGCCAAAAAGAAATTCGTAGTAACAGCAAGAGTAAAAAGACTCTTTGTTACAGATGGGATCATTATTCTGATTCTTGTGGCAGTTACTATTGGAATGAGCAGGTCAGGATCATTTGGTTCTGTGGCTATTTTGCTGATTTGGGCTGTTTATCTGGGTCTTTTCCCACTTCTTACAGCTCTTTCTAATCTGATCAATAAACCTATTGAGAATAGAATCAACAAGTACTATGTTGATGACGCCAGAAGAATGCTCAAAGAGCATCCTGGACTTAGGATAATCGGTATCACTGGAAGCTTTGGTAAGACAAGCGTTAAATATTATCTGACAACTCTTTTATCTGAGGGCTTCAGCGTTCTCATGACTCCAGAGAGTTACAATACTCCTATGGGTATCGTAAGAACTATCAGAGAGCACCTTAAGCCAACTCATGAGATTTTCGTCTGTGAGATGGGCGCAAGACATTTACATGATATAAAAGAGATAACAGATATCGTAGAACCTGATGATGGAATCCTGACATCGATTGGATATCAGCATCTTGAGACTTTCCACTCTCTTGAGAATATTGTAAGTACCAAGTATGAGCTTTTGGATGCTGTTGAGGAAAAGAAAAAGCTGAGTGGTTCTAATGAGCCTGGTAAGCACCTTAAGTTTGTAAATGGTGACAATGAGATCATCCGTGCAAACATGAAGTACAAGGATGCCATTAAATATGGCCTTTCAGAGGATAATGACTACAGGGCCACAGACATCAAGGTTTCCGGAACGGGAACTTCATTTACTGTGACTTCTCCAAGCGGTGAGAGTGCAGAGTTTGGCACCAAGCTTGTGGGAAGACATAACGTTGAAAATATCGTGGGTGCCATTGCCATGGCCAACAGCCTGGGCATCCCTATGAATAAGCTTAAGATAGCTGTCAGAAGGCTTCAGCCTGTGCCACACAGACTTGAGCTTGTAAGACATGGCGCAGTATCAATTCTTGATGATGCCTATAACTCCAATCCTAACGGAGCTAAGGTTGCACTTGAGACCCTCGGACTTTTTGAGGACAAGGTCAAGGTTCTGGTAACCCCTGGAATGGTTGAGCTTGGGGCAAAAGAGGATGAGTATAACGCAGAGTTTGGAAGACAGGCAGCAGCTGTTTGCGATTATATTATTCTTGTGGGAGAGAAGCAGACCCACGCCATCAAGGAGGGAATCCTTGGAGCTGGCTTTGATCCTGAGAAATTGTTTGTGAAGAATTCTTTTGGAGAAGCTTCACAGCTTATGTATGAGCTTGACGCAGGAAGAGAAAAGGTTATTCTTCTTGAGAATGATCTTCCTGATAACTACGCAGGTTGAGAAAATATTTAGAAGCATTAGACAAATGGAAGGAAGTGTTTATTTTGAAACTTAAATTAGCCGTTTTATTTGGTGGAAAAAGTACAGAGCATGAGATTTCAATCATCTCAGCAATTCAGGCTATCGGCCATATCAACAGGGAGAAATATGAGATCATTCCTGTATACATGACCAAGAATAATGATTTCTATGTAGGTGAGTTCGTTGATAAGATCGAGGAGTATACTCATATTCCTGAGCTTCTTAAGAAGAGCACACAGGTTGTCTGGATCAAGGATGGCGACAAGGTTACTCTTCAGAGATTTAAAAAGAAGATGTTCGGAAACAACGAGATCACTCAGGTTGATATCGCATTCCCTATCGTCCATGGAACAAATGTAGAGGATGGAACACTTCAGGGATTCCTGGCTACACTTGGACTTCCAGTTGTTGGATGTGATGTTCTCTCATCTGCAGTTGGTATGAACAAATATGTAATGAAGACAGTTCTTAAGGATAATGGTATTCCAGTTCTTGACTGCAAATGCTACACCTGGAAGGACTATGAGGATGTTGATGCTCTTGTTGAGAAGATCGAGAAGGCTTTTAGCTATCCTGTAATAATCAAGCCTCTTAACCTTGGTTCAAGTATCGGTATCAAGAAGGCTAGTGACAGAGAAAATCTGTTAGAAGCTCTTGACCTTGGATTTGAATTCTCCAAGAAGATCCTTGTTGAGCCTGCTATCTCTGACCTTAAGGAGATCAACTGCTCAGTTGTTGGTGACTATGAGAATGCCAAGGCTTCTGAGTGTGAAGAGCCTATTAACTCAGACGATATCCTTAGCTTTGAGGATAAATATATCGGCGGTGCAAAGGGTGGCGCCAAGGGTGCTAAGACTGGTGGCAGCAAGGGCATGGCTTCTCTTAAGAGAAAGATCCCTGCAGATATCACACCTGAGCGCAGAGAAGAGATCAGAAAGATGGCGGTTGATGCCTTCAAGTGCCTCGGATGTTCTGGTGTTTCCAGAATTGATTTCATGATCGATAAGAAGACAGATAAGGTTTACCTTAACGAGATCAATACTATTCCAGGATCACTCTCATTCTATCTTTGGGAGCCTCTTGGAGTTAAGTACACAGCTCTTTTGGATGAAATGATCGAACTTGCTCTTAAGGCAGACAGAGAGAGCCACAAGGTTGTTTATTCCTTCGAGACAAACGTTCTTGAGGGTGTTCATCTTGGCGGTGCTAAGGGCGCTAAGTCCTGATAACTTAATACGACAAAAAAGAGATGTTTCAATGATTTAATCACTGAACATCTCTTTATTTATGCTTTGAAATGATTTAAATTTCCTGATTCTTGAGATAGGTCTTTTCCATAATGTCTTTTACATACTGGTCAATGTTCTTCTGATCCTCTTTAGGAAGTTCAGATAAGACAATTGGCTTACAGTACTCGATAACTACATGGGTAGACTTGATGAAAGGGAAGTGCTTTTCCAGGATTTCATCTGAATGGTTGATGATAACTGGAACGATTGGACAATCAGTCTTTTGAGCGATTTTAAAGCTTCCTTTCTTTACATCGCCTATTGGAGCATTGGTCTTGTTTCTGGTTCCTTCAGGATAGATGAAGATTGAAATGCCATTCTTGACCTTCTCGATAGCGTTAAGGATCATCTCCATACCTTTACGGATGTCTGATCTGTCCAGGAAAAGACAATCCATATAGATCATCCAGATATTGAGAAGCGGCACCTTCAGAATTTCCTTCTTAGCTATGAATCCTGTAGGACGCGGAACTCTTGGATAGGCAAGAACGATATCAAAAATGCTTCGGTGGTTACCTACATAGAGAACGGCCTTATCCTTTGGAACGTTCTCTTCGCCGATGACAGTTCTTTTAACACCGCTTATGAAGGAAACGACATTAAAAGCCCAGCTGACGATAGCCAGAGAAATGGTCTTCTTGGCCCATGGATTGAATTTGCCGACAATCAGCAGAATAAGCTGGATTGGAAGGCTTAAAATAAGGAAAATCGCAACAAAAAGAAATGCGAAAATGGTACGAATCATATTAAAATGCCCCTTTACTAAATTGATTAGGATTAAATCCAACATATATTTTCTCATGGTTATATGAAAAATGGAATATTTTTATTTTTTTGTAGAAACTAGTTGAAAGAAATAGAGATTTTAAGGCATTATATATTGTGGTTGAAGAAACTGATAAACTATTCAAAGCAAATTACATACTTGCTGCGGGATTCGAGAGAGAATTTTATACAAGAGTGAGGGCATAAGATGCTGATAATACGTGGCGGTTACTTGATTGATCCAGCTTCAGGAACTGAAGGAAAAAGAGATATCATAATTGATGGCGATAGGATTTCGAAGATCTGCGAGCCAGTAGGTGAATACTCCGAGGCGGATGAAATTATTGAAGCAGAAGGGATGACTATTGTACCAGGGCTTGTGGACTGTCACGTTCATTTCAGGGATCCCGGATTTACATATAAAGAGGATATAGAGACAGGAGCGGCAGCTGCGGCAGCTGGCGGATTTACGACAGTTGTCATGATGGGTAACACAGAGCCTCATATGGACAACGTGGATACAATCAAGGATGTGCTGGCAAGGGGCGCAGAAACTGGAATCCGAGTTCTTACCTGCGGAAATGTCACCAAGAACATGGCGGGAAAAGAGCTAGTGGATATGGATGCACTTCTTAATGCTGGAGCAGCTCTTTTTACAGATGATGGTAAGCCTATCACGGATTCTGTGCTCATGGAAAAAGCATGTGCTGAAGCCGCAAAGCGCGGAAAGGTTATAAGTCTTCATGAGGAAAATCCCGAATTTATCACAGATAATGGAATAAACGCCGGAGAAGTTTCAGAGAAATTGGGACTTAAAGGGTCTCCAAGAGAAGCGGAAATTTCTATGGTGAAAAGAGATATAGAAATAGCTGAGAAGACTGGTGCTATTATCGTAGTCCAGCATATAAGCGCTGCGGAGTCGGTAGAACTTATTAGAGAAGCCAGAAAGCGCGGAGTTTCAGTTCATGCAGAGGCTACGCCGCATCATTTCTCACTGACAGAGAGTGCGGTATTAAGATATGGCGCTTTGGCCAAGATGAATCCGCCGCTCAGACTTGAGAGAGACAGACAGGCCATAATAGAGGGGCTTAAGGATGGAACAATAGACATGATCGCAACAGATCATGCGCCTCATTCGAGAGAAGAGAAGCAAAAAGACCTAAAGCTTGCACCAAGTGGAATTACAGGACTTGAGACATCTCTTGCCCTTGGAATACGCGAACTGGTAAATACAGGTCTTTTGACAATGAACGAGCTGATTGAACGAATGACAGCCGGTCCTGCGAGGGTTTATGGGCTTGATGCAGGTTATATTAGAGAAGGCGGAATAGCGGATCTTTGCATATTTGCGAAGGATGAGCAGTGGGATTTTGTACAGAGCAGATCAAAATCTTCTAATACACCATTCCTGGGACAGAGATTTCCTGGGAAGATTCGCTTTACAATCTGTAAAGGAAACGTGGTATACAGCGGCTAAGGTCGATCTGAATAATTAGTGAATATCTGGGAGAGGCAATATGGGAAAGAAACAGAAATCAGAGGCAAAAGTATTAAGTCAGGCATTACTGGCTGAGGGTATCTACGATCTGTGGCTTGAGACTCCAATAGCAATGGATGCAAGACCAGGGCAGTTTGTGGGAGTTTACCCTACTAATAAGGCGACTCTTTTGCCCAGACCTATCAGTATCTGTGAGGTAGACAAGGAGAGATCGGCGCTTAGACTTGTGTACAGAGTTGTTGGATCCGGAACAGCTGAGTTTGCGCTGTATCAGCCTGGGGATTATATAATGCTGCTGGGAGTTTTGGGTAACGGATTTCCTCTTGAGGCAGCAGAGGGAAAGAACGTAGTCGTTATGGGAGGAGGAATCGGCGTACCACCTCTTCTTCAGACAGCTAAAGAGCTGAAGCTTGGTGCAGAAGCTGGTTCAGATAAGAATGTGACAGCTGCGTCAGTAACTGCTGTAATGGGCTATAGAAATCAGGAGACTTTCCTTTCTGAGGATTTCCAGAAATATGCTGGCCTTGTGGTTGCAACAGAGGATGGAAGTGTTGGAACTAAAGGAAACGTCATAGATGCCATGAGGGAGCAGAACGTAAACTGCGATGTTATCTTCGCCTGCGGACCAATGCCTATGCTCAGGGCAATTAAGGCCTATGCAAAGGAAAAGGGAATCAAGGCATATATTTCATTGGAAGAGAGAATGGCCTGTGGTGTGGGCGCGTGTCTTGGATGTGTTTGCAAAACAAAGGAAGTTGATGAACATTCACATGTTAATAACGCCAGAATATGTACAGATGGACCTGTTTTTGATGCGGAGGATGTTGAGATATGAATACAGCGGTAGAAATAGCGGGAGTGAAATTTAAAAATCCTGTAATGACAGGCTCAGGAACCTTTGGATCTGGCATGGAGTATTCTGATTTTGTGGATCTTAACAAGCTGGGAGCAGTGGTAACAAAGGGAGTTGCCAATGTGCCATGGCCTGGAAATCCTGTTCCAAGAGTTGCGGAAGTTTATGGCGGAATGTTAAATGCCATTGGATTACAGAATCCTGGAATTGATGTATTTGTAGAAAGAGATCTGGCTTTCCTTAAGGATTTTGACACAAGAGTTATCGTTAACGTCTGTGGAAAGAGTGTTGAGGACTATCTTGAGGTAGTAGAACGCCTCGGGGATGAGAAGAGAGTTGATATGCTTGAGATCAACGTATCCTGTCCAAATGTCAAGGAAGGAGCTATTGCCTTCGGACAGAATAAGGATGCGCTCTTTGATATTACAAGCAGGATCAAGAAGGTAGCTAAACAGCCTGTTATCATGAAGCTTAGCCCAAATGTTACAAGCATTTCTGAGATGGCTAAGGCGGCAGAAGCAGCAGGAGCCGATGCAATATCACTGATAAATACTATAACTGGTATGAAGATAGATATTCACAAGAGAAAATTTGCTCTGGCAAACAGAACCGGCGGACTTTCAGGTCCTGCGATCAAGCCTGTAGCAGTAAGAATGGTATACGAGGCATCCCATGCGGTTAAGATCCCAGTGATCGGTATGGGCGGAATTGCCAATGGAGATGATGCTATTGAGTTCATTATGGCAGGAGCAACTGCTGTGGCAGTTGGAGCTATGAACTTCCATGATCCCTATACTACTGAGAAAGTAATAGAAGGAATTGAGAGCTATATGGAGAGATATGGCGTTTCTGATATAAACGAACTTAGAGGAATTGTGGAGTAAGTCGTATTTGTATATGAATTTTTTGCATTGAAAAAGGAAGGGCGAACCCTTCCTTTTTGATTACTAGCAACGTTTTTTATTCAGTTACGGTTTTCCCTGTAAGCTCGTCGAAGCCCTTCATAACCGCATCGTAGGTCTGCTGAGAAATCTCTGGGAGCTTGCCGCCCCAAGTCTTTTCTGCCTGCGCGAAACCTTTTTCGAAGGCTGCTCTCATGTTTTCGAGCTTGTCTGGGTCATCACCAGCCAGAGCCTTTGCAAAATCAAGAATACGTTCAGATGTCTGTGCTACACCCCAGTATCCGTCCTCTGCTATGTCGGCCTGAGCTTGTGCTTTGGTGGCTGCGTCTACAGTAAAATCACCTTTAGCGAGAAAACTCCAAATGGAATCATCTGGATTGTCAGAATTAGCTATGCCATAGCTCTTGGCCTGTTTGCCCATCATCTTATGAACAATGTCAAGGAGCTGTTGCTGGCGAACCGCGTCATCTGCTTTCATCTGCTGGATGATCTTGGCTCTGTCCGCTTCTTTTGAGGAAACAGCAGAACTCGAAGAATTCTCATCTGATTTCTCGTATACGGCGGCAGCCTCCTGCTTTACCTTTACTTCTTCGTCTTTCTTTTTTTCTTCTACAGAATTAGGATTGACTGTTGAAGCATAGGTGGTTGCGATGTTGTTAGTAACCTCGGTAACTCCGTTTACGCCCATATAGAACTCCTTTTCCGCGAGGGTAATAAAACTTCGCTGAAACGAAACTATAGTTTACCTATTCAGCTTATCGGCTATTTTTTAAAAAACTTTAGAGTTAAAATAAATATTTTTTATTTTTTTTGTAGTTTTTTTCTTGAGTTTAGTGTTTTCAAGTGAGAAGATGTAAGAGAATTGATGTAAAGGTGTATTCATGCGCCTTTGGACAATCAGAAGGCTTGAAATGGGGATGAAACATGAAGATAGAAAAAAGTGCTTACGGCAAAATCAATCTGGGACTGGATGTTACAGGCAGACGAGATGATGGATACCATATTGTGCGGATGATCATGCAGAACGTCGACATTTATGACACGCTGACCTTTGAGGACAACGACAGTGGTGATATTATTCTGACAGCATCATCGGACAAGATTCCTATAGATGAATCCAATCTTATCTGCAAGGTGGCAAGACAGCTTCAGAAGGAATATAGCGTAACTAAGGGCGCTAACATTCATTTGGTAAAAAGAATTCCCGTAGCTGCTGGAATGGCTGGAGGAAGTACAGATGGTGCAGCAGCTTATGTAGCTCTCAATGAGTTATGGGGCCTTGGCCTTGATAAAAAGAGATTATGTGAGCTTGCAGTCAATTTGGGAGCGGACATTCCATATTGTATAATGGGAGGAACCGCTCTGGCAGAGGGTATCGGAGAAGAACTTACTACAATTGCAGACATGCCAGACTGTCAGCTTGTAGTGGCTAAGCCAGATATAGATGTTTCAACAGGTTGGGTATACAAGGAACTTGATAGTAAAGAGATAGAGAGTCATCCTGATATTGATGGAATCAGAGCTGCCATAGAGGCTGGTGATCTTAAGAAAATGTGTAGTCTTATCGGAAATGTTCTGGAGCCGGTGACTGCATCCAAATATGAAGTTATCGGAAAGTTGGAAGCTCTTTTAACAGAAGCTGGAGCAGTAGGAGCATTCATGACTGGCAGTGGTCCTACAGTATTTGGAGTCTTCGATGATAGTGGACTAGCCAAGAAAGGCTATGAATCTGTAGAGAAAAGTGGAATTCCGGTTCAGGTCTTTTTATCTGGGCCGATAAATCCTAATAAATTATGAAAAACTGTATGAGAAGGTGGTGGGTTACAGCGCAAAAGTGAAGCTTTTTTGAGGAGATTATGAGGAGAACTATTATGAAAAGATTGGTAGATGTCAATGTAACTGGAATTCATTCAAGACCAGGAGAGCCTACCGAAAAGATCATGACTACATCTTCAGGTACCTATGCGGATATGGAAGATGGCAGGCGCCTTTTGGAGTACGATGAGGAGCAGGATGCTGGCGGAAGCGTGGTCAAAGTTCACAACAAGGTACTCATTGCTTCTGATGGCAGGGGAATGGAGATAATTCGCGGTGGCAATACCCAGAACAGGCTTGAGTTCGGAGAGAATCTTAAGTATGACACGGAGTATCTGACGCCTTATGGATCCATGACTATGCGGGTAATTACCAACAGCTTTGACTTCAACGCGGGGCGAGCTGACGATGATATGAAGGTTATGGCGGAATATGAGCTTGAGATGGAAGGACAGGTTCTTTCAGATTCCATGATAATCATAGAGATAAAAAATGCGGAGACAAGGTAAAACTTGTCTCCGCTTTACTTTTCGGATATTATTTAACCATTTTAGCTCCGGCC
>JAEEGL010655107.1_pt1 | contig 11416 bp, 8 predicted proteins | sample 9134231 | NCBI WGS metagenome assembly JAEEGL01 (sample SAMN16246548, study PRJNA631951) | gut metagenome | biome: gut microbiome; feature: rumen; material: fiber-attached | host: Bos | place: Iran: Karaj | collected 2018-10
CGAAATGCGAATTAATGAAGGGAACGCATGAGACCCAAAATTCGTGTCATCATCCGGTTCGTGCTTTGACCGAAATGCGAACCGATCCTGGGGTTCGCATGAGACCCAAAATTCGTGTCATCATCCGGTTCGCCTCTTAACTCTGAACTCTTAACTCTTAACTCATAACTCTGAACTCTGAACTCTTAACTCTTAACTCGTTCCCGGTTGACCGCCGTTCACCTTTTTGCTACAATACAAAACCGCCGGACGGCCGGGAGGCGTATCGATCAATCATGAAAAAAAAGCGAACAATGAAAAAACATATAATCGTGACGGCAGTGCTTGTTGCCCTGGCCGGACTATTCGCCGGGCTGCTGTTTCTCAGCAGAGCGTTCCCGGAATTCACCACGAACGTTTACACAAAGCATATTTTTAAATACGTATCGCTGCCGGTGAAACTGCTGTTCCACGTCTTTCCGTTCTCGGTAGGCGAAGTCACACTCATTGCCCTCGCGGCAGGAATTCCGCTCGCGCTCATCATTTCCGTAATACTTTGCATCACACGCAGAAGCGGAAAACCGATTGCCCGCTTCGGGCTCAATGTATTGTCCATAGCGTCGGTCGCTATCATTTTGTTCGTGCTTTTCGGAGGGTTCAATTACAGCGCGCTGACGTTTGCGGAACGCAGCGGATACGAGCTCAAAGAATCGACGGTATACGAACTGATGGACATGTGCAAACAGCTGAACGCCAAAGCGGCAGAATGCAGAAACAAACTTGAGCTGGACGAGAACGGCGTTGTCATTACGGACCGCACTGCGTACGACCTGTTCGAACTCGCCGCAGACGGATACGAGGCGCTGAACGACCGTTTCCCGGAATTCAAAGGCTTTTACACGAGGCCGAAGCCGGCGTTGACGTCCCGGATCATGTGCTATTTTCAGATAAGCGGGATCTACCCGTACATCTCCCCCGAAGCCATCGTCAATATTGACACGCCGGTCTGCGAACTTCCGCACACCATCTGCCACGAAATGGCCCATCAGCGCGGGGTCGCGCGGGAGGACGAGGCAAATTACGTAGGCTATCTGGCGGCTATCAACAATCCGGATCCGCTCTTTCAGTATTCCGGTTACGTTCAGGCGCTGTCGTACAGTCTCAGCGCACTGCGGTCGGCGAGCTCAACCGCGTATGATCAGGTAAGGCCGATGATCCACGTCGGGATCATGAAAGACCTTGCCGCGGCTGGCAGCTTCTGGCGCAGTTTTGAGCAAAAAAATGAACTGCCGGCGAAAATATCGACGGCAGTCAATGATACTTATCTTCAGATCCAGAATATTCCCGACGGGACGCGCAGCTACGGCAGGATGGTCGATCTGCTGCTCGCAGAATTCAGGATGTCAACGGCGGAAGCAAACGGATGACAGCATCCGGTCACTCACGCATTATCCCCCATAAATAACTTTCCATTTCTGGTTGCACTGTTCTTCGATCTTCGCGAGCGTGTCCCTGTAATTTGCTCTTCCGGAGAAATGATTAGTGAAAACGTTTGGTATCTGCGCCTTCAGGATCGCTGCGATCTCCGGAGGAACGAGGCACTCGAATTTTCCGACAACGTCGCATTCCGGATAACTCACAAAAGCGTCGTAGTTCGTATTTTCATTGCCGCCGACTCTCCAGAATTCGTCGAGGGCAAGAGACCGTACGTTGGGCACGCTGCCGCCTATCTGTCCGTTGTACGCGATCTGGCCTTCCTCTGTATAGAAGAACAGCGCAAGCGCGGCCGCAGTATCCGGATTTTTAGTTCTGTTGAATACGCCGAAGCCCGTTGCTCCCGCGCCGACTGAATGTACCGGATAAGCGAACCAGTCGCACACGTTCCAGTCAACGTCGTAGCTTTCATATTCTTTGCACCTGTTGGCCAGCTCCGGGAACACCGAATCCGTGAATATCGTGCGGATGCGGTTGTTTATCACGTTGCTGTACTTTGCATTGATCTCGTTCGTACCGCCCGTCGGGATCAGGTAGCCCTGCTCCATAAGTCCGATAAGTTCGCCAACGCCCTTAACGACGTTTTCAGACGTCAGATCGATATGTTTGTTTATCGTGTCAAACCATTTTCCGCCCCAGCCCTGAAGCACCGGTATGATCCCGGGTCCGTAGCTGAAGTCGATCTTCGCCCCGACCTGCTCATATTTACCGTCGTCGCCTACGATCGTCAATCTTTCGCAGTAGTTTTTAAAATCATCCCACGTCCAGCCCTTCGGCGGGTCGGTCAATCCGGCGGAAACGAGCGCATCGCGGTTGTAGAACAGCATTGTGTGAGTGTGGTCGCGGGCAACCATATAGATATTGCCGTTTACCCTGCCCAGATCCATCGTTCCGCTGTAAATGTTTCCGATGTCGATACCGAGCGGTTCAAGATATTGAGTAAGGTTCATTAAAGCGTTGTTGGATATGGCGTAAGAATAGGTGTCTTCCTCCCAGAAGAAAAAGACGTCGCCAATGTCCCCCGAGGAAATACGTGTCGCCGTGCTGTTCTGATCGGTGATCGTAATATCTACGTTGACCTTCGTCCCCGGATACTTGTTTTCGAACGCAGAAGCAAACGCGCGGATCGAGGTCTTACCCTCTTCTCCGGCAGAATTGAATGCCGAAATCTTAACAGTTCCTTTGATGACCGGAGAATAGCCTTTTTCTACGATACCGTACTGTATCTCCTGCTTCCGGCAGGAAACACATGAAAAGACAGCGGCGATGACAAGAATTACAAGGAGAAACAATTTGAATACTTTCTTCATCCACTTTTCACCTCTCTGGTCGTATCTCAGGGGATAAGATAAAAAACAGATATTCCGTTAATAAATCAGTAAAACTTCAGTTTAGAAGAACCTGGGCAGATAATCCATAGGATCTCTCGTATCGCCGTCAATTCTTACCTCAAAATGCAGATGGTTTCCGGTGGAGACCCCAGTCGTACCAACCAGTGCGATAACCTGCCCGCGCTCAACGTACTCGCCTTCCTTGCAGAGCAGTTTAGAAGCGTGCCCATAAAGAGTGGTCATTCCGTCGCCGTGGTAGATCTGAACGTACCAGCCGTACGAATCGCTCCAGCGCGCCTTCGTAACGGTTCCGCTCAAAGCGGCAAGTATATCCGTTCCTCCGGGAGCGGCGATGTCGATACCGTTATGGAACTTCCTCGTCTTATAAACGGGATGTATTCTCCAGCCGTAGGGCGATGAGATGCGTATTCCTTCAGGTGCCGGGAACACCATTTTGCTCTCGTCTTCGGGGAACTTATTCTTTTCTCTTTCCTGGCGCTCCTTTTCGGCCTGTTCCGCCGCTTCTTTCTCAGCCTGCTCGCGAGCCGCCTTTTCTGCGGCCTCCCTCGCCTTGCGCTCGGCTTCTTCCTTCGCTCTGCGCTGTTCCTCGAGGATCCTGTCGTATTCGGCGCGCAGTTCCTTTATCTCACGTGAGATCTGGGCAGACTCCTGCTCGAGCTGGTCTTCCTGGATCTCAAGCTGCTCTATCGCTTTGCGGCTCGTGATCATATCCTCTTCAAGGATCTCCTGATCGGCTTTGATTTTAGCGATGATCGCCTCTTTTTCAGCGATAGCAGCCTGCATATCGACGGACATTGCCTCCGCCATTGCCTTCTTATTCTCAAGGTCGCGCTTCATATAAGTGAGGCGCTCCATATCATCGCGGTCAGCCTCGAGCATATTTGACACCAGGCGCGTAAGGTCGGTGTATGTGAAAATACTGCGCGATTCGGTAAATAATTTAAGAGGGCTGTAATTGGAATAGCGGCTCGCTATAGCGGCGCGCTTATAGAAAAGGGCGAGAGCTTCGTCGTACTCTGCCTGCGTATCGTCGATAGTCTGCTTAAGCTCAAGGATCGAGTTATACATATCGTCAAGGTCGTCGAGCTGAGCCTGGAGTTCGTCGTTATTCTGCTGCTTCTCGCGGAGCATCTGTGTATATTTTGCGGTGAGTTCGTCAAGTTCTTTCTGACGGTCGGACAATTTATTATTTACTCTTTCGATTTCGCCAGCAATATCGTCGTTCCTGTCTCCGGCTTCTCCGATCTTGTCTTTAATGTCATCAAGAGATGACGACAGGACCCTGCTTCCGCCGATCACGAAAGATGCAAGGATTATAGCGGTAAATGCCAATATTAATATTATGTGTATTTTTTTCATTTGTATTCACTCCTTTGCTAAGAAGGTGTGCAGTGGACGATATTGCCCGCTGTAGGCAAAACTACATATTAAGTATAGCACAACACGCCTCGCGTATGCAAGAGAAAAATGAAATCCTTGACCTCCGGCTCCTTGACCTCCGTGCGGCATTTATGATAAACTGCGCTCAGCTTTCCGCAAAGCACAGAATTGAAAAGAGGAACTAAAGTAATATGAAAAAAGCACTGTTTATAATATTGACGACTACCTTGCTGATTGCCGCCGCTGCCCTGGCCGGCGGATGCGACAGAAAGCAGAAAATCGACCCGTACGCCGAAAGTGACGGTTTTAACATAAACCTGGTCTGCGGTGTTGACGAATTCGGCAGAACGTTCGAGCCCGCGCTTAAAACCGATCCTTCTAAGAAGGTCGGAATGTTTTATTTCCTCTGGCACGGCGCGTCCGGCACGACCACTTACAATATCACCGAGCTTTTGCGCGAAAGCCCGAAATCGCTGTGGAACAAAAGCGGCGACGCTAAGAGCCCGCTTTACGCGTTTCACTACTGGGACGAACCGCTTTTCGGATACTATAAATCGACGGACAAATGGGTCATAGCGCGGCACTGCGAGATGTTGACGGCTGCCGGCGTGGATTTTCTGGCTTTCGACACGTGCAACGCGGAGATCTACGTTAAGCAGTTTATGGCGCTGTGCGAAGTGTTTCAGGAATATTTTGACAACGGCTGGAACGTGCCGAAGATCTGCTTTATGACGAAGAGCAAATCGGTCGAGACGATGGGAAAAATCTACGATTCGCTTTATAAGGACGGCCTTTACAAGGATCTGTGGTACACGCGCGACGGTTCGACGCCGGTAATATTCGGCTGCCCGCAGGAAGGATTCGAGACGGAATACGAGGAACTTGATAAATTTTTCGATATCGTTTATACGCTCTGGCCTTCCGAAAAAGACAAGACCGGAGAAGTGATGCCGTGGATCGAATGGTCTTTCCCTCAGCCGAACAGGAGCGGAGTTATGAGCGTTTCCGTCTGCCAGCACACCGCGACACCTCTTAGCAGGTCGTGGACGGAGCGCGACCGGAACTGGGGACGCGGCTACGACCAGAACGACGGCATAAATCACGAAGATCTTTTCAGGCAGGGCATAAACTTCCAGCAGCAGTGGGACACGGTCTTCAAAAATATTGACGACGTAGATACGGTGTTCGTTACGGGCTGGAACGAGTGGATCGCGCAAAAATATATCGTTGACGGCGTGGTGGGATTCGTTGACCAGTTCAACGAGGAGTTTTCGCGCGACATCGAGATGCCGAAAGATGGGTACGGGGACAATTTCTACCTTCAGCTTTGTGACAATATCCGCCGCTTCAAGGGTGTTAAGAACGTTGCCGGGGCACATACGCCGCTTACTTCCATCGATGTTAACGGTGATCCGGGGCAATGGGATCAGGTGTCCGCTTCGTATAAGGCGTTTTCACAGACGGTCCGCGAGCGCAAGGAGCGTTCGGTGGACGGAAAGTATAAGTATAATCAGGCCGCGCCGGTCAATAACATTCAGGAGATCAAGCTTGCTCACGACAAATCGAACCTGTATTTCCTGATCAGGTGCGAAAACGACGTTGTCATTTCGGATGAATACAAGTGGATGAATATATGTATCGGAACCGGGGACGTTTCCGCAGACGGGTATTGCGGATACGGATTCCTGGCGGATTGCACGCCTGACGGAGGCACGCTGTACGTCCTTGACGATCACGGGACCGGTACCGCGGCAGGTTCAGTCAGTACGTCTGTGCAGGGAAAATACGTGCAGGTGGCCGTTCCGTTGAAATCGCTCGGAATAGGCAAAGTATCGTCGTGCAAAGGTGTGTATTTCAAAGTGACAGACGGCGTTGACTGCCAGGAAGATATACTCATCACGTACGTCGAGGGCAAGTCGCTTCCTATGGGCCGCCTGAGTTACTATTACTTCTTCTGATGGTCAGCCCGTTATATCGAACGTACCTGCGCGCCAGCCTGAACCGGTCCTGACGAATACCATGCGTATGGCGCCGGAAGATTCGACTTCGTGCGAAGAACGGATCGTATGGACGTAAAACCTGACCGTCGCCTCAAACAGATCGTCGCTGTACGGCGTGAATGATACGATATCGACAGTTTGCTCCAGCGTCTCCTTATAGCCGTTTACCCAATAATAAGAATTATACGTTTCTTCCATGCGCGTCCTGGCATCCGAGCCGCTTACCATGAGGCCGGTAACGCGTGAATAGTTTTCGTCAAGATTTTTGCGCCCCTGCGAAACGTAAGTAAGATACGCTTCGGTCATATTCAAAACGGCATTTTTACGTTCGCTGTCAGGGTCGGATCGCGGCCTGGCGTACGTGTACGTCAATGTTCTTCCGTCCTCCGAGACTTCTGCTTCGAGCGTCCTGCCTTCGAACGTGACTGTCACTTCCGGTTTAGCGTAAAAACCGGTCAAAGTCAGTTCGCCCCGCTCCGGCAGGCGGTCAATATATTTTTCTATTTTGTTGAACCTTATCCCCGGGAGCTCCGAATAATCGGGCGCTTCTTCCGGAACGGTTCCCCACAGTTTTATTTCGGCGCCTTTCGGTACGGACAGCTTTAACGTATAAAGTTCGCTTTCGGGATATAAAAACTCGTACGTATTGCCGCCTGTTTTTCTCAGCTCCAGATGCTTACCCGAAAGCGTGGCTTCGACCTCGGGCGTTTCTATAAAGCCTTCGAATACGTACTTTTGTCCGGCGGCTGCTTCGGAATCACCGGGTTCGTATTTGCAAGTCGGATAATAAAATGTTTCAGGTTCTCCTTCGGGAGGCTGCAGGCGGCCGCCGACGTAGATTTCCGCGTTTTTGGGCGCCGATACTGTTATGGAGTGAAATTCGGGTTCGAACGGAAGGTAGTACGTGAGGTTTTCTATTACAGACGTGGCGGTGTATTCGGTGCCTTTTCCGTCTCCGGACAATACGGTGATCTCAGGTTCGGAGAAGAGGCCTGTTACGCGGTAAACAGTGAAATTGCCGAATAAATGCTGTTCCGACGGCCTGAGGCGCGGGTAGACGATGGACCGCAATACGGCGTTTCCGTCGCCAACTTCCCTGCCGTTAAGTAAAAGATGCGCGCCCTCGGGGATCGCGCATTGCACGCTGTGAGAGTTCCTCAGCCAGCCTTCTGCGGGCCTGATCTCAGCGACGGTCCATTGATCTCTTCCGAAGCCTGCCCCGCCTTTTTTTGAGCGCAACACTATGCTGAGCAGCTTACCGCCCTCGCCCGAAACGATATACGTCATTGTATCATTGTCCGAGCCCCCGATGTCCCTGATACACGTTTTTGCGCCGCTGCAGAAAGGCACGGCATATTCTTCACGGATCATTGACCGCACGTCTTCAAACTCCGTGGCCTGAATATCGCTAAGGAGCACGTCGGTGACCTGTTCGGGCGTGAGAGAGACCGCGAAACCGTATGCGACCGGCTTTGTCTGGGAGCGCTCGTATGATCTGAGATATTCCCAGAGGATCAGGAGCGAAGACGCGGCGATCACTGTGAAAATGAGGCCGTACAGTATGAATCCGAATCTGAATTTTTTCGAAAAAACGCGGCGGCGTGGATCGTCTGACATCTTTAACCCTCCGCTCCGAGCACGACTACGGAAGTAGGCAGCCGGCGTTCACCTATCAAGCTTGACGATTTGATCTGACGTTCACCTTTATAGTACATCATGGTCGATGAGCCGCCGTCAAGGTTAGTTGCATTGACCGCGCCGTACGAATACATTATCTCGATCAGGTCGTCGTACGAGGCTCCGATGCAGTCGATCTGCCTGCCGGCAAGCGTAAGCAGCAGAATGGCGCCGTCCGCGCGTTGTCCCACGGCAGTTCTCGGATTCAGGCCGCCGGAGTTGGCAAGCCGCACCGGGGTGCCGTTTACGATCAGCGCCGGTCCGTACGAACATGCGCTGATAACGCCTGCTTTTATCGCCTGTGCGCCCGTCATGTCGCCTACGTGCAGGATGCCGCGCGCGTCAAAGCCGCAAATGCTGACTACTTCGTTCGGATCGCCGTACTTGATTTTTCCGCCGTCAATAACGAGCCCGACCGGTAATCCTCCGTCCCCGTTTCCGTTGACGTCCTCGAACCCTCCGCCGTTTATAACAGCTACGGCGCCGTATTTGTCAGCGAAGTCCGGTAAAAACCAGCCCTGCCTGTCGCTCCTGTACTCATCGAGCACGCCTACTTTAACGCGTCTCGGATCGTGTACGATCATCATTTTTCCGCGATATGTTGAGGAAATGACGTCATATATCTCAATGCCGGGCTCAACAAAGTGATTTTCCCCTGTTTCCACGTTTTCCTGCGAAGGTTTCGGCGTGGCGTCAGGCGGCAGCGTCGGACCGGATACCGGCGCTTCGGTCGCATACCCGAACGGGTCTGAGGTCGGGATAGAAATCATTGACATGTCCTGCTTAAAGATCTGCTGTTCGCCGGGTGCCATGATCTGTTCGATCTCGGCTTTGCTCAGGAACCAGTCCGGTATCATGTATACCGCGCTTGTTTCTTTAAGCGTGCGTGTGAGCAGTTCTTTTGCGGTCGATGAAGGGCCCTTGAATACGGATAAGAGTACAAAATACAGCAATATCACCGTTAGGATCAGTGTGAGTCCGATCACCGACAGGGTCCTCAGCACGTTCACGGTAACTTTAGATTTGCCTTTTTTATTGCTTTTTTTATTGCCTTTTTTTGATCTATCCTTTATTTCCAACATCTTTTCGACATCTTTTCGCGGTTTTATTGTTTTTTGGCGGTAGCGGCAGGAGCGGCGAGGTTTTATTGATTCTTTGGCGGGAGCGGCAGGAGCGGCGAAGTTTTTTTCTTGTATTCCGCGTAGTCCGGCCTGCGCTCGAGGTTGTGCTTCTCCATCATCGGGATCGATACAGACAGGAACAGGGCTATTATGAGCAGGAATCCTAGCCCGTAGTACCAGATGTCCGGACGGAGCAGCACGAATGCGATGAATATTCCGGTCCATAACGTCATTTCGCCCAGATAGTTGGGATGGCGGGAATATTTCCAGATCGAAATGCCGCACGTTTTGCGTTTCCCGGCGTTTTCGCGCAGGAAGCGGTGTATCGAAGTATCGGCGAAAAATTCGAACGCGACGCCTGTCAGCATCACGGCTAGGCCTATGAAGATCAGCGGGTTAAAGCCCTGCGTCTGGATAACGAACAGCGCTCCGACGAGACCCGCGTACACGACGATCGTAGGCACGTACTGGAGGCCGAAAAAGTTTATGAGTCCGAATACGAACTTGCTGCATTTTGACCTGTACATCGCGTACCGCCAGTCCTCGTGCCCGAGACCTTTATACGTAATGAACCAGTTGCCCGTAAGCCTGACCGCCCAGATGAGCACGAACGCGAGCATGAGCCACGCATTGACGCTGAAAAGTCTGTACTTTATCATTGCCGCAAGCAGTATTACGGGCGGGGCAACGCTCCAGTACGGGTCGTACAGCGACGTATCGGGATAGAAGCAGGTGACAATGAATATCACAAGTGTCGCGACCACGGTGAAGAGCGCGGAGGCGAGAAAGATGTTGTCAATAAGCGCGAACGGTACCGCTCCGGCGGCAAATGCCGCTATGTAAAGGATGAGGTTTACGATGAGTCCTTTGGCTTTTTCGCTCATGTCTGCTTCTCCTTTTAGTATGTCAATGCTTTTCTCTGTCGAGCCGGAACGCGACGGAGCGCTTGAGATATTCGAGGTATGCTTCGTCATGGCACATTTCTTTGCCGGGCGTGTCGGAAAGTTTGGCCACCGGTCGGCCGTTTACGTACTGCAGTTTGATGACGATATTCAGCGCTTCTGCGCACGTGTCGTTTGAGACGAACGTTCCGATGCCGAATGACACTTTCGCTTTATCGCGGAAATATTCGTACAGTTTTTGCGCGCGGTCAAAGTCGAGGCTGTCGCTGAAGAGCAGGAGTTTTGTTTTGGGATCGGCGCCGAATTTTTTGTAGTGGGCAATGATTTTTTCGCCCCATTCGTACGGGTCCCCGCTGTCGTGGCGGACGCCGGTGTAGTTATTGACCATCGAGCGGTTGAAGTCGAGCAGGAACAGGTCGGTCGTGACCGTATCGGTGAGGGCAGTGCCGTTGTCCCCGTCGTATTCAGAGTACCAGTCTTTCATCGCGTAGTGGTTCGTGTAGGCCAGCGGGATGGAATCGATGCCCTGGTACATCTGGACAAATTCGTGCGCGTACGTGCCTATCGGCGTGACGTTATACTTCATCGCGAGATAGACGTTGGAAGTACCGACGCAGTTCTTTGTTTCGGTGCAGAAGCGTCTGACGACAACGTCCTGCCATTCGCGCGAGAGGCGGCGACGGCAGCCGAATTCGGCGAATTTGAACGTGTAGGTCCCGTCGTTCATCCCCGCGATCTTTGCGTTAAGGCGCTGTTCGGCGGAGGCGCGCAATGTTTCGTAATCGTACGCCATGCGGAAGTACACTTCGTTGATGATTTCGAGGAGGTATATTTCGAATTGCATCGCGGAGAACAGCGGGCCGTCAACGACGACGGAGAGTTCTCCTTCTGCGCTGAGCCCGATCGTTACGTAGTCTCTGATCGGATGCCAGAGTCTGAGAAATTCCACGTAGTCATTTTTGATGAAGCGTATCGAGCGCAGATAATCGAGCTCTTCTTTTTTGAATCTGAGCGAACAAAGGTGATCGACCTGAGCCTTTATTTCTTCAGCCATTTCGGGGGTAAAAACAACGTCTTTGTTCCGGCACTTGAAATAGTACTGGCCGCACAGATCGGTGTGCTTATGGAAAATGACCTGATCCATATTAAATTTGTAAAGGTCTGTGTCAAGTAAAGATTCAACGATCGGTTCGAGTTTCATGTCGTCAATTCCTTTCGCCCGCTCCGGGGCACACAAATTATACTTCGCCATTATAATAAAAAAACAGACCGCTGTAAACGGTTTGTTTACAGCGGTCCGAAGCTCCCCCTGTTGGGCTCGAACCAACAACCCTTCGGTTAACAGCCGAATGCTCTACCATTGAGCTAAGGAGGAATGAGATCCGGCGGCTACATATTTTCACAGGCCGTCGCCAGCCAACTATCGTCTGCATCGAAGAGCTTAACTGCTGTGTTCGGAATGGGAACAGGTGTGTCCTCTTCATCATCGCCACCGGAAATATTTAAGATAC
>JAEEGL011211569.1_pt1 | contig 11416 bp, 8 predicted proteins | sample 9134231 | NCBI WGS metagenome assembly JAEEGL01 (sample SAMN16246548, study PRJNA631951) | gut metagenome | biome: gut microbiome; feature: rumen; material: fiber-attached | host: Bos | place: Iran: Karaj | collected 2018-10
ATGTGGATCGCGACGAGGTTGGAGATGACCAGCGCACGGTAGAGCATTTCCTCACTGCTGCCCAGTTCTTCCGCATAGACCACGACAGGGATCGACACAGTCATGCCTTGGTTGCCGCTGCCGGAGTTGATGACGACAGGCAACTCGCAGCCGTTCATTCTGGCGTCCGAACCGGCTGCCGCATATGCCTTGGCGCGGTTGTGGACACAGTTGCTGTACGACTCAAGCAGCGTTTTGCCGATGTGAGCGCCATAGTTGCCTTCCATACCGGCCTTCGAAATGGCCATGTTATATTCGATCTGCCGCGAAAGGATCGGCCGGACATCCTCAATGTCCACTTCGTCGGCGAATTGAACGATCCGGTCGATCGAGAGAAGCTTGCGGTTCTCCGGTACCGGAACGGATTCATCCGAGAACGGCACATCGACGATCTTCGCACCATTCTTCGAAACCTCAACGACGTTAGTGTGCTTGGAGAAGATGTGCACGTAGGCCTCGTCCCCGCCCGCAAAGACGCGTACCTGCAGGTCGAACGGGCAATGCAGAGTCGACCGGCTGACCGAGAACTCCACGTTTTCCATATAGGAATCGAGCTCCGCCAGCTGCTCCTCCGTCACCTCGCTGATGACTTCCAGTTCCTTCGCCGCCTTGCCGTAATAGATGCCCGCGCAGACCGCTGTGCGGAGGCCCTTGCGGCCGCCCGTGTTCGGCACGATGACGCTCTTGACGTTCTTTATAATATTCCCGCTGACGATGAGGTCGACCTTCTCGGGCATCTTGCCGAGCGTCTCTCTGGCGATCGCGCCCGCATACGCGACTGCGATCGGTTCCGTGCATCCCATTGCCGGGACGAGTTCCTGCTTGAGGATCTCAACGAATGTGTTGTAAAGCTCTCTATCCATCATTTCACCTCAGATATGTCACTTTCCATCCTTCAGCGTTCTTCGTGCCCAGCATAACTTGTCCACCTACTATACAATCACACGTTTGCAGATTCGTCAAATAGTCTGTCATAGCCCGGAGTTTGCCGGCATCCGCACCGCGCAGTTGTTCTCTGAAGCGGAATCGCTCTTCCTGCGTGATTCCCATAAACCAGTCGGCATCCGCATGCGCCGCCTTGTCCCGTGCGTGCAGCAACGGTTCGGTCGCACCGACCGCGCCGACAATGTACTGCTCGATATCCCTATCATCCGTACAGAAGGCTTCGGTGAACGCCGCCGTCCGTTCAAAGACCGCCAGCGAATGCGCCGGATCCGGATCCCGGAAGGAGGTGAACCCTGCACTTCCGTCCGTCGACATGAACACCCCGCAGCCGTACGCGCCGCCGCGGACACGCACCTCATTCCACAGGTATTCAAAATCCAGAATGCCTGCAAGCACCTGCCGGCTGCCATCGTAGGCCGCCGCATTGCTGCCGCACCATCCAGCACGCGCCGCATACCCGACCATGCCGGGGATCACAATATATTCCGGCGCCGCAGCCGCTGCACAGCCCGCCGCATGCACCTCTTCCGACGCGATTCTCTCCTGTCGGGCGTCCGCACCCTGTTCAGGCTGCATATCCGCATCGCCTTCAGCAAGCATTTCCGCAAACACCCCGGCAAACACCGCCGCTCCATCGGCCGGCTCGTCCGCCGTGATGCTGGCTGTCAGACGGCCTGGAGTAAAGACACGTGCCGCCAGCCCGGCCATCTGATCTGCCAGTTCTGCGAGCGCCGCCATGGACGCCTCTGACGCATCTTTGGTGCACGCTTCCACGGTCCGGTCGAGCCATTCGTAAAACTGCACGCCTTCGGCGATCTCCCGCATATGCCCCGCAGCGGTCAGATGCGACATCGCCCGCGCCAGCGCAAAGCGGTCTCCTTCTTCCAGCATGCCGGTGAACATGCTCTCCCTGCACTGTAGCAGGAGCATCTGCAGCAGTTCCAGACTGTCCTCGCCCGCAAACCGGGTCTTTGTCAGAATCTCCCGGATGAGCGCGAACGCCTGCGATTCATTCTTCTTCAAAGCGCCGAACTTCACCTTGAAGTACGGCTTGCAAACGGCCGGGTTCTCACGGTCCGCGAAGGTCACGATGTCAAAATCAAGATCCCCCATCAGGCTTTTGATCCAGTCGTCGAGCGCCGTGATGGAATACTGCTCCGTCGGCAGTCCCGTGAACACGTTCGTCAGGAACGACAGGTGCATGATCTCCTCATCGGTCAGCCCCGCCAACGAATAATACAGGGCATAATACCCGATATCCACCAGATCCGCTTTGTGCAGAAGGAACCGGATGCTGCCGGCTTCTTTTGTTTCGGTGGAGAATCGCTTTTCCTGCTCGCCGAGATCGCGCACCGAAAGCCGCGGTACCAATGCAAGTACGGCTTCCTCTTCCGGCTGTTCCTGCCACGCCTGCAGGCTGCACAGATCCTCTTCAATCTTTGTAAAGTCTGCCTGACTCATGGCGCCGGCGATCTCCCCAAGCCGCGCACTTTCGAGGTCTTCCTCTTCCTGCCCCTTCGTCTCGGACGGAAGCAGCGTAAAGACCGCGCTGCCATCGCCTTCGAACCGGATCCGGCGGAGAAGTTCCTCATACCGGCCGCTCTCCAGGAACGCGCGCAGCTTTTTGATCATCGTACCGCAATCCAGCGCTGCCGCCGGGTCCTCCCCGTACATCCAGCAGCGCACGATCACATCCTCCCGGTACAGCCCCTGCGGTTCATCCAGATCCCGTACGAGATATTCCAGCTGGTCGATCTCCGCCTTCAGGCTTTCGCGGGACAGCCCGTTTTCCAGAATCTCCGCCAGTGCCGCCCTGACGATCCCGGGCGCTTCCGCACGACGCGCGCGATCCATCTGCCGCATGGTCATCATGACAGCCGGCACCGGATTATTCGTATCCAGATACATGTACGCATCGCAGGCCACGCCGCTGTCCAGGACCGCACCGGTGAGCGGTGATTCATTCGTCCCTGTCAGGCAGCCGAACAGGAGCGTGAGCGCTTCTTTGTCTGCCGCACTGAGTCCGGGCAGCAGCTGCCCCATGACCATCAGCGCACCGTCTTCTTCCGCCCCCGGATACCGGTCTTCGCGCACCACAAAGGAACGCGCCGCCTGCACCGGCACCGCGATGGCACCGCCCCGGCCTTCAAAGCGGTCAAAATACCCGCCGATCTGTCCGAGCACCGCCTCGATGTCCATGTCCCCCTCGAGGAACACGCAGGCATTGGACGGGTGGTAATACTTCGCATGAACAGCCCGCAGTTCATCGTAGGACAGCGTCGGGATGCAGGCCGGATCACCGCCCGACACATAGCGGTAGCAGGTATCGGGGTACAGGATCTCCGCCAGCCCGTTGATGAGCCGGCTGTCCGGCGATGAGAAATCGCCCTTCATTTCGTTGTACACGACGCCGTTGACCGAGAGCGGCGCTTCTTCGCCATCTGCGCCGGCCTCTCCGCAGTCTGCCGCAGCTATCTCATACCGCCAGCCTTCCTGCCGGAAGATCCGCTCGTCGCGCAGGACCAGCGGGAAAAAGACGCCGTCAAGATAGACGTCCATCAGATTGGCGAAGTCCCGCCCGTTGCGGCTCGCCGCTGTAAAAGTCGTCCTGTCAGGGTGCGTCACCGCATTCAGATACGTCTGCAGCGACCCCTTAAGAAGCTCCGAAAACAACCCCTTGCAGGGATATTTTTCGGAGCCGTTGAGGACAGAATGTTCCAGGATGTGAAAAACGCCTTTGCTGTTTTCGGGCAGCGTCCGGAAGGTGATCGAAAAGACCTTGTTTTCCGCGCCGTTGTCCATCCAGAACACACTGGCGCCGGTCTTGTCGTGCACGAACTCCCGGAGCGTCCCGCCCGCGTCGGGACAGACCCGCGCGGACAGAGGCGTAAAACCGTTCTTTGTCATACTATGCTTCTTCTTTCTCCAGTTCTGCCAGATACTCGACGATGCTGTGCGCGGCAATATTGCCCTCGCCCGTCGCCTTGGTGATCTGGTACGGTCTGCCGGTGCAGTCTCCGGCTGCGAACACGCCCGGTTTGTTGGTCCGCATCCCGCGGTCGACGACGATGTCCGCACCGTCGATTTCGAGCCCCTTGACGAGCGTCGATGGTGCCACCGCATCCCGCAGGATAAAGACACCGTCGGTCTCGACCTCCCGCCCATCTGCGAGCGCGACACCACTGACCTTCATGGCGCCGTGGACTTCCTTCATCTTGCCATCATTGACGACAACATTGTCCGGGAATGCGCCAGTGTCTTTATACGGCGTGTAGAGATAGACTTTTTCGGCCAGTTCCGCCAGGTAAGTTACTTCGTGTTCAAACCGCTTGGAGCCGCAGTACACGGCGATGGTTTTTCCTTTGTACAGGAATCCGTCGCAGGTCGCACAGTAGCTTACACCGCTGCCGAGGAGCGATTCCTCGCCGGGGAAGCCCTTAGCGCTCACCGCACCGGTCGCCAGCAGCAATGCTTTCGCTTCATAGATATCCATGCCGCCCTGCAGCATGAACCCGCTGCGGGATGCCAGGACGGTCGTCACCTGCTTGTCGGTGATCTCCAGCCCCGCTTCTTCGATCTGCGCCTGGAACGTCTCATTGAGCGCCTGCCCGGAGACCATGGAAACCCCCGGATAGTTGGCGATCTTCTCGGACTTGCCGACCTTGCTGCTCAGATCTTTCGAGCCGAACCAGATCACACTCTTGTTGTGCAGTTTGAGATTGAGCGCGGCGGACAGCCCCGCTGGGCCCGTACCGATGATCGCAACATCATACTTCATAATGGATTCCTCCTGTTTCTTTCTTATTCACCGCGGTCCGCACGCATTTCTACTGTCTGTACGGATTCATTGCGTTTTTGAATGTTTCGCTGACGTACAGGTCGAGCCTGTCACAGATAAGATTATTATACTGCTCGATGGCATATTCCTCCACCGTATACTTCTGCCTGATCTCCTCTTCGGTGCTGCCCGGGATCGCCTCCATATACCGGTGGATATACTCATTGTAGTCCTCTTCCGTCAGAAGAATCCCTTCCCTGCGGGCCGTCTCACAGCCCATCGCCCCGATCTGCAGTTCTGTAAGGAACATCTGATGCATGAATTTGCCGAAATCCATCTCTTCGTAGGGTTCGCCGTATTCTTCCTCGTATTCGGCCAGAAATGCCTGCCGCTCCTCCTCGGTGTTGAAGACCGGTTTCTGGCTTTCCAGTTCGGCTGTCTTCGCTGCCGCCCTTTCGAGCGCATGCGCCTTTTCTTCCTCGTCGAGGGTGTATTCGCTGTTGTCGCTCAGTGTCTGCCAGACCGCGGCGGATGCCATTTCCATCTCATCGATCTCATCCAGAAGGCGGTCGAGCTGTTTGTCGACGCAGTATCTCTTCAGATCCTCTACTGTCTCGACGCCTTCCATGCCAAATCCCGCGACGCTTTCATCCGTCAGCGCCGGCAGGACCGTCCGCAGGATCTTGTCCACACAGCCGTGCACCTCCGCGCCATCCACCGTCACCGTGAAAGGAACGTCCTTCTTCTTTCCGATCAGCTGCGCCTCAAAGTCTTTGCTGAAGAGTCCTTTCCCGACCATAACAATAATATTTTTCTTGTTAAATTTAGGGATCTCGGAATCGCAGGAAAGCGTGACCATATCCCCGTCTTCCACGGTTTCCGGGGTCACCTTTGCACCGTGCGCTTTCAGGATTCTGTCGATATCCTTCTCGAGCAGTGCCTCATCCGGTGTAAATGCCGGGATGTAGGAACTGATATCAACCTTTGTGTAATCGTAGACACTTGTTGCTTTGGATCTGAGTTCGATCGTCGCTGCCATCTTTTCCTCCTGCCGTCAATTCGACTCTTCGTGTTGTTTACTCGTAATAATACTGCGTGATCTTCTCGATCACTTCCTCTTCATCCATCAGGCCGACGACCTTCTCTTTCTCCTCGCCGTCCTTGATGAAGAGGACTGTCGGGACCGCTTCAATCCCGTGCATCGTGCCGAGCGCCGGGTAGTCCGTGATATTGACTTTGACGATATTGAGGAACGGATAATCCAGCGTCAGGTCTTCCAGAACGCGGGAGAACATCTTGCAGGGTACGCAGGTCGTGCTGTAGAAGTCCACGATCGTCATTCCCTCTCTGACGAGTTCTTTGTAGGTGTCTGTGGTTGCAATGTTGATACTCATAGGTGTTCCTCCTCTGTTTATGCTGCCGCGAACCGGCGGAGCAGTTCGCTGTTCTCGTATACGGTGTCGTAATCGCCGCAGGCTTCGACCACGCCCCTGTTCAGGGCGACGATATTGTCCGCCTTGCGGATCGCTTCGATATCATGGCTGACCATGATGATGGTCTTATCCTTCATCACTTCGGACAGCCCTTCCATGACCTGACGCGCGTTGATCAGATCGATCCCGGAAGTCGCTTCATCCATGATCAGGTATTGCGGATCTTTGAGGATCATACGGGCCGCCGCGATCCGCTGCATCTCGCCGCCCGAGACTTTATTGTCAAAGCGGCTGATCTCAGTGTCAAACCCGTCTTCCTTGCCGACGATGAAGTCGTAGGCATTGACGGTTCTGGCCGCCTGTTCGATCTCTTCCTCTGTGCATTCTCTGTCGATGCCGTAGAGGATGTTGTCGCGGATCGTGCCCTTGACGATCTGGTTGCCCTGGAACAGATAGCCGAGCTGGTCGCGCAGACCTTCCAGATTGACCTCTTCGATCTTGCGGCCGCCGATGCGGATGTCGCCGGCATCAGGGTCTTCAAACCGCTCGAGCAGCTTGACGATCGTCGATTTGCCGCTGCCGTTCTCGCCGATGATGACCGTCGTCTTCCCCTTCGGGATGACGAAACTCACATCGCGCAGAATGGGTGTCGTTCCGTCATAGGAGAACGAAACATGCTCGAAGGAGATGGTTTCCGGCGATTCGCTGAGCGATGCCCCTCCCTCCAGATCCTCCGGCTCCGCATCCAGGACCTTCGCGATCATCGTGCTCGAACCATGGGAGTGCTTGACGGACTGCCACAGACCGATCAGCATAATGGAATTGCCCATGAACAGGATGTAATAGTTGTAGAGATTGACGAGCTGGTACATCTCCATCGTCCCCTGCCGTACCAGTGCCGTTGCCACCAGGAGCAGAACGATCTGGTTGAGCGTCTGGGCGAGCGACTGGACCGGGCCGAGGAAGACCTGATAGACCTCCGCCTTGATCTCCATGCGGTACCGGGCGTGGTTGGCTTCCGCGCCGCGCTGGTATTCCTTATCCTCCATGTTGCTCGTCTTGATGTGCATCAGACTCGGCAGCCGTTCGGCGAAAAAGCCGGTCATCTTCGCGATCGCGGAGTTTTGGATATAGTTGATGCGGTACTGCATCTTACCGACGATCCACGCACTGAGGATCAGGAGCGGGATGCCGGAGAGCATGATCAGCGCCAGCATCTTATACGTCGCATACATCCGCCTCCAGGCCGCCGCGACGGCAAACGCTACGGAGATGATGTTGATCAGGACGGCCAGCGCTGCGAACACACCAGTCGTATCCTGCGTGATGCGGGAGACGAACTCCTGCTGATCCCGGCCGCGGTAGAACTTCATCGGCAGGCGCACCAGCCTTCCCCAGACGGCATGGCTCGCGTTCCTGGTCGTCATCGCGGCGGTCAGTTCGTTAATGCCGCCCTGCAGTGCTTCCATGATGACGGTCCCGCTGGATAGAACAAGGAACCCGACGAGGAATCCATGGTCTCCGATCGCACCGGTCATGATCTTGGTCTGATACGGAACGTACAGAATGTTGACCTCTTTCAGCCCGATCGCCAGTAAAGCGACGACGATCATCCAGAGCCACGGGATCTTGATCTTTTTGTACAGACCAAACAGCTGGCGCCAGGAGAGCTGATCATCAGAGAGCGGTTTGTTTGTCTTCTTGAAAAACGACATCTCTGCCACCTCCTTTAAGCGTCAGCGAGTTGTCTGTAAAACTCGCTCTGTACGGCCATCTCTGCGGGGGTTCCCTCCAGGAACGGGTGATCCGCACCTGTGACGATCACGTGATCCGCGTCTTTGACCAGATCGCCGTCGTGCGTGACGAGGATGACCGTCCTCGTGCCGCGGATCGTATCCACCGCGTGTTTGATATCCCTCGTCGAAACGATATCCAGGCTCGCCGTCGGTTCGTCGAGCACCAGGATTTCCGCCTCTGACAGCAGCGCCCGCATGATTGCGATCTTCTGTTTCTGTCCACCGGAGAGCAGATCGCCGAACTGTCCGACCTCCCGGTCGAGCCCCTCCGGCTGCGATTGGATGAACTCATCAAAGCGGACAAGCCGGGCGGCCTCCATGATCTCCTCGTCGGAGACATCCCGGTCGATTCCGTACAGGATGTTGCTCCGGATGCTGCCCGACAGGAGCGGCGTGCTCTGCGAGACGTACGCCATCTTCTTTCTGTACTCCCGCAGGTCGATATCCCCGATGCTGCGGCCGCCCATCAGGATCCGGCCGCTTTCCGGCGCATACATCCGCTCGATCAGCTTGAGGATCGTGGATTTGCCGGTCCCGCTGCAGCCGATCAGCGCCGTGTTCCGGTGACCGGGGATCGTGAACGATACATCGTCCAGTACTTTTCTATCGTCATATCCGAATCCGACGTGGTCGAAAATGATGTCCTGATCATCACAGATCTCGGCAGTGTAGCCTTCGAGCGATTCCTCCTTCTCATACAGCACATCCGAGACTTTGTTCAGCTGTCCCTGCACAGACTTGGCTGTCTGCCACATGGTGCCCAGCGTTCCGCAGAACCCGATGAACGTACCGGCATAGAGGTAGAACATATACCAGGCTGCCGCGTCGAAGGTGCCATTGGCGAGATACTTGATCCCCACCAGCAGGATGACCAGTTCCGGACCGAGTCCAACGAACGTGCCCACGATCTCTCTGGCGATATCCAGACCGATGACACTGCGGCGCGATTTATAGTACTCATCGATCGCGCCCCGGCCGCGGGCTGTCTCGTAACGCTGGCGGTTCATCGCCTTCAGCAGCGGCAGGCAGGCGATCAGTTCGCTCAGATAGTTGGTCAGGTCGGAGAGCCGGTATTTGAGGCTGCTCTCAAAATGCAGGCTGATCCGTCCCATGATGAACGTGAACACGAATGTCAGCGGCACGAACGCGAGCAGTTTGAACCCGACGTTCATGCTGACCTTGTTCATCTCGTGGATCGTGATCGACAGATAGTAGATCTGGACGAAGAACTCCAGAACGACGTCCAGCACAAATGTGTTGATCGCATCCGAGTCCACCGTGATCCGGCTGATCAGCGAACTCGCCGGCACCCTGTCGTAATAGGCCGGTTCGAGTTTCAGGATCTTGCCCCACAAAGAGGTGCGCAGATTCCTGTTCATCCGGTACCGCAGCACCTGGTTGATGAACAGGACCGACTGGGCAACAGCCGTATTGATCAAATCAAGGCCGATAAACAGACCGACTGTCCGCGGACTGACGTCGCCCGAGAAAAAGTCACCGCTGACCTCCGGGATGCGGATCAGGATCTGTCCCTCTATGAATGTCAGGACAACATAGAACGCCAAAAGCCTCCACGGCAGATGCGCGGCGGCCATGGTGTGGAGGAATCGCCTCCAGATGCCCTGATTGTTGACTTCTTTTGTACTTCCGATTAGTTTCACAGCGATGCTCCCGAATACTCTAACTGCGTGCTTTGCGGATCGAGGAGATGTAGCGGTAAACTGTCTGCTCCGAGATGCCCAGCGCTTCGGCTGTCTGCGGGATGGCGCCCTTCAGGCGGAAGACACCGGCATCATACAGATCACAGCAGACCTCTTTACGTTCCGAGGGGGTCATTTCCTCCGGCGGTGTGCCGAACTCCGAAACGATCGCCGGAATATCATCGAGTTCCCCGGTCCTTTGCTCTTCATCGCCATGCGCCGGCTGGAGCGAGATTTCTTCGCCATCCTCTCCGGTCACCCGGAGAAGGCTGTCCGCAAACCGGCTCAGCTTGAGCGGCAGGCTCATATCCATCAGCAGGCAGAGCGCCAGCACCGGACGGTCTGCGTCAAAGATGAACTGCACTGATACTTTGATCATGGTGTTCCCGAGTACAAGCAGCCGGTTCAACATCCCCTGTCCGTTGTCCGGGACGCCCTTTTTCAGAGTGCCGGCAACGAGCCTGCGCAATTGTGCCAGTTCCCGGTCATTCCAGGTCGTCTGCTCCAGCGCCGGATACCCTTTCTCCGTCAGATCGAACAGCACCGTGTCAAAATCATCGGGCAGTGTCTTCCGTAAAAACCCGGTCAGATTCTGATACTGTTTCATCATGTCCTGCATCGTCATTTCCTTTCTCTTGCTGCTTTCGCTTCGCAAGAATGAGAATTTTTTCTCATTTCTGTTTCAAATATAGTCTTAAAACAGCGCATAGTCAACGTTTTTCGTCACCCTGGCATCATTTTTTGAGAATTTTTTATTGACTTTACCAACAACGGACACTATATTGAACATATAATCCTTTCCAGAAAAATAGAACTTCTAAGAAAGAAACACAAAGGAGTGCGAAACCATGACAAAGACACCTCTCCGGCTCATTGCCCTGTGCATCCTTTCGATCCTGACCCTGTCCATTCTGACAGCATGCGGCGGGTCCTCCGATGACGGTGCAGGCAGCAGCGCAGCGGCAGGCGGTGCGACGATCATCCTCGTCGATGAAGACGGCACCGAATACACCTACAACATCACCCACACCGGCAGCGACCTCCGCACCACCCTGCTGGAGGAAGGCCTGATCGATGAAGCAGAAGCTACCAAGTTCATGGTCGAGACCATCGACGGCCACACCGCACTGATGGACGACGGTGTTCTGTGGCTTCCCTGCGATGAAAACAAAGAGCAGATCATGGGCCTGTTCGAAGAGATCACCGTGGAAGAAGGCCAGACCATGTACCTGATCCACACCGTCGCCCCGAACTTCGACGACTGATCCGGCAAATCCCGATCATCAAGCAAAACAAAAGAGACGCCGCGCAGCGTCTCTTTTTTCATACCTTTTCCGTGTCTGGCCCGCCGGGCTCTCTTCATTTAACGGATTCCAGCCACATCTCGAAGTACGGCCGCATCGGCTCGTACCATTGATTGCAGACGTAATATTCTTTTTCACGGATCACGACGGGCTTGACCCAGTAGATCGTGTGGCCAAAGCCGTCCTCGATCTGTTCGTGCCGCGTGCGGTTTGGTTTGCGGTGTTTGAGGAACGGATACTGCAGATGCAGGTTGATCTCACACCAACTCTTCTGCTGCAGGTTGTGGACCATTTCCTTGCTGAGTTTATTCTCATGAATGAGGATCCCCAGATTGTGCCGCACGTATTCGCCGATCCGCATCCCGTCAGCACTGCCTTTTCGCGCCCCGGCGTCGTCCGCGCCGTTGGTGCTCGTGATCTG
>JAEEGL011397288.1_pt1 | contig 11416 bp, 8 predicted proteins | sample 9134231 | NCBI WGS metagenome assembly JAEEGL01 (sample SAMN16246548, study PRJNA631951) | gut metagenome | biome: gut microbiome; feature: rumen; material: fiber-attached | host: Bos | place: Iran: Karaj | collected 2018-10
CGGAGAGGTCGCTGTCGTTGTGAAGGATCGTGTCGTACCCGTTTGGCAGACGTTTGATAAAGCTGTGCGCGTGCGCCTGTTTGGCGGCCGCGATGATTTCATCATCGCTGGCGTCGGGCTTGCCGATCGCGATGTTGTCGCGCACGGAAGCTTCGCGGATCCAGGTATCCTGCAGCACCATGCCGTAGCCTTTGCGCAGACCGTTTCGGGTCATGTCGTAGATACTGGTGTCTTCCACACGGATATCGCCGGAGTTGACATCATAGAAGCGCATTAACAGGTTGATGAGGGTCGTTTTGCCGCAGCCGGTCGGTCCGACGATCGCGATCTTCTGGCCCGGCTCGACATTCAGGGAGAAGTCCTCAATGAGCTTGCGCTCGGGTACATAGGAAAAATACACATGATCAAGGTCGACCTTGCCGGTGAAGGTTTCGGGATCCTTGGGCGTTTCGGTATCGGGCTTTTCGGGCTCCATCTCGATCAGCTCAAGCAGACGTCCCGCACAGGCGATCGCGTTCTGCAGCTCGGTGATGACGCCGGAGATCTCGTTGAACGGCTTGGTGTACTGGTTTGCGTAGCTCAGCGCACTCGAGAGCTGACCGACCGAGATGCGATTGCGGATGACAAGGATCGCACCGCAGACGGCTGCGACCGCATAGACAAGGCTGTTGACGAAACGCGTGCAGGGGTTGGTCAGAGAGCTGTAGTAGGTTGCGCGCAGGGCGGTTTTCGCGAGATTATCGTTGATCTCATCGAAACGCTTCTGCACTGCGTCCTGATGGCCGTAAGCCTGAACGACCTTTTGTCCCGCGATCATCTCATCGATCAGCGCGGTCTGGTTCCCGCGGATGACGCTCTGCGCCTTGAAATGCGAGTAGCTGCGGGAAGCGATGAAGCGGGCGACAAACAGGGAGATCGGGGTCAGAACCAGGACCAGAAGGGCCAGAATATAGTTGATGCTGAACAGGAATCCGAGCGTACCGACGATCATCAAAACGCCGGAGAAGAGCTGCGTAAAGCCCATCAGCAGGCCGTCGGCAAATTGGTCGGCGTCCGCGATCATGCGCGAAACAAGATCGCCCGACGGATGCGCGTCGAGGTAGGAGAGCGGAAGAGACTGGATCTTGCGGAAAGCCTCCGCACGGAGATCCTTGACAACGTGGAATGTGATCCGATTGTTGATGACGTTCTGGATCCACTGAGCCAGCGAGGTCAGGAGCGTGCAGATGCCCATGACAATGAGGATACGGATCAGTCCGTCAAAGCGGACCGCGCCTTTGCCGATGATCTGGTCGATCGCGCGTCCCTGCAGGATCGGCAGGTAGAGCGTGAAGGCGCAGATAAACGCGGCAAGGATGATTGAGAAAATAACAAGACCGATGTAACGGTGAATGTAGCGGAGGACCTTGCGGAGGATCTCGCGCTGGCTGCCGGATTTGGACTGCTTAGGCATTGACGGGTTCCTCCTTGTACTGAGATTTGTAGATTTCGCGGTAGACCTCGCAGGTCTTCATCAGCTCATCATGCGGCGCGTCACCGACAAGCTCGCCGGTTTCGGAAAGCACGAGAATATGGTCCGCGTGGCGGATCGAGGAGATGCGCTGCGAAACAATGAAGGTCGTATGCGGGTAGGGCAGGCTTTTGATCGCCTGACGAAGCTTCGCGTCGGTCGCAAAATCGAGCGCGGAAGAGCTGTCGTCGAGGATCAGGATCGCAGGCTTGCGGACGAGCGCGCGGGCAATGCCGAGACGCTGTTTCTGGCCTCCGGAGAGGTTGCGGCCGCCTTGCTCCACGATTTCATCGAGACCGTCTTCCTTCCCGCGGACAAATTCCGCAGCCTGGGAAAGCTCGAGCGCCTCCCAGATCTCTTCATCCGTCGCGGTTTCGTTACTGTACTGCATGTTTTCGCGGATCGTGCCGGCGAAAAGAACGGCTTTCTGCATGACCGGGCCGATGTGCGAGCGAAGATCCGACTCGGTAAAGCTGCGGACATCATGGCCGCTGACCTTGACCGAGCCTTCGGTCGCGTCGTAGAAGCGCGGAATGAGGCTCACAAGCGTGGATTTACCGCTGCCGGTACCGCCGATGACACCGATGGTCTCACCGGATCTAGCCGTAAAGGAAACATCCGTGAGCGAAGGCGCGCCGGCTCCCTGATAGGTGAAGGTGACATGGTCGAAGGTGACGGAGCCATCTTCAAAAGGAGCTTCCGAGGTTTCGGGGTAGGCCATGTCGGAGGGAGTATCAATGATCTTGGAGACACGCGAAGCGCTCGCGATCGACTTCGTGATCGTGACAATGAGGTTTGCGAGCTTGACAAGCTCAACAAGGATCTGCGCCATGTAGTTGAGAAGCGCTACGACCTGGCCCTGCGTGAGGCTGCCGATATTGACGCGGATCGCGCCAACGTAAAGGAGAACGGCCGTCGCGAGGTTGATGAGGAGGAACGTCAGCGGGTTGGTGAGGGCGGAGAAACGACCGACGATCACATTTGCCGCAGTCAGTGCATTGTTGCGCTCATCAAATTCCTCCGTCTCATGTTGCTGAAGGTTGAACGCACGCAGTACGCGCACACCGGTGAGGTTCTCGCGGGAGATGCCGACGACCTTGTCAAGCTTTCCCTGTACCTTGCGGTAGAGGGGGATCGTGATCCACATGATGCCGTAGACAACGATCGCCAGCAGCGGCACGATGAGAAGGAAGATCCAGGCAGAACCCGGGTCGACCTGGTAGGCCATAATGACCGAACCGAAGACGATGAACGGGCTGCGAAGCAGCAGGCGCAGCGTCATGTTGATGCCGGTCTGGGTCTGGTTGATATCGCTTGTCAGACGCGTGATGAGCGTGCTCTGGCCGAGCGTGTCCGCGGACTGGAACGACAGGTGCTGAATGTGCTTGAAGGTGACGCTTCGGATCTTGCTGGAGAAGCCGACCGCGGCCTTTGCGGAGAACCACTGCGCGATCATCGCGATAATGAGGCCGAGCGCGGCAAGGCCGAGAAGCTCGAGACCGATCGTGATGATGACAGACGTGCTTTTGGTACCGATGCCTTCATCGATCAGCCGCGCAATCAGAAGCGGCACGAACAGGTCGACAAGGGCCTCGGTACATTTTAAAAGCGGTGCGATGACGCACTCTTTTCGGTATGGTTTCAGATAGGGCAGAAGATTTTTCATTATGTCTCCCGGTAAAACAGAAGGATCGAGACGATCCGGTGAATGTCCCTTCATTATAATGGAGAAACCGTGCTTTTTCAACGGAAAAAAGGAAGCAGCTTGCCTGAAGGCGCATCTTTGCGGGAAACCGCTTGACACGGTTTTGGTGCTCTCATATACTTGAGTGAATCACTCATGAGGAGGAAATCACCATGCGTTTATATAAAAGTGTTGAAGAATTGATCGGAGGGACTCCGCTGATGGAGCTGTGCAACCTGGAACGATCGGAAGGCCTTGAGGCGAGGATCGCGGCAAAGCTGGAATATCTGAACCCGGCGGGCTCAGCGAAGGACCGCGTTGCGAAGGCCATGATCGAGGACGCGGAGGCGAAGGGAAAGCTGAAAAAAGGATCGGTCATCATCGAGCCGACCTCCGGTAACACGGGCATCGGCCTTGCGTGCGTGGCGGCCGCGAGAGGCTACAAGGCGATCATTGTCATGCCCGATACGATGAGCGTCGAGCGCATCATGACCATGAAGGCCTACGGGGCCGAGGTGGTTCTGACCGATGGCAAGAAGGGCATGCAGGGCTCGATCGACAAGGCGGAGGAGCTCGCGAAGGAGATTCCGAACGCGATCATCGCGGGGCAGTTTGTCAACCCGGCCAATCCGATGGCGCACGAGAAAACGACCGGCCCGGAGATCTGGGAGGACACAGACGGAAAGGTCGATATCTTTGTCGCCGGTGTCGGCACGGGCGGAACGATCACGGGTGTCGGACATTACCTGAAACAGCAGAATCCGAATGTCAAGGTCGTTGCGGTGGAGCCTGCCTCATCCCCGCTGCTTTCCGAGGGAAAGAGCGGCCCACACGGACTGCAGGGCATCGGGGCGAACTTTGTGCCCGCGGTGCTTGATCGAAACGTTTATGATGAGATCATCACCGTGACCGAAGAGGAAGCCTACGAATACGGCCGCAAGATGGGCGCTCAGGAGGGTATTCTTGTCGGCATTTCGTCCGGCGCTGCGCTCAAGGCCGGCGTGGAGATGGCAAAGCGCCCGGAGAATAAGGGAAAGCTGATCGTTGTTTTGCTTCCGGACACCGGAGACCGATATCTTTCAACCCCTCTTTTCTCTTGATAGAAGTGTCTATGTGTGGTACAATGGTGTGTAACATCTTTGTCCGTGAATACATATGAGGTGAGATACATGATCAGTACCGAAAAAATCCGTCTGATGACGCAGGCTGCCTCCTACGAAGCCAAGCAGGAGCGGAGAGACGCGTTCGCGAGACGGTACTATAAACAGGATTATGTCGATAAGGAAGGGCTCAAAGCCCGCGTTTTTGCAACGATCTTCTTCCTTATGTTCTGGGGATACCGCGCGGTTGAGATCTTTTACATTGAACATGCCAACCTGCTGACCTACGATTATACCGGCCTTGTGATCCGTATTCTGGTCGAATATATTTTGCTGCTCATCGTTGTGACCGCGATCGTCGGAGTGGTGCATTCGCGCCGGTTCGATAAGGCGAAAGCGCGGCTTGATGAGTATTACGATGTGTTGGATCAGATCGACAGCTATCAATAAAAAAGCGAAGGTGAGCGTTTAAAGAATGGAAAAAGTATCTGTATTAAATAAGATCCGCAGCATTATCGGAAGAGTGATGCAGCGGGCTGAGCTGATCATTCGTCTGGCCGTGAAATTCTTCGGCTTTCTGTTTTTGTTCCGCCTGATTGCCGGTTCGGAAATGTTTGCGTCGGTGGCCGGCGGACTGTTCAATGACACGACCGTTCAGATGGTACTCGCGCTTGTCGCGGCGCTTTTGCCGAGCCGCTGCGGCGTTCTGATCGCGATGCTGATCGTGATCTACAACGTGTTCCAATCGTCACTGATCGGGGCGGTTCTTGTCGGACTGATGCTCGTGCTTTTGTACTTCTCGTCCGCAAGTCTGTTCCCGGATGAGACGTTCCTCATCGTGTTGGTTCCGGTTGCGATCCACTATCACTGGCTGCTCGCGGTGCCGCTTGTCTGCGGTATGTACATGGGCGCGATCTCGATCGTGCCGGTCGTGATCGGCGTGCTTGTCTACGGGGTGTACGGGATCATTCCGATGTTCCTGGATCTGCAGATGTCAAGCTCGCTTGACGCGCTGCCGCAGCTCATTACCGAGGCGTCCAAGAACGGCCTTTCCACGCTGATGGACAACAACTCGCTACCGTACCTGATGGTATTTATGGCGGCCGTGATCCTTCTGACCGCGGTTGTCAAAAAGCTGCAGCTGAACTACACCCGCTACATCGCGCTTGGCGTTGGCAGTGTTTTCGGCCTCGTGATGCTTCTTGTCGGACGCAGCCAGGGTCGTCTTGGCGGTGACGGTACGGTTGTCTGGAAGGCGATCGTTGTCATTGGCGCGCTGCTGTTCCTTGAGCTGCTGAAGGTTCCGCTGAGCTACAAGGGCGCTCAGGTGCTTGAATTCGAAGACGAATCCTATGTCTATAAAGTGCGTGTCATTCCGAAGATGTCTGACGCGATCGAGAACCGCGAAAGACGCAAGGAGCGCGCAAGAAACCGTGCGGAAGGCCGCGAAGAAGGTAAGCAGAAAAAGATCGTTAAGCAAGTCAAGAAGGAGCAGCAGCTCCCGCCGGACTCTGCCTATGTGCCTCCGGTTTCCGAGCCCGCGCAGATCGTTGATGATACCCCGACCCAGACCGTCACGCAGGCCGTGACCCAGGCTGTTTCTGAGGATCCGACGATCCCGGCCGACACGATCGACCGCGCGCCCGCTGAGGAAGATGTCATCGATCTGTCTCTGGCGCCGGAAACGCAGGAGACTGCCGTATACGGTGAGACCGCGGTTTACGGCGAGCCCGCTTACGAAGAGACCGCTGTTTACGGGGAGCCGGAAGAGGTTCCCGCCGAGACCATCGTTCAGCCGACGATCGTAGCAGAGCCGGTGGAGGATGTTTCCGGTGAGACCCAGCGGGTTGAGACCATCACGACGCCCAAGCACAGCGTGATCGCGGACGACGAAGAGCCGACCGATCTGTTTAACGAATTTGATGAGGATCACCGCTGAGATCCTTCGTTTATAGAAGACAAGGAAAGGAGGGCGCATGGACGGATTCTTTTCCAATTTCTTTGGAAGTGACGGGAGTCTGAGTCACTTCCTTTATACCACGTTCCAGATCACGGATCTGCTCGATATCATCGTTGTGGCCTTCCTGATCTACGAGGTCATGATCTGGATCCGCCGTACCCGCGGATGGATCCTGTTTAAGGGCATCGCGATCGTACTCGCGGTGTGGATCGTTGCCGGAGCGCTGAACCTCAACATGGTCGTGTGGGTGTTCGAGCGTGCGTTCAACGTTGGTATCCTTGCGATCATCATCATTTTCCAGCCGGAGCTGAGGCGTGCGCTGGAGCGGCTTGGAACGAGCAACGTGTTCAACAACATGATCGGCTTTAACTCCAACAAGATCAACGAGAAGACCGCCGTAGCCATGGCGGAGTCGATGTCGGCGATGTCGAAGGTCAAGACCGGTGCGCTGATCGCGGTGGAGCAGGTCGTGGCGCTTGGAGAGTACGAACAGACCGGTATTCCGATCGATGCGGAGATCTCCAGCCAGCTGCTTATCAATATTTTCGAGAAAAACACCCCGCTTCACGATGGAGCGGTCATCATCCGTCAGAACCGCGTGCTGGCAGCGACCTGCTACCTGCCGCTCTCGGACAACACGGATATCAGTAAGGAAATGGGTACAAGACACCGTGCGGCACTGGGACTTTCCGAAGTTTCCGATGCCAAGGTGTTCATCGTTTCCGAGGAGACCGGAGCGATGTCGATGGCCTACGAGGGCAAGATCTACCGCAACATCGATGAGGATTTCATCCGCAAGGAGCTCCTCGGCAACGAAGAGACCAACAAAACACGGCGCGACAATCTTTTCCAGCGCCTTCTCAAAAACGCGGGAAGGGGGAAAGATAAGTCATGAAGAAGTTTGTTCAAAAGTGGATCCTGCATAACCTGCACTACAAGATCATTGCGCTTGTCATCGCGATCTTTGTCTGGATCCTGTTTACCAACAGCAATGACCCGATCACGACTTACTCCTTCGATACGCAGGTGAACGTGCTTCACCAGGAGGAGTACGAAGAACAGGGAAGATATGTTGAGATCGAAGGGACCGATGACTTCAGTACGCTGAGCGTGGAAGTCTACGTGCGGGCCCGCCGCTCCGTCGGTGAAACACTGCGAAACCGGGCGGTTTCGTCCTTCCTCAACGTCTATGTAGACCTGTTCGAGCTGGAGAGCAGTGACTCCAACCGACTGATCCTTCACTACGAATTCTCTGACAGCTCGGTCAACGCAGAGCTGTATTCGATCCGAAACCGTTCCTATCTGACAGTCGATGTCGAGGAGAATATCACGATCGAGGTTCCGGTCGAATATACGATTACCGGAACGCCCGCCAACGGCTATATGTACGTCATGGATGATCCGAACATCGTTGTCACACCGTCGACGATCTCCCTGACCGGCCCGGCGAATCAGCTTGAAGCGGTCGATCACGCGCAGATCACGGTCAGTGTCTCGGAAGCGAGTGCCAACGTCAACAAGACCGGCCGTCTGGTGCTGCAGGATGAGAACGGAGCGTCGGTCACCTATTCGCGTGACGTTATCTGGAGTTCGGTCAGTGAGGCTTCGGTCTTCATTCCGATCTATACCTACAAGACGGTGATGATTCAGCCTTACCTTGTCGGTTCGGCGCCGAGCGGATACGAATACCTGAAGGATATCAAGCTCGATGTGGATCAGGTTTCGATCTATGGTCCGGAGAGTGTGCTTAACAAGATCTACAACGTCAGCCTCCCGGCGATCCAGCTTTCGGAGGTGACCGGAGCTTACGAAGAAGTCTTTACGCTTCAGAACGTGCTGAACGACCTCTACGGGGACGATGTGGTGAAGCTCGTTGAGGGTCAGCCGCAGACCGTAACCGTGAACTTTACGGTCGAGCAGCAGGTCGAGAGAGTTGTCACGATCGCGACAAGCTCGATCAACGTCAACGGACTTCCGGAGAATCTGAAGCTTACCTTCAGCAGCGAGTATATCGATATCACGCTCTACGGCCTGCAGGCTGAGATGGATGCGTTCGACGAATCCGCGCTGACGGTGACATTGAGACTGACCAACATGAATAAGACCGCCGGAACGCATACCGTGGCGCTGGAGGTCGGAGGTCTTGGCGATCTGCAGTACAAGGCAGTTACAACACAGATCGTGCTGACGGCATCCGAAGAATCCTCGCAGACCGAGGAGGAAGAAAACTAGTCACAAGGGGAAGAGCGCCGTTGGGAGCTCTTCCTTCTTTGTTATCAGAGGATCAGACAATGAAACATACATTTGCGGTGTTGGAACTTGGCCGAGCCTGGAAGCGAGCGGCAGCCGTGGCATTCACGCTTGTGCTTTCGCTTTCCGTTTGTGCCTGCTCGCTCTCGGGGACGGGAGACGCGGCAACGGTCGGAACGGAAAGCAGCCGGAGTGAGACGGAAAACGCGCAGACTTCAGTAGGAACCAGCGAATCTTCTCTGGAGGTGACCCAGTCTGCGGAGGAGTCTCAAGAGGAATCCGATAGTAAAGCGGAGGAGACGAGCGAAGCATCGACGGAGCAGAATGGTGCGGTTCTGATGGTGAGACCGGGTGAGTATTTTATCGAGATCCTTGCTGATCTTTCGAAAGTGCTGGATATCCCGGAGGCGGACCTGCTGGAGACGGCGGAGCTGATGGGCGAGAATCTGATCTCGACGGTCGACTGGCAGCGCGGCGACACTTCCCACCGTACCTTTCAGATGGAAGGCTATATTGCGCCCGGCGAGTATGTGATCCCGGAAGGAACAACGCAGGAGAAGGCGTTTGAGATCCTGCTCTCCGGCTGGGACAAGCTGATTACCGAGGAGATGGAAGCGGAAGCTGCCGCGCAGGGCTTAACGCTTGATGAGGTCCTGATCATGGCTTCGATCGTGGAGTACGAGAGTTCGCATGATCCGACCGGGGCGGTGAAGCCTTCGGTCGCGGCGGTCGTTCGCAACCGGATCGAATATCCGATGGCGCTGGAGATGGATGTGACTGTGTTCTACCTTCAGGAAGCACTCGGGGAATACCGTGACAAGGCGGATTACGAGGCCTGGTACGACACCTACGAGACGCCCACGCTTCCGGCCGGAGCGATCAACTCGCCGTCGGTCGAAAGCCTTGAGGCGGTGCTGCACCCGGTGGAGACGAATGATCTGTTCTTTATTTACGACAGCGAAGGCAATTATTACTTTGCCGAGGATTACGAAACGCATCTTGCGAACGTAGAGAAGTATCTGGACTAAGCCGGAGGATGGAATGGGACGTTACGATAAGAAAAGTGTTCTCAAACGCCTAAGCGAGAACTGGGGCAAAGAGGACAGCGCGCAGGAAGTCGAGTTTTCCTATCTGGAAAAGAACTTCGTCCGCATGATGAAAAAGGAGGACTGGATCCTCGATGATCAGACCTGGAACGATCTCGACATGAACCGGTCGTTCCTGAAAATGAACCGAACCTTTACCAACCCCGGTCAGCAGTCTCTCTACAACCTCAGCCGCATTCTGCAGTTTGACGAAGCGGAGCTGAAGCGCCGCGACCGGATCATCCGTTTCTTCCAGATGAACCGGGAGGAGCGCGAACAGATCCAGTGCCGCCTGCACTATGTTGGCAAGGATTCGATGGACAGCGCCGCGCCGCTCCTTTATAAAGGCGTGCCGGAGCTTCCGAAGATCGCGGCATGGGTCTATCCCGGACTGTTCGGGCTGCTCCTTTCGATCGCTTCGATTCCGTTCATCGGCGCGCGGGCGATCCTTCTGATCGCGATCTTTTTCGCGCTGAACATGTACATTCACAGCACGTTTTCGAAAGAGACCGAGCAGAGCCTTCCCGGCATCCGCTACGTGGCGCGCATGCTTGTTGCGGCGCGGGATATCGCGAAGCTGAGCTATCCGGAGCTGGACAATCATTACAACGATTTCTTTGAAAAAGCGGTCGATAAGTGCGGCGTGATCATCAAGAAGAACCGGGCACTCTCCGCAGGGGCGGGCGCGGGACTTCTCGACACGGCCGGAATTTCGGCATATATTGAGATTCTGACGCTTTCGGAAGAACGCGCCTACATTCGCTGCAGCCGCTACCTGACGGAGCTCTCACCGGCGCTGCGCATGGTGTACCGGCGCCTTGGCGAACTGGATGCGTTCCAGTCGGTCGCGTCGTTCAGACGCGGTCTGCGTTACTGCTCGAAGCCCCGGTTCCTCGAGGAGGACGGAGTGCTCCGGGCCGAGTCGATCGGCCATCCGTGCCTTGTCAGTCCGGTCTGCAACGATATCACGATCGAAAACAAAAACGTTGTCATTACCGGATCGAACATGTCCGGTAAATCGACGTTCCTCCGCACGCTTGGACTTAACGCCGTGCTGGCACAAACGTTTTACATGGTCATGGCAAAGCGATACGAGGCTTCGATGTTCAACATTGTCACGTCGATCAGCCCAGAGGATGATCTTGACGAGGGCAAGAGCTATTATATGGCCGAGGCGACCGCGCTGCTGCGCATGGTCAATATTGTGGAGGACGAACGCTGCAGCCTGCTGTTGATCGATGAGATCTTCCGCGGCACGAACCCGATGGAGCGTGTGGCCGGAGCGTCAGCGCTGCTCGAATATCTGTCGAAACATAACTGCCTGGTGGTGGTTGCGACCCACGATCAGGACATTACGAAAAATATCGCGGATCGCTACGACCAATATCATTTCGAGGAAAAGGTCTCGAAGGACAGCCTTGAGTTCGATTATCTCATCAAGCCGGGTCCGCTGGAGACGCCGAACGGAATCCGGATCCTGGATTATCTGGGCTATCCGGAGGAGATCGTGGAGGATGCCCTCGCGCATGTGGATGAGATGCGGGTGAAGAAGGCCGAGGAGGATCGCGCGCAGGGCGAAGCGGAATGAAAGGGATTTTGAAGACGTTTACGATCTCGGTCCGCTCGCTTGTCGAAGAGATGCTCGCGAGCGGTGACATTGTCAGCTCGATGAGCGGCAGTATTAAAGCCAATGAGCGGGCGCTGAGGGGGACGAGACTTCATCAGAAGCTTCAGAAAGCGGAAGATATGGGATATGAAAAGGAAGTCCCGATGGAGCGGACCCATGTCCTTCGAAGAGAGGACGTCCTCCATAAGGAGGACGGGGAA
>JAEEGL012068449.1_pt1 | contig 11416 bp, 12 predicted proteins | sample 9134231 | NCBI WGS metagenome assembly JAEEGL01 (sample SAMN16246548, study PRJNA631951) | gut metagenome | biome: gut microbiome; feature: rumen; material: fiber-attached | host: Bos | place: Iran: Karaj | collected 2018-10
ATAAACAATTTGCCGTCCAAATGATCCACCTCATGCTGGAACGCCTTGGCCAGCAACCCGCGCGCCCGCTTGGTGTGCGGTTTGCCATGTTCGTCCAAGTATTGGATGGTTACATCCGTAAAGCGTTTGACCTCCGCCCATAAACCGGGCAACGAAAGGCACCCCTCTTCTTCCGTTTTTTCGCCACGTTTGGAAATAATTTCCGGGTTGATAATCACGTAACGCGTGGGCGGAACGTCCTCTTTTTCGCTAGGCAACAGAATAACCGCTAACCGCAACGGCAAGCCGATTTGGTTAGCCGCCAACCCCACCCCGCGAACAGCCAAGCACGTTTCCTCCATATCTTTGAGGAGCGCGGGCAACTGCAAAGCGATTTGGTTATAATCTACCGGCTTTAACTTTTGGCGCAAGATCGGTTCGCCGTATTTAGTAATGCGTAAAATAGCCATATTTGTATTATATCATTTGCCAGCCAAATCGTGCCCGTTTCGGTTCTCTACTTTAGCACAGACAGAGTTCCCGGCGAAAAAAGTTTCCTTTTCTGCATAAAAAAGATACAATACTTGTAGATGACCGATAGCGATTTGCAACAATTATTCCTCACTTTTTCAGCCGGACGCACGCCGGCCCGGACCGATTTTAATGCTTCGCGTATGTTTTCTCTGCTGGAAGATCCCTTCGGGGTGTGGTGTTCTTTCCACGCTCCGCAAGAAGAAGCTGTTCCGGAACCGAATCGGTATGAAAACCTGAAAATCCGTACCGACCGTCGAAGCCGTGACGAGTGGATTAAAGAAGAATTTCCCGAAGTTGTCTTCATATCCGGCGAAACGGAAACCGACCGCTTTCAAAACACTTTACGTGCAATGGCCGACGGTGCCTGCGCGATTGCCAATGCTACGTTATGGAATTTGCCGCAATCTGTATACGGGAACGTCAATCTGCTCGTTAAAAAAGAAGAGAACACCAGCCGGTTTGGTCCGTTTTACTACGAAATTTTTCAATTTAAACGCGCACACGATTTGAAAGAACATTATGCCTTACAGGTGAGTCTTTTGGGGCGAATATTGGGTGAAATTCAACAATTTTCTTCCCCCACCGCACGCATTTATTTAAAAGGGCACCTGGCGGAAATTCACTACGATAAACACCGCGAACGACTGGAGCACGAACTGGCCTTTTGGCGGGCTATCCGAGATGGGAAAGCCAAACCCGAAGCCCACAAACCGCCCAAGGCCGCAGCTGCCCCGTGGCGGGTATATGCCAATAAATACGTCACCCAAAACAAGGATTTGCTTATGCTCCCCGGCCTCAATACAGAAATGCGCCAGTGTTTAAAAATTAACGGAATGTTTAACACTGACGACGTAGCCCGGGCCGGACTGGCCAAATTGCAAGAAATTTTGGAAGAACCCCACGCAACCAACTCTTTTTACAACGCCCAGGCCTATCTGCATCAACAACCGATTCTTCATGAAAAGGGACATTTTCCTCCGCCCCCTAAAAAATATAATTTGTATTTTGATTTTGAAGCCACCGAAACGTTTACCAAAGACAATGTATCTTTTGTTTATTTAATCGGTTTGTGGGATAAAGAACAGAATAAATATGTCAGTTTTGTAGCCAAAACTCCCGAAGAAGAACTACAAATCTTTGACCAATTTTATAACTATGTTCAAGATTTCAGCCAAACCGCTTTGTACCATTGGACAGATTATGAGGTGCGTAAGATGAAGAAATTGGCCGATAAACACCCCGAAACGGCCGATAAATTAAAATCCCTGTGCTCCATTTGCTATGATTTAAAAGTGGCCGTACAAAAAGCGTTTTACCTGCCGGCCCCCAGTTTTTCGCTCAAAGCAGCCGCGCCAGCGTTTGGTTTTCATTGGCGGCAGGATGATTGTGGCGCCATGGACAGTATGGTCTACTTTACCAACTGGCTCAAAACCGGTAACGAAGATCTGCTAAAAAAAGTACTTATGTATAACGAGGATGATTGCAAAGCCATGCTAGATTTGGAAACACGGCTCCAAGCCGCAGATGTGTTGGAGATTTTACCATGAAAAAAGAATTTACCGTCTTACAGCAAGCCTTGCAAAAAGCCGCCGAAGCAGTACGCCGTAAATTCGGCAAAGTGGGGTATGAACTAAAAGGTAAGGCAAACCTGGTAACGTCGGCTGACTTAGCTAGCCAGCGGGCCGTTTTGTCCGTCATTCAAAAACATTTTCCGCATCACGATTATCTGGCCGAAGAAGGCGCTGTTAAAAATACCCACGCCGATTATACATGGGTCATTGACCCTTTGGACGGCACAACCAATTTTGCCCATACTTTCCCGCAATGCAGTATTTCCATCGCTTTATTTTACAGAGATACGCCCATATTGGCAGGTGTCAAAAATCCGCTCAGCGGTGAAACTTTTTTAGCACAAAAAGGCAAAGGAGCCACTTTAAACGGAAAAAAAATCCGCGTATCTTCAACAAAAACCTTGTCCCAGGCTCTGTTGGTAACAGGTTTTCCGTACAACCGTTTCTATCACATGCCCGAACTAATCAACCGCTTTGGACTTTTTTTAGATGCTTGCCACGATGTGCGTCGGTTAGGTTCTGCCGCCTTGGATTTATGTTGGGTAGCCGCCGGACGGCTAGACGGATATTGGGAAGAAAGTCTGCACCCGTGGGATGTGGCTGCCGGAGCCCTGATCCTGCAAGAAGCCGGAGGACGGGTAACGTCCTTTTCCGCTAAACCCTTTGGTAAAATAAATGAGTACGGCCAAACTCTACTGGCCAGTAACGGAGCGATTCACGCACCGATGTTGCGTATCATCCGCCAAAGCAGACGTGTAAACCGTTATGGGGGCTCGTCTGGCAAAAAACATCAATAACAGAGGTCTTCTTATGGCACTTAGCGTCGTTAAGCAGTATAGCGTATTTTTAGTCAATGAACCGGGTACCCTTAAAAGTATAGCTGAAATTTTGCTACGGGAAAAAGTGAATATCATTGCTATGTCGCAAGGGGTCCATTATGATGCCGCCACGTTCCGCCTGGCCATCACTCACGAACACGAAATCAGCCATATTTTGACGCGGGCGGGTTTTACAAGCGTCAAAACCGAGGCGATTTGCATTGAGACCAAGGACCGCCCCGGGCTTGTATATGATATCAGTTCGGTGTTGACCAAACACGGTATCAATATCTCCACCATCTACGGTGCCGTTACATCGGACGGCCAAAGCCGGTGGATAGCCATCGTTAACAACATCACCAAAGCGCTTAATGCGTTGGAACAGTCGGATTTATTCAACTAATCTGTTTTCGTTTCGGTACCAAAAGACCTAGTGCAACCTAGGTCTTTTGACCCTTGTTTCCTCACACCGTAAATTCTTATACTACTTGTATGTTTACCGGTAATAAAACCCTCATGAAAAAAATAAGTTTACTATTATTTGCCATGGCTCTAAGCCCTATTGGACTGGCCCAAGTCCCTTGTAACCGTTTTTTGTCATCCCCCTCTCCGGTAGTAGATGGCGGTGTACCCAGAGCGAACGCCACTGTGGATTCCATCCGATCTCTGGAACCATATATTCGCAAACGTGTTCTGCAAACCCAACAACGCTACCGCATGGAGCAACTTCGTCAAGGTCCTTCGTGGCAATTGATACAAACATTGCGACCGCATTATAAAAACGACATTACCTATATTGAAATTTACCACAACCCCCAACGTCCGGATGTCGTGTTTTTTATTGCCTATTTGGAAAAAACGGGAACAAAACAAGTGCAGATAGAAGCCATCGCCCTCATCCAACAGGGACTTATCCGATTAGACCAAGAAGAATGTCCCCTACCCAAAACCGCATTTGGTTTTGGTTCCATTAAACCCCGCCCTACCCAAGCCGGGCAAGCATTTAACCGTATACGCCAACACGTATACCATACCATGATACACGTTTATGGATTTGCCGAAGAGGATATCGTCCGCCAAAATATCAACCGTCCGCTGACGGTTTCTTGGTAGATATTTTCAAGTAGATTATAGATCTTTTTGATAGATACGGTAGCGTTTACTGAAGTGGCAGCCACACTCTTCAATTCCGCGGATCATTCCGGCGTTATCTTCCAACACCCAAGAAAGTTCGGCCTCATTCCACACACTCACCCCGTGGGTGACGATATGCTTAATCAAAATCAAATCAAGACCTCGTTTGCGAAATTCCGGCCGCACGCCCAGCATAATCAAGCGGGCATCTTTAATATGTTTCCACGTCCATAATGCTTTGAGCACACGCCAGGGATTTCTAAGACTGCCGTCCAAAATCTTCAATACATGGTTCATATTCGGGATACAAATGTAAAAACCGGCAGCCACTCCGTTTTCTTCAATCACACAAGTACCTTCTGCCCGCAACACAGGTTTCAATCCGCGCACTATATCCGCCATGGCCGCACGGTCCAACGGTACAAATCCCCAATTCTCGGCCCATGCTTCGTTATAAATTTGGCGAATCAATTCGGCTTCTTCGTCAATTTTATGTAAATTTAAACGGCGCAGCGTAATGCCCGGAGCCCGTTCACACCGAGAGCATATCCGCAAAAAACGCTCCGAAAATTTATCATCCTTTGTGCGGTGAAAAGCCAGTAAATCCTTGGCTTTTGTTAGTCCAGCCTTCTCTAATAAATTAGCATAGTAGGCAAAGTTATACGGCATCATCACACAAGGCATACTGTTAAAGCCATCCACCAATAATCCGTACACATGATTACTTGACGGATTAGCCGGGCCGCGCATAGCTGTAACGCCTTGTGCTTTCAACCAATTCCCCGCCGCGGTCAAAAGTGCCACAGCTACTTTTTCATCCCGGACACAATCAAAAAAACCGAAAAAACCAATATTTTCGTGATGATATTCGTTATGAGCCCGGTTAACTAACGCCATAATACGCCCGAGAGGTTTTTCGCCTTCGTACGCCATAAAAAGCGCACGGGAAGCCCGGTGCCAAAACGGATTTTTTTCATCCAATAAATGCCGGGTATCAGCCTTTAATTCCCCCACCCAATACGGATCGTTCCTATATAAGGTGAAAGGAAAATCAATAAACGCATGCTGCTCTGTCGGAGAAGAAATTTCTTGAATTTGCATAGTTTTTAAAATAAAACCCCGCACGGGGCGGGGATGAAAGCTAAATTTATTTAATAATACCTATATTGCGACCGGCTTGAGCAAACGCCTCCACAATCCGTTGGACGTGTTCGTCCGTATGCGTAGCCATTAACGTCAAACGCATAAGCGCGTGGCCGGGCGGCACCGCCGGGCTGATGACCGGATTGGCAAAAATACCCATTTCATGCAAGGCACGCCACATTTTAAAACAGTTTTCGTTACTACCCACATGAACAGGCAAAATAGGTGTCGTACTGGTACCCAAATCGTACCCCAGGGCTTCTAATCCTTTTTTCAGTTTGGCCGTCAACCGGAACAGATTATCCCGGCGGGAAGTATCGTTTTCAATGAGCTCCAACGCCTTGGTGATGGAAGCAATACAAGAGGGTGGCATAGAAGCCGAGAAAATCTGGCTACGTGCATTGTGACGCATGTAATGGATGATATCCTGGTCACCGACCACAAATCCGCCGACAGTGGCAAACGTTTTGGAACATGTGCCGACAATTAAATCCACCTCGCCATTTTCTAATCCAAAATATTCGCACGTACCGCGGCCTGTTTTGCCGATAATACCCGTCGCATGGGCATCATCCACCATAATCCGGGCTCCGTATTTTTTACCGATTTTAACGATATCAGGCAGCGGGCAAATATCTCCTTCCATACTGAATACCCCGTCCACAATAATCAGTTTCCCGGCATCTGACGGTAGTTTAGCCAACACCCGCTCCAAATCGGCCATGTCGTTATGCTTAAAACGGACCATCTCCCCATCGGACATTTTAACTCCGTCTAAAATACTGGCGTGGTCCAATTTATCCACAATAGCATAATCGCCCTTTTTCATCAAGCAGGACACAACCCCTAAATTCATTTGATATCCCGTAGCGAATAGTAACCCGGCTTCCTTTCGTTTGAAAGCGGCCAATTTGGCTTCTAACGTATCGGCTAGTTTAGTATTTCCGTTAAGCAAACGCGAACCGGCAACCCCTGTGCCGTACTTATCCACTGCTTCGCGGGCGGCTTTTTTCATTTCCGGATCGTTTGCCAAACCCAAGTAATTATTGGAACCCGCCATAATATACGTTTTTCCATCTAGCACCACTTCAGGCCCTTGCGCGGATTCAATCGGTTGGAAATAGCCGTAAATACCCATCCGCATTGCCAAGTTTGCATCTTTATAATTTCGGCACTTCTCAAAAATATCAGCCATACTTTGTCCTCTTCAACGCCTGCCGCTTTTCGGCGGGGCGACTACTTGCTTACTTTTTTAATAATGTTGGTGGTAGAACGTCCCTTTAGTAACGCAAAACGTACCACTTTCTTTGCAAATTCACGACCGACAATTTCCGACGGTTTGTAATCGCCCCCTTTGACCAATACATCCGGGCGAACCCGCTTAATCAGATTAAAAGGGGTATCTTCGTCAAATATACACACTGCTGATACGCTTTCCAACGCAGCCAATACCAGCGCACGATCTTCTTGGACATTAACCGGACGGGACGGCCCTTTCAAGCGACGCACGGAAGCATCACTGTTGAGGCCCACTACCAGTTCATCTCCTTTATTACGCGCAAACTCCAACACGCTGACGTGTCCGGCGTGTAAAATATCAAAACAGCCGTTGGTGAACACAATCTTTTTCCCCGCGGCACGGACCGTTTTTATCCATTGGTCCAACGCCCGCGGCCCTTTAATTTTACTTTTGGCTTTCATGGGTTTTCGCTTCCGAAACAATCGTTTTCGATGCAATCATACGCTCAATAAGCCCTGTGTCCGTATGTCCGGCAACAAAGTCGGGATTATTGACAATCTGTTGGTGAAAGGGAATAGTTGTTTTAATCCCTTCCACCAAAAATTCATTCAAGCAACGGCGGCTACGCGCCAAAAGTTGGTTTCTGTCCGGAGCGGTCACAATCAGTTTGGCCAGTAAACTATCATAGTAACTGGGCACCGTATAACCGGTATAGACGTGACTGTCCACTCGTACCCCCAGTCCGCCGGCGGGAATCCATTCCTTTACCGTACCGGGGCACGGAGCAAATTGATGCTCGCTATCCTCGGCATTGATGCGGTGCTCTATAGCGTGGCAACGTATCGCGGCGGCTTGTTGTTGGGTAAGAGGCAGAGGTTCCCCTTGGGCAATTTGAATTTGCAATTTGACTAAATCGTATCCGCAAACGGCTTCCGTAACAGGATGTTCCACTTGTAAACGTGTGTTCACTTCCATAAAGTAGAACGCCTTATCTGGAGCCATCAAAAATTCCACCGTCCCTACGCCGCGGTAACCGGCTGCCAACACAATCTTACGCGCGGCATCTTGCAGTTTGACGCGGGTAGATTCATCCACAAACGGGCTGGGCGATTCCTCGACTAATTTTTGGTGACGGCGCTGCAACGAACAATCCCTCTCGGCAAAGGCTACCGCATGTCCGTAATTATCGGCAGCTACTTGCACTTCAATGTGACGCGGATTTAAGACTAATTTTTCAAAATACATCCGTTCATCACCAAAGTTAGCGCGCGCCTCGGCCTTGGCTGTAGCTAACATACGGTCCAATTCAGTTTCCTTCCAACAAGCGCGCATACCTTTACCGCCACCCCCCAATGCGGCTTTGATCATAAGCGGAAATCCAATTTTACGCGCTACCGTCCGATAATCCTTGCCCACTACACCATCAGACCCCGGCGTAACGGCAACCCCGGCTTTCACAGCCATTTCGCGCGCCGTAGATTTCACCCCCAAGGCGGCGATAGTTTCCGCCGTAGGCCCGATAAACACACAACCGGCCTCAGTAACGGCCCGGGCGAAATCAGCATTTTCCGACAAAAACCCATACCCAGGATGAACAGCATCCGCCCCCGTAATTTGGGCAGCCGTTATGATAGCATCTATATTCAAATAACTTTGTGCAGACGGCGCCGGCCCGATACAAACAGCTTCATCCGCCAAACGCACCGCCAAACTATTGCGGTCGGCTTGCGAATAAACCGCCACAGAGGGGATATGCATTTCTTTCAACGTGCGGATAACGCGCAAGGCAATTTCGCCGCGGTTAGCTACCAACACTTTACGTAAGGGGGATACACAAACGGTCATGCTAAGGGTTCCGCCTTTTCAATAAAAAATAACGGCAGGCCATATTCAACAGCTGTGCCCTCTTCGGCCTCGGCCACATGTAATTTTCCCGCAACCGGAGCCGTAATAAAATGCGTTTTAGAAGCCGTTTCCACAAGTCCGAGCGGGGCACCTTGGGGAATTTGTTGTCCATCGGCAAAAGGACCGCTTTTCCCTTTTTCTGCCGTGTGGTAGATACCTATCGCCGGTGCACAAACAGGCGTTAAGGAACAGGGGAACTGGGTCGGTTCGGGCAGGGCCTCTTGTGTTTTGATTTCCAGTTTATTGCCGTTTTTTCCATAACAAAATTCAGCCAAATCGGTAGTTCGCAACCAATCGGTCACTTCTTTAATCAGTTTGGTATCCATAAAAAACCTCGTATGCGCGCAAACGGCGCGTAGTATTATTTTACCATTTTTTCGCTTAGACCGGCAGTTTCTAATCCTTTTCAACGCTTTACGAACGGTACAAAATCCGGTACGATGATAGCATGAAAATAATAAATTTACTCAAGTGGATCGTATGGGTAACGGTTACCCAATTGCCCGGCATACTGGGCGTGCAGTTTGTGTACCCCAATATGACGTGGTACAACACACTCATTCATCCGCGGTTTACCCCGCCGGATGCCGTCTTTGGTATCGTGTGGGCAGTACTGTATGTGTTATTGGGAACCGGGGCTTTTTTGGCCTTCCGGGAGCAACTCCACGGCCGGGCTATGATGTTATTTATCGGCCAGTTGGCTTTGAATGCCTGTTGGACACCGGTATTTTTTGGCGCACATAGTTTAACAGGCGGGCTGATTTTGATTGTGGCGATGTTTGTGGAGTTTATCTTTTTGCTATGCGCGTTTTGGAAAATTAATACGGCTAGTGCCTGGTTGCTAATGCCATACGGGGCGTGGTTGTTGTTCGCTACCTATTTAACCGCCGGCACTTGGGCAATGAATTAAAACGTACCCTTTCAGCTTCTATCAGAGCTGTCCTTTATAGCACCGGATGCCGTTGCCACTATAAGAAACGGTTTTAGACTGGGTAACTTGTTGACACAAATCTTCATTTCTCCAATCACGATCCGCATATGCACAACATTGAATTTCATCGGTCTCTAGATACTGGTGAAGAGTAATCCCCAACCACTCCCCTCCCTGACAACTATTTCGTGGGGAAGGATCATTGGCGTAAGAAAAATGGCAAGTCCAGTCAGACGTTCCAAACGCAGACCCATTACTTTTCACCGGAAGATCTACCGTTAATTCATCTGCGCTTGTAGCGTAAACGCCGTTGGCCATGTGGTACACTTTTTGCGCATCGGCAATAGATTTACTGGCGGTAATTAACTGGGTCAAGCGGGCTTTATCAACGGCCCGACGGTACTTCGGCACAGCCACCGCCGCCAAAATACCGATGATAAGCACAACCACTAACAATTCAATAAGGGTAAATGCCTTATTCATCGCTTCTTCCTTTTGACTCACTCAGGCACATACGGTATGAAAAAAGCGACGTATTACCTAAGCTACGAAAGTACCCAGTTTATCGTCTATATCTTCCGGTCCTTTTACTTTTCTTTGCGGAAGTGCTTGACTAAATCGGCTCCGGCCTTGGCAACCCGGAATAACCCCGAATCTAAAAAGGATGCTACATTATCCAGTAACGTAAATGTACTCTCGGTTTTGTCCACCTTTTCCGCAGCCGATAGGGCCAAATACTCCACGGCCTCGGCTGTGCGGAAAATTTGAAGTAACGTCCGCACCGCAAACACTACCAGCACCAAAAATGCTATTACTGCCGCCAACACACATCCCTGGTAAAGATCCATAACACCCCTCCTTACACATATTTTTTAAATTAAACCAGTTTGCACCGCGCGCGTCAAGCCCTGTCTTTTTGTTACAAAGGGTGAAACTATGCGCAGGCATGACAGTTTTACTTATTTTTTCGGAGTTATGTGAAATAAGTTTGACAACAAAAGCGCTTATTAGTAATAATTATTATTAACAAAAGGGTCGGTTTAGCCGTCCCTAAACCGCCAAAAACAGGCATTTTGCCGACGGAAGAAATTTTTTTGGGCCCCAACCGGGAATTTGGATGTCGTCGTAATTTGCATTTTTGGTTCGTTTTTGTCAGAATTTTAAAAGCCGCTACTTTTCAGCGGACATTTTTACCTAGGATAAAACAATTATGGAAAACTCGGAAGTGATCAATCACATCGTCAAACGGGATGGGACGACCCAACTTTTTGACTCCAAAAAGATTACCAAAGCCATCACCAAAGCGGCTGAAGCTACCGGCGAATTTAACGAAGATACCGCTAAAAAATTAACCATCCGTGTCATCAATATCATTCAGCAGTTGTACTCGGACTCGGTTCCCAACGTGGAAAATGTGCAGGATATTGTGGAAGACGTGCTGTTGACTTCCAATTACCATAAAACAGCCAAGGCCTATATCTTGTACCGCGACCAACATGCCCGTATGCGCGAAATCTCTTCCAAATTTAACGTAGATTTGGTAGACCAATACCTGCAACAAATTGATTGGCAAGTCAACGAAAACAGCAACATGGGTTACTCCTTGCAGGGACTAAACAATTATATTTCTTCCGAAATCAGCAAAGTGTATTGGCTCAATAAAATTTATCCGGCCAACGTCAAACGGATGCATTCGGAAGGGGATTTTCACTTGCACGATTTGGGCCTGTTAGGCGCGTATTGTGTCGGTTGGGATTTACAGGATTTACTGCTCAGCGGTTTTACGGGAGTGGTAGGAAAGGCTGAAAGCAAACCCGCCAAACACTTACGCACCGCACTAGGTCAGGTGGTAAATTTCTTCTACACCTTGCAAGGCGAAAGTGCCGGTGCCCAAGCGTTTAGCAACTTTGACACACTCTTGGCTCCGTTTATTTACTACGATAAACTGACCTATGACGAAGTCAAACAAGCCCTACAGGAATTTTTGTTTAACGTCAACGTACCTACCCGTGTAGGTTTCCAAACACCGTTTACAAACTTGACCTTGGACCTGACCGTGCCTTCTTATTATAAAGATCAACCGGTTATCATCGGCGGAAAGTTGCAAGACAAAACATACGGCGAATTTCAAAATGAAATGGATATGCTCAACCGCGCCTTC
>JAEEGL012251853.1_pt1 | contig 11416 bp, 8 predicted proteins | sample 9134231 | NCBI WGS metagenome assembly JAEEGL01 (sample SAMN16246548, study PRJNA631951) | gut metagenome | biome: gut microbiome; feature: rumen; material: fiber-attached | host: Bos | place: Iran: Karaj | collected 2018-10
CCCGAGAAGCTGGCCTTCTATTCCAAGGCCACCACGGACTTCGAGTTCCTGTTCCCCTTCGGCTGGGGCGAGCTGTGGGGCGTTGCCGACCGCACGGACTACGACCTGACCCAGCACCAGACCCACTCCGGCGTCTCCATGGACTATTTCGACCAGGAGGCCAACGAGCACTATATCCCCTACGTCATCGAGCCCTCGCTGGGCGCGGACCGCGCGGCGCTGGCGTTTTTGGTGGACGCCTACGACGAGGAGACGCTGGAAAACGGCGACACCCGCGTCGTGCTGCGGCTGCACCCGTTCCTGGCCCCGTACAAGGCGGCGGTCCTGCCGCTGTCCAAAAAGCTGTCCGACAAGGCCGCCGAGGTCTTCGAGCAGCTCTCCGCCCTGTTCCCGACGGACTTCGACGACGCCGGCTCCATCGGCAAGCGCTATCGCCGCGAGGACGAGATCGGCACCCCGTGGTGCGTGGTCTACGACTTTGAGTCGGAAAACGACCGCTGCGTCACCATCCGGGACCGCGACACCATGCAGCAGGTCCGGATCCCCATTGACGGGCTCAAGGCCTGGTTCGACGGCAAGCTGGAGTTCTGATCTCCTAATTCCCCTTTTCGATCCCCCGGACCGGCCGCGCTGACCCCGCGCGGCCGGTCCTTTTTCGCCGGCACGGCAATCTCACCATACCGCTTCCCGGTTTTTTTCAAAGATTTGTCGGGTTTTGGGCTTTTCGGGGCGGGCTTTTTTCTGTATAATAATGCACAAAGAACGGGTCCATCCGTTCGGGAAAGGCGGTCTCTGTCATGAACGAAAAAATCCGCGCCATCGCCGAGCGAATCGTCGGCGTCCGGGAGACGCTTGGCATCTCCTGCAAGGAGATGAGCGAGACGCTTGGCATCACCCCGGCGGAATACGCCGAATACGAGAGCGGCTCGAGGGATTTCTCCTTTTCGCTGCTCTATGAGATCGCCATCAAGTTCGGCATCGACATCACCGAGCTGATCACCGGGGACGTGCCCCGGCTGTCGCGCTTTTCCCTGATCCGCAGCGGCGAGGGACTGCCCATCGAGCGGCGGCGCGGCTTTGCCTATCAACACATGGCCTATCTCTTCCGCGACCGGATCTCCGAGCCGTTCCGCGTCGTCGCCAAATACGACGCCGCGCTGGAGAGCCAGCCCATCCACCTGTCCTCTCACTCCGGCCACGAGTTCGACTATATCCTCTCCGGCCGGCTCAAGGTCCAGATCGAGAACCACGTCATGGAGCTGGACCCGGGCGACGCGCTGTACTACGACGCGCACAACCGCCACGGCATGATCGCCGTGGGCGGCGAAGACTGTGTGTTCCTCGCCGTCATCTCCAGCTCGGAATACGAAAAAGACGAGAAGAAGGATCAGGGAAACGACCTATGAACGAGTTTTACCGGGACTATCTGAACGAGGAACGCGATGAAGACGGGAACGTTCGCCGCCTCACCTTCCGCGTGCCGGACGATTTCAACTATGCCTACGACGTGGTGGACCGCATCGCGCGGGAAGAGCCGGACCGCCGAGCGCTGCTCTGGGTGGGCAGCGATTTCTCCGAGCGGCTCTACACCTTCGCCGACGTCTCCCGGGAGAGCGACCGGGCCGCGGCCGCCCTGCGCGGCGCGGGCGTTGGCCGGGGGGACCGGGTGCTGCTCATCCTGAAGCGCCATCCGGAAGCCTGGTTCTGCATCCTGGCCTGCCACAAGCTGGGGGCCGTGGCCATCCCCGCCACCAACATGCTGGGGGCCCACGACATCCTCTACCGGCTCAGGGCGGCGGACATCCGCGCCGTGGTCTGCACGCCGGACGAAAACGTCCCCGACCGGGTGGACGAGGCCGAGCGGGAATACGGCCGGCCGCTGATCAAGTTCTGCGCCCACCGCGACTGGCCGGGCTGGCGGAACCTGAACGCGGCCATGGCCGCGGCGCCCGCCTTTGCGCCCCTTTCGCCCCGCAACAGCGTCCGGGATCCTATGCTGATCTACTTCTCCTCGGGCACCACGGGGATGCCCAAGATGGTCGAGCACAATTTCGCCTACGCCGTCGCCCACATCCCCACGGCCCTGTACTGGCAGAAGGTCGTGCCCGACGGTCTGCACATGACCGTCGCCGAGTCCGGCTGGGGCAAGTTCGTCTGGGGCAAGCTCTACGGACAGTGGTTCCTGGGCGCGGGCGTCTTCGCCTACGACTTCGACCGGTTCCACGCCGCCACCATGCTGTCGCTGCTGCAGAAATACCGGATCACCACCTTCTGCGCGCCGCCCACCATCTATCGATTTTTCATCAAGGAGGACCTGTCCGCCTACGATCTCTCCTCCATCACCCACGCCACCATCGCCGGCGAGGCGCTGAACCCCGAGGTGCTGGAACAGTTCCACGCCGCCACGGGCCTCACCATCCACGAGGGCTTCGGCATGACCGAGACCACCTGCACCATCATGAACCCGTGGTGGGTCACACCGCGGCCCGGCTCCATGGGAAAGCCCTCCCCCGCCTATACGGTCACGCTGCTGGACGAGGCGGGGCGCGAGGTCATCCCCGGCGTCACCGGCGAGATCGCCGTCAAGCTCCCGCCGGAGGGCGGCTTCCAGCCCGGCCTGTTCAACGGCTACTGCGGCGATCCGGAAAAGACGGCCGAGGCCTGCCGGGACGGCTGGTTCCACACCGGCGACACCGCCTGGAAGGACGAGGACGGCTTCTTCTGGTTCGTGGGCCGGGGAGACGACCTGATCAAATCCTCCGGCTATCGCATCGGCCCCTTTGAGGTGGAGAGCGTCCTCATCGAGCACCCCGCCGTGCTGGAATGCGCCGTCACCCCGTACCCCGATCCCACCCGCGGGCTGGCCGTCAAGGCCACCATCCTGCTGGCCCCCGGCTATACGCCCGGCGACGAGCTGAAAAAGGAGATCCAGGTCTACGTCAAGACCCACACCGCGCCCTACAAGTACCCGCGCGTGGTGGAATTCGTGGACGCTCTGCCCAAGACCATCAGCGGCAAGGTCAGCCACGCCGCCATCCGCGACGCGGACTTCAAGCGCTATTACGCCGAACACCCCGAGGAAAAATAGATCCGGCGGCGCGCCGGATGCAAAAGAACGCGCCTCCGGCAAAGACCATCCCGCGAACAAAAGACCGGCCCCCGCTCTGTCGGCGGGGGCCGGTCTTTTGTTGTCTGTCGGAAGATAAGAGTCACGCCTGCGCCGGCGTTTCGCCGGACTGCCCGGCGTCGGCGGCCTTCCGGGCGGCCTTTTCCGCGGCGGCGGCGTCCCGGGCGGCCTTTTTGACCGAATAGGGCGTCTCCAGCTTTTCCGGATCCTTCAGGTACTCGCGCATCCGGGTGAAGGCCTGGGCGAAATAGTGGCCCGAGCAGATCCGCTCGTCCATGACCACGCCCAGCGGCAGGCACCGCTCGAACTGGACGCCGTCGCGGGTGCGCCGGGGCGACTCGATCATGTTGCCCATGGTGATGGCCACGCTGGTGGTGCCGAACTCATAGACGTGATGATAGATGTGGTTGGTCCGGATCGAAGCCAGATTCGAGATCAGCAGGCTGGCGTGGAACGGGCTGGCCTTGATGACCGCCTTGGGCAGCAGACCGATCTCGTCCAGCCCGCGGATGAGCCAGACGGCGAAGCGGATCAGGAAGGGCACCTTGAGGAAGGCGTTCATCCACTTGTCCAGCAGGTTGGCGCTGTCGTCCCGCCGGTTCTCGGTGATATACTCGTCGATCTTTTTCTGAACGTCCAGGATGGTGTCCTCGGGATCGAGGTAGATCTTGGACATGGTGTCGTCGGCCTTGCCGGGGCGCAGGACGACCATGGAGACCGTGATGTCGTTGTGCTGGAAGATGCGCTTGTTCTTGATGAAGCGGTTGACGGCGGGGAACTCCGCCGCGACCTGCAGATACGCGGAGATCAACAGCGCCAGATGGCTGACGGGCGTCCCCTCGCGGCGCTTGCGGTTCATATACTCCCGCATCGGCTCTTCCGGAAGCTCGATGGTGATCATGTTCATGGAGTCATAGCGCTTGGTGAGGAAATACGGCACCAGCGTGTAGATCGGGTTTTCCCCCTTGACTCTGTATCCGTCCGGTCTCATGACGAACCCCTCCGTTTTGTTCGGACGGCCCGGGCCAGACGCCCGGCGTCCTCCGATTTACTTAAAATTTTTGAAATATCTGCTAACAGTATAGCATCTGCGGGCGGCCCTGTCAACATGTCCGGCAGAAAAATTTGCCGGACACGCCCGGTTGCCTCCGGCCCGCCCCTCAGGGACCCGCGAAGGAAACGGTATCGATCCCCGGAAGGCTCAGCATCGCTTCCACCCGCGCGATGAATCGGCGGTAAAAATCCAGGATCGCCGGAATGTCGCTTTTCAACCGCCGCAGTTCTTTTTTCGTCGGCCGACGGTCTGGCTTTTTGGCATAGTGCCTCCCGAGATAATGGTCCCAGAAGCACGGATCGTCGATATTGTCCGGCGAGGGATCGTCCCGGTTCCCATCCAGCAGAGAAATCACCCGTTCAAGATCCCGAAGGATGCTTCTCATGCCGTCCGCAGTATAATAATTGGGCACGGCATACTCATCGAAGCTCGCGCCGTATCCTTCTGGGTCTTCTTGCACCGACGGATCGAAATACTTGTGAAGATAGCCCAGCAAAAGCATGTCGACCACACCCTTGTCGATCGACATCCCGTAATGGTCGTCAAAATCGAACTGCTCTTCGTCTCTGCTGCCGGACGGACAGATCCAGTAAGTGTCCCCGTTGTCCCGCCCGCAGGTGATCTCGAACCGGCCGTTCCACGAAAAGGCCTTTCTGACCCGTCCGTACGGCACCTGCGGATCCCGACGGAAGTCGCATTTGCACACCGAGATCGCGTACCAATCGTCTCCTCTTCGCACAAGCTCGATGACGAACCGTTCTTCCAGTTTTATCCGGAAACGGGTGGCGCTTTCGCGCTCATCGATCGGCTTTTCCCGCCGGATGGAAACGCTGTTGAAATACCGCTTCGTCGTCTCTTCGACCAGGATATCGATCCATTGGATCTTTTTCCCGATCGCTTCGGCAAAGAAGACGTCTGCATTGAAGTTCGAGTCGTTCAGGCCGTCTCTCACGTTCACCGGAACGGAGTTCACGGCGATCCGGGCGCCGTTCCACAAGGGCAATATCTCCAGCGTCGTGTCGTCCTCAAACACGAACTGGATCGGTTCGCAGGCTTCTGCTCTCCAGGGGACCAGGACCTTGTCCACGTCGATCTCCGGGTGCTCGGCCCGCCAATCAGCCCCCAGCTTGACTCCCAATCCTGCGAACCGCTCGTACAGCAGCATTTCAACGTAAGAAACCGACCTCGCGCTTCCGATGACCTTGATGCTCTTGATCTTTTTTTCGCCGCTGACCGCTTTTTCCAGCGCGCGGAACGCTTCGTCCGGTCCCGTAAAGCGGGGCGCGGTCCACTTGAAATAGTCGAACCTGCCGCCGGACGGATCGCGGTTCTCTGTTCCGATCATTTTCTCCGACGCTCCTCTCTTCGAATCAAAAACGGGGCGGCCCCGCCGTCGCCCGCCGGACGGGAGCGGTCACGCCATGTCCTCGGCGCGGAACTGCAGGCTGTACAGCTGCTGATAGATGCCGCCGAGCGCCATGAGCTCCTGGTGGGTCCCCTTTTCGGCGACGCGCCCCTCGGAGATGACGGCGATCTCATTGGCCCGCTTGATAGTGGACAGACGGTGGGCCACGACGATGGTCGTCCGGCCGCGGCAGAGCTCGTCCAGCGCCTGCTGGATCAGGATCTCGGTGGTGTTGTCCAGCGCCGAGGTGGCCTCGTCCAGGATCAGGATCGCGGGGTTCTTCAAAAAGACGCGGGCGATGGAGATCCGCTGCTTCTGGCCGCCGGACAGGCGGACGCCCCGCTCGCCGATCTCGGTATCATAGCCGTTCTCCAGCGTCATGACGTAGTCGTGGATGTTGGCGCGCTTCGCCGCCTCGATCATCTCCTCCTCCGTGGCGTCCAGCCGCCCGTAGAGGATGTTGTCCCGGATCGTGCCGCCGAACAGGAACACGTCCTGCTGCACGATGCCGATGTTCCGCCGCAGCGAGGTCAGCGTCAGACTGTTGACGTCCTGGCCGTCGATGAGGATCCGGCCGGTGGTCAGCTTGTAAAACTCGGGGATCAGGTGGCAGATGGTGGTCTTGCCGCCGCCGGACGGGCCGACCAGCGCCAGGATCTGCCCCTTTTCCACCTTCAGGCTCACGTCGTCCAGCACCTCGCGGGTCTCGTCATAGCGGAACGAGACGTGGTCCAGCTCGATCTCTCCGCGGACGTTCTCCAGCTCATGGGCATCCGGCGGCTCCTGCTCGGCCTCGACGTCCATGATCTCCAGAAAGCGGCGGAAGCCCGTGGTGCCGTTCTGATACTGCTCCATAAAGCCGATCAGCGTGTTGACCGGCGAGATGAACAGGTTGACCGAGACGATGAAGGTGGAATAGTCGCCGAAGCTGATCGTGCCGCCGTACAGGAACAGGCCGCCCGCGATCAGGATGACGACGTTAAACACGTCGGTAACGAAGGAGGTCGAGGCGGTGTACTCCGCCATGGACTTGTAGGATCTCCTGCTGGCCTCGACGAACTGGCTGTTGCCCACCTCGAATTTTTCCATCTCGCGGTCCGCGTTGGTATAGGCCTTGGTGGTGCGGATGCCGGAGACGCTGGACTCGATGGCCGCGTTGATGACGGCCGTGCTCTTGCGCCGCTCGGTAAAGGCGTCCCGCATGCGCTTGCGAAGCGTCAGCGACACCGCCACCAGGATCGGGACGCAGGCGAAGATGATCAGCGTCAGCCACACGTTGATGGTCAGCAGATAGACGAAGGAGCTGACGATCATCACGACGGAGATGAACAGGTTCTCCGGCCCGTGGTGGGCCAGCTCGCTGACCTCGAAGAGGTCGCTGGTCAGACGGGTCAGGATGCTGCCCGTCTCGTGGTCGTCGAAAAAGGAATACGGCAGCTTTTCCAGATGCGAGAACAGGTCCCGGCGCATCTGCGCCTGCATGTGGACGCCGATGACGTGGCCGTAATACTGCACGAAATACCGCAGCAGCATGCGCAGCCCGTACAGCGCCAGCACGATCAGACCGGCGAAGACGATCTCCCGGTACATCCGGTTCGGGATCAGATCGTTCAGCATCCGCCGGGTGACGATGGGATAGACCATACCGACCACCGAGATCAGCAGAGACGCCAGCATATCCATGGCGAACATGAATTTGTGGGGCCTGTAATACCTGATAAACCGTTTCAGCATCGCGCTTCTCCCATCCGTTTCATTTGCTTCCCTGCGGCTTCCGTTTGCAGCCGACCGCATCGGAAACGTCGCACCGGCGGCTCTTGTCCCGACAGCCGCTGGGCCTTTCTTCTCCCAAGGCGCGGAGATCCCCGGCCAGCCGGTTCAGCTTGTCCCGCTCCAGCCGATAGTGCTTGTGGTGGCCGAACTGGACGCCGGTGACGATCCCCGCCTCGCTCAGCACCCGAAGGTGCTGGGACACGGCGGGAACGGACAGCCCGAGCTTCGCCGCCAGCGCGCTGACGCAATAGGCCCGCTCGCTCAAAAGCGCCGCGATCCGCAGACGCGTCTCTTCGCCCAGCGCCTTCATCGCCGCAAGATCCATCGGTCTTCCTCCGCTCCCAGCCGCTTTCGCGGCCGCGTTTTTCCTCTCCCCTCCGCCGTTTTCCCACTACGGCAGAGCAGGCTTTCCCGACTATTATACCGCGTTTTTTACTTTTGTCAATACTTAAATAAAAATCGTCCGCGCGGTCCGTCCGCCCCCCCCCGTTCCGTCCCCGGTCCCGGGGCGAAAAGCCGCGAAAAAAGGCCGCGCCGGGCGCGATCGCCCCGGCACGGCCGTGTTTTTCCTTTTTCCGCGACGTCGGAAAGCTCCTATTCTCCCGAACGGTCCTGTCCGGCCGCCGCTCCGCCCCTGAATTCCAGCCTGCGGACGAGGGTCCCCTTGAAATCGGCGGTCTCCGCCATGGTCTGCAGGTGCAGATAGCTGATGCCCGTCGGCGCGGGGGCCTTCCGCGGCACGTCGAACAGGAACCTGCCGTCGGCGGAGACGGACGCGCGCCTCTCGTCGAAAACGACGGCGATCTCCCGCCACGCGCCCGGCTCGACGCAGCGCGCGTCCAGCGCGAAGTCGAAGCTCGCGTACAGGCCCGCGTATTCGTCGCAGGCGTTCATCCAGTGGTCGCACAGACGGACCCGGATCCCGCTCCCCTCGACGCGCAGCTGGATCCGAAGCGTGCCGGAGGCGGCGGCGGGAAAGTTCCAGACCGCTCCCTGCCGCTCGGACACGAGCCGCTCGTCGCGGACGCGGCAGATCTGAAGCGCCTCGCCGCCGGTACAGTCCGGATCCGGGACCAGCAGCGCACCGTCCGTCCGGTTCCAGGCGCAGTGGCCGTTGAAGCCGAGGCCGACGCACGACCCGCTCAGGCTCTTGACGAACAGGTGTGTGGTGAGATGCGCCAGCCCGAGGCGGAAGTCCTCCGTCCGCTCCTTCTCATAGAGCCAGTCGACGTCGAAGATCGCCATCCGTCTGGCGACGGCGTTCTGGCCGTACGCCACGAGGATCTTCCCGTACGGAAGCTCCAGCGCCTGGAACTGGTGGACGCTCTTGTCGGCGGAGGTCTGGCTGCCCCCTTTGACTCGGAAGTCTGAGGCGCCGCGCACCTCGTCCAGCGCGATCTCGCGGAAGCCGGTCCAGTGGACGCCGTCGGACGTGACGGCCGCGTGGTTCACGTCCCGGTTCGTGAACACGTCCTCCCAGACGCCCTTTTTCGTCTCTTCGCCGACGGGCGGCCACGTACGTTCGTGGTCCTGCTCCGCCAGCGGCCGGGCGTTGTTCCAAAAGCAGACGACGCGGCCGTCGGAAAGGCGGAGAAGATACGGCGTCGTCAGCGTGCCGTGAAAGAGCGACGGCTCGCCCGGCGTCCAGCTCTCGCCTGCGTCTCCGGAATAATAGACGTAGAAAAAGTCCAGCGAGGTCCGCGCCAGCAGCATCAGCCGCCCGTCGGGAAGCTCGGCAAGGCACGGCTCGGCGCCGTTGTTCTGCCAGCGGACCCCCTTGTGCGGGAAGACCGCAGCGTGCTTCGGCGTGGACGCCAGCTCGACGATCCGCCAGTTCTCCCCGTCGTCGTCGGAGATCAGGACGCGCGGACGGTAGTCGCCTTCCCGCACGACGTAGGTCGTGACCAGAAGGCGGCGCCGGAACGTCAGCGCCACAGGCTGGAACACGTCGCCGCAGACCTCGCCGCAGATCCGGACCAGCCGCGGAGCCGTGTCGCCCGGTCCCTCGTCGGACAGCTCCGCCCAGGTCCCCTTCCGCTCGCCCGACGGCCAGGTGACGACGGTCACGTACCGCCCCGACCACGGGATCCGCGCCGCAGCGCCCATGGCGGCAAAGCCGGTCTGGACGGCGCCCGTGCTGAGGACGGGGGCCGAGCCCTCCGGTCCCTCGTGCCGCGTCCAGTCGAGGCCGCTGCGCGAGGCAAGATAGACGGACCGGCCGTCCGCCGCCCAGCAGTGGGTCTTCCCCTCCACGCCGTAATACCGCAGCTCGCCGTCCGGCATGACGCAGAGGCCGCGCCGCGAATCGTCCGGCTGGACCGCGACCACGGTGGGCTCGCGGATCGCCTTCAGCCGGCGGGTCTCCGACTCCGTCAGATTGTGCCGGAGCTTTTCCAGATACCACATGACAAAACCTCCCGGGCGTATGGCCGACGGTCAGACGCCGTATTTCACCTTGACGCGCTTCAGCTTTTCGCCGAAGGGCCGCGCGCACAGCAGCAGGAACAGCACGTTGGACAGCGCGTAGACCGCGGTGTACGGCAGAGCGGCCAGCACCGCCGCGCCGTAGGCCTTCCAGCCGAACCCGTTGGCGTACCAGATCACGGTCCAGACGTCCATGATCATGGAATAGGCCGCGCCGGCGGCCGCGCCGAAGACCAGCAGCAGGACCCGGCTCTTCTCCAGCGGCCGCGCCAGCGCCCCCGCCGCCAGGCCGATGATCCCCCAGGCGAACATCTGAAAGGGCGTCCAGGGCCCCTGGCCGAAATAGAAATTCGAGATGGCCGCGGACAGCGACCCCACCAGAAAGCCCGCCTCGCCGCCGAGATAGACGGCGGTCAGGACCGTGAAGGCCGTCACCGGCTTGAAGACCGGAAGGAAGCGGCCCGCCACGGACAGCGCCGTCATGACGGCCACGATGACCAGACGGCGCGTCCCGGTCTTTTTCCGCTCGAAGCCCGCGAAAAACAGCAGCAGCGACAGCGCCGCCACGGCGGCGGTCACCAGAGGATAGCTCTTCTCCCCCGCGGCCACGGCCCCCGCCGCGATGCAGGCGGGGATCAGCACGAAGGGCACCACGGCCTTCAGCACCCGCCGGACCGCGGCGTTTTTGATGACGATCATCCGCTTTTCCTCCCGTTTTTCCGGCAGAGCGCCGCCGCGTCCTCCACGGTGACCGCGCCGTCGAAAAAGCCCCGGGTCATGCGGTCGGCCGCGGTGGTGTAAAAGCTGTTGCCCGCGAAAAACGTCCGCGGCGACCCGGCCGAGGTGATCTCGCCCCGGAAGAACATGGCGCACCGGTCCGCCGCCCCGGCGGCGAACTCCACGTCGTGCGTCACCAGCACCACCGCCGTCCCGCCGTCGCGCAGGCGGCGCAAAAGCGCCGCGATCTCCGCCTTGACGCCGGCGTCCAGCCCCTTGGTGGGCTCGTCCAGCAGCAGGACCCTCGGCCGCGAGGCCAGCACCTTGGCCAGCCCCAAAAGCTGCTGCTGGCCGCCGGACAGGTCGTAGGGGTGGCGGTCCAGCACCGGCGACAGGTCGAAGGGCAGCGCCGCCGGATCGCAGCCCGCGTCGGCCAGCTCTCCGGCCACGGTGTTGGCCAGGAACAGCGTCTGCACGTCCTGCGGCAGCATGGCGACGCACCCGTCGTGCAGACTCCGGCCGCGGTAGGCGGCCAGCTTTTTCCCCAGCACCCGGATCTCGCCCGCATAGGGGCGCAGGATCCCCGAGGCGGCCAGCAGGGCCGTGGATTTTCCCGACCCGTTCCCGCCGAGGATCGCAAAGATCTCGCCCTTTTCCGCCGTCAGCGACGTGCCGCGCAGGACATCCCGCCCGTCCCGCTCATAGCGAAACCAGACGTCCCGGAACTCCAGCGCCGGTTCCCCCGCCGGGCGCGGCGGCTCCGGCGGCAGGGTCCGCTCGCCGTTGGAGAAGGTCTCTTCCACAAAGCGCCGCCCCTCGCGCACGTCCAGCGGACAGGGCTCTTCCGGCCGTCCCACCGCCTGCCACAGGCGGACGGCGGCGGGCATGGCCCGGCTCAGCGCGGCGCTGGGCGCGG
>JAEEGL012897032.1_pt1 | contig 11416 bp, 10 predicted proteins | sample 9134231 | NCBI WGS metagenome assembly JAEEGL01 (sample SAMN16246548, study PRJNA631951) | gut metagenome | biome: gut microbiome; feature: rumen; material: fiber-attached | host: Bos | place: Iran: Karaj | collected 2018-10
ATAATCGGCACAGTAATCAGCGTTGTTATGTGTGTCTTCGCTCGTTAGGAAATTTCCATTCAAATCGGTAGTTGACGTGTAGGCAGCGTGCCAATCTCTGTCGGGATGGAGATACACGAAATATTTTCCGTCGTTTTTTTCAATATAATCAACTGGGGTTGTGGCTATCCGCAGACTTTTGAAATGGAAATTGCGAAATTCGTTGCCGCCTTTGAACAGAGCATTCCTGTTGTCATTGAACACCAACGAGCCATCACCCGAAACGTGGTTCGGCTGAATACCGCAAATTGTGTTATCCCAACGTCCATTTTGACGATAAACGACGTACAAATCCTTGTCGAATGTTGACAAATCGAAGCCGTGAGGAACAATCTTCATAGAAATTTGTTGCGAATCGTCCATATATTGTACAAGATTCGGTCGATTCACTTCTGCTTGAATTTCAACGAGTTGCTCGGTTACGACAAATCGTTTTTGAATAAGAACAATATCTGACTCATACGCATACTCATCTTCACCTTCATAAACTTGTTCATAAACTTGAACCACGTAGTTTCCCGACATAAGGAACCTGATTTCAGGCGTATCTGAACCTCCATGAAACGGAAAATAGAAATCGTAATGAACATACGGCACCGTCGTATTGTACGAGAAATCGGCAAAATCTCCGTCAATCAGGAAATCACAGTCAACAACCGTCATATATTCGGATTCCACAAGATTGGATTTTCTCCAATTTCGGTCGCAGTGGATGATGCGCCATTGGAGCGGACGAATTTCGTCTTCCAAAATGTCAAAATCCATCATCAGCCCTTTGTTTTCGCCAAGCAACGGCATTACCGGCGTTGCAAGAGAATCACCCTTTTCAGGACCAACATGAATTAAAGATGACGGAAGTCTTGTTTTTACCACAGGACGAAGCGTAACCGACTTGATTTTTGCGTAATCGGAGTTCACGTACTGGTCGTACATAATTTGCGAATACCCGCAAATGCTATATAGTAATGTGAATGCTATGGAAAGAAAAACTCTCATTTATAATTACGCATTGAACATTATTTTTCCCATTTCCCCATTTCACGAATCATGTGCATCAAGCCTCGGCCGTTGTGGTAGGGGCATTTCCACATTCCCATTTTAGGTTCGCTGTCAACGGGAAATCCGTCATCGTCGATTCTCCAGAACCATTCGCCGTGAACGCGGTCAATGACGTTTTTGTGTATGTAGTCCCATTGTTTGAGCGCAAGGTCGCGATATTTTTTGTCGCCCGTCATATCGTATGCGTTGGCAAGTCCTTCAACAGCTTCAATTTGCACCCACCAGTGACGGTCGCTGTCGCGTTTGCCGGTTTTAGGAAAATACTCGTACCAGGTGGAATTTGTTTTTGTATCGAAACCTTCGGCAATAAATGTATCGACCATGGCGAGGATTTTTGGGCGGATTTCATTAAGTAACGCCTTGTCGTTCAGCTGTTCGGCTGCTTCCCAAATCAGCCATGTTGATTCAATGTCGTGACCATATGATATTTCCGTTGTTTTTGGTTGCCAATCTTCTGAGAAAAAGATTGTTACGTGATTGTTTTTATCGACAATCGTGTTCAAATAGAGTAGGATTTCGTCTTTCAAGGCCTTGCCTACACGAGCGTCTTTTGTCGCTTCGTACAGTGTCGTATATGCTTCAAGCACATGAAGATTTGTATTCATTCCTTTAGGCTCATTCAAATCTTTGTCGCTCAGACGAACGTCGTCGAGTTTGTCCCAGGTTTCGGAAAATGCCTCGAAATAGCCGCCGTTTTTCTTGTCGAGGCAGATAGTTTCGAGTTTGTTGAACAAATCCATTGCAAAATCCAATGCCGACTTGTCGCCGAAGGCAAGGAAATATTCTGCATAGGCGTAGATAGTGAAAGCCTCGGCATAAACTTGTTTTTTGTTTACAACCACGGTACCGTCGCAGTCGGTTTCCCAATACACGCCGCCGTTTTTCTTGTCAAAAAAATGATTTTCGATGAACGAACGTGCTTTGTCGGCAAAAGGCTTGTAGTCGTTGTTTTTGTAAAAACGGCAAGCGGCTGCGAACGTCCACAAAATGCGGGAATACATTATAATACCCTTGTGTGCTTCGGGTTCTGGCGTGCCGTAGTGGTCTATTTCACCATAAAACTGACCCGTTTCCGGGTCGATTGCCTTTTCAGACCAAAACGAAAGCACATTTTTCAGTTCTTTTTCAAATTCGTGAGCCTTTGTTGTAAACATAATATTGTTGTATTTAACACAATAGCAAAAATATACTTTTCTTTAGGATAAATCATGTTATCCACATAAATAATTTGGTGCCGAATATATACACAGCATCGGTTTCTGTTTGTGGCAGTTACCGAGACAGCGGCCGTTTTGTACGTTTGGTTCGTCCTTTAGAGGAGTGAGTTGCCTTGTATCAGTTTTATAATGTTTTCAACGGATTTTCCAGTTCTTAGTCCGTCGGATGGTGTGTTCTGACAATAGTCGAGCAGTCGTTCTACGGTGCTGACTGCAACGTGCATGCGTGTGTCGGACGAAGCGTAGTATATGAATACGGTGCCGTCTTCGTCGGCAATCCAGCCGTTAGAGAACACCACGTTCGATACGTCGCCAATGCGTTCCTCGTCTTGTGGAGCAAGGAAATATCCGCCCGGTTGTGCAATTATTTTGTCAGGTTGTTGTAAATCGGTCAAAAACATATAAAGCACGTAGCGTAGTCCAGCCGCGGTATTTCGTACGCCGTGAGCAAGATTCAGCCAGCCTTTTTCTGTTCTGATGGGAGCGGGGCCCATGCCGTTTTTCAGTTCGTAAATGGTGTGATATTCTTTGTTACTGAAAATATGTTCGTCCTCAATTACAGGATTAGTCATATCTTTTATGTAACCGAATCCGATTCCGCCACCTGAACCGACTTCGATGAATCCGTCCTGCGGACGCGTGTAGAGAGCATATTTGCCGTTTACAAAATGCGGAAACATGACCACATTTCTCTGTTGGCCGCTGTTGGAGATAAGGTCGGGGAGTCGTTCCCATTTTTTCAAATCTTTTGTACGGACAACACCGGCATTTGCCACTGCAGAACTTGTGTCGCCGGCAGGTGCGTCGGGGTCCTTGCGTTCCGTGCAGAAAATTCCGTAGATGTAGCCGTCGTCGTGTTTTGTGAGACGCATGTCGTACACGTTTATGTCGGGATTTTCGGTTTCGGGCAAAAGAATAGGTTCGTCCCAGAAACGGAAGTTGTCAACTCCGTTAGGACTTTCAGCAATGGCGAAGAACGATTTTCTGTCCCAGCCTTCCACACGTGCACAGAGCAGATATTTCCCGTTGAATTTCATCGCTCCCGCGTTGAAAACGGCGTTCACACCGATTCTCTGTAACAAAAGCGGATTCCGCTTAAGATTTAAGTCAAATTTCCACGAAAGAGGAATATGTTTGTCTGTCAGCACGGGATTTTCAAAACGTTGATAAATGCCGTTGTAGTCATTTGATGGCACATTTCGTTTCGATAACAATGCCTCTTGTTCATTTTGCAATTCTATCAATTTTACTTCAGAATTCTTTGAAAAAACATCCATAATAATAATGCCTAATGTTTAATGCTCAATGCGTAATTTACAATGCACAATGCATAATTCACAATGTACAATTAATTCATAATTATTTTAAACGCTTCGTTGCCGACAACGACAATGTAAACGCCTTGTTTTGAGATTGGAATAGTTACATTTAGACTTTTTGAGTTGTCTGTAGCAATTTTGTTTCCAATAATATCGTATACGTTTATTGTTTGTAGTGCGTTGTTTTCAATAACAATAGTACCTTGTTGCGTCCAGACGCGTGCGCTCAGCTGTTCGGCTGTTTCAATGCTGTTATTTTCAATTTCGGCAATATTGCTTATTGCAAGAGCGAACGGACCGCTTTCTGCCTTCAAGTATGTAGTTACGTCGATTGGATTCGTGAAGTTTACACCGATGCAGTAGCCACGTACGCCGTATTCGAGTTTTTCTGAATATCTTGTCACGTTTGCAGGAACGTCGGCAACTTTGATTTTACCTTTTGCAGTTATCTTATAAATGGTGTAGTGGTCGAAGTTTTTACCTTCGTAAGCGTCCCAGAAAAGATTGATAATTTTGTCTTCCGTTAGGTTGAAATCCAAATGGATTGATTTATTTTCTCCGTATCCCATAGGCGATTCGTTTCCACAGAAATCGGTAGCGGAAATCTTGTAACGCCATGAATCCTGCATTGGGTTGACAATTTCGTCGGCATAGACGCTGATGTTGCTGTACGGAACAGTTTCAAGCGTGTCGAATTTGCCTGGATTATCGTTTTGTTCACGGTAGATTGTGTAAAAATCAATGTATTCAGTCTTTTCTTTTTGCCAAACGACAAGCACGTCGTGAGATTCCTCGCCGATGGTGATTGATGCAATTTCTGGTTGCATGTTGAATGATTTTGACGGAATTTCAGCTTGGAAATAAGATTTACATCCAATGGCATCGGTTACTTCGAGAGTATACAATCCTGGTTTTGCATTTTCCAAATCCGCATCTTCCTGTTTTTCGCCGTTCCAAGTATACGTCAATGGTTGCGTTCCTCCTGTTACGTTTACGAGAATTGCACCTTCGGCTTTCTGGCAGTCGGCTTCCTTAACTTCGGCAAGCGAAATAGAAGGAGCATAGTCGTTTTTGACAAAAATGGTGTCTTTTTTAGAACATCCGTCTTTTGTCGCTGTAACTATGTAAGCACCGGCGGCAAGGTCTGTACGGTAGGTGCCCGTTTCTCCGTCATCCCAAGTATAAGTGACGTCGGAATACCAATCATCAAGTGCAATTACACCATTATTTTCTCCGCATGCCGTTGATGTGATTGTCGAAGAAATGTCAAAGTATGGCTCGCCAAGCCAAAATCTTTTGCTGGTTGTACATCCGACAGAGTCTGTAATGATGACGGAATACATACCTTCGGGCATGTTGTAGATTCCGTTGCTTGTTCTGTTAGTGTTCCATTTGTATGTATATGGTTCCACACCGCCCGAAACTTTTAGTTCGATGCTACCGTCGCGAGTGCCGAAACAGCTTAGTTCTGTAATTGTTTCTTCAACTTCTAACTCGCATTCGGGTGCTTCGTAGCCTTCGGGTTCTTTTATGGTAATTTCGAACGAACCATCTGCAGAACCAGATTCGTGACCTTCTGCCCAAAAACGTGCCACTCCAAATCCAGGGCCATATTGAATGACGCTAAGAATATGTCCGTCAATCAGTACAAAGTCCGCAGCCATTCCTTCTCCTTCTTCTTGCATGGGTTCAGAAAATAATTCAAATGTGAGCGGTTCATTCGATATAAAATGTTCTTTTAAATCTATGGGTTCGATTTTATCTCCCAATGTTATGGTAAGATTTGGGATAGGAATATAAATGGTTTCATTTGTATCGAAAAATCTGAGGTTCATTGTTGTCAGTGTAAGTTCAATGTCGTCCTTGTTGAAATTAGTGGAAGTTGAACTTGAATTATTGTCTTTGTAAGCAATTAAAACCAAATATGGCAAAGACGTATCGGACGGGGCAGTTTCAATGGTTAAATAATTCGTAAAATCGAAGTGTTCTCCTTCTTTAACGTCAATTTTCTTTGTTTCGGACATTGCAGTCCATTGTTCTTTTTCGGTCTGCCATGCTAAATAGAATCCGAATGATCCCGTATATTTTGCTGTCCCCGAAAAAATGAACGAAAAACTTTGTCCTTTTTCTATTTGTGGAGTGTCCCAAAATGAACTTGTAATGAGTGTCCTGCTGTTCCCTTGCCATCCGTCGGAAATATTATCTCCGTCAATGTCTTCGCAAGTTTCGTCGTATGCTATTTTTATATTGTATGTTTCTGACCAGGGGTCTTGTGTTGTTACAGTGTCAATTTGTAGATTATTTTTTTGAGCACTGGCAAATAGTGCCAATCCTATGCAGGAGAGGGTTAGTAATGCTTTTTTCATATCTTCATCATTTTACAGTTCATTCGACAAATATAATAAGAAATAAAGGGAAAATCAATATGTTTTTTCTTTATGTCGTGAATTTTCTTACATTTGCATTCGTCGAAGGAAACAGTCTTTCGCATAAAGTTAAACATTTTAAATTTTATCTATGCTAAATTTAGTATTATTCGGCCCTCCGGGAGCAGGAAAAGGAACTCAGTCAGACAAAATCGTAGAAAAATATCAATTGTGTCACATTTCAACCGGTGACTTGTTGCGTGCCGAAATGAAGGCTCAAACGGAACTCGGTCTTCAGGCCAAGGCAAAAATCGAAAAAGGCGAGTTGGTTTCCGATGATATTGTGATTGGAATGATGGCGAAGAAAATTGCCGAAAACGCAAAAGGAAACGGATTCATTTTCGACGGCTTCCCACGTACTACTGCACAGGCAGTTGCTTTGGACGATTTGATGGCAAAACACAACATCGCGGTTTCTTGTATGATTTCGTTGGAAGTCGATACTCCTGAGTTGGTTAAACGTTTGTTGGAACGTGGAAAAGTTTCTGGCCGTGCCGACGACCAAAACGAAGATGTTATTATGAACCGTATCAAGGTGTACAATAGCGAAACTGCTCCTGTAAAAGATTTCTATGCAAAACAAGGTAAGTTGAAGGAAATCAAGGGTGTGGGAACTATCGATAACATTTTCGCATCAATTTGCGACGTGTGTGACAAATTTTAATTGAAAACGACAAAAGTGGGAGTGTACTATGTAGCGTTTCCACTTTTTTATTAAAAAATGCTCTATGCCAAGTTCTTCGTTTGTCGATTATATAAAGATTTTTCTTCGCTCGGGAAAGGGCGGGGCTGGCTCTGCTCATCTTCATCGTGAGAAATTTGTGGCAAAGGGTGGTCCCGACGGCGGCGATGGCGGTCGTGGTGGACATATTATTTTACGTGGAAGTCGAAATGTGTGGACACTGTTGGCTTTGCGTTATCAAAAACATTTGTTCGCCGGAAACGGCGGCTGTGGCGGAAGCGCAGGCAGCACGGGTGCCGATGGCGACGATGTGATTATTGAAGTTCCGCTTGGAACAGTTGCCAAAGATGCTGAAACAGAAGAAGTTCTGTGCGAAATTACCGAAGACGGCGAACAAAAGATTCTTTTGAAAGGCGGTCGTGGCGGTTTGGGAAACTTAAACTTCAAATCGGCCACAAATCAAACGCCACGCTATGCACAGCCTGGCGAACCTGGTAAGGAAGGCTGGTTTATTCTTGAACTGAAGGTTCTTGCCGATGTCGGTCTTGTTGGTTTTCCGAATGCTGGAAAATCTACGTTGTTGAGCGTCGTTTCGGCTGCAAAACCGAAAATTGCAAATTATCCGTTCACAACCTTGGTTCCGCAGTTGGGAATTGTTTCGTACCGTAACGGAGCTTCGTTTGCCATGGCAGACATTCCGGGAATTATAGAAGGCGCTCACGAAGGTAAGGGATTGGGACTGAGATTTTTGCGGCATATTGAACGAAATGCGGTCTTGTTGTTCCTCATTCCTGCCGACAGCGACGACATTGTGAAAGAATACGATGTTTTGTTGAACGAGTTGCAATTGTACAATCCTGAATTGCTCGACAAACCTCGTCTGTTGGCGATTTCAAAATGCGATATGCTCGATGATGAATTGAAGGCGGAAATTGCGAAAAATTTGCCTCCAATCGAGACTGTTTTTATTTCTTCGGTTGCGCAAATCGGTTTGGTCGAACTGAAGGACAAACTGTGGAAATTGTTGAATGAATGATAGATACGTTAGAATCATTTGACCAACATCTGTTGCTCGCCATTAATGGAGCAAATTCCGATTTTTTCGATGGATTGTTTTATGCATTGACGCAAACAGTTGCTTCAATTCCAGTTTTTATTCTTGCTGTATTTTTATTATGGAAGAAATTCGGCTGGCGGAATACATTGTTTTGTGTTCTTGTAATTGGTTGTGCCATAGGACTTTCTGATTTGATTTCAACGGAATGTTTCAAAAAAGTGGTTTGCCGGTATCGTCCGACGCATAATTTGGAGATTGGTGGTTTTGTCCACGTGGTGAATGGCTATACGGGCGGAATGTACGGCTTTGTGTCGTCGCATGCGGCTAATATGTTTGCATTTGCGGTTGGCGTATCGCTGTTTTTGAAACACAAACTGTGGGCTGTCGTTTTTCTTGGATGGTCAATGCTGATTTGCTATACACGGATGTATTTGGGCGTGCATTATCCGGCCGATATTTTCTGCGGAGCGTTGCTCGGCAGTTTGGTGGCAGTTATATTGTATTACGTTTTTATCCGTATCAACGCCAAATACAATCCTACCTCAAACCTCCTAAATACTAATTCCTAACTCTCCTTGTACCAGTCCGCATACATTCTATAGTTATGCGAAATTCGGTAAATCATTTCTTTTGTTTGTTCGGGCGACACATTTTTTATTTTTTTTGCAGGAACGCCTGCATACAAACTGCCTGGTTCAACAACCGTTCCGCTTGTTACAACTGCACCAGCTGCTATAATTGAATTTTCACCAATTACAGCGTGGTCAAGAATTACGGAGCCCATTCCAACCAACACGTTGTCGCAGATTTTTGCACCATGGATTGTCACGTTGTGTCCGATGGAAACATTGTCGCCGATTTCAATGGTAGATTTTTCATATAACGTGTGCAACACCGAACCGTCTTGGATATTCACCAAATTGCCGATTTTTATGGAATTCACATCGCCACGAATCACCGTGTTGAACCATACGCTGCAATCGTTTCCCATCACCACATCACCAATGATAGTGGCGTTCTCAGCCAAAAAACAATTTTCTCCAAATTTGGGCGTAAAGCCACGAACCGATTTTATAAGTGCCATTATTTTGTTGGAATATTTAATTTTTCGATAAAGAATATATCTCGTTTGTTATGTTCTTCCTTGTTTTTGATTTTTTGGTTCCCGAACGAAAGGAACGTGTTTCCGTACCAATAACGGTTTCTACACGTTGACAAAAGTAATTTCTCGTCAGCGTTTATGTATGGAAAACTCTCCGCTTGGGTTTCTTCGCCACTTTGATAGGTGTGGAGGTACAACTTGTCCCACGAAGAATAGACGAGTTTTAGATTCTGCGATTCTTTGTTGATTGACAAATATCGTAGGGGAGTGTATGGCTTGTCGTTGATGTACATTGGAGCGGAATTGCTCCACAGCAGTTCGCCGTTTGCGTTGAATCCCAATAGAAAAAAATGTGTGTATTGATAGCCGTCGAATACTTGGTAGCAATGCATTGTGGGACCGCCAGGCGCACTTATGTGCTGGCATTCCTGACGGAATGTGGGGTAGAATGCCTCGCCGACAAGGGCGTAGGTATTGTTTTCTTCTATAATTTTATGAGGAATCATTAAGTAGTTGATTTCCAATTCTTTGCTACGGTTATTCAGTCGCTCTTGTTTCTTCTCGATTTTTTCTTGCCGTTTTTCCGACAAATACGAAGTGAAATTGTTGATGTCGAGATAGTTAATGTATTTCGTGAATTCTATTGTTCCATTTGTGGCGATTTTCGAAATGTAAATGCCCACCGAAGTCGCTGTGTTACGGCTTGTGTTGCCGTATGTCCCCGAAAGCAGATACGAATTGTCGTGCAGGCGTGAGGCAAATGCCGATACAATGTATTTGTCTGGTTCATTTGATTTTACAATTGTTTCAAATGTCTTTTGACCATCTTTGTATATGTAGAATTTTATGAGACGGTCGTTTTTCAGCGCATCTTTGGTAAATAAATATGCTTCACCGGATTCCTCGTTGATTTCGAACGAAATAATAGAAAAATTCCGTTTGCTGAGAGGAATGATTTTCCCAAATATAAGTTCTTCTGTTTGAATGTTTTGTGCAATTAAAATCGGAAGTTCTTTAGTGAAACCTTGAAAATACACGTAGTCGCCAACCGCCCGAATTGATTGAATCATTGTGTTTTTGGGCAGTTTTCCTTGTATAGTTTTTGTTGCCAGAGTCTGTGCGTTAATAATTGTAAGTGTATATGCGCCAGATGTTTGGAAGGCCAAAGAATAATGGTTTTCGGAATTTGTGTAGTCGATATAATTTGCTTTCCGGGCTGGAAGTGTCACGTTGGTTGTGTTGACGATTTGAAATGCCGTGTCGTATTTTACATACGTGTAAATGTCGATTTTTCCGCTTGTTTGTGTGGTTTCGTCAAGTGTTTTCAGGAGCATTCCGTCCGTGCCAAATGGAATACAACCATAGTAGGTGATTGTATTTTCCTGAAATTCCTTTCGCTCACGATGTAAATCTTGAGCGTAACCAACTGGCGAACAGAGAATTAAATAGAATAATATAGAGGTGAATTTGTTCATGGTTACATATTTGAAACATCAATAGTGTAGAACATTGGCGCTTTAATCAGTGCGCCGCCGATTTTGAATGCAGGCTTCACTTTCAGCGTGGAGTTTGGCGGCAAGCCTTGTGAACCGCTGATGGCAAAAATGATATTTTTTATCTCCGTAAGCGAAAATTTCTTCAGAATTCTTGTGTTTGTTTCCACTTCGATGGGCACTGTAATGCTTTGATTTGGAGCGATTTTCACTTTTTGGTCGAGTACGCCGTTTGCCACTTCCACATCTTTAATAAGTAATATCCATTCGAGTGCGCTCAGTTCCGCTTTTTGGTTATTGGGATTGTTGATTGCCACATGCGCGGTAAACGAAATAGGCATTTCGTTCATCAAACCACGTGAGATAGTGGTGAAATCCGCTGGTGACAAATCCTTCAGCGAACGTTTCCCGTCCATTGAAACATTGTCAACCATCAATCCCGAAATTGACTTGAACGCAAATGTGCAGTCTTTTATGTTCTTGGCATTGTTGAAGTTACACGATGCACACGCTATGCAAATTGTTATTCCTAATAGAAAATTTCTGACAGCCATAGATTCAAATTTATTGGCAAAGATACGGTAAAAACGGATTTTAAACTCACTATTGATTATAGGAATCTACAATAGTAGAAATTAAAAGGGTTCTATAGACTTGGAATAATCCCGAAAATTGGAACGTTTATCTACAATAGTAGAAATTAAAAGGGTTCTATAGACTACGTGGTAAACCTCAACGACACACTTATCTACAATAGTAGAAATTAAAAGGGTTCTATAGACAGAAAACGAAGAAATTTCAGGCTTCCTATCTACAATAGTAGAAATTAAAAGGGTTCTATAGACATTTATTAAAATATAATCTTGCCAAAATCTACAATAGTAGAAATTAAAAGGGTTCTATAGACAATAATTCACATTCACTTAAAGGATAACCCATCTACAATAGTAGAAATTAAAAGGGTTCTATAGAGTGCTCCAAATGATTTTGAAAGCAAATATCTACAATAGTAGAAATTAAAA
>JAEEGL013422125.1_pt1 | contig 11416 bp, 10 predicted proteins | sample 9134231 | NCBI WGS metagenome assembly JAEEGL01 (sample SAMN16246548, study PRJNA631951) | gut metagenome | biome: gut microbiome; feature: rumen; material: fiber-attached | host: Bos | place: Iran: Karaj | collected 2018-10
GTCATCCTGTCAAAAATCCTCATTTTAAAGGTCTTGTTAGTCGTTCTTGTCATTCATTGGAAGAAGTGTGCCAATATAAAAACCACATGGATTATGTCTTTTTAAGCCCCGTTTTTGACAGTATTTCCAAACAAGGTTATCGTGCGGCTTTTTCAATGGAAACTTTGGAACAGGCAAGAGGTATAATTGATGAAAAAGTATTTGCTTTGGGCGGTGTAACCCTAGATAAGATAACTATTTTGGAGCAATTGCATTTCGGAGGTATAGCAGTTTATGGAAAACGTAGTCTGCAAATGCTCAAAGAAGTATAAACAAAATTTATTCAAAATGCAGGAATTGTATTTAAGTGTTTTAGTAGTTTTTTTTGCTATATCAGCATTAGTTATGCTTATTTTATATGTACAAAAGCAACGAGATTATAGAAAATTGCTGGCGAAAATATTGAAAGATAACGAAAAACGATTAGAAGTATTTGAAAAATTAGATTATAGCAAAAATCCGTCTATTGATGCAACTGATGAAAAAGTGCTGCAAAATGTGAGTAAATTGTTTGAAGAAGACAAAATATATTTAGATAGTGAGTTGAATATGAAAATGTTGACAAAAAAGTTAAGAACCAATAGAACAACTCTTTCTCATGCAATTAACACCAATTACGGCAAAACTTTTCCTGCTCTATTAAGAGAGTACAGAGTGCAAGAAGCTATCAATTTAATGGGAAATTCAAAATATAAAAACTATACTATCGATGCCATCAGCAGCATGAGTGGATTTAAAAATCGACAGGTTTTTTATCGTGTTTTTAAACGTGTAACAGGGGTAACACCTAATTATTATCGACAAATTTTGAATATAGAAAATTATTCAAAACCTGAATAGTAAAAATCGTGTTTGATTAATAAAATTACCTATACCCAATGAAAATTAAAAAATTACACGGATAAGAAATGAATGATATTTGATATCTGCAAAATAGAAAGTCTATTTAATAAAAAATAAGTGCAATAATTTTGCAATAAGCAGGTTTTAAAAGAGAAAAAAGCAGTAAAAAATATATTTTGTTGCACATTACAAAAAGTATTATTTGTTAACAATTATATATGTATATAGTTGACAATCATGTATATATAAAAAAGTTACAAGTCATTATTTTACAATAGTGACTTGTAATTGTAAAATGGTAACCGTTTACAATAAAAAGAATAACTAATTTTGCTCAAAATTCATTATATCCAAAATTACAATAAAATGGATTATTATTTTTTTTGACGAACATTAAATTTTTCAAATTGATAAAAAATGAGACAGTTTTATTTATTTACATTATCGCTATTATTAATTTTATTGGCAAGTTGTGGAAGTCATTCTTCAAAAACACAGATTGCAGGGGATGATCTAAAAGGTGAAATTTCTTTGTCCGGAGCTTTTGCTTTGTATCCTTTAGCAGTAGAATGGGGAGAAGAGTTTCAGCAATTGCATCCAGGAGTAAAAGTGGATATTTCAGCAGGCGGGGCTGGTAAAGGTATTACCGATGCTTTGGCAGGAATGGTTGATTTTGGAATGGTTTCTCGTGAATTGAATCCGGAGGAAATTTCAAAAGGTGCTCTTGGATTTGCTGTTGCCAAAGATGCTGTTGTTCCAACGATCAATGAGAAGAATCCAAAAATAAATGAAATCCTCAAAAAAGGCTTGACACCGGAATTGGCGACAAAACTATGGATAACAGGAACAATCAAAACTTGGGGTGATTTGTTAGGTACAAACGATCAAACTCCTATACATGTTTATACCCGTAGCGATGCTTGTGGTGCAGCAGAAACCTTTGCAAATTGGTTTGGCAAAAAGCAAGAAGATCTGTCGGGAACGGCTGTTTTTGGCGATCCAGGACTTGCCAAAGCCGTTCAAGACGATATATATGGTATAGGATTCAATAATATTGGATATGCCTATGATGCAAATACTAAAAAACCAAATCCGGGTTTGAAAATTGTTCCTCTTGATATAAATGAGGATGGAAAAATTACAGAAGATGAATATTTTTACAATACAAAGAATGGTATAACCGATGCGATTGCATTGGGGAAATATCCTTCACCTCCTGCTCGTGATTTGTATTTGGTGTCAAAAGGGGTTCCAACCAATCCTGTAGTAGTAGAATTTTTGAAGTATGTTTTAAGCAAAGGTCAAGATAAGAATGAGCCGGTGGGCTACATTAGAATGAATGACGAAAAAATTCAGGCAAATCTTGACAAACTACAAAGCAAATAATCAATAAATGAATATCAATAGCAAGCGATTGCTAAAAGAAAAAACAATGGGGGGGGCGATGTTTTTCATCACTATTCTCTCATTGTTGCTGGTAGTGGTTATGGGTGTGGGGCTTTATATGAAGTCGTCACCGATATTTAATGAATTGTCTTTGTTGGATATATTGACAGCAAGAGAATGGCGACCTGCAAAAAGCCAATTTGGATTTTTCCCATTTGTGATGGGAACTGTTTGGGTAACTCTTATAGCCATCATTATTGCATTTCCTATTTCTTTGTTTACCGCATTGTATCTTACTGAATATGCAAAATCAGTAGTTAGAAAATATGTATATCCTGCTTTGGATATTTTGGCAGCATTGCCATCGGTTATCTATGGCGTATGGGGAACGCTGGTGGTAGTGCCATGGATTAGCAAAAAATTAGGACCTGTGTTTGTGGATTATACTTCTGGTTATACCGTATTAGCAGCAGGAATAGTTCTTGGCATTATGATATTGCCACTTTTGGTCAGTTTGTTTGTAGAGATATTTTCCACTGTTCCTATGGCAATGCGGGAAGCATCGTTGGCACTTGGTTCTACACGATGGCAGTTGTCAACAAAAGTGATTATGAAAAAATCTTTGCCAGGCATTTTTGCCACTATTGTTTTGGCTGTTTCACGAGCCTTGGGCGAGACAATAGCAGTATTAATGGTCTGTGGGAATGTCCCGCAAATTCCGCATTCTATTTTTGATGCATGTTATCCAATTCCGGCTTTAATAGCCAATAATTATGGAGAAATGCTTTCCATGCCGCTTTATGAGGCAGCTTTAATGTTGGCGGCAACCATTTTGTTTGTGGTTGTTTTGGTTTTCAATCTTACTTCACGAATTGTTTTAAGAAGAATTAGTAAAAACGACTGAAATGAAAAGTTCTCCCAAAAAACATCGTAAAAAATTTGTTGCAGCTATTGCAGCTCGCGTATGTATGTATTTGTCGTTGCTGGCAGTTTTCGCCTTTGCTATTGCCATTATTTGGGCTGTAATTCGTCGCGGCTGGCAATGTATTACATGGGAAATGGTGACAAGTCTTCCAGGAGGAGGCTTCTATATAGGCAAGTCAGGTGGATTTTTGAATGCTATTGTCGGAAGTATTTATATTGTAGGAGCGTCAACTATTCTTGGTTTGATAATCAGTATTCCGGCTGTTTTTTATTTGAATGTGTATTTGAAAAAAACATCCAAATTAGCCTATGTTGCTCGATTGGCCTATGATGTGCTTTTTGGTGTGCCGAGTATTGTATATGGAGCTTTTGCCTTTACGCTGATGATTGCAGTGGGTATGAGAACTTCGTTGTTAGGAGGTATTATTACAACAACATTGTTGATTATTCCTATAATGATTCGAAGTATGGACGAAGTTGTCAAGAATGTACCTGATGAACTTTATGAAGCTTCCTATGCTTTGGGAAGCACTCGTTTGGAAACGGTGAAATTGGTAATCAGGCAAATACTTTCCGGCATTGCTACAGCCACTTTGCTATCAGTTGGCCGTGCAATTGGAGATGCGGCCGGAGTTATGTTTACTGCAGGTTTCTCCGATTCTATTCCTACTTCTTTGACACAGCAAACAGCTACTTTACCGTTGAGTATTTTTTTCCAGTTGAGTGCTCCACAGGTAGAAGTGCAAGAAAGAGCATATGCCGCAGCTTTTGTTTTGACAATCATAGTTTTGATAATAAGTTTGTTAGGACGGTTTTTAACCAATAAATTCTCTAAACATAAAATCTAATATCCATGACATTATTTGTAAAAAGACTGGCAAAAAGTGAAAATGGTTTTACCAAAGAAGAATTTTCTATGTTTAAACATGAGAATGAAGATTCTTCAGGATTATATTGTGAAAAATTGAATGTTTCTATCAATGGTAATCACATTTTGAAAGATGTTTCCCTAAAAATTCCTAAAAATAAAATCACTTGTATAGTAGGACCTTCAGGGTGTGGAAAATCTACATTATTAAAAACTTTCAATCGGATTATTGACATGACCGAAGGGGTGAAAATTTCAGGGAAAATAATGTTGGGAAGTGAAAATATTGCAGATATGTCTTTCAACGATCTTACTGAAATACGTCGTCGCATCGGCTTGGTGCCACAACGTCCATGTCCGTTGCCGATGAGTATTTATGACAATATTGCTTACGGTTGCCGGATTCATGGAATAACAAAGCAAAAAGATCTTAATAAAATTGTCGTTCATTATTTGAATGAAGTAGGACTTTGGAACGAGGTCCGCAATCGATTACAGACACCTGCAACAGGTCTTTCGATCGGACAGCAGCAGCGTTTGTGTTTGGCACGAAGTATTGCTGTTGAGCCTGAAATTATTCTTGCCGATGAGGCAACTTCTGCTCTTGACCCTGTTTCCAGCAAGATAGTGGAAGACTTGTTTGTCCGCTTAAAAGAAGATTATACCATAGTAATGGTAACACATACTTTGCGGCAGGCATTGCGTATTGCCGATTATGCAATTTTTATTTATATGGGCAAAGTTGTAGAAGAAGGTCCTGCAAAAGAAGTTTTTGAAAATCCACAGAACGAACTTACAAAAAATTATTTATTAGGAGTTTTCAGTTAATCAACAAGTTTATGGGACAAGATTATAAAATAACGCATTTAAAAGAATTGGAGTCTGAGGCCATTTATATTTTACGCGAAGTTGCTGAGCAATTCCAAAATCCTTGTATTTTGTTTTCCGGAGGAAAAGATAGTATTGTGGTAACTTACTTGGCATATAAGGCCTTTTATCCGTCAAAATTGCCATTTCCGTTGTTACATATTGATACAGGTCATAATTTTCAAGAAACCTTGGATTATCGTGACGAATTAGTAAAAAAACTTAATGCTCGTTTGATTGTCGGCTCGGTGCAGCAGTCAATAGATGAAGGCAGAGTGAAAGAAGAAACAGGATATAGTGCCAGCAGAAATAAATTACAGACTGTAACACTATTGGATACTATTGAAAAATATAAATTTGATGTTGCCATAGGCGGGGCTCGTCGTGATGAAGAAAAAGCGAGGGCAAAGGAGAGAATTTTTTCTCATAGAGATGAATTTGGACAGTGGAATCCCAAAAACCAGCGTCCGGAATTATGGAATCTGTTTAACGGTCACAAAAATGAAGGTGAGCATTTTCGGGTATTCCCTATCAGCAATTGGACAGAAATGGATGTTTGGCAATATATTTATCAAGAACAAATAGCCATGCCGAGTTTGTATTTTACGCATAATCGCGATGTCTTTCAACGTGACGGACAATGGTTGGCAGCATTGCCGTTTATGAAACTCAAACCAACTGAAAAAGTAGAAACCAGGCAAGTCCGTTGCCGTACGATTGGAGATGTTACATGTACGGGGTTGACATTGTCAACAGCTCATACTTTGGAGGATATTATTGACGAAATTGCCGCAACACGTATCACTGAACGCGGTGGCCGTGCCGATGATAAACGTTCTGAAACTGCCATGGAAGATAGAAAAAAGGCAGGTTATTTTTAATAGAAAGCAAAATGGAAAAGGGATATTTAGATATGGAATTGTTGCGGTTTACCACCGCAGGGAGTGTGGATGACGGGAAAAGCACACTCATTGGACGTTTGCTGTATGATAGCAAATCTATTTTTGAAGATCAGTTAGAGGCTATGAAAGCAGCTTCTATTAATCGTGGAAACGAGGAAATGAATTTGGCTTTGTTGACAGACGGCTTGCGTGCAGAGCGGGAGCAGGGTATTACTATAGATGTGGCATACCGCTATTTTGCCACTCCTAAACGTAAATTCATCATCGCAGATACTCCGGGACATATAGAATATACTAGAAATATGGTTACCGGAGCCTCTACCGCCGATTTGGCGATTATTCTGGTAGATGCCCGACATGGTGTGTTGGAGCAAACTGTCCGTCATTCTTATATTGCTTCTTTGTTGGGAATTGAACGCATTGTTGTTTGTCTCAACAAGATGGATTTGGTAGATTTTTCTGAAGAAATATATTTGAAAATCAAGGAAGATTATTCAAATATGGCAAAAAAACTTGATATTCAAAATTATATTTTTATTCCTATTTCGGCAAAATTTGGCCACAATGTAGTGGAAAAATCAGACAAAATGCTCTGGTACAAAGGGAAGACTTTGTTGGATTATTTGGAAACGGTTCCTATAGGTCATAGTGTGGTAAAAAAATCCTTTAGATTTCCAGTACAGCATGTTATTCGCCCTATAAGCGACCAGTTTCACGATTTTCGTGGTTATTCCGGTAGAGTCGCCTCAGGAAAAATTGCAAAAGGTGATGCTATAACTATTTTGCCAAGTGGCAAAAAATCTATAGTTTCGGAATTGTATTTTGCTCAAACCCAACTTGAAGAAGCTTATGCTCCACAATCTGTTACCATTTGTTTGAAAGATGATATAGATGTAAGTAGAGGTGATATGATTGTCAAAAGTGAACAATTGCCAAAACTATCTTCCGATTTTGAATTAATGGTTTGTTGGCTGCGTGAAGATAGTTTACAATTAAGAAAACGATATATAATACGTTTTGCCACTCAAGAAGTTTTTGGCATGGTTAAATGTATTAACTATAAATTAGATGTGAATTCTTTGGAACAGATAAAAGATGTTGATATGTTGAAAATGAACGATATGGCAAAAATTACTTTGCATCTTTCAGAAGAAGTTCCGGTTGACACATACAAAGAAAATCGGGTTACGGGTAGTTTGATATTTATCGACCCTGATACCAACGATACCATAGGTGCTGGTATGATTGTTTCCATAAAATAAAGAAAAATGTTGACAGAAAAAGAATTAGAAATGCTCAATGAGCAATTTTCCGCAAAAACACCAAAAGAAGTTTTGACATATTGTTTGGAAAAATATGGTAATAAAATTGCCCTTGCTTCCAGTTTGGGGTTAGAAGACCAAGTGCTAACCGATATGATTTGTAAAATTGACAAAACCACACGTATTTTTACTTTAGATACAGGACGGTTGTTTCCGGAAACATATCAGTTGATAAGTCATACCAACGATTATTATAAAATCAACATGGAAGTGTTTTTCCCTGACCATACCGATGTGGAAGATTTGGTGAAAGAATGTGGCATAGACTGCTATTATAAGAGTATTGAAGAGCGGAAAAGATGTTGTTATGTTAGAAAAATCAAGCCCTTACAGCGTGCTTTTCAAGGTTTGGATGTTTGGATATGTGGACTTCGCAGGACTCAGTCAACAACAAGAACCAATGTGCAACTTATTGAAAACGACCGAGTAAATGGATTGGTAAAACTCAATCCTTTGATAGCATGGAGCGAGGAAGATGTAAAAAAATATATTCAAGCCAATCATGTCCCTTATAACAAATTGCATGATCAAGGATTTCCAAGTATTGGTTGTCAGCCATGCACACGTGCTGTTAAACCAGGCGAAGATATTCGGGCCGGACGCTGGTGGTGGGAAGATCCCGATCATAAAGAATGTGGACTGCATCAACGATAAATCTGTCTGTTTCAATTGTAACTGATTTGTAATGGGAAAGTTGGGCCTTATAATATTAGAAGTTGTTTTTATAGCATTGACAGGGTTGATGTTGATTTTGTATATAAAAAAGCAAAAAGATTATAAAAAATTGATGTCAAAAGTACTCCGTCGTAAAAATAAGCCTATGCCCAAATTAGAAATAACAAATTTTGATAAATATTCTGTAAATCAAATAGATGAAAGTGATAAAAAAATATTGCAAGATATAAAAGTTTTGTTTGAAAAGGATAAAATTTATTTGAATAGTGATTTGAATATAGGTATGTTGGCAAAAAAGTTAGGCACAAATAAAAATACACTTTCAAGAATCATCAATGTTTATTTGGAAAAAAGTTTTCCTACTCTTTTAGGAGAATATAGAGTAAAAGAAGCTATTCAAATCATGAGCAGTTCTACTTTGGATTTTTATACTATTGATGCTATTGGCGGAATGTGTGGATTTAAAAATCGGCAAGTATTTTATCGGGTTTTTAAAAAAGTTACAGGCGTAACCCCAAATTATTTTCGGCAAGTTGTGCATGTAAATGATACAAAATCAGATAAAAATAAATAGTTACAAGACATTTGTTTGCAAATGTGACAACAGATTGTAATTTGGTAACATGAGTAGATGAACAGTTCACCTAATTTTGCAGAAAATTCAATTCGCAAAACTAAAAAATAGTGTAATGATGAAATGTAGCAAAAAAAGTATGTTGGTGGCAACGCTTGTAATGTTGTCTACAATATCAGTAAAAGCACAAAAAACAATTGATAGTCTTCCTGATTACAGTAGTGAAACGGACAAGTTGGAAAAAATAGAGAAAATAGAGAAAATTATCTCGCATTTACCTAAAATTTCCGGTTTTTTGCAGTTGGGCTATAATCTTGATATAGGTGAAAATATTGCCGATGACCATACCGACATAAATAATACGTTTCTCATTCGTCGTGCAAGATTCAAAATGGATGGAGATATTACTTCAAAGATAGACTATTGTATGCAAATAGAGTTTGTGAATCCTAAAATTTTAGATTTGTACATGCGATTTAAGCCTTTTCGTCAGTTGAATGTTCAAGCAGGACAATTCAAAACTCCGTTCTCAATAGAAAATACCTATTATTTGCCCAAAAATACCGAATTGATTGATGCTCCGATGGCGATTGGAAAATTGGTGCAAACCTATGATGGAATCGGCACAACAGGTAGAAATTTGGGTGTAAATATTTATGGAGGATTTTTTAAAAAAGACGGATTTTGTATTTTGAATTATGATTTGGGAATCTATAATGGCAATGGCATCAATTTGAAAGATATTGACTGGTTTAAAACCATAGTTGCCAGAATTAATGTGCAACCACTCAAAGATTTAAGAATTTCTGCTTCCTATCTATATGGTGGAAATACCGAATTAGAATGGCAAGATACAAATGGTATAACCCATACTGAAGAATATCTTTACCATCGCTATGCAATTGGTCTGTCTTACGACAAACCTGAAGGATTGATTGTCCGATCGGAATGGGTGGGGGGCTCTACAAACGGAATAGATGCGCAAGGATTGTATCTGACTCTCGGCTGGCATATCAATAAAAAATGGACTTGTGTGGCAAGATGTGACTATTATCAAAGCAATATGGATATTAAAGAAACACGCTTGACAAATTTTTCAGTGGGAATGGTTTGGCAGCCGATTAAGTATATCCGTTTACAAGTAAACTATTACAATCAAGAAAATTATAATTTTTCAAAAAATTCCAACCATTTTTCAGTATTGTTGACAGGTATATTTTAGTGGCGACAACTCAAATGTCCAAACAAGCATTATAGAGTTTCCCGGTGATATTATTTGCTGACTAAAAGCTAATCTTTTCCGCCTCGGGCGGAAGGGGCAAAGCGAATCAAGATAGAAAGCGTTTGCAAGGCAGTCTGAGAGGAAATCAGTATTCGAAGTAGGTTTTGTAGAGTTTTTGCAGGTAGGCTTGTCCTTCCTTGTTGAGCAGAGGAAACAAGGTGCTGTCGCCGATACCGTATTCAAAACTATATTCATGGGTGAAATTGGCATATTCCGCATTAGGTCTAATCCAGCCAAAACCTGACCAAGCCTCATAAAAGGCAAACTGGGGTGCATAAGGATTGAATATATTTTTCCCCCAACAAAATTCATGGTTATTGATGCCTAATTGTTGCAAAATAGAATAGGCGAGGTCTACGTGAGAGCAGACTTGGTCTATTTGCTTTCCCCGTAGTGCTTGTGGAATAACCTCTCCGACAAACAGTAGCGGCACATGCTGGTAAGCGGCGGAAAAATGGTATTCTTTTTTTATGTGAGTGGGGTGGCTGTGGTCGCCTACTAAAATAAAGAGTGTGTTTTTGTACCAAGGCTCATTTCTTACTGAGTCGAAATACTTTCCTAACCAATAGTCGCAATATTTTGCAGAATTAAGGTAAGGTGTCTCTTCACATTCTATGGCAACTTCCGGGGTGTTTTTCGGTTGGTCGTAGGGGCTGTGTGAGCTGGCGGTGAACAAAATGGAGAAAAACGGTTGCTGCATGCGATTGAGGGCATCATGATGCAGTTGAAACATATATTGGTCGTGAATACCCAATTTGCCGCGAGGAATTTTGGAGTTGATATGCTTACCTTCCACAATGGTGTCAAAATGACAATGTAAGAGAAAAGATCGGATGTTGCCGTAATCCAAATTGCCGCCGAAATAAAAAGAGGTATGATAGCCCTTGTCAATGAGTTTCTGACTCAAAGACGGCAAATGTCGGTATTTGTCTTGGTTGTCGGTGATATCGTACATGGGTACAGACGGGAAACCGCTCAAAATGCTGCAAATAGCCTGCTGAGAGCGATGCCCGTTGGCATAGGTGCGGGTAAACAAAATGCCTTCCTGCTCCAAACGGCCAAAATTTTCTGCAATGCCGGCTGTCCCGCTAAGACTTTCCACCAAATCGGCAGACCAGCTTTCCAACAAAATGATGACGATATTGACATTTTGTTGGTTAATGATATTTATGTTTGTATCTTTTTCACATTGACGGATATTGGCAAAAATTTCTTCTGCCTTTTCATCGTCCATATAGTGAAATTTGTCGGCGTCCAAATCGCCAAAGTAAAGAAAACTATATGCCAGATTCCACGAAGGATTGACACTCGCATCATTGAGAATATCATGTCGGGAGAAGTAGGCGGAACTTTGTGTTATCGGAATGGCATCCAAGCCGCCACGCATGCCTAAAACTATGAGTGCCCCGCAGACAATCAAAGTAAAAGGAGCTTTCAGATAGCATTTTTTTACCGGTGAAAAATTACAAAAGACAAATTTTTTGTAAAGCATAAAAAATGCCGCCACCAACAATATCACTGTCAGCACACCGCCTGCCAACTGTCCGTAGGTGGCAGTGGCGATAATTTCCATTGGATGTCGTAAATAGAGCAAAATCTTGTAACTAAGCTTGGTAAGCCATTCTCCATAAACGCAGATTTCTCCTAATAGCACCAAACTGCAAACAATTAATTCTATCAGCATGGTGGCATGTAGCAGTCTGTTGAGCCATTGGGTTTTGAAGCATAATTTCA
>JAEEGL013933945.1_pt1 | contig 11416 bp, 14 predicted proteins | sample 9134231 | NCBI WGS metagenome assembly JAEEGL01 (sample SAMN16246548, study PRJNA631951) | gut metagenome | biome: gut microbiome; feature: rumen; material: fiber-attached | host: Bos | place: Iran: Karaj | collected 2018-10
ATGCAGGTCATAGGCGGTCGTGCCGTTGGTGGGAGCCGCCAGCGTGATAAGGGCGCGCAGGCGCGCTTCCTGTCCGCCGCGGAAAAAAGGGGAGAGCTCTTCCGGCGGTGTGCTTTGCCGCTCCGTTTCCTCCCCGTGGGCGAGGATCTGGGAGAAGAGACGGATCGTCGCCCCGCCGAAGGAGTGGCCCAGAAGCACCAGCTTCTTTCCGCTCTCCCAATCGGGGATCAGCGGCCTCCCGGTAAAGTCCGGGCCGAAGCGCTCATGCCCGCAGCGCCGGCTGTGGGCCGCGCCGTAGTCCGTCACCGTTCCGCTAAGCTGGGCGTAGAGCTCGCAGGCCCGATCCCAGGCGCTGCCCTCCGGCGAAACCGAGGCGGCATAGCAGGAAAAGCCCTGATCGCGCAGATACTGCATCAAATCGCCGCCGAACATCCCCCAGTAGGGCATCCGCTTGTAAGTCTTGTCATAGCTGCCCCAGCCGGAGAGACCGTGGACGAAGATGTACTCGGCGTCGGATCGCTCCGGCGCGGGCGTCCGCTCCGCCCCGCAGGCGGCCAAGAAAAACATGCTGATGCACAGAAGGAGCGTCGGCCATCTGCCGCTTCTTTTCATTCCCATCACGCCCAATCAAAAGAGTAGTGCTGTGAAAGCCGCCGCTTTTCGCGCCGCCGTCGCTTTCCGCGACCTGTTTTTCCCTGCTTCGGAAAACCCGGCGATCGACAGATCCGCGGGAACGGTTTTCAGTATATATGGGAAGCTTTCCCTTGTAAAGTCATACTTATGATCGCTCGGAGGGCGGGATCGGCCGAGCGTGCGGGATCGGCGGGCAAGCCGGAACGGATCGCGAAAAGGCGGAGCCCGTTTCTTTGGACTTCCGGCGGATCCTCCCGGCTCGCGGCGGCCGATCCCGCCGCGTTCCGATTGACAAATGCCCTCCTTCTCGCTAAACTGATAAAGAGATCGCAAACTATCATGAGGAGTGACAGATATGTTAGACTTTTTGAGACAGGAAGGGATCGACGAGGCTTTGCTCGCGCGCATCCGGCAATACCGCGAGGAGTTCCCCGCCGCGGAAAGCGACAAGATCCGGATCCCTTTGCCCAGGTTCAAATACTACGGGAGAGAGATCTGGACGCTTGCGATCACGGCGATCCTGTCCGGGGAAAACCTCCTTCTCGTCGGCCCAAAGGCCACCGGCAAAAACGTTTTGGCGGAAAATCTTGCCGCCGTCTTTGCCAGACCCGAATGGGACGTCTCCTTCTATCTGAATACCGACGCCGCAAGCCTGATCGGCACGGACACCTTCCGCAACGGCGAGGTCTCGTTCCGGAAGGGGCCCATCTACGCCTGTGCCGAGGCCGGGGGCTTTGGCGTTCTGGACGAGATCAACATGGCGAAAAACGAATCCCTCGCCGTGCTCCACGCCACGCTCGACTTTCGCAGGATCATCGACGTTCCCGGCTACAGCAGGATCTGCCTTGCCCCCGCGACCCGCTTCATCGCCACCATGAACTACGGCTACGCGGGTACCCGCGAGCTCAACGAAGCACTGGCCTCGCGCTTTATGGTGATCAACATGCCCCTGATCTCCGGAAAGGATCTGGAGAAGCTGCTGTTGCAGCAGTACCCGGCGCTGAAGCCGGAATACGCCGCCCAGCTCAGCGCCCTCTTTGAGGAGGTTCGCCGGAAGTGCGAAAGCTCCGAGATCTCCACAAAGGCGCTGGATCTGCGGGGCCTGCTTGCGGCAGTCAAGCTGGTGGAGAACGGCCTGTCCATGCGCGAAGCCTTGCGCGTCGCCATCATCAACAAGAGCTTCGATGAATTCGAGCGTACACTGGTGGAGGACATCGTCTCCGCCCGGATAGACGGCGAGCTCAGGAAAGAAGACATCTTCCGTCCCTAATACCGCTATGGATCAGAACATACCAGAGCTTCAGAAGAGGCGCGCCGACAACATCATATGGAACTGCGCCCGAGACTACTCCTTTACGCCGGATTTCAAGGCCTACGACCGAAACGGCGACGTGGATCTCTACTGGAACATCATTTTCGGCGCCGCCCGGCGTCACTATGCCTATGAAAAGCTGGAAGCGCTGTTCGCCATGCTGGACAAATACAGGGACGCCGCCCTGTACGAGACCGTCTTCTGGAACGCGCTGGAGCCCGTCCTCTTTCGGAGAGAGCTCGGCGTCCGCCCGGTGCTGCAGGCCATGCGTCCCGAACCGGCGGAGACGGAGCTGAAGCTGGAAGACAGTATGACGACGGAGGAGATCGTAGCCGCCGCCAGGCAGTTCTTCTATGAGCGTTACGGGCTGTGCGGGGACGGAAAGATCCGGCTGCGCTTCCGCCTGCCCCGCCTCAGGAGGATGTCCGTGGAAAGCTTTCTGCAGCGAGGGCCGATCATCCGGCATGAGCAGGGGCTTTATCACGGGGATATCCCCGGCTACAGCGGCGGCTACACGCTGGGTTCGAAATTGACCGAATCGGAGCTGCGCGCGTTTCTGGAGACCAAGTTCGGCAAGTCGATCTATCCGCCGGAACGGGTCATGCAGTTGGAAAAGCAGCTGTGCAGCGGGAATCACAAATTCACGCATCTGTTCTATACCGCGGGGGAGATCGGCGAGCTCCGCGGGATCTACAATACCTTTGAGATGCACCAGCGCAAGCGCCAGGCGGAAGTGATCGCGGGCAACCTCGCCTATTATCAGAAAAACCTGCGCCAAAGCCGGCTGCTGATCGCAAAGCTCAGCACCGGCATCATGAATTCGGTCCTGCTGCACATGCAGCCGGAGGCCAGAAAAGCCAGGGCCGGCGCGCTGGATCCGGCGCTTGCCTGGCGGGCCGACAGACTGGGCGATGAATGCGTCTTCAAACGCATGGAGAACGAAAACGCCGGGGACATGAGCGTGGACATCCTGCTGGACGCCTCCCATTCCCAGGTCAACCGGACGGCGAAGATCTCCTCGCAGGCCTATATCATCGCGGAAGCGCTGTCGCGCTGTCACGTTCCCTGCCGGGTGATGAGCTTCTGCTCCATGAGCGGCTTTACCATCCTGCGTCTGTTCAACGACTATTCCGCCGGCGGCAACAGCAGCATCTTTGATTTCTATGCCGAGGGCTGCAGCCGGGACGGCCTGGCCATCCGCGCCGCGGGAGATCTGGTGAAGCATGGCCCCTATGAGCACAAAATGCTCATCGTGCTTTCGGACGTCAAGCCCCTGGATGCGGCGGCCAAGATCCGAAAAGACGAGCGGGACGTGGGCGTGCCCTACGACGCCGTCCGAGCCCTTACCGACACGGCCCATGAGGTCAGACGTCTCCGGGCGGAGGGGATCTCCGTCATCTGCATTTTCACCGGAGAGGACGACAATCTGCCCTCCGCAAAAATGGTCTACGGGCAGGATTTCGTGCGGATACGCGACTTCTCCTATTTTGCCGACACGGTTGGAAAACTGATCATCGACCAGATGAAAAGCTATAACTGATATGACTATCAATTCAAAAGCAGCATGCCTTCCCGGCAGGCTTTCGCATCCGTTTGGCGTCGAAAGCCTGAGCCGGTATGCGGGAGCCGCCGCCGGCAAAACCGCGGAAGGCCCGGGATATGCGGCTTTCCCGGGAAGCATGCGGGAGCGGAAAAGACGAAAGGGGAAAGCGATGAAAGCCCTCATCCTCAACGAAAGGCCCCGCGAGAACCGGAACAGGGCAAGGCTTCCGAAGGCGGCCCGGCGGACGGGCGGCGCGCTCGCGCGCCTTGCGGAGGGGAAAGACCGGTGAAGGAGAAGGACATGAGGGGAAAAGCCGTGCAGGACGGCCTGGCCGCCCTGCGGCTGACGGACTTCTCTCAAGTGGAAACGCTGTATCAGACCCGGCTGAGGAAGGACTTTGCCCGCAACGAGCGCAAGCCCCTTTCCTCCATGCGGCGCTCCTGGAAAAAGGAGGTCTACGACTGCTACGGCCTGTTCGACGGGAAGGAAGTCCTGGGCTACGCCTTTTTTGTCCGCCTGGGGAAGAGCTGCCTGCTTGACTACTTTGCCATCGCGGAGGAACACAGGAACGAGGGACTGGGCACGATCTTCCTGCGGCAGCTGGCAGACTGCCTTGCGGACGCCGACTGCGTGGTGGTCGAGGTGGAGGATCCGGACAGAGCCCCGGACGTGGAGACGCGAGAGCTCCGGGAGCGAAGGCTGCGGTTTTATCTGCGCAGCGGCTATCGGGAAACGGAACTGCGCGCCCGGGTATTCGGCGCGGACTACCGGATCCTGGAGCTGCCCGCGGCGAGGCCCCACGGGGCGGAGGAGCTGCGGCGGGTTTATACGGAGCTCTACCGCAGCGTCCTGCCCGCCCGTTTCTTCCGCACCCAATTTCAGGTCATCTGAGGGAAGACCTTGCGTCATGCTGACGCGGAAAAAGAGCGGAGAGAGATCGGAGAGAGAAAGCTGGGTCCGGTTTGCTTTGGGCTCGGCAGTGTTTGCCGCGCTGACGCGGCTTCTGGCCTTTCTGTTCCTTCATGAGCGTTTTACGGCCAAATCCCTGATCGGCTGTGCCCTGATCGGAGCCGGGACACTGCTGATGGTCCTCTGATTCAGCCAAAGAAAGGATCCGGGGGACAGTCATGGAAATCTTTTATACGAGCGAGCGCTCTGCCTGGCGGCAATACCTGGCGGAGCATTTTGAAACAGGGACGGAGGTCTGGTTCGTCTTCCCCACCAAGGACGCCGCGGAAGAGGGCCTGTCCTACAACGACGCTGTGGAGGAGGCGCTCTGCTTCGGCTGGATCGACAGTACGAACCGGCGCCTGGATGAGGGACACTGCATCCGGCGCTTTTCGCCCCGGAAGCAGGGGAGCGCCTATTCCCGGGCCAACGTCGAGCGGTTGCTCTGGCTGGACGCCCGGGGGATGCTCCACCCGAAGGTGCGGGAGAGCGTCCTGCCCATCCTGGAGCAGCCCTTTGTATTCCCGCCGGATATCCTGGAGGCGCTCAGGCGGGACGAGACGGTCTGGAAGTATTATCAGGGCTTCTCCGAGCCCTACAAGCGCATCCGCATCGCCTATATTGAGGCGGCCCGAAAGCGGCCGGAGGAGTTTCGGAAGAGACTGCAGAGCTTTCTGGAAAAAACACGGCAGAACAAGCGCATCATGGGCTACGGCGGCATCGAAAAGTACTACGGCCGCGACCCGACGGAAAGGAGCAGGGAAGCATGATATTCTATTTTACCGGCACCGGCAATTCCCTTTATGCCGCGCAAAAGCTTGCGGACGAGGGGGAAGAGATCGTCTCCATCGTGGACGCCCTGCGGAAGGGGATCTTTTCCTATACGCTCCAGGAGGACGAAAAGCTTGGCTTTGTGTTCCCGGTGTACTTTTACACGGTGAGCGACCCTGTCCTGGACTTCGTTCGGAAGCTGAAGGTGGAAAATGCGGGCTTCGTCTATGCGGTGATCGCCTGCGGCGCCAACATCGGCCCGGCCGGGGGCTTTCTGAAGCAGGAGCTGAAAAAGCGGGGTCTGGAGCTGCAGCGGGTGGATCCGCTTGTGGTTCCTGACGGCGCGCTGATCTTTTACGATATCGATCCCCCGGAGAAGCTGGCCGGCCAGCTGGAGCTGTCGGCAAAGGAGCTTGCCGCGATCAAGCAGAGCATCGACCGGCGCTGCGGCAACGCCGTCAAGGGCAGCGCCGCCCTGGGGAAGATCGGCCTTGCGGCCTACCATGCCTGCATGGGGACCGGAGCCTTCCGCGCGGACGACCGCTGCGTTGGCTGCGGCAAATGCGCGGCAAACTGTCCTTCGGAGGCGATCCGCATGGAGGGGGGACGCCCGGTCTGGGCAAAGAAAAAGTGTCTCAAGTGCTGCGCCTGCATCAATCGCTGCCCGGTCTCGGCGATCCAGTACGGCAAAAAGACCGCCCATCGCGGCCGCTATGTCAATCCGGTGCTGAAGTGAGCCGGGGAAAGGAAGCTTCGACGATGAACGAGATAATCATACAGATCGACCGGGACTCCTGGCGGGTGGAGGACAGCGGCGTCCGCTTTTTCCTGCTTGCGGGTCAGGAGCGGGCCCTGCTGGTGGACTCCGGCAGGAGCGTTCACAACGCCCGGGACATCGCCGCAGGTCTCACGGATCTGCCCATCAGCCTGCTGAATACCCATGCAGACACGGACCATGTGGGCAGCAACGGCCAGTTTCCCGCTTTCTACATGCATCCCGATGAGGAGGAGAATTATCGCCGCGGCGAACGGGGCGGCGAGATCCTTCCCGTCCGGGAGGGAGACGTGATCGACCTGGGCGGAAGGGAACTGGAGATCATCCACCTTCCCGGCCACACGCCGGGAAGCATCGCCCTGCTGGATCGGTCCCGGCGCGTTCTGATCAGCGGCGATCCGATCCAGGACGGTCGGGTCTTTATGTTCGGCCGCTTCCGGAACCTGGAGAACTATATCCGGAGTCTGGAGCATCTGCAGGCCTGGCGGGACTCTTTTGACGAGATCTGGCCCTCCCACGGCTCCTTTCCCGTCTCTCCGGAGCTGATCGGAAAGCTCCGCGACGGCGCGCTCCAGATGCTGGAGGGAAAGCGCAGCGGACGGCCCGAGGAGCTCTTCGGGAACCGGATCGTGGCCTATGACCTGGGCTGCGCCACCATCCTGTGGGATCGATAAGAAAGCAGCCCCCGGCTCCCCTGCGGCAAAGCAGAGGAGCCGGGGGCTGCTTTGTTGTTTTTCAAGAGGCCTTATGCTAAAATGCGGGCAGGAACAAGAGAAAAGGGGACGGGAATATGCTGACCTGGTATGTGACCTATCATTGCAAAAAGGGGCAGAGAGCCGCTTTCTACCGCGCCCTGTGTGAGCTGGGAGTGGGAGAAAGCTCCCGGGCGGAGCGCGGCAATCTCTGCTATGACTACTACTTCGCGGCGGAAAAGGAGGACGATCTGCTCCTGATCGAGAGCTGGACAGATCCGGACTCCCAGCTGGCCCACAGCAAAACCCCGCGTTTCCAGCAGCTTCAGGAGATCAAGGCCCGCTTCTGCGAAGGAGTGGAGATCGAGAAACACAGCTTGTGATGGAAATGAGAAAAGCGGTCTATCATCTCCCGGGGCTTTTTGAGTTTTTGGAGCTCTATCGCGCCTTCCTGCCGCTCTATCGGGCCCATCGGGATTGGTTTTATGATTGGTGCGAGATCGGCTCGATCTACGGCGCGCCGGCGGACTGCCTTTGGGGCGGGGGCCGGGCGGGTTATGGGGAGGATCGCCCCGAGGAGGCAGCCGCGCTGCTGCGGGAGTACGGCATTTCCGCCCGGCTCACCTTTTCTAACTCCCTCCTGCGGGAGGAGCACCTTGCCGACAGAAGCTGCAACGCCCTGTGCGCGCTGTTCGAGAACAGCGGAGAGGTCCGAAACGGCGTGATCCTGGCCTCGGATCTGCTGCTTGGCTGGCTGCGGGAGCGGTATCCCCGCTTCTATTTCATCTCCTCCACCACCAAGGTGCTGCGCAGCTTCGCGCAGCTGGAAGCGGAGCTGCAGCGCCCGGAGTTTCGCTTCGTTGTGCCGGATTTTCGCCTGAACAAGGCCTTTGATCGGCTTAGCGCCCTGCCGGAGGCGCTGAAGGAAAAGCTGGAATTCCTCTGCAATGAGTGCTGCTGGTTCGAGTGCCCGGACCGGAAGGCCTGCTATGAGAGTGTCAGCCGCAAAAACCTGGGGGAGGATCGGGAGGAGCATGTCTGCGCCTCCCCGACGGCGGAGCGGGGCTACCGCTTTTCCGACGCCATGGCCAATCCCGGCTTTATCGGCGTGGAAGACATCCGATGGCGCTATTTGCCCCTGGGCTTTTCCCAGTTCAAGATCGAAGGGCGAAGCCTGGGCAGCGCGCTCATCCTGGAGTTTTTGCTCTATTATCTGACGAAGCCGGAGTACCGGCTGAGGGTCAGAGAGGAGATCTACCTGGACAGCAGCCTGGATCTGTTTTAGGCCCGGGCCGGATCCCGGGAGGCCTTCTCGAAGCCAAAGGCTTCCCGGCGGCCGCCCGCGCTTCGGGACGGAGAAAAAACTTCAAAATGACGGAAACTGCCTATCGCTTTTTGCCGGGCTATCCGGTATAATACGAATATCTGATAGAAAGAAGACAAAGATTCGCGAGGCATAAATTGCGCCAGACAAGGCGGACTCCGCAGCGAATAATGGATATATATTTGCAAGGAGTCCAACGCAGTATGGCACAATTTTGACCGCAAAGATTGTCTTGCTTCTATTAGGTATTCGTATAAAAGATAGAAACGGGACGGGGATCATGCCATGACCGAAGAGACCGCCCGACGGAGCCGGAGGGATCCGGAAGACCGGGACGGGAGGCGATTTCACAGCCCCGCCGATCTCGCATGATCCATCGTCGCTGCCTCAATAGCCGGATCGGATCTCCTCAGAGGGAGGGAGCCTATGGAATACATCCGCCTCACAAGGGAAAACCTGGAGAAAGAACATATCTGCTGCGCCATCTCCAACAACAAGGATCTGCAGGTCGTCTCCAAAAAGGCCTGGCTTGCGCAGCGCCTGGACGAGGGCCTGGTATTTCTCAAGAGCGTGGAGCGGGGCAAGTGCTTCATCGAGTATCTTCCGGCGGAGATGGCCTGGAATCCCATCGAGGCGCCCGGGTATATGTATATCGACTGCCTCTGGGTCTCCGGCTCCTTCAAGGGCCACGGCTACTCCGGCGAGCTGCTGGAGGCCTGCATCGCGGACAGCAAAGAGAAGGGAAAACGGGGACTCTGCATCCTCTCCTCCGCGAAAAAGAGGCCCTTCCTGGCAGACCCCCGGTACCTGAAATACAAGGGCTTCACCGTCTCGGACGAGGCGGACAACGGCGTCCAGCTCTGGCATTTGCCCTTCGCGGAGGGGGCGGAAAAGCCCCGCTTCCGGGACTGCGCCAGGCATCCCCATGTGGAAGAGAAGGGCTACGTGCTCTATTATACCAGCCAGTGCCCCTTCAACGCCAAATATGTGCCGCTCCTGGAAAAGACGGCGGAAGCGCAGGGCGTGCCCTTCCGGGCGATCCACATCGAGAGCCGGGAGGAGGCCCAGGCGGCGCCCACGCCCATCACCACCTACGCGCTGTTTCGGGACGGGGCCTATCTGACCAACGAACAGATGAACGAGGCCAGATTCCTGAAGCTGCTCGGGCAGTCAAAAGAGCTATGATCCGGATCTCTTTCTTTTGGACGGAGTGCCTCTTTGCCCTCGTCTGGCTGCTGCTGCGCGGGGCGGTCTGCCGGCGGCAAAAACACGTCGATTGGAAGCGGGAGGCGGCGCTGCTCCTGATGTATATTAACCTTGCCGTGATCCTGCGCTTCGCGTTCTTCCCCATGGCCAGGGCGGACGGCAGGGTGCAGCCGCTGCTCTTTGACCCGGCGGCGCTCTGGCCCTTCCGGGTGAATCTGCTGCCCTTTGTGCAGCTGAAGTTCTACAGCAGCAAAAGAGATCTGCTGCTGAATGTGATCGGGAATGTGGCCATGTTCATCCCCAGCGGAATCCTTCTTCCCGTGCTGTACAGACGGCTGGATTCCTTTTGGAAGGTCCTGGGGGCGGGAGCCCTGCTCTCCCTGGGGATCGAGCTGCTGCAGCTGCCCTTTTCCGTGCGGGCCACGGATGTGGACGATCTCATCCAGAACAGCTGCGGCGTTGCCCTCGGTTATGGGATCTATGCCCTGGCGCGGCGCTGTAGCCGGCCGGGGAAAGGGCCCCGCCCGGGCAGGACTGACCCGGAGGGATGAACACGGTGAAACGCTATGAATACGACGCCGTCCTCCGTGAAGACCCGTCGGACGGAGGCGCTTATGTGATTTTCCCCTATGACCTGTGGGAGGAATTCGGCAAGGGGCGCGTGAAGGTCCGCGCCCGCTTTGACGGCGTCCCCTATGAGGGGAGCATTGTGAACATGGGGCTGAAAAACCCCGACGGCAGCGTATGCTGGCTCATCGGCGTCCGGAAGGACATCCGAAGGCGGCTGGGAAAGCGCGGCGGGGATGAGATCCATGTGTGCATCGAGGAACGGGAGGACTGAAAAACCGTGAGAGACTGGGATGAGGACAGCCTGCTGTTTTTCGACGGGCATCCGGAAGCGATCCTGCTCTTCGCGGCGCTGGAGGACGCGATCTACACCCGCTTTCCGGAGACGAAGCGACGGGTGCAGAAGACCCAGATCAGCTATTATCACCGGTATGTATTCGCCTGCGTCTCCTTTGCCCGGGTGAAGCGGAAGGCGGAGCTGCCCAAGACCTGGCTCACGCTGACGCTGGGCCTGCCCTATCCTCTGGCCTCTCCGCGGGCGGCGGTGAAGACGGAAGCCTATCCCGGACGCTGGACCACCCATATCGTACTGGGCGCGCCGGAGGAACTGGACGGGGAGCTTCTCTCCTGGCTGGAGGAGGCCTACGCGTTTTCGGAACGGAAATAGGAGGGAACATGGCGGCCTGGAAATGCCCCAAGTGCGGGCGGGAGTTTCAGCGGGAAGAACAGCAGCACTACTGCGTCAAGCCCCAAACCGTGGACGAATACATCGCGGCGCAGGAGGAGCGCGTCCGGCCCAGACTGGAGGAGCTGCGGGCGCTGCTCCGGGAGGCGCTGCCGGAGGCGGAGGAGCGGATCTCCTGGTCCATGCCCACCTTTTGGAAGGGGCAGAACCTGATCCACTTTGCCGCGGCGAAAAAGCATGTGGGCCTCTACCCCGGCGGGGAGGCCACCGCGGTCTTTGCCGAAGAGCTCAGGGATCTGGACGTGAGCAAGGGCAGCATCCGTCTGCCCTATGACCGGGAGCTGCCGAAGGAGCTGATCCTGCGGATCGCCCGCTGGTGCCGGAACCATTACGCGAAATAAGGGATCGGGAAGCGCCCGGATACCGGGTTGCCCGGAAGCTCCTGCGCTGCCGCAGCGAGGCCAAAACCATCGTTTCCATCGACCATCCCACCCTGGCGGGCGGCGTCATCTTTGAAAAGTGATCCCGCCTTTGGCGAATGGATGAAAGCAAAATCTCACGGAGCACAAAAAGCTCTAAGATCATAAAGGAGGTACAATATGAAAAAAACGATTTCTCTGCTGATGATCCTGGTTTTGCTGCTGGGCCTTTGCGCCTGCGGCCAGAAGCCGGAAGAAGTGGAGGAAGAAGCGCCGGAAGAAGTGCAGGAAGAAGTGAAGGAATGGAGCCGCAGCGGATACTTCACCGATGAGAATGAAAACTTTCTCTCCGTCACCTGGATGGAGGACGTAGTGGAGCCCGGCTGGTATGTGGGCGTGATGCTGGGAGACCTGACGGGCGGCTGGACCCTTCCCCAGGAGGGGAACAGCCTTCACGGCAACCTGAACGGCGGGGACGAGAGCGCGGAGCCCTTCGTGGTCACCCTCTCCGAGGAGGGAGACGGCCTGCTGCTCCAGGTGG
>JAEEGL014802378.1_pt1 | contig 11416 bp, 10 predicted proteins | sample 9134231 | NCBI WGS metagenome assembly JAEEGL01 (sample SAMN16246548, study PRJNA631951) | gut metagenome | biome: gut microbiome; feature: rumen; material: fiber-attached | host: Bos | place: Iran: Karaj | collected 2018-10
CATGCGGTTTGGTACGTTCGAATTTCTCTTTTGCCATAGCTTTTACTTTATTTAAAATTTGATTAATAATCAGCTTCTACTTTATCTGAGCTGTTACCGGGACTTGAACCCGGGACCTCTTCCTTACCAAGGAAGTGCTCTACCACTGAGCTACAACAGCAAGTCATATTTCTCTCCGGCGTGGAGCGGAAGACGGGGCTCAAACCCGCGACCCCCAGCTTGGAAGGCTAGTGCTCTATCGACTGAGCTACTTCCGCATATTCCTGCGACCGGTGGGCAAAGATGGATTCGAACCACCGAAGGCGTGCGCCAGCAGATTTACAGTCTGCCCCATTTGGCCACTCTGGTATTTGCCCTTGTCTTGAGCGCTTCGCAATTTCTCGCTCCGCGCTCGTTTTTCGGAGCCTTTGCGGCCGTTTCGGCATCAAACTGTCTGAAAACGGCTGCAAAGGTACGCATAATTTCTGAATCTGAAAAACTTTTTTGCAGTTTTTTTATCGATTCTGATGTTTTTCCTTTGTTTTTTGCACTTGCTTAAGTAAAGCATCCATGCAATTGTCGATAGCTTCTTCAAAAGTGTCGCATACCTTCTGGGCGAAAAGCTCGCTTCCCATCAGCACTCGGATGGCAGCTTCCTTGTTCATCGCCGTCTCGGGTTTGACGACTTTCAGTGACACCTCAACCTTTCTTATTTCGTCGCTGAACTTTTCGAGTTTCCCCACTTTCTTGTGGATGAAGTCCTGCAGTTTCTCTGTAGGTTCGAATCGGATTGCCTGAATGTTAATTTCCATAGTAACCTCCTTGTTTTTGGTGTTAATGATTTGGTTTATGCCCTTGGGTGGGCTTCGCTGTACACTTTCTTGAGCTCCTCGAAGGTCGTGTGGGTGTAGATCTCCGTTGTTTGGAGTTTCTCGTGCCCCAGCAGTTCCTTTACGGACTCGAGGTTGGCTTCGTGGTTAAGCATCGTCGTGGCGAAGGTGTGTCTCAGCACGTGCGGGCTCCGTTTGCGCTGTTCTGTCACCAGTCCCAGCTGCCGCTTGACCATCGTTCGAACGGAGGGTCCTGTGAGTCGTTTACCCTTAGCACTCACGAAGAGTGCCTCGCGATCGGCTTCCTGCACCCGGATTCCGGCTCTTTCCCCTATATATATATTAATAAGGTGTAAAAGTCCGTCACCGAACGGCACAATCCGTTCCTTGTTTCCCTTGCCGAGCACTTTCACCGACTGGGCCGCCAGGTTGACATCCCTGAGGTTCAGCCCCACCAGCTCGCTCAGTCGCAGTCCCGTTTCGTAGAACATGGAGATGATGAGCTTGTCGCGGCGGCCTTCAAAGGTGTCGGCGAACATCCCGTCGGTGTCCAGCAGCCGGTCCATCTCCTCTTCGCGGATAAAGGCCGGCAGCGGCCGTTCGCTCTTCGGGGCCGTGAGGTTGTGCACCGGGTCCCGCTCCACGAGACCTCTCTTGAAGAGAAAGCGGTAGCACGAACGCAGGGCCGACAGCCGTCGTTGAATGGAGCTGGGCTTGTGCCCTCTTTCCATCATGCTGACCACCCATTCGCGGGCCACGTCAGTGTCGATGTTCTGCCACGTAAGATCGCTGTCTAACTCCTTGTAAAACGCCCTGAACGCCATCAGGTCGTCCCGATACTCTCCGTAGGTTCTTTGAGAGACGTTGCGCTCCAAGCGCAGGTAATCGAGGAAGGCATTTAGCAGCATAAATTACCTCTTTTTGATGTTTCACCGAGGCGAAGGTAGAGGTTTTTCTTCAGACTACCAAATAAATTCAGCAGATTTCACATTTTTTTGAATTCTTAATCTTCTACGCGGCGCAATTGCTGGACGTAGACAGCGTGCTCCTTAGCCAGACGCTTCAGCACAGAGGGCTTGTCGAACTGCTGACGGCGGCGGAGTTCTTTCACCACGCCAGTCTTCTCGAACTTGCGCTTGAACTTCTTCAGTGCGCGTTCGATGTTCTCGCCTTCCTTAACGGGTACTACAATCATGTTCTTTTCTCTTTAATTTAATGTAAAAATAACGTTCATTATGCTCCGACAGAGTCGAAAAGCGGCGCAAAGGTACAACAAGAAATCCGACCGCGCAAGAAATCCACCGTTTTTTTTGCCTCCGAGCCCCCAAAAATGTCTTTTTTCATGTATCAGTGCCCCACAGTGCCCTCTCCTCCCCCACTACACCCCCCTCCTTCCCGCCTTACAAGGCACTGCGCTGGCACAAAACATTTATGGGTGTCAATTCATCACGAGATGAACATTCTTTGCATCATTTCGATAATAATCTCTCATATTTGCGGTGATTTCGACCAAAAAAGAGAAATATTAAATAATTTGGAGAGGATGAAAGTCTCAATTAAACGGGTGTAGTTTGAAATAGTGTTAAATTTCAAGAGGCATCTCTATAAAAACTATGAATAACGCATCGGAGTTTATTAAAAAGTCTCTATATTTGTGCCGCGAAGACACCAAAACAACCCACAACTATGAGAGATTTACTAAAGAATATTGCTAATTCCTTCGCTGAAGAGTATTGCAGCGATGCGATTTATCCGGCTCATTTGTTCAAAGCCATTCTCCACAAGGAGATGGGACTTGTTTATTTTTTGGAGACGGAGTTGGATAAGGATTACTACTATCTTCAAGATTGGGCCGACGTTCAGATGCAGTTGGCGCCGCGGGCTGTACGTCCGATGCGTGACCTGGAGCTGAGCGACGAGAGTGTGGCCGTCATGGAAGAAGCTGAGAACTATCAGCTGAAGTTCGGCCTCGACGAGGTCACGCCCGTATGTATCTTAGCCTCCCTGGTGACACCTGGAGTAGGCTTTTCTTTCGACCAATTGAAAACCCTGCCGCTGACACCTTCGGACATCAGTGCGAAGATGGGTGGTGGAGTAAATGTCGAAGCACCCTACATGGAAGGCGCCGAGCTGAAGAAAGGCACTCCTGCCAAGGGTGGCAACGCCATCGCCAAATACTGCACCGATAAGACCGCCATTGCACGCGCAGGAAACTTCGACGCTGTGGTTGGCTTTGAGAAAGAAATTGGTATCATCTACGAAATCCTCGGCCGCAAGACGAAGGCCAACCTGCTCATCACAGGCGAAGCCGGTGTAGGCAAGACCTCTCTGGTCAACGGTTTCGTTCGGGAGCTGGCCGCCGACCACGTCCCCGGCTTCCTGAGCGGCGCTGTGGCCTACGAACTCGAGACTGCAGCCTTAGGTGGCGACGCTCAGTACAAGGGCGAAGTGGAAGACCGATTCAAGAGCATCATCAACGAGGTGGAAGCCCTACCGAATGCGGTGCTGATTATCGAGAAGATCGACAAGCTCTTCGACAAACAGGGATCCCTCTACGGCTGCTCTACCCTACTGAAGAACGAACTCTCCAAGGGTCGCCTCCAGCTACTGTGCACCTCAAGCATCGACGGATACACCAAGAACATCGAGACGGATAAGGAAATGGTATCGAACCTCGAGAAGATCACGGTGGAGGAGCCCACTGCCGACCAGACCATGGAAATCCTCAAAGGCATCATGCCCTCTTATGAGGAATACCACGGGCTGACGGTGGACGAGGCGGTGATGGAGGAATCCATCCGTCTGGCCAAGCGCTACCTGACAGAGAAGTCGCTGCCCGCCTCCGCCATAGACCTCATCGACCGGACCATGTCCCACGTGAAGGTGGAGAACGACTTAGTGGAAAGAAAAGAAAATAAGGATGAAGAGAATAAGGAAGAGAAAGACTATATCGCCCATACCGAACTGACACCAGAGGACCTGACGGCCGTAGTTGCTAAGCAGACGGGCATACCTCTTGGTAAGGTGCAGACAGGCGAGCGCGAGCGCCTGTTAGGTGGCGAGGAAGCACTGAAGAAGCGCGTTGTGGGTCAGGACCACGCCGTGAAGAAGGTGCTCGACGCCGTTTACGAAGCCCGTTCCGGCCTGAATAAGAAAGGACAGCCCATGGGTTCGTTCTTCTTCCTCGGCCCCACGGGTACAGGTAAGACCGAGCTCTCAAAGGCTCTGGCCGAGTTCCTCTTCGGCGACGAGAGCGCACTGCTGCGCTTCGATATGTCGGAGTTCAAGGAAGAGCACTCCGTGGCCCTGCTCTACGGAGCACCTCCGGGATATGTGGGATATGAAGAAGGCGGCCTGCTGGTGAACAAGATTCGCCAGACCCCCTACTCCGTTGTCCTCTTCGACGAAATCGAGAAGGCCCACAAATCGGTCTTTGACCTCTTCCTGCAAATCCTGGATGAAGGCAAGCTGCACGACCGCCTCGGCCGTGTAGGCGATTTTTCCAACGCCCTTATCCTCTTTACATCTAATATAGGTGCGCAGCACATCGTGGATAAATTCAACAGCGGCGTCATACCCGAGAACAACGAGCTTATGGACATCATGCAGGGCTACTTCCGTCCAGAGTTCCTGGCGCGTTTGACAGAGATTGTGCCCTTCTCGCCCATCACCGACAAGACGGTAGCCCAGATTTTTGACATCCACATGAAGGGACTTCTGAAGTTGCTGAAGGAACAGGACATCACACTGGAACTGACCCCCGAGGCTCGCGAAACCATCGCCCTCAGAGGCTACAACCAGCAGTATGGCGCCCGTCCCGTCCTCGGCATCATCCGCAAGGAACTGCGCCATCCTATCTCCAAGATGATGATTGCCGGAAAGGTAAAGGCGGGCGACCATATCAAAGTTGTCATCGCCGAGGGCGGCAAAGTGGACTTTGAGATTGAGAATTGACGGCATTCGAAAATTCGGAATGCCGAAATATCGAAAAACCGAGAGGAAACTATGCAACATTGAAAATCCAAATAATTTATTAACTTCTTAACCAATCCATTACAACTATGGCAATGAAAGAAAATTTCATTTCAATGGCTCCCGATGAAGAGAGCAGCGCGAAAGTCAGTCTAATTGACCAGAACAAGACGTTGATGATTGACCAGTACACCACCGACGTGGAAGCCGGCAACCCCGAATTTGTGGAGGACATCCACAATATCAGCGACGCCTTCGAGCACTTCAAGCCGAAAGTGGACGTCACCTTTACGGATGCCGAAGGAGGTGCCGTGGAAGAGACGCTGAAGTTCGGTGAACTGCGCGACTTCGAAGCCGGTGGCGGCAAGGGCCGTCTGGTAGAGAACAGCCCCTTCCTCTCTGGAGTGAAGATGAAGATCGAGACCAACACCAAGATCCGCAAGAGCATTGAGCAGAACCGCAAGCTGCGCGACATCCTGAAGGAAGCCGGCAGCCGTGCAGAGCTCAAGGAGATGTTGCAGTCAATGCTCGATGAACTGAACGCTGCAGGATAAGTTGAATCGCAGAATCAATACGATCAGCATCGTGAAATTAATCCAATCGTGAAATTAATCCAATCGTAAATATACCATTATGGATACAGAAATGCAGAAAGCCCAGGCCGCCGCTCAAGCTGGTGCCGAGCTTCAAGAGAGAGGTAAAGAACCCGGTCAGTTGCTGAAAGCCTTCGGTGGCTTCAACGCCATTCGCGGCTTCATGCCCGACGCAGATAATATGAACCCCGCCCGCAAGGCCGCCAAAGACGTGTTCCTGAAGGACAAGCGCTTCAAGGACAAGCGCGATGGACTGAAGCGCGAGATCTCCCGCTGGCTGGAGCTGCTCGACCAGGCCGGCATCGAGGGCGCCACAGGATATGTGGAAGCCTGCAAGGCTGAGGAAGAGAAATACACCGAGGTGCTGAAGCAGGGTATCACCGATGCACTCTATGCCACCAAGGACCTGGAGCGCAGCTATCGCGAGCTCGACTCGTTCTTCAAGACCTGCGGCAGCGATAAGGTGAAGAACCTGCGTATCATCAACGTACTGAAAGAAGACATCGCCGATCCGGATTCCGGTTTCGCACAGGAAGTGGAAGAAATCCTCCGCAACGGCTTCGACCGCCTGAGCCTGAAGGATGCCTACAGCCTCGTCTGCATCCCCGGCGCTGTGCTCAACGATAAGGTAGACCTCCTGCAGTGGGCTAAGATGGCTTTCAAGTACAAAGTCATGCTCCTCACCGACCACGCTGACGAATACTCCTTCGACGACCTGCAGGCCAACACCGAGGGCTACCGCGACAGCGACCAGGAACTGATGAATGTCATCATGTGCGCCAACTGGCTCGTAGGCCGCGAAGCCGAGAAGCTGTCGGCAGACGAAGAAGATGCCAAAGCATTCTACATCGCCCCCTCCGCAGCACTCTGTGGCAAGCTCTACAACGAGACCGCCAACATGGCACAGGGTGCAGGTGGCAAGAAGTACGGCACACTCGACGGTGTCAAGGGCGTGAAGAGCGACCTCCTCAAGTCCGAGATAGCTTCCCTCATGGACAATCAGGTAATTCCCATGGTCTACAGCGAGGGACGCGTGATGGCTTTCAACAACACCACCCTCTACAATGGTGACCTCGATGCCATGAAGGAGTACCCCATCGTACGCGTGTTCGACTGGGTAAAGAAAGTGCTGATGAACTTCGTACACGAGGTGGCCCTCGAAAACTGGGATCCCTACAACAGCCCGAAGAACCTGAAGGCCAAAATCCAGGAGTTCCTCAACCAGTACAAGGGCTACGGCAACCTCTTCCAAAACTATGAGATTGGCGAACCCCGTCAGGATCCCGTCACAAAGCAGATCACCTGCGACGTCACCCTCACTCCCTTCTATGCCGCCAAGAACTTCGTCATCAAGGTGGCTGCAGACAAGAAGGACAAGGACGCCTCGATTGTAAGTGCATAAGGAACGTTGAAACGTTGTAAAACAAAAGCAGAGATAAAATATCTGAGATTGAATTAAAATCGTTGTCTAACAAATTAATTAAAAAAAAACCACTATGGCAAAGACACCAGTATCAATGAAAATCGACGGTTACAAGGACCGCGAAGTCCTCATGGTAACCTATGAGTTCGATCAGGCAACAGACGTGGAAGGACAGATGGCCGGCATCCCACGTGGCGGTAAGATTCAGGTCCGCGTGAAGGCTCTGAACGACGGCACCCCCGACCTGCTCGCTTGGATGGTTGAGCGCAACCTACCGAAGAACGGCAAGATTGAGTTCCTTGAGACCAAGACGGGTAAGGCTATGAAGACCATCGAGTTCACCAACGGCTATTGCGTCAACTTCGAAGAGAAATGGGAAGACAAAATGGGTCATTTTGAGGAAATCACCATCACCTGCAAGGAGTTCGCTATCGGCTCTGTGAAGTACGAGAACGAATGGGCATAATGCTCCGTTAAGCGAACAAAACGTAAATTCATTATTAACCACATTGAACAAAAAAAAAGAATAATATTATGGCAGAGAATGTAACCCCCGTAACCCTCGAGGTTAAGGATTTCGAAGCACGTGAGGTCTTGATGATTGACTACAAGTTTGACCAAGCCACAGACCGCGAAGGCCAGATCTCTGGAATCCCCCGCGGCGGACGCGTCACCATCCGCGTGAAGGCTATGAACGACGGCAACAGCCAGATGCTGCAATGGATGCTGGCTCCCAACGATCCCCGCGATTTCACCGTCACCTTCTACAACACCGTCGACGGTTCGACCATGAAGGAACTGAAAGGCACCGCCTGCTACTGCATCAACTACAAGGAGAAGTGGGAAGACGGTCAGGAGCACTTCGAGGAAATGGAAATCGTTTGCCAGAAACTCGAGAACGGCCCCGTAGCCTTTGAGAATCCCTGGAAATAATCACACACCCCTTCACCCCTCCTCTCCTTCGATTATTGAGGGGGAGGAGGGTTTACATTAAAAACAAACAATCATGGCATTGATAGCGTCCATACAATTCGGAGACAACGAAAGCAAGCTCTACTCCCGCTCCTACAACGTCAGCAACGTCAAGTGCAGCGTCATGCGACCCAGCAGCAGGTACACGCCCGAGGGTCCCTCCCGCTGCGAGCGCATCGAAATCACCGTAGTAGCCCCCGGGAAGACCGACCTCACGCTCCTCGAGTGGTATGTCCACCGCTCAGCCATGACCGGACGCATCGTCATCTCTATGTCCAACGAAGCCCGACTCGACGGCTCCACCGAAAAAGCCATTTACTTCGAGAACGCCATCTGCTTCGAGCTCAGCGAGGACTATCATATCGACGACAACCGCCGCCGGCTCCTGAACCTCTCGTTCAACGCAGAGGTGTTGACCATGGATAATGTGGTATTTTCGTGAAACCGTAAAAATCGAGGAATCATCATGGTCACTTCCTATTCCAACTACCTGAAAGTCGTCTTCTCGCCCGAAGACCTTTGCGAGATGAGCGACGCCATCCTGCGCAGCAACTGCTTCACCGTGCAGCACTTCCACTACGAGAGCAAGCGCCGGCGCGACAACGATAGCGGCATCGACATCCATGCAGAAGAAAGCACCCTCATGGACATCACCATCCGCATCAATGAACCCGACTGCGGCAAACAGCTACTGGAGCACATGCAAGACTCTGAGCAGCACTCCTATGCCCTCCTCTTCAACGCCACCTTCAAGCCCACCGGCAGACTTGACGACTACGACGATGCCTTGATGGCTACCGGCTACATCATCAACATCGAAGAGGTGTTCGAAACCGCACAGCAAAACGGACAACAAGAGCAGATGCTCATGCACATCCATCTGCTTCTCAATACCATCACCTTCGTAGGAATGGACAACAACCTGGTATTTAACGTATAATGCTGATTTAAGAGATATGGCCACCACAGAATTAGGACTGAAAATCATGTTCGTCGAGACAACAGCGACGGAATTTACATACGATAGTAGTATTATAACAACTGACAAAAAAGTGGATCCTGTGACTCGGGATATGAAAAAAGACGAAACGAGCCACTACGACGATCCGATTTATACACTAATTGACTATTCCATTACGATGGATGCGTCAGGCACAGGCTATACGAGGAAAAGAACCGAAACCATATACGAGACTTATTATGACGTCGACTCTAATAAGAAAAAAACGACCATAACAAAACGAACAAGAAAGGTTCTCTATACTTCCACCGTCACAAGAACTGACGGGACAACCATTTCTAAGTACAACACCGACGGGATAACTATCGGAGACACATCGAACGTCGTCCCCAAACTCATACGAATCACCTTCAACCGGGAAGTCTATAAACCCAACGAAGTCATAGCCGACATACAACTCACCGCCTCCAGTACCCCATCCATAGATGATGTCAAGACACTACTTGGCAAAGAAGTGAAGATTCTGAGATATACCCGCAAGGTTGACGGGACATCAACATCTGAATCTACGGACAGAACATACACCGGATTCTACATCTACGACGTCCTACCTTTGAAGGCCTCAGGGAAGGAACTGGTTGTCAGAGCACATATCTTCAGCCTCGACCACCAACTCACCCGTAAGAAATACAGCCGCACCTATGTGGGAAAAAAGCTCTTTGAGGACATTCTTCTCGAAGGAATAACAGATTTCTCCACCAGTTACACACAGGCAAGTCCCAGTTTCTTCGGCAAGCCCTCTTTGCTCAACATACCCGTTCCCACTTACTATCGAGTTATTGCAGATAAAGAAGATAAAGAAGATATAGAAGATACTACAAAGCTTAAACTCACAGAAAACTCGACATATACTGAATTCGACCATCTCAGCTACAACTTTACAAGAGAAAATGGAGCTACAGTCGAAGTCACAGATACAAACCAGAAAGTGACTAAACAAAAAGCAGACCTCGATGCCACCCGCGAACGCATTCAGCCCTACCTCGTGCAGTACAACGAATCGTTCTATGACTTCATGGTACGCACGTGCAACCGTTGCGGAGAATTCTTCTTCTGGGATAACGGTGCACTGCGAGTAGGACGTACTGCTACAGGAAAGGACTCTGCGATTTCCAAAGACGATTGTCTCTCTGTCTTCTACACCGCCACACATTCACCCTCTGCCGATTTATCTTTCGATAACGAATACTACACCCTCGACGATCTCAACGATTTAGAAAAGGCACCCAAACTCAATACCAAGCCCCAAGGATCATCTCTCAACACCATTTCCACTAACGACGGTTTCTTTTATAACGATGAGGTGAACCACGATGTCTATCGGACACGTATCTATAAAGGAAAATGGGATGATTTTGACTCCGAAATGGTCGGCAACGAGAATAAATACGGAGTCTCGTTTTTATCAAAAGTGCTGAACTCCACCAGCATCTTTGATATTGTCAAAGGATATGGAGCCTACGAACTATTCCGTACGGCCGAGGCTGCTGCCGCCCGTGATTATACCAACAAAAACTTCGATGAACAGTACTTCCCCAAAGACGATATAGACCAGATTAAGAGTGACGAAGAGGACAAGAAAGATAACAAGAAAAAAGAGAAAGAAAAATGCCTCGACAAACGGCCTCACCTCCTCGATCGGCGGGACGCTGGTAAAAAAGTAACAGATTATATCTCACTTTTCACGACCTCTGAAACAGCCGGACATCTCGACTCTACATTCTATCATAAGATTCGTAAGGAAGAGGAACAGCTCTCCAAACAGCTTATTATCTTCAATCTCTCCGTACCCAAGAACTTCGCCATTGGACAGGAGATAACCTATATCAGTACCAAATACATCGTTATTCAAATCAAGGACAATCCCGCCACCAACAGCACCAACAAAGACTATTTCAGTGCCATAGACCCCGATGCCGCAACGCCCTTCGCACAGATGGGCAACGCCGTTATGCAAGTCGTGGCCATTCCATTGAGTTCCGATAGTAAAGTATATCCTCCCCTCCACCCTGCCGGGCATATCCGCCGCAGCGAGCCACAGGTTGCCCTCGTCTCAGAATACAATGACCCACAGAAACGGGGACGTGTGCGGATTGTGTATCCTTGGCAACAACGGGGAGACACCGAACCGTCCCCATGGATACGGGTGCTCACGCCCTCTGCAACCGCAGGCGGAGGATGCGCCTTTGAACTCGACATTGGTGACGAAGTACTCATCAACTACGAGGCCGGCAACATAGAACGCCCCTACGTAGAAGGCACACTCTTCAACCGACAAAATGCCATCCCCTTCCGCCGCGGAGACATGGCACTCATCTCCAAGAACGGACACGGCATCACCTTCAACGATCCCAAAGATGACCGTTACTTCGCAACAAGTATTTCACCCGCCTATGGATGGATCAAGAAACTCATTGGCCCCAACGCTCACGGAACGCCAGACTCGCTCAAGCTCACCGGAGGCATCACCCTCAGCGACGCTTATGGATTCTATAAAATCGCCATGTCCACCGACCAGCGCAAGATCGACATCGCATCCCCCTTTGGCGACGTCAAGATTAGCGCATTCACCGGCATCACCCTCAGCGCTCCCAACGGAAACATCAATATCAAAGGACAGAACATC
>JAEEGL015417610.1_pt1 | contig 11416 bp, 9 predicted proteins | sample 9134231 | NCBI WGS metagenome assembly JAEEGL01 (sample SAMN16246548, study PRJNA631951) | gut metagenome | biome: gut microbiome; feature: rumen; material: fiber-attached | host: Bos | place: Iran: Karaj | collected 2018-10
CCATAAGCACATTGATTAGAGTTAAACTTAAAAGGGTTGTATCTAATAATGTACTGAGGTTCTCCAGTGGGGGCAATTCCTACTATGAGAAGTTCGCCGATGGGAGGGTGGTATGTATTGATGACGAAATCCCATTTGAGATACCGCAGGGTTGGGAATGGGCGCGGCTAAAAGACATATTTTCCCTCCAAGCAGGTAAAAACATTTCATCATCTGAGATCAAACCCTCTGTAGACGATTTGTTCAAATACCCTTGTTTTGGGAGCAATGGACTACGAGGTTATGTTAGGTTTTATAATAACCAAGGAATCAAACCATTAATAGGGCGTCAAGGGGCACTTTGTGGGAATCTCAATTTGTCTTATGGTCAGTTTTATGCGACAGAACATGCGGTGGTTGTGGATTCTTTTGGAGATGAGGTTAATGTTGACTGGTCATACTATTTTCTAACGGCACTAAATCTTAATCAGTATGCTACGGCAACTGCTCAACCAGGACTTGCGGTATCAAAGATTATTGAGTGTTTAATCCCAGTTCCTCCCTGTTCTGAACAAATTCGCATTGTAGCAAAGATACGTCTTCTTATTCCCTGTCTTGAAAGATTTCAATACGCACAATATAAGCTTGATTCATTAAACGAAGACATCAATAATCGCCTCAAAAAGTCCATTCTACAAGAGGCCATTCAAGGTCATCTTGTCGCTCAAGATTCCAATGATGAGCCAGTCTCTTTACTTATTGACCGGATACGCATTGAGAAGCAGAAACTGCTGAAAGAAGGCAAATTGAAGCAAAAAGACATCCATGATTCCATCATTCTCAAAGGAGAGGATAACAAGTATTATGAGACCATTGAAGGAATAGACGTGGAGGTAGAATTACCGTACTCTTTCCCCGAGTCATGGGTAGCTGTGCGCTTACAATCAATCTGCGCACTGCTTGATGGTGAAAAAAGGTCTGGCAAAGGAATATGTCTTGATGCCAAGTTCCTCCGAGGGAAATCATCTGGAGACTATCTTCAATCTGGCAAACACGTCAAGCGAGGCGATAATATCATTCTTGTGGACGGAGAGAACTCTGGTGAGGTCTTTTCTGTACCGATAGACGGTTATATGGGTAGCACATTTAAGCAGTTGTGGATTAGTCGCACCTTATACGAACCGTATATTCTTGAGTGCATCCGTTTTTATAAAGACGATTTGCGCAATTCGAAAAAAGGTGCGGCAATTCCGCACCTCAATAAAGACGTATTTAAGAATCTTATTATTGGCATTCCTCCCATTAACGAGCAACTCCGTATTATTGAACGCCTTAACGAGCTAAAAGCCAATCTATAGGAATCTGCTCATCTCACTTATCTTCAAAACAATTCTTTCTTGCTCCTGCACTGGAGGTAGAGGAAACACAAGATTATGGAGGGCTCCAGATGATAAGCCCTGTATTCCTATACCTTTACCGCCTATGTGTCCTATGCCTTTGTACAATTCAAACACGTAATAGTAAAACTCAGTGGAAACTGGATAATAGGCTCTGAGTCTATGGATATGATTCTGAATGCAGATCTCATACTCAAAAGACCATATGGCGGCTCGTCCAATATCACCACCTTCGCATACCAGTAAATCTCCTTTGCGAATAGTACATTTTTCCACCTCAGAATCGGCAAAGAACATTTCTCTAACCTCGGCAAAGTCAAATCTGTTCCAATACACATTAGAAGTCGTGAGATACTTCTTTAAAACTCCGTCGGTATCTGCTCTATTTAAGGCTTTTCCTGTATTATGAGCGAATAAAAAGCCAAGTCTAACCCATTGCCAAGAATCAGGAATCTCAAATGGAATTTCGTCGCTAATATCCAGCACTTTACTTCCAACTTTCTCATAGTACTTGCTATCCTCTCCTTTATAGATGACCGAATCCACGATGTCTTTCTTCCTCAATTTGCCTTCACTCAGCAACTTTTGTTTCTCGTTGTGAATGCGAACGAGTAATTCTGACGCAGAACCTTCTTGAGAATCTTGGTGCACAATCTTACCCTGAATGGCTTCTTGGAGGATAGACTTCTTAAGCCGTTCTCGTATCAACGAATTTAAGCAGTCAAGATGATTCTGCGACAATTCATACTTTTCCGCGACAGGCAATACCTCATTGATTTTCCCAACAATTCTTCTCTGTTCAGAAAAGGGAGGAATAGGGATAAGTTTGCTTTCTGTATAACCGGTTCGAACTCTTTGCTGACCAGCAGTTCCTTTAAATACTGCCTCTCCAATGAAATAGTGAGATTTAATGACGTATAGGAGGAATTCTCTATTTAGCGTCTCCCCGAATACGCGAAGGACATTCAGTTCTGTCGTTCCTCCTGCGATCCCGTTTGGAAGACCGGCCAGAATCATAGACTTCCTATTCTGAAAGCAAGGTGTAATTTTGGCAAAAGCAACATCACCGTCAGCGAGATGTGTAAAGCCCGACTTCAATTCTTCCCATTTCCGAACATCAAAACGAAAATGATTGCCGTACCCGGCGTCAATATACGCCATTGGGATAAATCCGGCCTGACTAGATTCATCTACGCGGTTCCGAGGATTAATCTCTACGACACATCCCAACCTTGCCCATTCCCAATTCCGGGGTATCTCAAAGGGTATTTCTTCGTCAATGCATTTCACCGTGCCATCGGCGAACTTCTCATAGTAGGAATTGTCGTCACCGCGGAAGATGATAGATTCGTTCTTGTCCTTCTTGATTTTTCCCTCTTTTATTAGGCGTTTCTTCTCCGCACGAATGCGGTCCAGCAGTACAGATGCTGGTTCGTCATTGGGGTCTTGAGGTACGAGCTTTCCCTGGATGGCCCACTGAAGGATGCTATTCTTAAGTTGCTTTCCGTTCATAGGGCTTAGTCTTCGATATTGAGTTCAATCCCAAGGAGTTTCTGAATTTCTGCAAGTGTCCGGTCAATCTCGTGATCAAGGGCCTTGCGCTTTTTGAAATAGTCAGCCAGAAGTTCTGCCGGCGGCAACACCTCTTCGTCATCTTTGGGGAACTTGCACTGGTCGAAGTTGCAGTCCAACGCAATAAGCTCTTCAGCTGTGAACTTCCTGGACTTCTCGTTACCTTCTTCAACGATAATTTCCTTGCGGTCGTTCCACCAGTCCTCAATGGGCTTGCAATGCTCAAGCTTCATCGGCTTGGTCTTGGAGAAATGCTTGTAGCCTTCCGGCATATCCAAACGGTAGAACCAGGTCTCCTTGGTATTGTATTGAGCGGAAGACCCGGGTGCCTTTTCGTTGTTAAAGAACAGGATGTTGGTCGCAATGCTGGTGTACGGCGAGAAGATGCTTCCCGGAAGACGGATAATCGTATGAAGATTGAACTCGCGCAGCATCTTGGTCTTGATTGCCAGCTTAGCACCATCCACACCAAAGAGGAATCCGTCCGGAACGATAACAGCAGCGCGTCCATCCTTCTTCAAGCGATACATAATCAAGACCATAAACAGGTCCGCAGTCTCGCTTGAGCGCATATCCATCGGGAAATTACCCTTTACACTGGCTTCGGTACTGCCACCATACGGCGGATTCATGGCGATAACATTCACCTTATCTTTCTCCTTGAAATCACTCATCTTCGTGCCCAGTGAATCGCAATGCTTGATATTCGGAGCCTCAATATCGTGGACAAGCAAATTGGTGATAGACAGAAGATACGGAAGAGGCTTCCATTCCTGGCCAATAACAGATGTTTGGAACAGCCGCTCGTCTTCGGTTGAATGAACCTGGGGCTTCAAATAATTAAGCGCTGAAGTAAGGAATCCGCCGGTGCCGGATGTGAAATCTCCAAATGATTCTCCCAGTTGGGGCTTCAGCGTCCGAATCATGAAGTCGGTGAGGGCGCGTGGTGTATAGAACTCACCGGCATTACCGGCAGACTGAAGGTCTTTCAGAATACCCTCATAGATATCTCCAAAGGTGTGGCGGTCTTCGGCATCAGAAAAATCAATTTCATCAATGACATTAACCACCTGGCGCAGTGAAACGCCATTTTTCATATACTGGTTAAGGTCTGAAAAGACCTCTTTGACGATGGCTTTTCCACGAGGGGTATTTTCATCTATAGGAAGATCTTTCAACGCCGGGAACAAACCTTCATTAACAAATTTCAGAAGGGCCTCACCTGTAAGTGCTTTACCATCTTTATGGTCAACGGCCCAGTTGCGCCAGCGGTATTCCTCAGGAATGATTGAGGTATATCCTTCCTCTTTTGTGACTTCCCAAACTTCTTCCTGGGCGTCATATACTTTAAGGAAGAACATCCATACCATCTGTTCGATGCGCTGTGCATCACCGCTGATGCCGGCATCTGTGCGCATTATGTTCTGAATTGACTTAATGAGGTTATTTGTTGCCATGATTTATGCTGAATATCTATACAGTTGAGTTTCAAGTCCACGGATTGCTGATTCGTAGCCAGCCTTACCGCCAAAGAGTTTCATAATCTTCACGGGAGTACCAATGCTTGTGAACGGCTGGAGTAGGAGTATGGTCGGTCGCTCCAGTTCCAAGATGCCATTATCCGCGTACTTGTCCAAAAGATTCTCAAGCACCTGTCGTGCTAGACCTTCGTACTTTGAGAGATAGTCGCTCTTCTTGACATTGTTGGCTCGCTCACGTCGAGTAAGAGGCTTTTTGTCAAAAGCGACATGACAAATGATATCGAAGATATCTGCATTGGCAAGCTCGGGGTTGGATTCCCTAATGGCATCAATAATGACATCGTATTCCTGCAACTCATCAACAATAGCCTTTTTGCGGTCGGTAGCACTCCATTTATTAATGAAGTCATTGAGCGTGGCATACTTGCCGCGGATATTCTTTCGTGTGAAATCAGTCAAGCTCTCAGTGACAAGAGTATGACCATCTGCACCCAGATATGATACCTTTTCTGTGTCAATCTGGATGTATTTTCCATTTACATGGTATTTTGTATGTCCATACGGGACATCATCCGGCTCGTGAAGTTCTCCGGGTGATTTGGGTTTCGGGTGATATCCATCTACCACGCTAGATGGTGCGGCCGGTTCCGGGTCGCCATCGAAATCAGGGTCTTTGAATAGTTGCGTAGCATTACGGAAGTCAAGAATCTCAAAATGCCATTTCCCTTTGTCTGTTTTCAAGCGGGTTCCGCGGCCGATAATTTGCTTGAATTCGGTCATAGAACCGATTTCTTTATCAATCACAATCAGGCCGCAGGTCTTGCAGTCAACACCCGTGGACAGAAGTTCGGACGTGGTCACGACTGTAGGATAAGCCTGGTCAGGATCGATAAAGTTATCCAGTTGCTTTTTGCCGACATTGTCGTCTCCGGTAATACGCATAACATAACGCGGGTCCTGGTGGCAAAGGTCCTGATTAAGATTAACCAGCAATTCTCGCATCGCCTCTGCCTCTTCAATATCGGCGCAGAAGACAATGGTCTTAGTCATCCTGCCTATTTGCTGAAGCATCTTGGTAATACGACGTGCGACAATTTCCCTGCGCTGAATAATAGCAATATCCCGTCCAAAATTCTGACGCTGATAGAAACCCTGCTCAATGAGTTTGCCATCAATATCTTCTTCACCCTCCTCTGGAGCCCAACCCTCCAAATCAATGTTTATAAAAGAGTTGGTGACTCGGTAAGGTGCTAAAAAACCATCTTCGATACCCTGGCGAAGAGAATAGGTGTAAAGCGGCTCGTTGAAATACCTAAGGTTGTCTGCACCGGTAACTGCCTTTGGCGTTGCCGTCATTCCTACCTGGGTTGCAGATGTGAAATATTCCAGTACCTTACGCCATTCTGAGTCATCCTTGGCACTTCCGCGATGACACTCATCAACAATGATGAGGTCAAAAAACTCGGGCGAGAATTGTGTGAAAGGATCAGGAACGCCTTCTTCATAAGAGACCAGTTGCTGGTAGAGAGCCATATAGATTTCATAAGCGGGATCCAGTTTCTTGTTCTGAATCTTCGTCATGATTTTCTTGAAGGGCTTGAAGTCCTGAACCATAGTCTGGTCAATCAGGACGTTTCTGTCTGCCAGGTAAAGAACCTTCTTTTTGCAACCAGATTTAACCAGCCGGTGAATAATCTGGAATGCCGTAAAGGTTTTACCAGTACCAGTGGCCATCACAAGCAAACAGCGGTTTTCACCTTTCGCAATGGCTTCAATGGTACGGTTGATAGCTATTCGCTGATAGTAGCGCGGCACATTGGTATAAGGGTCCCAATAGTATGGTTCGTCTATGACCTGAAGTTGCTTGGGAGTATAGCCCTTAAACTTATAGAGACGCTCTTTCAACTGATCTGGCGAAGGGAATGCGTCAAGAGGGATCTGAGTTTCTGCCCCTGTTAGGAAATCGTGTTCAAGAAAACCGTCTCCATTAGAGCTATATGCAAATGGCACGTCCAGAATCTGGGCATATTCCATTGCCTGCTGCATTCCGCCGCCGAGGGGCTTATTGTTGTCTTTGGCTTCAACAATTGCAATTGGGTGATTCTTTGAAATGCTGAGCAGATAGTCGTATTTCTTACCTTGTTTGCGGGCATGCTGTTTACCTTGTACGACAACACGGCCATCCGTGAAGTATTTCTCCATGGAAATATCTTCAAGCGACCAGCCGGATTTTTGCAAGGCAGGCGTAATATAGCGAAGTTTAATCTCTTCTTCTGTCAGTTGTTTCTTATCTTCTGCCATAAGCGGACAACTTCCAATAACAGTTTATAATGGGAACTTAACTTGCAAATTTAACATTTTTCGTCGAATACCTTTATAAAAACTGTTATCGATGTTATTCTATCCTTGGGAGTTAAGCCCTAATCCATGAATACAAACCACTTGATAGATATTGCTATCAGATAGACACTAAGCGCGATAATGATCAGGTCCATCAAGCCCAAATGCCATTTATTCTCGTTCTTGTTTCCCTCTTCCATTTCCATCACACCATCAATCTGATTAGCCTCCCATCCCTCACAAACATATCCGGGTTCCTGAATACCACCGCCCATATCTGACTAGTTGGTACCGGCTGACCTTCTCTGCGACGATGAAGCCGACGCAAGTTAATCTGCTCCGCCAAAGTCTCCGCGGTTATTCCGCAGCCTTCAGTGGAAAGAAGATATACTATTGCTTCCTCGACTCTCATCTTATATTTTCATCGCCTGGTCTTGCCAGCAAAGAATGAGGAATACAGGGAAACACAGGAGCGCTACCAGCAGTTTCGCCGCTGGGCTCTGTCTTGGTCTGGATTGTACTTTAGTGTTCATAATGTCAATCATTTCAGTTTCCCAAATATACCTAAAAATTGTCAATTATCGACAATTTTTCTACTCAATTCTTAGGCCTGCCAAACCAGTTTTCGCCAGTCCCTGTCCACGCCAGACCAGAACGGCCGGCCCTCCGGCGTCTGGTCCCAGGGAAAAACGCGCCCGAAGAGGAACTCCGAATCCAGTCCCAGCAAATGCCACAGGGTCTCGTCCATCCTGTAACCGGGATGGCAGGCGGCGAAATTCCTGTCAAACGCCTCTTCACAATGCTCATCCTGCAGGAATGTACGGAATCCTGCATAACTTGGGATTGCCAGTCTTTTTCTCTTGGCCATAATACTTTTCTCTGGGTGATGCGGCAAAGGTAAAACGGCAAATTGTCAATTTCTGACACACAACCATTTTTATGGTGCGAAGTTCACTTTTTCTTCTCACCTTCCCAAATACATGAAAGGCTTTCAGCTATTTCGTTCCCGGGGGCAAAGGGATTACTTTTGCACCAGAAACCAATAAAAACATCGCGCCATGAACATCTACAACGTAATCATCCTTGACGAAAGCGGCAGCATGTCTGCCATCTACGACCAGGCCCTCACCGGCATCAACGAAGTTCTCTCCGGCATCCGCAAGAATCACGAGGACTTCCCCGACCAGCAGCACTATGTGACCATTGTCACCTTCGAGGGCAACGGTATCTCCGGCATCAAGACCCGCCGCGACCGCGTTGCCATTGAGAAGGTGGAAGACTTCTCCAGGAAAGACTATCGTCCCGGCGGCTGCACGCCCCTGTATGATGCAATGGGAAAGACCCTGAACACCCTGGAAGGCCAGATTCATGAGGACGACCGCGTGATGGCCACCATCATCACCGACGGCTATGAGAACGCCTCCGAAGAGTATTCCGGCAAGACCGTGAAATCACTTGTGAGCCGCCTGCGGGAGAAAGGATGGACCTTCGCCTACATCGGTGCCAACCAGGACGCCGTGGAAGTAGCCAGGGACCTGAATATCGATAATGCGCTGAACTTCGATGCTACGGCCGAGGGTGTGTGCAAAATGTCCGTCCGCTTCCGCAAGGCAGGACGAAAGTTCGCCACCCTGTGCGAAGATGCCGCTGCCCCGATGGCCATGTATGACCGATTGTTTGAAGAGGATTAAGATTCCCGGTCAAGCCGGGAATGACGGTCAATACTCCCAGATTACGAGGTCCCGGTCCAACGGGACCTTCTTTATATCCCCCGCTGCCCCGTTGATGTAGTAGAAACGGGCGATCCGGTCGCTTACGGCATTCCTGAAAGCAGTCTTGATGCGGGAGGCATTCACATTGAGCCCATTGCCAAACGGGTCAACCAGAATGGCAATACTCTTCTCCATTTCATCCGGCACATCCCGCCCGGAAATGTTCTCGTATATGTGCAGGAGCTCATCCTTATGGTCTGCAATCTCCTTGTAACGAAGACCTTCCGGATGGCGCAGATACAGGAAATAGAGCGCCTTGGAAACGTTGGGCATCTTCACTTCCCTGTCATCATATTCAGAGAGGAAGATCTTCCCACCCCGGGTGATGCGAATGGGGCTCAGCTTTACAGTGTAGCCCAGCATCACTTCCAGTTCGTCAATACTGACGCCGTATTTCTCCTGCAGGCGGCGGATTTCGGCCAGGATTTGTTCCGTGCGCGGATCCAAGGCTTCGGCATCCGCTTCTATAGCCTTGTGGAGCTCAGGCTCGCTTGCCTTTCGTCTGCCAAAGATGGGCGCAGCCGCCTTTGCCGCCTTTCTTTCCCGTCCGCGGAGTGGTGCACCGGCCTCCGAATCCATTTCCATGTCGTACATGGCCATCGGTGCCGGCAGTTCTTCCAGCATACTCTCAAAGAAACCGGGACTCTCCACCGGTCTCTGCAGGCCCGGGAACAGGTATTCCAGGGCGTCCGTGCTGAGCTCTCTCAGAATGCGGTTTATCTTGCGCTGGTTCATAAGGCTTTGTCGTTTAAGATGTACGAGGCCTTTTCCTTGAGATAGGCCTTAACCTCCTCACCCTCCAGGACCTCTATCCTGTTCGGGATGGACAGGACGAATCGTCCTACGCCTTTCATGCCGTTGCAGTCGGCCTCATAGATCCAGTAGTCACCATCGGCCGTAAGGTTCTTTTCGGCCAGCGGATACTCCTCCAGCAGGAGATTGCGGGCCACCATGTCCATCCGGAGTTTGACGTGGACCGGCTTCTCGCCGTGAATGCGGAAGTCGTCCATCTGCAGGGATTCGTGGGCGTCTTCATGCTGCCAGGGCTCCTCCTCAAGGATTTCCACAGTACCGATACGGGCGGTCTTGAAACGCTTGTTGATGCCGTCTTCCACGTCGTAGGCCCACAGGTCGATATGGTTGGTGTTGACCTTGTAGGGCTCCACCCTGTAGGTCTTGGTGGCTAGTGAATGCGAAGATGCGTAGTCCTTCAGGAGGACTGTTTTCTTATCCCGGATGGCTGCGGAGATGGCCTCCATATTCTTGGATACGGACTCTTTGGCCACATATTCACCTACGGCATCAAAGTCATAAACCGCCACGAGTTTACGGCGGAGAGCCTGCTTGAGCGCATTGGTGTTGTCCAGGGATTCCAGCAGGCCATTCAGGATGTAGGCCTCCTCTTCCGAGAAGTACACCACCTTGGAGAGGTCTCCGTATTTGTTCTTCAGGTTGGCGAGGCGCCAGACGTTGCCGTGGGTATTCTGGACGGCAAAGCCGGCGCTCTTGAAAGTCTCGATATAGCGGTACACGGTGCGGCGTGATATGCCTAGTTCTTTCATCAGGTCATCCACGCTGTAGTTAACGTTACTGGAAAGCATCTGCATCAGACGCAGCATGCGGTCCACTTTGGGTTGGTCCATTGTTTTAGTATCTGCTCAGGAGTGCGAAGATACTCATTATTCACGGAATTGTCAATTAATGGCAAAAGAATCCGCATTTCAAGTGCTTCTGGAGGACTTTTCTTCAGCGTTTTTTGCCACAAAAATGTCATAATAATGTGGCACTTTTCCGTTTGGGATTTGGCCGATATCGGACAGTCTTTTACCTTTGCCGGTGAGAACTGACTATGAGTGATTAAAGATTGAGGCGTATGAAAGTCATTTCATTCTTCTCCGCCAAGGGCGGAACCGGCAAGACCACGTTCAATGTCCTTCTTGCCTCCTACATCAAGTATCGCCTGGGCAAACGGGTGATGGTCCTGGATTTCGACTTCCCGGAGTTCAACCTTTCCCACATGCGGGAGCGTGACCTCCTGTACCTGGAGCGGGAAGGCATTCCCTTCAACGAAGAGGAATTCTACCCCATCGAGAGGGTGAGAAAGAAAACGGCGAAGGATATCCGCGCCATTGCGAAACAATTCGAGCTGTTCAGCGCAGAGCTGGATTACCTGATTCTGGATTTCCCCGGTTCTTTTTCGGCCGATGACCCCGTATGCCAGCTGCTGCTGGACGGGCACATCGACCTGATGGTGATTCCGGTGGAACTGGACCCGATGATCATCGCCTCGATGCGGTCGCTCTCCCACATTCTGCAGGAAAACAAGCAGCGGACGCGGCTCTTTTTCAACCGAGTCTGCGGCCGGGAGCCTAAAGAGGCATATGCCCGCGTGCGGGAATGGTTTGCCGAGGATGGCTCCGTGATATCGGAGTACTATGTGAAGCAGTCCGAGTCCATGAAAAAGGAAAAGGATGCTACTGCCCATATCCGGAGCACGGTGGATTTCCCGATATCCTATGCAAAGAAGCGGAATCCGGGCATTGTCAAACTGTTCGATGAGGTGTTGGAGTATGTGGAGCTGGATGAGAAAAAAGCGGCGGCCTTCGACGCGTGACCTTCTGCTGAAGATTATTCCCAAGGTGGAACTGGTGCCGGTCGTGGTCCCGGACAAATACGAGATTCCCACGGACTTCAAGCCTCCGGAGCCGAAAACACTTTCGCCCGGCAAGAAACGAACAAAGGCAGCAGAAAAAGAAGCAGCTGCCAAGTCGCCTCCCAAAAAGAAAAAGTCCGGAAAGGCTTCTCCCGAAGCCAAAGCGATGACGGATAAGTATTCCAGCGACATCAATGCACTGGATGAGGAGAAAGCAAGTAA
>JAEEGL015767689.1_pt1 | contig 11416 bp, 8 predicted proteins | sample 9134231 | NCBI WGS metagenome assembly JAEEGL01 (sample SAMN16246548, study PRJNA631951) | gut metagenome | biome: gut microbiome; feature: rumen; material: fiber-attached | host: Bos | place: Iran: Karaj | collected 2018-10
AAATTCGCCTGTTTCAGCCATGCACTCATCAATTTGCAACTTGATGAGCTTACGCAGGCGAGGTTAAAAATCTGTATCCAGATCTGAAAAGACGCAGAACACGTAACATCCAACAGGCGTGTTGCATGTTTCGTAAATAAAGCCTTTGTCTTTGGTAAAAAAAAGCAATCCCCCTAACAATTAGCCAGGGGGATTGGTGAAATCTGACGTTCGGTCAAGATTCATACGAAAAAAAGCAGGCATCGTTGAGAGTGTCTGCTTTAGTCAATATGAAGTAATAATGTGATCTGGATAACAAAATTACAGAGCGTGGATTTTACAGAGGAAAAGGGTTTCTTTCCATAAAATTGTTATGAAGTAGTGTTTAATCGGCGATTATTTAGTAGGGGATGGAGCAATTTTTGTGCGTATGGTTGACAATTGTACAAAGTATGTCGTTGATTTGGCTAAGAGGTGAGCAGGAATCAGGTTTAATTTGTTACGTAACTGCTAGTTGTGTATAAGTCAAGGAATGTCGTGATATACAGAATGTGAATAAAAATTCAACTAATATCTCAAAATATGCCGATAGACCTTGAATCACTCAGCTAATGTACTATAATGCTTATTGGAGAAAATCTCATGAAAGTGTGAGATCTCTTTTGGTAAGTTAAGGGTAAACTTAAAACGATAAATAGGGCCTTAAAAAATGTCACTAAACTACAACAAACTATGGAAATTGTTGATTGACAAAAATTTGAACAGAACTGAGCTTAAGGAAAAGGTAGGAATTAGCTTTAATGTGCTAGCTCGTATGGGAAAAAATGAGCCTGTTTCGTTAGAAAGTTTGGAAAAGATATGTATTTTTTTGAAATGCAATATAGGTGAAGTTGTAGACTTTTCATTTAAAGATTCCATTGAAAAATCACCGAAACAGTTTAATTCAATAGAATTATTTGCGGGCGCCGGGGGACTGGCTTTAGGTTTGGAGAAAGCAGGATTTAGTTCTCTTGGACTAATAGAAATTGACAAAGATGCCTCCCAAACCTTACGTAAGAATAGACCTCAATGGAGAGTAATAAATGATGATATTGCGAACATATCTTCTCAAGATCTCCTGTCTTACTTTTCGTTGAAAAAAGGTGAGTTGGATTTGCTTTCTGGCGGTGCTCCTTGTCAAAGTTTTTCGTATGCAGGGAAAAGATTGGGATTGGAAGATGCAAGAGGCACATTGTTCTATCACTATGCCAAGTTTTTAGAACAATTGCAGCCGAAGATGTTCTTATTTGAAAATGTGAGGGGGTTATTAACCCATGATCATGGAAAAACTTATAAGACCATAACAGACATATTTCAAAGTACTGGATACACTATTTTCAAGCAGGTTCTCAATGCTTGGGATTACGGTGTTGCACAGAAAAGAGAACGTCTGATTACCATTGGAATTCGAAAGGATTTGGCATCGAATATTAGTTTTTCGTTTCCGAAACCTCACGATTACAAACCTGTATTAAGGGACGTGTTAACGGATTGTCCTGTTAGCGAGGGCACCCAGTACTCAGCTCATAAGAAGGCGATCTTTGAACTTGTTCCTCCGGGGGGATATTGGCGAGATATTCCTGAAGATATTGCTAAAGAATACATGAAGTCCTGCTGGGAAATGGAAGGTGGCAGAACAGGTATCTTAAGACGACTGAGTATGGATGAACCATCATTAACCGTCTTAACTTCACCTAGCCAAAAGCAAACAGACAGATGTCATCCATTAGAAGCAAGGCCATTTACAGTCAGAGAAAACGCAAGATGTCAGAGTTTCCCTGACGAGTGGAAATTTACAGGTAGTGTTCTTTCTCAATATAAGCAGGTAGGTAATGCAGTCCCTGTAAATCTGGCATATGAGATAGCGGTTAAAATTAAAGAAACATTGGAACAGTTATAGTATGGGAAATTGGAATTTATCATTTATCAGTGAAGATGACTTTACTAATCACGTCAAAGCAACCATCGATAAGTATGGCGATAAGCTCGAGTCTTTTGACTTGAAACGCTTCAATAAGAATATCGTAGATCCAGTTAAACTAATATTCGATAAGACTGTTTATAACTTCTCTTGGGAAGAAATTGTAAAAAATGAAATTTTCCGCCAGAGAGATAAATCAAATAACAATGACATAGGTTACTTTCATCAGCGAATCTTTAACTTTATTGCTAACTGCCATGTACCAGATAATGGAAAAGAAGGAGGCTGGGATGTTATTTATGAAAACCCAAACGGTATAGCTTTGCCAGATGGTAGCGTCGTGCATAAAGTCTATGTCGAGATGAAGAATAAGCATAACACCATGAATTCAGCCGCAGCGGGAAAGACATTTATAAAAATGCAGAATCAGTTGCTAAACGATGATGATTGTGCCTGTTTTCTAGTTGAGGCTATTGCCCAGCGTTCGCAGAACATAAAGTGGGAAACTACTGTCGATAAAAGAAAAGTTAGCCACAAGTTAATCCGTCGTGTGAGTATGGATCAATTTTATGCTCTTGTTACAGGGCAAAATGATGCTTTTTATCAAATGTGCATGGCGTTGCCAAGAGTTATTCAAAATGTTGTGAATTCATCAAATAACACTAATATTCCAAATGATACGGTATTCGATGAATTAAAGGAAAAGGCAAGACAGCAGAAATTGGACGATAGCGATTTATCGATGTCTATTGCCGTTTATATGCTCGGTTTTAGTAGCTATATTGGCTTTTGCAATGATGTTTAATAAGGTATTAGTATGAGTGAAGAAATTGAACACCCAAAAGTTTTTATTTCGTATGCTTGGAATGATAAAGAGTATCAAGATAAGGTAATGTCTTTTGCTAATTCTTTAATTAAATGTGGCATAGAAGTTATTTTAGATAAATACGATCTCAAAGAGGGGCAGAACATTTATGCTTTTATGGAAAAATCTGTTTCAGATACAAGTGTAACTAACGTACTGTTATTAATTGATCCAACATATGAGCAAAAAGCTAATAGTAGACAAGGTGGTGTAGGAACCGAAACTCAAATAATATCACCTGAAGTATATGAAAAGGTGGAGCAAACTAAATTTTTGCCAATTATTTTTGGGCGAGATCCCACTGGTAGAATACCAAAACCTAATTATCTTAAATCAACTTTATATTTTGATTTGTCTTCGTTGGATATGTATGATGATGAATTTCGGAGACTTGTTAAGAGACTATATGGTTTTGACGATTATAGAAAGCCTCAATTAGGAGAAAAACCATCATGGATCGAAGAAGAAATAGAACCTAAAGAGTTTATTCGCATTACCAAATACGAAGAAATAAAAAATATTGTTAATATTGTGGATAGAGGTGTAAGATTTAAAGAAGAGTTTAATAACCTCAAACACGAATTAATAAGTTATAGTCCAGATAAAAATGATTGTTTATCGGTGTATAACGAGATGCAGAGTATAAAAAAAGATACATTAGCTCTTATAAAACTCATCCCTTATGTTCCAAAATCAATAAATGTAATTGCGGAAATTTATGAAGCAATTGCTAATGAATTTTTTAAAAATCATACAATACCAGCTAAAATAAAATTATCGTTGTTGCATGAATTATTTTTATATACAGTTGCTTTTTGTTTAAAAAACGATCTATATGATTGCATCAGTTATTTATTAAATCATTCCTACTATTCAAATAATAATTTATCTAATTTGGAATCGTTCAAAATTTTTTATTCCTACAATGAGAATTTAAATAATGCAATGAATTTGAAAGATAATAAGAAGTATCATTCGGGGACAGCTCAGTACTGGATGGATACCTTGGAGAGCGAATTTTGTTCTAAAGAAGAATTTATCTATGCTGATATATTCTGCTATAACATTTCTCTGTTTAATAAAAATTGTTATTGGTTTCCGTTAACGTATGTGTATGACATAGGAAATTATAGATCTCTTATCAGAAAATTTTCTGTAGGATTAAAATCCTCAGAAAGACTTGAAAGTGTTGTTAAGGTCTTTGGATGTAATACTATTAGTGATTTTGTAGACGCATTCGAACGTAATTCAACAGACAATGAAATCCGAGAACGAATTAACGCAACAAGGTATCCTTCGGCTTTTGAATCTCCAGAAAATATATTTGATATCATTAAATTTAATGAATTAGATTCAATGAAGTGATTTTATTGATTGGTGTTATTAGCGAATACCAAAGCTTCTTACAGGTGTTAATATCAGGTGTTAATATTTGGGATATAGTATTTTGAGGTTGGTCTAATGACTTGCATAGATGACGGATTAAAAAATATTGACAATGTTATATGCGACAATATAGAACTTATAAATGCTAAAAACATTGATAGAGCGATAATTGCTCAAAATCTTCTATCTCAATCCAGAAATTTAGTGGAACATGTTGCCTTAAAAATCTATTCTCAAGGAACGAACATTTTTGTTAATTGGGATACTATCCCCGCCGCACTTGAATATATCAAACACGATAATAGATATTTGTTTTTAAGGTCATTCCATTCTTTTCTTCAAGAATCTAAGTCACACTATACTCCTAACAATGATGGTGCTGAAAGACTTTTATTAAAGTATTATAAATTTTTTGTACAAATCAAATCTTTTATGTATAAATATTTCAAGATTTCCATTCTTAACAATATCGACAAAATTCCAATTGATACTGACAAAACAATACAAGAATATCATGATAAAATTGCAGAATTACTAATTAAGACAAAAGAGAACAAAGGAACAACACATTCACAGAGAATGTATGTACATAAAGTTAATTCGTTTATTTCCAATCAATCAGTGTTTTTTGAGTTAACGTTGAGTCCTGCTTTTGATACAACAAGTAAATTTGAAAGATTTGTATGTTATTCAAAAACTCAAATCCCACTTCATTATGCAATAAAAGCGGATTTTTGTACAAATGTAATTTATATTAGAAATACAAGAATGCCAATTAGTATTCTTGTCAATCATAGTGTTTCTATTAGACCTTGTGAACTTAAAAATTTTGCAAGAATATTCGGAATAGACTTAAGAATTAAATCATCTGATTCTGAATATATTAGACTTATGAATTACCTCACTACTTCAGGTATAAGCCTTAGAGAAATTGTTGGGTTGTCAGATGATAATTATGAAAAAATAAAGAAATATATATTTGAATACAATAATTCAAACACGTTAGAACAAATCTTTGATCGTTGTCGATCTCTGGTACTTTCAAATTTGAAGGGAGCCAACGTCGTAGGTTATTTGCTCCATACAATGAATAATAAAGTTATAAAGAATCAACTAAGTGATGCTCGTGTTTATAAATTATCAAATTTGTATTTAAAATGGAAATGTATACCTTTTGATACCATGCCATTTGCCACATCCTTAGTTAGACATAACCCCTGTACCTCAGATTTATTAGACTCACTAAGCTCTGAAGGTAGGGAACATGAGTTTATGGCTAGATTTATTTTACAAAAAATGAATGATAGGTCAAAACTCTATACACCTATCAAGGATTTTTCTTGTGTAGATGATGTCGAACAACAGTTTGATATTTTTAATAATCAATTATATCCTGGACACAAAGGTCGGAGAATCGAAAAATTTGGACATTTTTTTTATCAAAAAGAAGCTTTTGATAATACAAAATTCATCATTAATAAGTTATCTGAAATGTGTAATAGTGGACCAAAGGGTTTTGGTAATGCAATAAAAAGTTGGTTGGAGAATATTTCTATAATAGATAGTATAGAAAAGAGGAATATTTTAAAGAACCTGTTTATAAATTCTTACGTTTCAGTTATATATGGAGCGGCTGGAACAGGAAAAACCTACCTCGTTAATCTAATTTCTTTGTTTCTGAGGGAAAAAGACAAATTATTTTTAGCGAATACTAATCCTGCTGTTGAAAATTTACGACGAAAAATCACTGCACAAAACAGTACTTTTATGACTATATCAAAATTTCTCAGTTCTAAGAAATACAAAAAAGACTATACTGTTGTGATTGTAGACGAGTGCAGTATGGTAAGCAATCACGATATGCGAAAAATACTTGATAGCGTAAATTGCAAATTATTACTCCTAGTAGGAGACACCTATCAAATTGAATCTATAGAGTTTGGAAATTGGTTCTCGCTTATAAAATATTTTTTACCTTATCATGTCTGTAATGAACTTACGACTACTTATAGAACAGAAGAACAGCATTTATTAAATCTTTGGAACAAGGTGAGAAATCTTGACAGCGATATTACTGAGTATATTATTGACAATAATTATGTGTCTAATCTAGATTCCTCGATTTTTGAAAAAGTTTCGGATGATGAGATTATTTTATGTCTTAACTATGATGGTTTTTACGGAATAAATAATATAAATTTATATCTTCAGGAAAATAATTTGAATAAGCCTTTCAAATGGGGAATTAGAGTGTTTAAAGTAGGCGACCCTATATTGTTTAATGAATCAGAAAGGTTCGCACCAATTTTATATAATAATTTGAAAGGTAGAATAGTTGACATTGAGATTGATAACAACTCAGGATGCATATGGTTCTCTATTGAAGTAGACAAAGTTCTAACTGAATTTGATGACGTATATGGATTGGAACTTATTGATACTACACCTTTAGGAAAGTCGATTGTTAGATTTAAAGTCACACAAAATAAAGATTCTGATGTTGACAATGATTTTGTTGATGATAGTGATATACCTTTTCAAATAGCTTATGCAGTTTCAATTCATAAAGCTCAAGGGTTAGAATATGATTCTGTTAAAATAGTCATTACTAAAGACGTTGACGAGATGATTACACATAATATTTTTTATACTGCTATTACTCGTTCTAAAAAACGTTTGAAGATTTACATGAGTCCTGAATCTCAAGAAAAAATTTTTAATGGTTTTGAATTGGATAGTAATAAATACGAAGCAAAAATTTTTTCGGCTCACTCAAAGTTGAAATTAAAAAATATTAGGTAATTTTATGTTTGATATTTGATATTTGATAGATGATTTACTAACGAAGCATAACATTAATATTTGTTATTTTATCGATGTAATTATATATAATAGATTAGAAAATGAATGTATTAGATGTATTTTCTGGTGCTGGCGGTTTTAGCTTGGGATTTAAAATGGCTGGATATGAAATTGTCGGTGCTATTGAAATTGATAAATGGGCGGCTGAAACTTTTCAAACAAATCACCCAGATGCAAAAGTTCTTGTAGGCGATATTTCAATATTTGATGATGTTTATCTGAAAAATACATACGGTCAAAAAATTGATATTTTGGTCGGTGGACCTCCTTGTCAAGGTTTTTCAATATGCAATAAAAATGCTGGTGATCCTAAGGATCCTCGGAACTCTCTGTTCACAGAATTTTTGAGAGTTGCTAGACTGTTTAAGCCTAAAGCTGTTGTGATGGAAAATGTTCCTAATATAATTAGAGCCAAAACTGCTTCAGGAGAAATGGTAATCGATATCATTAAAAGAGAGTTGGAAAGTATAGGTTATCATGTTCATTATACGATCCTCAGTGCAAGTGATTATGGGGTTCCTCAAAGACGAAAAAGACTAATACTTGTAGGGACTATTGATAATATTGATCCAATTCCTGCACCAACTCACTATGTAAAAAACTCAGGAGATGAATCTGAACAATTATTTTTTAAGAAATCTAATTTGCAACCTTGTCCTGTGTTATGGGATGCAATTTCAGACCTCCCTGATATAGAAGCGTGCGAAGGTAGCGAAGAAATGGACTATACTCATCCTGCTATGAATGATTATCAAAGATTTTGTAGGAATGATAGTGATAAAGTGCATAACCATTTAGCTATGAAACATTCTAAACGTATTGTTGAAAGATTCAGTAAAATGAATTGGGGACAGTCTATATCGGATATTAAAGATGAACATTTAAAGCAACGTAAAAGAAATGGAAACGGTGCAGTATCTGATAAACCATATGACCAAAATAACCGAAGAATGTTTCCGAATGATATATGCAACACCATAACTGCTTCATTTTATGGAAATTTTGTTCATCCGTACAAGAATCGAAATTTTACAGCTAGAGAAGGTGCTAGAATACAGTCTTTTCCAGATTGGTATGTATTTTGTGGAAAACCAACAGTGATCAGTAAAAAGATGGCCGTTCGTGAAGGTAGAGAAGGAGAAATAGGCATTTGTCAGTATGGTCAAATTGGTAATGCAGTTCCTCCGTTAATGGCAAGAGCGATAGCAAATAAATTAAAGAAGGAGTTAAATGAATAGTTATGTTTGTTCATGGTGATAACATAGAGCAAAAGGAAAGTGGCTCTGGTGCAAATCGTAAATATTCAGATGCCACTTCAAAGCAATACTTAAGAGAAATCAGATTAAAATATGATCTTTGGAAAAATGAAAATCTAAAGCTTAATGGACCGAATAAATTAATTGCTGAAGATGATTTTGAGATAATAAGTAGAAGAGTTGATTTGTTCAATGCCTATAAGGATTTTTTGGATCAAGCAAAGTATGCAGAACATTTTGACTCAAGATCTAATTTGCATTCTTCCGCTCTAGAGGAATTTATTTATTATCTTTTTAAGGATTTGGTTGAAGATTACTCAAAGCATGCATTAATTGGAAAATCCCATGCATTTAAAGATATTTTTTTTAGAAGCAATAATTACACGGAAATGATTACTTCTCCCGGTGTTATGATTGAGAAGAAAGATCATGATTTTGTGATAGGTTCAAGAATAAATGCTGATTTTGTATGTTCTGGAGTTAATGAAGGAGAAGCTGTATCTTTTGATCTTCCTGCTGTCGCAATAGAGTGCAAAACTTATTTGGACAAAACAATGCTAGAAGGAGCTTCTACAGCGGGTGAACAACTAAAAGTTCGTAATCCTAATGGGCTTTATATTGTGGTTTCAGAGAGATTAAAACTTACTGAATCAGTTAACCTAAAAAAATATAAAGTCGATCAGATTTATGTTTTGCGAAAAGAAAGAAATGTAGATAGAGAGTTTAGGTTGTTGCCAGGATTTAAGTCCAATCCAATTTTTGCAGATGTGGTGTGGCATTTGTTTTCAATGGTTAGGGATTACCTTAGAACTGATTGGCAGGGAACCGTTGCAGATGGTATTGAAAGAGGATACTTGATTAATTAATTTGAAAAACGTGTAAAGTTTAGTAATTGGATCAAAATAAACAGAAACTGTACTACATATTTGCTTATTCTGAAATAAGAAAGAACTTATACACTAACTATTGAACACAAAACTTTTTAAACGTTATTAGCAATTGGTAAATAAATTGAGAGATACATATGGGATTACGCATAGAAGATACCAATGACGAATTATCTAATTTTTTTGAATTGAGTCAACAATCGTCACTAGAGGTAGAAAAAAATGTAAATAACGTTGACTTTATTGCGATACCTAGTAAATATAAAGATGGTTCATATTGTTACGCTAAGGAATCTGTGAATTTTATAAAATATTGTAGGCAAAATGATTTTAATCATTCTTATAAACTTTTGGATAGTGGGGATGTAAGTGAGCTCTCTCTTCATTCCTTTGATATTTGGATGCCTATCATTTGGGTTAGTTCCAATGTTTTACTCCCGTTAATAGTGAATATGGCCGCAAGCTACATATACGATAGAATGAAAGGACGTGAAAAAGAAGATACCCAAGTTGATATAACATTTATTGTAGAGACAAAGGGGGGAAAAAAATCATTGCACTATAAGGGGGATGCTAATGCGTTTAAAGAGTCTTTTGACAAAATTGATTTGAATAAAATGTGAGCTTCATGATGCTACAATATTTTATTAAATATCGCGAATTGCGTCAGATTAATTTTATTCTCAAACAATTAAATCGCCTCAAGGAACGACTATTATTAAATAATTTTGACAGTGCCTCAGAAGAATTTGAATCTTGTAAAGTTGCATTTAGTGAAATTGAGTCATTTTCAAAGCAAAACAATGATGAACAATTAGCAAATTCAAATTATGTGTTTAAATGTTATTTTTTGTTGTTCTGTCATTTGATGTTATACTTTGATTCATTAAAAAAGAAAAGATATACCCAATCTTGGGAACTTTTGCAAGATTGCATTGATGATGTTCGTCATATAGGCCGTTTTGCGAAAGAAAGATTTGATTTAACTGATATATTAGAACTGTTATTAGCGTATGAATCGCTGTACCCATATAGATTATTTGCGAGCCCGGAAATTGTAATTGAAAAATCACATTGTTCTATTTGTGGTAAATCAATGCAAAGTATAGAATGTGATCATATTATTGGTAATCTGTACTGGGGAAAACTTGCAACAGAACATGTTGAGAAAATAAAAGGATTGCCAGCTATAAGTATTGTCCCTCATCCAGAAAATAAAAGGTGTGTTCTTGAGCTATGCGAAGAAAGCCTAACGGAAGCAGAAAAATTTAAAAAATTAGATGACTTCTTAAAACTAGGTCTTCCTTTTTTTCAAATGTTTAAAATAAATCCACAATATAAATATATACCAAAAGGTATTGACAACAAAAGAAACGAAAAATGTCCATGTGGTAGTGGCTTAAAATTCAAAAAATGTTGTGGAAAAGAGATGTATTTCAAATATATAAACTATAATGTTGAACCAATGTATAAAATTAGATTGCACTTTTTTAAATAAGATAAGTTTAATATTTTCGCCAGAATTTTTAGAAAACTCTTAAATTCTGTTAGTATGACCAAGAAACTTAAGTGGTCGATTTCTGGTACAAATACAGATAATATAAGTTATTATATCATGGAGGTTTTTGCAACATTCTCTTATAGAAAGCTATACATCTTTACATTTTTTTTCGTTATTTTTCAATTATTTAGCTGACAAAAAGGCGTTTAGTTAAACCGTGGCTAATAAATGCTCAGGGTATAAGTGATCTGACTCACGCATTTGCTTTAATGCGAGTTGCTATATTTCTCAAAAAGCCTTATAAATCGAGGCTTCGCACACATTTTTACTACAGTTTGATTTGGTATTAATTTGGTAGTGATACTAGACCAAGCATACTGAGCAGCACACTTAATACAGAAAGGTACTGCAAAAATCCTTGTACAGTCTAATTACAGACACTACACACAATATACGAATTCTGATCCGGCAAAGATCTTGGCATAGGCTTTAACCGGTTTGCCCTTGAATTCCATGGCTGTTTTGTAGGTGTTGATCTGTTCGCTTGCTTTCAGCGTGATACTGCGGTGATGTTCCCGAAAACGCAAACGTTGGGACGCTTGAAAAGATGTATGTTTAAACATGTTTCCTTAATATGTCAGCAAATCAGACATCAATTAAAAGGTCTCGGCACACGTCGAGACGGTTGTACTGCTGTCACGTGATAAAGCCTAAAGAAAC
>JAEEGL016131406.1_pt1 | contig 11416 bp, 4 predicted proteins | sample 9134231 | NCBI WGS metagenome assembly JAEEGL01 (sample SAMN16246548, study PRJNA631951) | gut metagenome | biome: gut microbiome; feature: rumen; material: fiber-attached | host: Bos | place: Iran: Karaj | collected 2018-10
CGGCCTTTCTGGCAAACTTCTCGATAACTTCTGTTTTCTTCTCTTTTGTGATCATTGTTTTTCTCCTTTAGATCTTTGTTTCTGATGTGCCGTCTACCAGAGTCAGGTTGGAGTGTCCATAACCATAGTAGCGGTAGTTACATATAACGGCTGCCGTACGTCTCGTCGGCAACTAAGATATACTATCACAAAAGTCCGATTAAGTAAAGCAAAACTATAGCCATGTACTATCCTTTAAAAAATGTGAATTGTAAAACTAAATTCCACCCCCAATTAAGCCATGGGGTGCATGCAAAACCAGTAACATCAAGGATTTGCGGTTGTAACTGCTACCGATTCATACCAAAACCTTGTTATAATTTCACGGGAGCGCAGGGTTTAACTAATTACAGTTAATCATCAAATCAGTACCACACTGTTTGGCAAGTCTACAGCTTTACCACTATACATGATTGTATTTAATCGATTGAATACCCCTTGCCAAAAATGTGATACAGGTTTTCCATTAATCTTGAATGATACTGTTTTAGTCCCACCATATAAACCAATTCCTTCAAACGTCACTTTTGCTGTCCCTGCTTTTGTGTTGTTTTCGTAGTTTTGTATCCTGTAATCGGTTCCATATATCAGTACAGTTTTTCCAATAACAGCATTTTTAATGTCGCTCTCTGTAATAGTGACTTCCTTACCGGTTCCCTTGAAGCTTTGCTGAGCAACAGTAATATTTGCCTTATTAATGTTGAACCCACTTCCAATAACAGAATACTTTGAACTCAATGTCCCGTCATAACAGCCTATTCCTGTGACAGTAACCCTGATAGCTGCTCCTTGTGGGATAATATCTTTTGTATCAATCATGTCTCCAATATTCCTTTTTATTATATATGTCCGTTTACCTTTTTTCTGAGTTACCGAAATATTATTCGCATAACTATATATAATATTCTTATCATAATCAGTCCCGGCCACTAGTTTCTTACCATTTTTATCGATCAGTGTAACTGAAGTTTTGAAGTTATTGGCTTTTCCTGAAGCCATAATATCCGTAGTGGCTATACTTACACCATCCTTCAACGTACTCTTTTGAATAAGGTAATTAACTTTTCTTGTACCACTAAAGCATCCCTTCCCCTGTATTTGGATTGTTGGTGCTTTGCTACTGACAAACGATGTGTCAGTATAAGTCATATTATTGTTGATATATTTCAGCGAATAATCAGTTCCAGGTACCAGAACTTTTCCCTTAAACGATATAGTTATAGCTGGTTTTGCCCCACCCTTTTCATATTTAGTAGTTATAGTATTTCCCCAGTTTATCATTATTGAATCATCAGTTATAGGGAACGGATTAATCTTATATGTTACCTTTTTTGTACCAACAAATGATTTCATGCCTTTTATAATAAATGTTGCGTTGCCGGCTCTTTCATTATTCATATATAACAAGCTGTAATCTTCTCCCTCGATTAAGTCAATAACATCGTTCTTGCTTCTTTCATATTTGAATGAAAGGTTTTCTGGTATAACCGGCCTGCCCTCATATGCATATCCATCCTTACTAATCCCTTCAACCACAACTTTTCCAATAGGGTATCCGGTAATAGTAAAATTGATAATTTTTGTGCCTATAAAGCTATACCCTGTAGCAGACTCAGATAGAGATGATTCTAGTCCTTTCAGTAATATACCTGCTGTTCCGACAGCATCATTATGGAAAACAAAGGCATCAAAATCCTTCCCCCTCTCTAACATTTTTCCCTTATATATAACGCTCAATTCATATGGATTACCATTTTTGTCCTTTAAATCCTCCAAATCTATCACCGCATCATTGTTTTCCTCCAATACCTGATCAGGGATCTTAGAGACACTTACCTTACTCATCATGACAACCTGATTGCCTTCTATCGTCGTAGCAGAAATAGTAAGACTAATGGTAGTTTCACCTGAATAATTCCCTATACCCACAATCGTAAGAGGATATGTGGTATTCTTGTCTATCTCTCCAACAAACGCAGTTTTATTGTTTTTCTCCTGTTGGTATTCCTTAACATAATAGTCAGTATTATACTTCAGTTTCTTACCATTCCATTCAAGTACTGGGGACGGTGTCTGCTTCTTTTTGTTATACTGAACGACAAGATTATCAGTAGAAACTACAGCCGCTGATATATTTCTTTTCTCTATCCTGAAATATACAATTTCCGTTTCTGCGTAATTACCCTTCATTTGGATTATTGCCTGAGGCGCTTTTGCAGGATCAAAGTTTCCTATTCTTTTCCGTTTTCCTGTATTTTTCAAAGTATCGCAAAAAGCATTGTAATCTTCATCAGAATATGTATAGGCTTTAAGATTATTCTTTAATGTAACTGAATAGTCCTTTCCCTTAACCAAAAGAACATTCCCATCATATACATTTATATCCGGAATAATTTTCTCGCCACTATAAACAGTATCAGCAATTCCTGTAGCCCAAATTCCTTCCGGTATTCCATGTTCTGGCACATCGTCAAGTGGGACATCACCGTTTTCTAACTCACTAAGACTACTGTATGTTACGACAAAATCGTTAACGCGACCAATATCTACCTGCAGGGTCTGCTTATCCACATAATATCCTTCGATAGCAGGATATGGCAGGCAAATGTTATCTCCTCCCATTGCGGTTCCCTGATATGACGGTGCAATCTCATTCTGCTCATGGTCCATATATGTTACTGAATAATCACATTCATTACTCAGTACATTAATCATAAAAGAACTAGAACAATCACCAAAGAAGACATCAACTTTGTTATTACCTATTTTTCTATCTTCAATAGAAAACCTAATACCTTCAGTAACAGTTTTTATTGTTCCGTCATCATACTTTACTTCAAGAGAGATAGAATCCGGTTCCAAGTCCTCATCCATATTTATAGAGTCCCGGGTACAGTTAACTTCAAGGATCTCACTGACATTTTTCGCCCTCACTGAAAACGACGCATTTTCACATGTCTCAGCGTATGTCTGGGCATATGATCCTTCTTCTCCCACAATAACAAGGTTATGAATACCCTCGAACGCGTCGTCAGCAATAAACTCAACAGAAACCGGAATGTCAATAGACGTCAAGTTGGTACATCCAAAGAATGCCTTACTCTTTACACTTCTTGTATTCCTTCCAAGGTGTATCTCAAATAATCCGCTGCATCCAGCAAATCCCTCGTCTTCTATGTATTCCACTGTGTCTGGTAAAAAAATGCTCTGTATTCCACTGTATCCTTCAAAAGCTTTTTCACCTATTCCAACAACGTTTTCATTATTAAGCGTTTCCGGAATTGCTATTGCAAACGGCATCTGCCCCTCTGAATAAATTCTTTCTATAAACAGTTCTGTATCTTCTTCACTATCTTCTATTACATTTGTAATAAGCAGATCCTCGTTTTCATCAGCAGAAATATCAGTTTCAGTTCCTGCGCTCATGATTGAACTTGATAATCCAGACTGATTCTTAATTACTGGTACCTTTTTTAGGGCATCTACTCCAAGAGCAGCTTCTGCTATGCAGTTGCTTATAAATATATCATAGTCTGCAAAATAACAGTACTCTTCGTAATGCTTATTCAGCGTATCCAGATCACTGCCTTTAGCTATTTTTTTTACGGCTTTATACGCTTCCTTAATGGCTGCATCCCTAGCGAAAAAGAGGAATTCATCAGTTTCTTTGGTTTCTTCAATATTCCCATTCTTTTTCACATTTCCATAGTTCCATAATGAATTTCTGTAATCACTCAATGCCAGATTTATAATCAGCGCATTGGAATAAGTAAGATTTGCTTTTAGTACGCTGTCAAGATCATTTACTCCTGCATAGATCATAAGTTCTCCTGCCAGCCAAAATATTACCCTTGCTACAGCAACAGTTGTACTTGAAACCGTAACCGACTCACCCGTCAGAAGTGAAAGGGCTATTTCAGAAGCTTTGGTTATCCCCTCACCGACTCCGATTCCTCGTTCCACCCACTTTTCGGCGAAAGGTAGCATAAATCTTCCTACAGCTTCAGCCAATGAAAGTGATTTATATTTTTGTTTTGCATTCAATCTATCCAATCCAGCATACAAAGAATTACCTTGAGGAATATTATCCTTAAGTTTCTCAGTAATTTCCTGACTGGTCATCTCCTGGAGATAGTAAAATGTCAGACAATCCATTGCGCTAATAACAATTCCAAGTTTTTTAAATTCCGATGATATGTCCTTTGCCCAACTATATTTATCAGCGTTTTTTAAAAAATCATAATACTCCTCTTTACTGTATTTATCCCATGACTCGGCTAGCCTGTATGCAATGCCCTGTAACGCGTCGTCATCAAAATAGTATTGGTCATCTTTAATTTGCGCGCTCAAAATAGAAGACAATGTACCCACTGCCTTGTACCCCTTTTTTACCATTTTGATTTGTGACGCAGTACTTGTGTCCGCCTCAGTCATTGCTAATATCAAACTCTTTACAACCTCATCTTCAATTTGATACTCTTTTATTTCGCTATAATGTAAACCCAAATACTCACCGTACCATTTATAAAGTTCACTAATATGTGTCATGTTATAGGATAATGCAGTTAAGACATTATCCCAATATGAGTAATTTGTTTTATCTATAATGCTCCCCATATCTGCCAATACATACTTTGGTATCTCTTCATAGCCCTTGTTTGCCAATAGATAATAAGAGTAATCCTCATAAAGATCATCCTGTGTTATAATTTCCCCTTTTCTAATCCTTCTAATATGTACCTCTCTTGAAGGCTCAAACTCAACTTTTATTATGTGATTCTCACTGACTTCCAAAAAAGAGTATTCTCTTTTGTCGCCGATAGTCTTACCATCAACCGTAACCATGCTTACTTCATATCCATCATCAGGAGTAAATGTAAACATTTGATTTTCTCCCTTGTTCACTTTTACGTTTCCTGATGGCATTATAGTTCCATTTCCTTCAACTTTTGTCACTATAATAAAGTTTTCGCCGGTGCCACAATTGTAATGAACTGTTGCATTAAGAAAAGGTCGATTACCAGAATCAATAGTGATCATTGAGAATTGTTCTTCATCTCCCCCATAATATATATCCTTTAAGTCATCACAACGAATAAATGCATATTTACTGATACTAGCTACTGTGATAGGGATAGTTATTGATATCAGGCTTGTGCAACCCTCAAAAGAATACTCTCCTATGCTTGTCACTGAATCAGGGATAGTTATTGATATCAGGCTTGTGCAACCAGAAAAAGCATCTTTTCCTATGCTTGTCACTGAATTGGGGATAGTTATTGATATCAGACTTGTGCAAGCTGAAAACGTTGATTCTTTAATTTGTATCACTGAATCGGGAATGGTTACCGACACCAAACTTTCGCAAAAGAAAAATGCCTCAGAGCCTATGCTAGTCACCGAATTAGGTATTTCTATTGATGCCAGACTTTCACAATGGCCAAATGCAATCCACGATATGCTCGTAACAGAATCTGGGATGTTTATTGATTTCAGATTTGTACAATAGTTGAAAGCTGCAATCCCGATAGCCCTCACTGAGTCAGGGATAATTATTGATGTCAGACTTTTGCAGCCTGCAAATGCTTCTGTCCCGATAACAGTCACAGAGTTTGGTATTATTGTATTTTTACAGCCGACGATCAATTTGTTGTTTTCTGTTTCTATGATAGCATTACAATCTTCTCTACTATCGAATTTTGGATTATTATCATCAACTACCATTGATTCCAAACCTATGCATCCGAAAAATGCACACTTTTCTATATATTCAACAGACTCGGGGATGGTTATTGATGTCAGACTAGTACAATTGCGAAATGCATTTTCATGAATCGATGTCACCGAGTTTGGGATAGTTATTGATGTCAAGCCTGTACATCCGTCAAATGCGCAGTTATTAATTCTTGTAACCGAATCGGGGATAACAGTACTTTTACATCCAACAACCAAGTCTCCGTTCGATCTTATGATAGCATTGCAATCATCTCTACTATCGAATTTTGTATTATTAGGATCAACGGCTATTGATTCAAGACTTGTACAGTAACTAAATGCACTATAATTTATTGTATTAACTAAACTTGGAATCGTTATTGATGTCAGACTTGTGCAGGAGGAAAATGCGTTAGAATAAATGGTAGTTAGTGAGTTAGGAAGGGTTATTGAATTCAAACTTGTGCATCCATAAAATGCAGAACCCCCGATTTTTTGAACTGAATCGGGAATTGTTATTGATGTCAAACTTGTGCATCCATAAAATGCAGAATCCCATATATTTTGAACTGAATCGGGGATTATTATTGTTGTCACATCTTCGCAATAGGCAAATGCATTGTATCCAATTTCTACAACCGTTTTTCCGCCAAGCTTAGCAGGTATTACAACATCTCCGCCAGTTCCTCGATAAGCACTTATTTGAACTCCATCACTGACAGTTACATATTCATAATCACCATCATTAGAAGCAAATACAGCATTAGCATCACCAGTTATATCTGCCAAATCCTCAATATTTTCGCAGTCATCATCAACTACATCTTCATCTTCTATTGCTATTATTTCATCACAAGGCGCAGTGTCTCGTTCGTTAAATTCACCATCATTGGTTTCTGAAAAACTCTCATATTCATCCTCGCTATAATCTGCATATTCAGCAACATTTTCATTAAAATCTGCCTCTATATTGTTTTCATTAACTGATTCTATAGTTCCTATCAAATCCTCACTCGCATATGACATAAAGCTCAATCTATGGAACGTAGAAACCGCTAAAATGCCTGAAAGTACAATTGCCATTGTCCTTTTATACTTCATAATCATACGTCACCTCCTATTTTGTCACATGATTTTTATCAAGTTCAGATATAATCTCATAAATAATTATAATTTTTACATAAAATCGTATTATTATTCTAACAAATCCACATTAATCAAGATATAAAAAAAGCATTAAATACGTCACCGGACAGATACTTCTTGTTGTTTTTTGCAAAAGTCATCTCAGTTTTTGAGCTATTACGAAATACAAACGTAAGTATATGTATGCCATAAAACATGCTATTATATACTTGTAAAAGTGCCACCCAACATCCGGATAACTCTGGCATTAGCTTCAGAAAAGGGACCTCGACATTATCACTTTTAAACGGTTTCTTTTTGATGTTTGCTCTTTTGAATTGTCCATGCAAATACTGAAGATTATCTAAATGATGCCGATAACCATAATCACAAAACTATATCAACGAATTAAATATCTGCCCCATGATTTCCCCCTGGTCGCCTTATGATGGGTGGAAGTTAGTTTTACAATTCACTTAATATCAACCCTCTTGACTCTTGAAGAAAAGCGGCTAGCCTTTACGCCAAACCATAAATATGATAATATGTGCCTATAAAGAGTACCACCCGATAGACGGATGGCTCTGACATTAGTTACTGATCAAAAGAGACCGCAGCTCTGTCACAAGCTTTTTCAGCGGTCTCTTTTGATGTTTACTCTTTTGAATTGTCCTTGCAAATACTGATGATCGTCACGATGATGCTGATAACCGTAACCACAATACTCACAAGAGTTATCGCAATTTCTATCACCAAGTTTGCTCTCTTTCAGATTTCCCATTTGCATCCCTCCAAACGCTTGAGAGTTCTCAGGTTACACCCGGCAAAGAGCCAACCGCCTACCGAATACAGGTGGTACCCATAAAACATTGTAGCAAACATATGTTCTGTTGGCAATAAATGTTTTTTCCGTCCCTTGAAACCAATACTTTATTTCACCAGCATCCTGCCCGTAATGCATTTCACCGGTTCAGCGTCCGAACATACGCGGTGCATAAGTTCTTTGGTAAAAGAGCTCCTGCAGGCGAGCCTTATAGGCATGTCAGGGCCGTACATCTGCTCAGCCTTTCTTGCGCCGTAGAGTACCAGAGACAGGAGTCTTTTCTGGGGGGCTTTGCTGTTGCAGCCAAGGAACGAAACCTCGAGGCTGCTGCCTTTCTTTTTCGCCAAAAGAAGTCCTTTCTTGCCGTCCTCATCGTAGAAACAGCTGCTCTCCTCATCGTACCCGTCCTTCTCAGGTACCTTAGCATCTATCTTCACTTCTTCCTGTAACCTCAGAAAACCCTCTTCTTCCAGATATGATATGCTCCTGCAGCCTTCCACGGATATTCCGTCAAAAGCCTTGTTTTCCGTACAGGCACTGACAGGCAGTGTGTAAACAGGAAACTCATCTTCATCAAAAAGAAATCCGAAATTCATAAAGAACCCTTCAAGCTCGTCCTGTTTATCCCGCGGCAGTTCTATCAGGCCCTTTTTGATCCTGCTTTCGGCAAGTACGTTCATATACTCATACATCAGAGCTGTTCCCACACCGTCTCCCCTGAAATCCTCAGGTACAAAGATGTATTCCGGCTTAGCGACAAAGTCGCCTTCTTCATCCTGGTCAATAAAGAACTGCAGCACGCCGCAGACAAAATCCTCGTCGTCCAAAGCCCCCAGTGTGCAGTAACCATCCGTTCCGATATTCTTAAAACTCTCCGGCGAAAAGAACTCTTCAAGCGCCTCTGCTTCTTCTAAAGTTACACTAAAAATCGTCATATTATTTCCCTCAAAAAAGTAATAAAATATTTATGTGACATATTAACATTAACAGATTTCTATCGTATAAACCATATGAAAAAAGAAATATCCGGAGGTGAAAATTATGGATACTCATAAACTTTATTCCTGGTTAAGAAGACGCGATGTGATCGATACAAGTGCCCACAGAGAAGATGAGCAGGAGCAGTCAGAGCTGCACCAGCCCCTGCTTCGGTCTGTGGAAGACCAGCTGCCGCAGGGCTCAGGACTTCTTCCCGCAGATCATGATGAAGACCATGCGCCGCAGGTTCATGCCCCCCTGAATGATCAGAGATCTGTCGTCCAGAGACATATGCCTCCGTCACTTTCCATGTTCGCCGGCAAGCAGTCCCTCATAAGAGACGGCCTCTACACATATCTGGACAGAAGCGGACATGCTCAGAGAGCAAAAAGAACTACCCCCTCCAAAAAATACATGCTCCCTATCCTCGACGGCCTCAGAAATCTCGATACATTGCTGGATGCTCCCTTCAACATTAATGACGAGAAGCCCATTCAGGATTGCTTCCACAGCATAATCGTTGCCTGCGAGCATTATCTCGAAAACAGAAATCCCTGGACCAGAGAAGGTAAGGCAAGAAAGCAGATGATCCAGGACTTCTATGAGCAGGTCAAGTTCGAGTCCATTGGCTTTGCCGGGATAGTCGACAATATGAGAAGGGGAGCCTTCGGAGCCGCTGCCCCGAACACCTGGATCGAGGTTCTCTCCCAGGTCAGGACTCAGACCTTTGCGGATGGCCAGCCCGGTGTTCGCATCACAGAGGGCGGAGCCGCAACCTCGAAGTTGTACATAGTTGAAAAGAATGGCGTCAAAAGGTATTTCAAACAGAATGAACAGCTTCCGCCTGAGAGCTACGATGAAAATCTGGAAGAGGAAAAAGCAAGGCTTCGAAGAGAAAATGATCTGTACCAGGCTTCAGCTCATACCCAGGCAGAAAAGGCTGCCTATTCGGACAGAGTAAACAGAAGGCTAAGGGGTCTGAGCCTTATCAGAAAATATCTTTTCCGTGAATGTCGGGATGATGAAAATACTGTGTTCAGTTTCCTTTGCCATCACGCCGATAAGAACGATCTGCTTCAGGAAATGGTAAATCGTTTCAGCAGACATCACGAGTTTGCAACCTTTATTGATCCTCTTGTGCAGGAAAGAGATCGACTAATCGGCGAATTGAACCAGATCAAAGCCGATTACACTGCCGCAACGGATGCTGCTGCAAGACAAACGCAGAAAGACCTTTATGATGCAAAGTATAAAGAGTATAAAGACTGCGACCTCGAATACCTGCACTCCGCCGTCATCCAGATAAAGAAAGATATGCTCGCCCACGCCATAGCCGTTCACGACGCAAAGGTAGCTCCATCTTCAGAGTTGTCAAAGCGAAATGTTGCCACCAGCAGAATGGCCAGACTTCTTGGTCTTGACGGCATGATCGTAAGTTCACAGATGGCAGAAGTTGAAATAAACGGAAACAGAATGCGCGGGATCATTATGGACGAAGCCCCCGGAAAACCTGCTCCCGACATAGATGAGGCTCACAGAAGACCGGTAATGTATTCATCAAATGCCTTCCGTCAGTTATTGAATCTTCAGGTATTTGACATTATTTGCGGACAGGTGGACAGACACATGGGTAATTATGTCTGCCAGGAAGACGCATCCCAACGCACTCACATAGGTCTGACAAGTATAATCGGCATTGATAACGACATGTCATTCGGAACCCTTACCTACAAGGATATCTCAGAGCGTGGAACTCAAGGACTGAACAGAATGCGCAACATCGAGATCGACGGCAATCTGTATGCGCCTTTTATCGACTATGATCTCTATGAGAGACTGCGAAATATCACGGAAGAACAGATCAATTATGAGATGTGCGATATCCTGTCCAAGGAAGAAAGAAAAGCTCTTTTTGACAGGATAAAGGGTGTTCAGACAGCTTTCGAAAAGCGGATGAAGTATGAGTCCAAAAACTCCCGGAAGCCGGGTTTTGTCTGCAGATTTATCGGAAAACCCGGAAACCCGATTACCTGGGATATGGCTCATAGCGATTACAAGACACATATAGCTACCCTTAGACGGCAATGCATCGCCCATGGAAATGCTGAAGAACAACGACTCTTGAATTCACTTGCGTTAAGAAGAGCAGACATGAGCCTGGCCACATATAATATGGAAGAAGCGAACATTATTGCCCAGTGCGATGAAATAAGAGCCGATACGGACCAGAGCCTGAGTGATGTAACCTATCTCTACGGTCCTTATCTGACAACCTGACGCATTTTGATGTTCTTCTTGATACAAGCGAACACACACAGCAAAGCCACTGAGATAAGGCTCACCGCGTAGGATGCTTTCTGAACAGGAGTCTTCCTGTACGTCACCATGATATGGCCGATGTTATCATCATCTTCAGGTGTGAAGACACGGACATATCCGTTGTCGTCGAAGGCCTCGCCCACTTCCAGCTCACGGACGGGGTTTTCGTTCTCATCCAGAAGATAGGCGTGGTAGCCATAGTAGTAGACATAAGGCATATCGTAGTATTCTCTGTCAAGGCCCACCCATACCTCGAAGTACTTGCCATTTTCGTGTTTGAAGCCGTCGGCGCTGCTGCCGTCACTGGCCCTTGCGTTCTCAGCGTTCTTGCACTCCGTGGGTTCGCACTCCACAGGCAGCCACTCAGCGCCGGACACCTGCCAGTCCTCCGTAAGGAGGTCGTAAGTGAGCATGATC
>JAEEGL016644558.1_pt1 | contig 11416 bp, 8 predicted proteins | sample 9134231 | NCBI WGS metagenome assembly JAEEGL01 (sample SAMN16246548, study PRJNA631951) | gut metagenome | biome: gut microbiome; feature: rumen; material: fiber-attached | host: Bos | place: Iran: Karaj | collected 2018-10
ATCTACGAGGCGAAGAGCGAGTTTACCATCGACATGAGGCGTGTCACGCGCGGCACTTCGAGCGCCCTCGACGAGTCGATGCCGGACTTCGGTGCAAACTACGCCGAAATCTTCAATACGCGAATCTCCGACTGGCGTTCCGAGAAGATCGTGCTGATGATCCAGCAGCAGTACAGGACGAGCAACCCTGCCTCGACCGTCTCCGACGACGATATCGTGGCGACGCTCGTTGACTCTAAGCTTGAGCTCCAGCGCAACTCTCGAATCATCACCATCGCTGTCCGCTCCAAGTCCGCCCAGCTCGCCGCGGCTCTCGCGAACGCCTACGCCGAGTCGATCGAGGCGTACACAGACGAGGAAAACAAGGTCCGTTGCGACAAGGCCGTCAGCCAGACGCACGAGAACGTAGAGAAGAAGCGCCGCGACGTCGACAAGATCACAAAGCAGCTTCTCGACTTCCGCACGACCCACAAGGTCGACAACCTGCGCTCCTCTCGCGACACGATCGCCCAGGGGCTTTCCAAGACGACTGCCGACATTCTCGCCCTCGAGACCCAGGAGACCCAGTTGATCGAATGGGAGAAGCTCCTCACCGAGGTGCAGAAGGATCCCGAGACGTTTGGCTCGCTGGCTTCCGGCGTTCCGCGCGCCGAGGAGATCGCCAAGGAGTATCGTGCCTTCCAGGACGCGTCTGGCGCCTACCAGAACCTTCTCGTCTCCTTCACCGAAAACCATCCTGAAGTCGTCGCCAAGAAGAAGGAGCTCGACTATGCGCGTCAGAGGTTCCTCGACGCGAGCTCGCGCGCTCTCCTGACCGGCCGTTCGACGCTGCAGGTCGTCCGCAACCAGCTTGCAAACCTCAAGCAGAAGCAGGCAGAGCTCAGGAACGATCTCGCCTCCGTTGAACAGCAGATCGTCTTCGCGGAGTCTGGCCTCGGCAAGCTCGAGGCGGAATACGGCGTCGCCCACCGCCTTCTCGAGAGTCTCATCCTCGAGGAGAACAAGATGCGCATTCAGTCCGAGGCGAACAACGAAATCGTCCGCGTGGCTCGCCAGGCGACGGTGCCTACAAAGCCCGTCCTCCCCAATCCGATAATCATCTTCGGCATTGGCGTCGTGCTTTCGCTCGGCCTCGGGTTCCTGTTCGTGCTCGTCATAGACAATCTCGAGGACACGGTCGTGAATCTCTCCGACATCGAGGGCCGTCTCGCCCTCAAGGTCCTGGCCGTCTTTCCGCATGTCCGCCGCAAGCGCCGCGAGCAGGTCGCGCGCTTCCTCATCGAAGACAAGTACTCCCAGTTCTCCGAGGCGGTCGCGGGCCTTAGGAACCTCCTCGATTCTCCGCGCTATGAGGCCTTCACGCATTGCCTCCTCGTCATCTCGACCCAGCCTGGCGAGGGCAAGACGATTACGTCGACCTCTATCGCGATTTCCCACGCGCAGACGGGCAAGAAGGTCTTGCACGTCGACTTTGACTTGAGGCGTCCGCGTCTTGTCAAGGTCTGGGGTCTTGAGCTGACCCAGGACAGGAGCTTCTCGCACGTCCTACAGTCCGCGAACGGCGGCGAAAAGCCGGACTTTGCGAAGTTAGTAAACAAGTCTGCGGTTCCTGGGCTCGACGTCATCTGCTCGCTCCCGCCTGAAGGCGTCTCGCCTGCTACGATATTTGGCTCCGCCGCGGTGACCGACTTCTTCGAGTGGGCTCGTGCCAACTACGATCGCATAGTGGTCGACGCTCCGCCGTACGGTATCGTAGGCGACGTCGTGTCCCTTGCCGCGCAGGTCGACTCTGTCATCATCATGTGTTGCCCTGACCGCACGCACTTCAGGCCCATCCAGTACTGCTCCAGGAGTCTCACCGAGGCCGGCGCGAACATTCTCGGCGTCGTCGTCAACGACGTCGAGGTTTCGAACGTGTCCGTGTTCGACCCGTCGTCCCACCACCACTACGGCTACGGATATGGCGGCTACGGGTACGGCTATGGCTACGGCTACAGGCCGAAGAAGGGCGCGGATGCCGCAAAGGGCAATGGCGCCGACGGGCAGCCAGCGCAAGGTGTCAAGAAAGATCCTGAAAAGGATTCGAGGCGCAAACTAGTCCATGAGGAGCTTGCCGATGAGGAATAGTCGTCGTTGCATCGTAACGGGAGGGTGTGGCTTCATCGGCTCCGCCCTCGTTCGCCATCTTTGCCGCGAGGGACGCGACGTACTCGTCATAGACAAGCTCACTTATGCGGGCAACGTAGAGTCGCTGAAGGAAGTCGAGGGGAAGTACAAGCTTCTCGTCGAGGACATCTGCGATCAGGCGGCGATGGATCGCGCGTTTGAGGAGTTCAAGCCCGACACGATCTTCCACCTTGCCGCGGAATCGCACGTAGACCGTTCGATAGACGGCCCCGGTGAGTTCGTCCGCACGAACGTCGTCGGCACGGCGACGCTTCTCCAGGCAGCGCTCAAGTGGTGGCGCACGAATCCGAATTTCGTCTTCCAGCACATCTCGACCGACGAAGTATACGGCACTCTCGGCGACGACGGCTTCTTTACCGAGAAGACCCCATATTCGCCCCATTCGCCCTATTCCGCGTCGAAGGCGTCGAGTGACCACCTCGTCCGCGCGTGGCACGACACGTACGGCATGCCGGTCCTGATCACCAACTGCTCGAACAACTACGGGCCTTATCACTTCCCCGAGAAGCTCATTCCGCTTATCATCCTGAACTGCCTCGACGGGAAGCCTCTCCCCGTTTACGGGAAGGGCGCGAACGTGCGCGACTGGCTCTATGTCGACGACCATGTTAAGGCGCTTTGCCTCGTGAACGCAAAGGGCGTTCCCGGCGAGACCTACAACGTCGGCGGCCACAACGAGCGCACGAACCTCGAAGTCGTCAAGACCGTCTGCGCGATTTTGGACGAGTTGCGTCCATTGTCCCAGACGTCCCATTCGTCCCAGCTGTCCCATTATTCTGACCTTATCACCTATGTCGCCGATCGCCCTGGGCACGATCTCCGCTATGCGATCGACCCGGCGAAGCTGATGAACGAGCTTGGCTGGAAGCCCGAGGAGAACTTCGAGACTGGCATCCGCAAGACGGTGCAGTGGTACCTCGACAACGAGTGGTGGTGGAAGCCCATCCACGAGAAGAAGTACGCCGGGCAGCGGTTGGGGAAAGCTTGAAATCCAAAGTTTAACGCATAAAGGAGAAAACATGAACCAGGCAGAGAAAGAGCGCCTTGCCCGCGTCGGCAAGACCTTCAACGCGAAGAAGTACATCAAGGAAGAGATCGAGGCGATCAAGAAGCAGGTCGGCGACAAGAAGGTCCTGCTCGCGCTTTCCGGCGGCGTTGATTCGTCCGTCTGCGCGGCGCTCCTCTACAAGGCCATCGGCAAGCAGCTCGTCTGCGTTTTCGTCGACCACGGCTGCATGCGCCTGAACGAAGGCAAGATGATCAAGAAGGTCTTCAAGGGCCAGTTCGGCGTGAATCTCATCGCGCTTGACTGCGAGAAGCGCTTCCTCGACAAGGCGAAGGGCGAGACAGATCCTGAGAAGAAGCGCAAGATCATCGGCGGCGAGTTCATCAAGGTTTTCGCCGACACGGCGCGCGATCTCCAGAAGAAGTATGGCAACATCGAGTTCCTCGGTCAGGGCACGATCTATCCCGACATTATCGAGTCGGGCGTCGGCGGTCACAAGGCGGTGAAGGCCCATCATAATGTCGGCGGTCTCCCGAAGGACATTCTCTTCAAGGGCCTCGTCGAGCCCGTCAAGTACCTTTACAAGGACGAGGTCCGCAAGGTCGGCAAGCTTCTCGGTCTTCCCGACGAGATGGTCATGCGCCAGCCGTTCCCCGGTCCTGGTCTCGCGGTTCGCTGCATCGGCGAGCTTACGAAGGAGAAGCTCGACATTCTCCGCCAGGCGGACTTCATCTTCCGCGACGAGATGCACAAGGCCGGCTTTGACAAGAAGGCCCAGCAGTTCTTCGCGATCAACACGAACGTCAAGTCCGTCGGCGTCAAGAATGGCGCGCGTACGTTTGGTTACGTGATCGCCATCCGTGCGATTTCGACCCAGCAGTTCGTCAAGGCCGGCATCGTCGAGCTTCCGTTCAAGTTTGTGACCAAGGTCGCAGAGAAGATTGCTACCAAGGTCAAGGGCGCGAACCGCGTCGTCTGGGATATCACCCCGAAGCCCCCGGCCACGATCGAGTGGGAATAAGGGGTCAGTAGTCAGGGGTCAGTAGTCAGGGGTCAGTAGTTAGGGGTCAGGGGTCAGTGAAGAGGGTTTTTATTGATGGAAGTGCCGGGACGACCGGCCTCAGGATCCGCGAGCGGCTTTCGTCGCGCGCGGATCTTGAACTAGTTGTGCTTCCAGACGAGGTTCGCAAGGACGTCTCCGCAAGGCGTGACGCGCTTAACTCTTGCGACGTCGCCTTTCTCTGCCTCCCCGATGCGGCGGCGATAGAGGCGGTCTCGCTCGTCGAGAACCCGAACACCGTCATCATCGACACTTCGACCGCCCACCGCACGTCTGACGGCTGGGAATACGGCTTCCCCGAACTCGCCGGCCGCCGTGCTGCAATCGCGAAGTCGAAGCGCATAGCGAACCCCGGCTGCCACGCCTCTGGTTTCATTGCTCTCGTCGAGCCGCTTGTCCGCGCTGGGATAGTCGCAAAGGATGAAAAGCTCTCTGCGTTCTCCCTCACCGGTTATTCCGGCGGCGGCAAGAAAATGATAGCAGAGTACGAGTCTTCAGGTCTCTGTGCCTCTGTGCCTCTGTGTGAAACTCCCAGCGCACAGACTGTGTCACACGGAGCCACAGAGGGCACGGAGAAGTCGAATGTATTGATGATGGGTGGTAGGCAATACGCGCTTGGCCAGTCTCACAAGCATCTCCCCGAGATGGTGAAGATCTGTGGCCTTGATGTTGCGCCTTGTTTCTCGCCGATCGTCGTGCCGCACTACAGTGGCATGGAAGTGACGGTGCCGCTCTTTGACTGCGACCTTGCGGCGATAAAGGCGTGTTACCGCGACTACTACCAGTCTGGCCTCGTCAGCTTTGCCGATGATCCTGCGGCGGCGGAAGGGGGCTTTCTCTCGTCTGCCGGGCTTTCCGGGCGCGACTCCCTCGAAGTCACTGCCTACGGCAACGGAGAGCGCGTCGTTCTCGTCGCGCGCTTCGACAACCTCGGCAAGGGTGCGTCGGGCGCGGCAATCCAGAACATGAACCTCGTCCTTGGCTGCGCCGAAGACGAAGGTCTTGTCCGGTGAAGACAAACTTCCACACCCACACGACGTTTTGCGATGGCGCGGGAACGGCCGAGCAGATGGTCGTCTCCGCGATCGAGAAGGGCTTTGATGTCCTCGGCTTTTCGTCGCACTCCGACATGGTGAAGGACCTTGACGCCTACAAGGCGGAGATACGTCGCCTTGCCGCGAAGTACGAGGGAAAGATCCGCATTCTCTGCGGCGTCGAGGCGGAGTACGACACCGGTTTCAAGCGCGGCGACCTCGACTATGTCATCGGCTCGACGCACTACATTACTGCACCGGACGGCGGGCGCTTTGCGTTCGACGCCACGCATGACGGGCTTTTGAACGGCGTCCGCGACCATTTCGGCGGCGATTTTGCCGCGTTTCTCCATGCATACTTCGCGCAGGAGCGGGAGATGGTAGAGAAGTACGACTGCGACGTCATCGGGCATCTCGACCTTGTGCGCAAGTTCAACACGAAGTACCCGTACTTTGACGAGCGCGCAGACTGGTATCGCGAAGAGCTTGTAAAAACGGCCGACGTGGTTGCCGCGTCGGGTCGGCTTGTCGAGGTGAACACAGGCGCGATTTCGCGTGGCTGGATGGACGACGCCTATCCGTCGGCGGAGTTTCGCGCGCTACTGCGGGAGAGAGGGGTGAAGTTCATCCTCTCGTCCGATTCCCATGCGCCCGATACGCTCGACTGTGCCTTTGACCGCTTTTCTGCCGCAGAATCCTACGTTACGCTCGCGTAATCTCGCGGTTTGCGGCGGCTACTTCTTCTGCAGCCACTTGCCGGCATCATCCTGGTACCAAGCGCCGGCGGGGATCTTCTCTCGCATCTTTGCGGCGTAGCGCTTTTGGACGGCATCGATCGTCGTGCCGTTGTCCTTTGCGACATCCCTGAAGCGCTTCATACGCTTGGCGTTTTCTTCTGCAATCAAGATGCGGTCGTCGTCAGTCGCGCCGGTGCGCTCCTCGAGCATCGCGCGGTTCGTAATGCCGGCCGCCTGCCTGTCGACCATCTCCTTGACTGCCTTGAAATCGCCCTTGGGCTTTTGCTGGTTCTCGTCGGCAAACGCCTTGTCGAGATCCTTGTCGACCTTGAGGTTCACGTCCATCGTGATGTGGATGGGCTTGATCTCGCTTTCGGTCTTAACCTGGATGCATCCTCCCGCGATGCAAAGTACCGCGGTAGTGGCAAGGGCGATTTCGGCTTTCATCTTGTCTGTCTCCTTAGTTTCATTCCTGTGTTTATAAGCTGGTCGAGGTCTCCGTGAAAGGTAACGTCGAGGTTCACTGGAACTGTCGTCTTCCCATGCGTCGCCGTTCCCTCTAGCTTGAAGCCGAGCGAAGAGTCCTCGGCGTCCTTCCCGCGCATGAGTTCGACTTTGAGGACTTTGTAGTCGAGGTTCGCAAGTGCTTTTTCGAGGTTGTCGAGAGTGCCTTTGTCTACGCCGCCGCGTTCGAGGTTGTCGAGAATTGGCGCCGCATCCGTTACGCGTACCGTTCCTGTCTCGCCTGGCTTCGAAAAGAGGTAGGCGTTCTTGAGCCGGAGCGCCTTTCCGTCCTTGAGGAAGAACGGCAGCTTGCCGTGAAGCCGCCCCGACGCGTCGCCGCGGAAGGCCGATATGCGCGAAAGCACCTCGCCCGCGTCCACGCCATCGACAAGGATCGTCGCCCCCGCCGTCAGTTTTTCTGGGTCGAGGAAGAGCGAGTAGAGCTTGAGCTCTCCACCGCAGCAGTCGGCACCCGCCTCGGTGACGAGGTATGACCGTTCCGTCGCGCGGACGCTCGCGAAGGCGTTGGAGAGCGTGAAGCCCGCGAACTCAACCGCGTTCGCGCGCGGGAAGAGGGGCGCAATGTCTCGATGGTCGGCTATGCCGTCAGCGCCGAATCGCACCTTGAGACCATCGATGCGCGCCGGCTTTCCGCCGACTTCGAGCTCCATGCCGACGTCGGCAAGTGTGCCGCGCACCGTCCATGCTGGAACGGGGCGCTTGGGCGTGCAGTCGCCGCCTGCGTCGAGCTTGAACTTCCCAGAGAAGACGAGGTTAGAGATTGCGGGTGGCATTGCCTTTGTGAGAATCGATGCGAGAACCGCGTTGTCCTGGGTGACATGCGTTTCTGGAATGTTTGCGGTGAAATGCCAGTTGCGCGTGGAGTGCGCGCTAAAGTCGACGTAAGCCTTCCAGTCGGTTTCGTCGAGCATCAGTGCGAGGCTTCCGTCTGCGCGGATGAAGCCGAATCGAACGTGCGCCGAGGCGCTATATGGCCAGTCGAGCAGCTTGCCATTGGCGTGGATTCGAAATCCCTCCGTCCTGTCGCGCTCGATTTTGACGTTTGCCGTCGCCTTCTTGCAGGTGACGAGTTCCGCCGCCTTGCCCTTGAGGTAGGGAGACAGGTCAAATTCAAGCGGGGGAATCGGTATGTGTGTCAGGAGAAAGGGGATCGAGAGGACAAAAACAACAATCGCGACAACAATGACAACGGCCGACCAAAGCAGCCAGCGCCGCAGTCTTCCAGGTCTCTTCGCTGTCGCATCCATAGTTAAGGTTTCTCGGGCGCGTTTCAGATTCCAAGTTCGCCCTGCCGCGCGGCTGGGTCGAGCCCCAGCGTGCGCCACGCGAGCGGTGTCGCGACACGGCCTTTCGGCGTGCGCTCGAGATATCCCTCCATGATGAGGAACGGCTCGTATGCTTCCTCAATCGTGTCCGGTTCCTCGCTGACCGAGACGGCGACGGTCGAAAGCCCGACTGGGCCGCCGCCGAACTTGACGCACACCGTTTCAAGGATGCGCCTGTCCATCTCGTCGAGGCCGTGGGGGTCGATCTCGAGAAGTGAAAGCGACTCTTTCGCAACATCGCCAGTTATGAAGTTGCCGGCCCTTACCTGGGCGTAGTCGCGCACGCGCCTAAGGAGGTTGTTCGCGATGCGCGGGGTGCCACGCGCGCGTCGCGCGATTTCGAGAGCGCCGTCCGCATCGATGTCGACGCCGATTTTCGCCGCGCTCCTTGTCACGATTTCCGCGAGGTGGGTGGGGTCGTAGTAATCTAGCCTGTTGACAAATCCGAAGCGCGCGCGAAGGGGAGCAGCGATAAGCCCGATACGCGTTGTCGCGCCGACGAGCGTGAAGCGCGGGAGCTCAAGCCGCACCGAGCGGGCGTTAGGCCCCTGGTCAATCATGATGTCTATCGCGTAGTCCTCCATCGCGGAGTACAGGTACTCCTCCACGGTCTTTGCCATGCGGTGGATTTCGTCGATGAAGACGATGTCGCCCGGCTCGAGAGAGGTAAGAAGCCCCGCGAGGTCGCCTGGCTTGGTGATGACGGGACCCGAGGTTGTCTTGACGTTGACGCCCATCGCCTCTCCGAGAATATAGGAGAGTGTCGTCTTTCCGAGGCCGGGCGGTCCCGAGAAAAGGACATGGTCGAGCGGTTCGCCGCGCTCCTTCGCGGCCTTGACCGCGAGCAGCATGCGGTCGCGCACTTTGTCCTGCCCGACGAATCCCTCGAAGTCCGTCGGGCGCAGCTTGTTGTCGAACGCTGTCGACCGGTTTAGCTCCTCGCTCTTTCGCTCTGCTTGCATTAGCCAATATTGTACCAAATATCGCCCCGCTTGTGCTGTATGTTCTGCTCCCCATTGTGCTACGGCCGGGAATTTGGTACAATATGATAGTTAAACAACCACATTGGCGCGAGAAATGCCATGTTGGGCGCGAGAAACGCAGAGAAAGACGCGGCCGAGAAGGTCGGAGGACGGGCGTTAAACCGTGCGAAAGAAGCACTTATGAATAAAATGACGAAATTATTTATGCTCGCGGCGATGGCCGCGGCTTCAGTGGTTGCATGTGCGGCAGACTCGTCGAAGGGCTTTTCGATAAAGACCTTCTACAAACCCGATCATTCGCCCGTCGGCGTAGGGCTTGCGTCCGTCACGGTCTCGGAGGCGGACATCGCCGCGGCCGCCGTGAAAATACCATGTGCCGTCTATTTTTCCGAGCAGGCGAACGACTCGATCGGATTTGTATTCGGCGTCTCGGTCGTTTCGCTCAACGGGAACGCCGGCAGTGTTTCTTTGGCTGTGCACGATCCCGCCTCTGCCTATTACGACAGCGATTGGAGCGGCACGACGGCCGCCGGGGTGGATTTCTCGACGAAATTCTACATGCCATTCGCCGGCGTGAAGAGCAACAACAAAAAGCTTGGCGACTTCTTTAGATACATCGGCAAATATGATAGCCGCGTCGAACCGTCGCAGCCATCCGCCGGCGCGACAAACAGTTATCTCGGATTCTGGTGGCATAGAGGTGGCGACGCCTATACATGGCTGGGCGAGCGGTCTGATTCGGGGCCTGTCGTCGTCTTTGACGTGATTCTTGGGAAGGACACTCCGCCCGGTACATACAACGTCAAGTTCGCCCAGTACAACACCGACTTGTCGGGCGAATACGACATTCCCTCGCCGAGGGTCGAGGCCGACGGCGCGACGTACACTGCGAAGACTGGCAGTCTTACTCTTTCCGGACTCACGATTACCGTTGCGGGGACTCCGGCGATTCCGTTGCCGACGCTCTACGGCGACGCGAACTGCGACGGGAAGGTCGATCTCGCGGACGCGATACTTGTCCGCCAGGCGGTCGGCAACGGGGCGAAATACGGCCGGGACGACACGGACCCCAGCCACATCACCGCGCAGGGGGCGGCCAATGCCGACGTCGACGAATGCGGGAATGGGATGACCATGTCCGACGCCGACCAGATCGAGTCGTACGCCCTTGGAATCGTGACCAACCTGCCGTCAGCCGCCAGGCACGCCGGCCGCCGCGCTGCGCACGGCGCCCCCGCAGCCGATCCGTCCCACCGCGGCGACGCGACCTGCGACGGGAAGGTCACTGTCGCCGACAGCATTGCAATCATGCAAGCCTTGGTTTGGCCAGACAAGTATGGGTTTAATGTTTATTCGGATGGTGCAGTAAGGCGTGCCAACGCCGATACCGACGGAGAACCTGGCGTCAACATACGAGACGCATATAGGATATACCTACTTGACGCAAGACAGATAACAGAACTATAGGAGCGTTGACGATGAAGAGAACAGTCATTGCGATTGCTGCGGCGTGGATGGCCTTTGCGGCAGCGGTACACGCGGCAGACCTCGAGTTTTTGTTCGTTGGCGACGACGGCAGCGATGCCGTTGTGGTGCCGTCCCTGGGGACGAATCTCGCCGTCAATGCAAAGCTCGTCTGTGGCGGCACGAACAAAGTGGCGGGAGTGTTCGCGAAGGTCGCGTGTTCTGGCGATCTGGGGCTGCTTTCCATCGGCGGGGAGTCCGCCGCGTTCAACGGCAACTCCGTCAGCACCAACATTTCACTGTCCAGTGCAGCGGTCTTCAACCTTGACAACGGCTTCGATCCTGCTTGCGCGATAGACGGCGAGACGGCGTTCCAGCTGAAGATCGATGTTCCCGCCGGAACGACGGACGGAACGTATTCGGTCGGTTTCTCCGAGCTGCAGGTGTTTAAGAACGGTTCTGGGGACAGATGGACCACCTCGTTTCGTCCGCTCACCGTCGTCGTGGGCACTCCGTCTCCGTCGACATACTTCGACCCGACGACCCACACGACCAACACCTGCGAGGTCTATACGCGCTACACCGGCCAGACGACGCTGACGAGCGGCTGGTACGTGGTGGGCGGCAACGTGACGAACGACACCCGCATCACAATCAACGGCGACGCGCATCTCATCCTCGCGGATGGCGCGTATCTCAAGGCCAACAAGGGCATCAACGTGGAGGTGAAAAACAACGTCACCAACTGCCTCACCGTCTGGGCGCAGTCCGACGGCGCGAACATGGGCAGCCTGACGGCGACGGCGACATTCGAAAGCGGCGACGCCGGCATCGGCGGGGGATATGGCGGCTCCAGCGGGACGGTGACGATCAACGGCGGGAAGGTGACGGCGACGGGCGGCGAGTGCGCCGCTGGCATCGGCGGGGGATATGGCGGCACCGGCGGGACGGTGACGATCAACGGCGGGAAGGTGACGGCGACAGGCGGCAATTTAGGCGCTGGCATCGGCGTGGGATTACGAGGTTCCGACGTGGCGGTGACGATCAACGGCGGCAAGGTTGAGGCGAAGGGCGGCCCCGGCGGCGCCGGCATCG
>JAEEGL010838929.1_pt1 | contig 11415 bp, 9 predicted proteins | sample 9134231 | NCBI WGS metagenome assembly JAEEGL01 (sample SAMN16246548, study PRJNA631951) | gut metagenome | biome: gut microbiome; feature: rumen; material: fiber-attached | host: Bos | place: Iran: Karaj | collected 2018-10
CTCGTGGTTGGAGCGGCATGACTACCAAACAATACAGACGGCATAAAGGTCTGAAAAAAGAGAATCTGCGCGATAACATGACCAACATAGAGTTGGCTCTCAACATCTTGGCTGAGGCATCAACCACGGAAATAAGCAAAGCTCAGAATCCCAAGGGTTACGAGCAGAGTGCCCAAGTGGCGCGTAAAGGTGGTGAGATAGCAGGTGATGCCAGAGCCAAATTAGAGGCACAGGTGGGGCACTCTGTCATATCTAAAGAAAAAGCTTCTGACTACCTGCCACCAGCAGACCGATGGGGAATGCTGCCAGAGGGAGAAGACAAGGATTGAGAAATCCATGCAGGTTTAACATTCAAACTTCAGTACAAAATGGAAGCAAGTGATTACATTCTGGAGTTTGTGAGTTCCCAAACAAATAAAGAAAAAGTGTGTGTACCAAGGTACAGGTGCTTATATGCGTTTTTTCGATGAAAATTTGGAACTTGCATAAATATCTCTTTAAGCAAGAAAATGTTTTTATAACATATTATTAAGGTGTCAAGCTCTTTTGATGTGACACCCTTTTTGATTATTTCCCCTATTCTTCATTCATGTTACGACTATCTGATTTGGGCATCCTTGAATCTAAGGAGGCCCATTCATAAAATGTCTCTTACAAAAAAGGGCTAATTGATATAGACCGATTAGATAAATAGGAAAAAAGAATCTTCGGCTTTCGGCGGTAGCCAATTATGGTCAAAATGCAGCACCATTATTTGGAAAAATCGAAAAAATGTTGTAATTTTGCCGCAGAAAACAAACAGGGTGAAATACGATGGAAATAAGAATTACTTCGATTGACAAGATTGGAGAAGCTGCCAAGGAGTTTGTGGCGGCGATGGGTGATAGGAAGGTGTTTGCCTTTTACGGGAAGATGGGCGCGGGAAAGACGACGTTCATCAAGGCGGTGTGTGAGGAACTGGGCGTGGAGGATGTAATTAACTCGCCAACGTTTGCCATCGTGAATGAGTATGTGGATGAGCATGGAGAGCCTATCTACCACTTTGACTTCTACCGCATCAAGAACCTACAGGAGGTGCTGGACATCGGCTATGAGGATTATGTGTATTCGGGGCATGTCTGCTTCATGGAATGGCCTGAACTCATAGAAAACCTCCTCCCCGAGGATGCCGTGAAGGTCATCATTGAGGAGGAGGAAGATGGGGAACGAATAGTGAAAAGTAACCTATTCTTCTGAAAGCTGTTCGTTATACTCCAGTTCTGCATCAATCAGCAGGATGAGGGCATCGAGGTCGTAAGGCCCCATGCCTTCTTTTTTTGCCTTCTTCTGAATGTGGTGTGCTATTTCCTCGGTGTCGATGTCGATGTAGCCGTCGGCATCGGCCTCGCCGTTCATGTTGTCGAGGTATTCGAGCATCACGTCAAGGCAATAGTAGATGTCTTCTTCCGTAAACAGATCGCGGTTTTCCACGCCCATGTAATTTTGGATGAAGGCAACCTCCTTGGCGTCCTCTTGGGCACCTTGGAGGATTTCGTCGTCAATGCTTGCCATCAAAGAATTGCTTTGAGTTTTGCTTCGAGGGTAGCCTTGGGAGCTGCACCGACCACCTTATCTACCACCTGCCCGTCTTTCATGAAGAGGATGGTGGGGATGTTGCGGATACCGAACTCTGCCACGAGGTCGTCGGCATCTTCCTCAATGTTCACTTTGCCCACGATGGCTTGACCTTCATACTGGTCAGCTAATTCTTGAACGATAGGGCCTACCATGCGGCAGGGACCACACCATGTGGCCCAAAAATCGAGCATCATTGGCTTGCCTTGTGCTACTACTTCGCTGTAATTTGAATCGTTAATCACCATAGTTTTTTGTTGTTTTTAGGGGTTAATAAATATATATATATGTGTTAATTGATTTTTATCTTGATTTCTTCGTGCTCATCGATGTAGCGACTCAGCTTTTTGTCCATCCTCACTTTCACCTTGCGCGACATGAGTGACACGCGGTTGCTGTCGGATGTGTGGATGTTGAAGATGAGGTCGGCCTCACCAGGACTTTCCTTCACAATTTCTGCCAAGTCTTCCACCATCGTGGAGGTCAGCTTGTCGAGTGGAACGTCGAAAGTGATTTTTTTGATGAGTTTGTCTTTCACCTCCGAAAGTAGGTCAACGGTGCGGATGTTCATGTTGTACACCCCTGGACGATAGCGGTTTTGTTCGAATTTCAAGGTGATGTAGAGCGACGCACCTTCCATGAAGAAGTTGCGGTAGGTAACCCAGTCGCGGCCAAAAAGTGCCAATTCACCGTTGCCGACAAAGTCTTCCATCTTGACGATGCCGTAAGGATTTCCGTTCTTCCCTTCGCCCGTGCGGACGGCTGTGACGATGCCTCCAACGGTCACCTCTTCCAGTTTCGAAAGTTGTTCTTTTTGTTCTTCCAACTGGTTCATGTGGGTGTTGCACACGTGCTTCAGCACCACCGAGTATTCATCGAGTGGATGGGCGGAAAGGTAGATGCCCACCAATTCGCGCTCTTTGTTCAAGCGTTCCAGATTGCCCCATTCGGGGATGTTCTTGGGTATCGTCGGGTGTGTGACCGCAATGCTCATACTTCCGAACAGAGACGTTTGTGCTTGGTATTTATCTTGCTGGTAGCTGTTGCCGTAGCGTGCCAACACATCCAGGAATGTTTCGCCCTTCTGTCCTGTGGCAAAGAAAACTTCGCGTTTCATCTCCTTCTCGAAGCAATCGAACGCTCCGGCAACAATCAGGTTTTCAATGTTTTTCTTGTTGCATTGCGACAAGTTCACACGCTCGAAGAAATCGAACACAGATGTAAACACGCCGTTCTTCTCTCGTTCGTCGATGATGGCTTGCACAGCCGACTCCCCCACTCCTTTGATAGCAGCCATGCCGAAACGGATGTCACCATTCACATTGACAGAGAACTTGTGGCGGGACTCGTTGATGTCTGGACCCAAGGTGTTGATGCCCATCTGCTTGCACTCGTCCATCAACTTGCGGATTTCTGTGATGTTGTCGAGCGAACGGCTCATCACCGCTGCCATAAACTGAGCAGGGAAATTCGCTTTCATGTATGCCGTTTGGTAAGCCACCCATGAGTAGCATGTAGCGTGTGACTTGTTGAAGGCATAGGATGCAAACTTCTCCCAGTCAGTCCAAATCTTGTCCAGAATCTTGGGGTCGTGGCCATTCTTCACACCACCTTCGATAAATTGGGGCTTCATCTTATCGACGATGTCCTTTTTCTTCTTACCCATCGCCTTACGTAGGGCATCGCTCTCACCACGAGTGAAGTCGGCCAACTGACGCGAAAGAAGCATCACCTGCTCTTGGTAAACGGTGATACCGTATGTGTCCTTCAGGTATTTTTCCATACAAGGAATATCGTACTCGATGGGCTTCCGTCCCTGCTTTCTATCGATGAAATCGGGAATATAGTCCATCGGGCCTGGGCGATAGAGGGCATTCATGGCAATCAAGTCCTCGAACACAGTAGGCTGGAGTTCACGCAGGTATTTCTGCATTCCAGCCGATTCAAACTGGAAGGTGCCCACGGTGCGTCCGTCGCAATAGAGCTGGTAGGTTGCAGGGTCGGTGATGTCGAACGCGTCCACGTCGATGTCTATGCCAAGACTTTCCTTGATGTTGGCAACGGCTTCTTTTAGTTGAGAAAGCGTTTTCAAACCAAGGAAGTCCATCTTAATCAGTCCTGTCTCCTCGATGACGTGGCCGTCGTACTGGGTGCATCTCAGCTTTTCGCCCGTTTCTTTGTCATCGGCTGTGCTCACAGGCACCCAATCATCGATGGCATCGCGGCAGATAATGGTGCCACAAGCATGAACACCCGTGTTGCGCACGTTGTTCTCCAACATTTGTGCAAACCGCATGGTGTCGCGCAGCAATGGGTCAGGCGAAGTGGCGGCATCCCGCAGCTCGGGCACACATTCGATGGCGTTGGCCAAATTCATCTTCTTCCCATTGGGCAGTCGGTCGGGAATGGCTTTGCAGAGCGCATTCACGGTCGAAAGCGGCACTTTCTGCACACGTGCCACATCCTTAATAGCCAATTTTGTGGCCATCGTTCCGTAGGTGATGATGTGCGCCACTTTTTCCGCACCGTATTTTTCGGTCACCCACTGGAGCACTTTCCCACGTCCGTCGTCGTCGAAGTCGGTATCAATATCGGGCAACGAAATACGGTCGGGGTTCAAGAAACGCTCAAACAGCAGGTCGTATTTTATGGGGTCTATCTTGGTAATGCCAAGGCAATAAGCCACAGCACTTCCAGCTGCAGAACCACGACCAGGTCCCACCCATACGCCTAATTCCTTTCGGGCGGAATTGATGAAGTCTTGTACAATAAGGAAGTAACCAGGAAAGCCCATGGTCTTCATGACGTGCAGTTCAAAGTCCAACAGGGTCTTCACGTCTTCGGGAATGGGGTCTCCATAGAGCCTTTTTGCACCGTCGTAAGTAATCTTTTTCAGATAGTCTGCTTCAAACTTGATGCGGTATAATTTGTCGATTCCACCGAGCTTTTTAATCTTTTTTTCCGCATCTTCCTGCGACAACACTACTTTCCCATTCTCGTCTCTGGTGAACTCGTTGAAGATGTCCTCATCACTGAATTTTTGCCGCCATTCCTCTTCGGTACCGAAGTCTTCGGGAATGGCAAAGAAGGGCATGATGGGAGCGTGGTCGATGCTGTAGGTTTCCACCTTGTCGAGAATCTCGATGGTATTGCTCAATGCTTCAGGTAAGTCTTTGAACACATCGTTCATCTCTTCCTTCGTCTTAAACCACTCCTGTTTGCTGTAGAGCATACGATTGGGGTCGTCCAAGTCCTTGCCAGTGGATAGGCAGAGGAGACGGTCGTGCGCTTCAGCGTTCTCTTCATCTACAAAGTGAGAATCGTTGGTGCAGATAAGTTTAACGCCGTGTTTTCGAGCCAGTTCTATCAGTATGGGTTCTATGGCTTTCTGCTCTTTGAAAGTCTCACGGTTGGCTTTTTGCATGGGGTCTTTCACCTCATGGCGCATCAGCTCGATGTAGAAGTCATCGCCGAAAAGGCTTTTGAACCATTGGATGGATTTCTCAGCCTCTTCAATCTGTCCATTTTTGATGTAGCGAGGTATCTCACCCGCCAGACATGCCGACGAAACTATCAATCCCTCATGGTGCTTCTCGATGGATTTGTGGTCGGTACGAGGACGGTGGTAGTAGCCATCCACCCATGCTTCGCTGACTATCTTCACCAAATTATGGTATCCTACCTCGTTCTTTGCCAATAAGATAAGGTGCCATCCACTTTTGTCGAGCGCATTGTTCTCTTTCGAATGCAGGTCGCGGCGAGCACAATACACCTCACAACCGAAGATAGGTTTGAATTTTTCTTCTTCGGCTTTCTTGCTGTTGACTTTGTTGCAATAGTTGAAAAACTCCTTGATGCCAAACATATTGCCATGGTCGGTTATCGCCATGCCGCGCATTCCGTTCTGGATAGCCTTATCTACCAATTTGGGAATTGCAGCCTGTCCATCAAGGATGCTGTATTGTGTATGTACGTGTAAATGCACGAAATCTTCCATAGTCTGCTATTTTGTTGCAAATATAGTATTTTTTTTCCATTCCTTTTGTTGTTTAATGATTGTTTTTGCCTACCTTTGCAATAATTTAGTATTTGACGATGCCACAGACGCTTACTCAAACACAAACCCAGAGGACAGAACAGCAGTTGCGACTGTCGCTTCAGCAACTTCAACTTGTTAAGCTGCTGGAGATGCCTATTGCCGAATTTGAACAGCAAATTAAAAAGGAGATGATGGATAATCCAGCCTTGGAGGAAGGTGCGAGCAATGCTTACGAAGAAGATGAAAAAAGTGCTGATTCCACCGATGAAATCGACTTAAATGATACAGGCATCGACCCATACAGTGATGTCGATAGCGATGCTGTAGCGAATATTTCTGTGTATAGTGACGATGACCTTCCTGTTTATGCTGCTGGTCATGGAATGGAGGAACGGAGTGAACAGCCAATAAGCGACGGTGGCTCGTTCATCGAGTATTTGGAAGCACAGATGATGAATGAGCACTTGAGCGAGGATGACGAGAAGATTCTAAAGTATTTGATAGGTTCACTGGACAATCGGGGCTTCATCGACCGTCCACTTTCTACGTTGACAGACGAATTGGCTTTCAAAGAATATCTTTATGTGACAGAAAAGGATGTGGAAAGAGTTTTGCATATCCTACAGAGTTTCGACCCTGCGGGAATCGGCGCACGTTCCACACAAGAATGTTTGCTGTTGCAAATAGATAGGCAATTACATCATCGGGAGAAACCTGTGTCGGAACTGAAAGAGAAAGTGCTTCTCTTGGAACGGAAAATCATTGCTGACCATTATGACCTGTTTATTAATAAGAATAAAGAACGGTTGAAGAGTAAGCTCGGTATTTCATCGGTGCAGATTGACGCATTGTTTGAGGATTTCAAGAAACTGAATGTCAATCCAGGGTTTGCCCTGAACGAGTCCTCTTCTTATCGGGTTCAGACACAAATCCCCGATTTCATCGTGGAAACAGACCCTGAAGGAGAGATTGAAATGCGCCTTAATAATGGAGAAGTTCCCCGTCTGCACGTGAGCCATGATTACCTGAACCAAATGAAGACATTTCAGGCTCATCCAGACAAATTGACTCGAAGCGAGAAAGAGGGATTGTTATATACTCGTCAGAAAATAGAGGCAGCGCAAATGTTTATTGAATCGGTCAAGCAACGTCGGCGCACCTTGTACGAGATTATGAAGGCGATTATAGACCTACAACACACCTTCTTCTTGACGAAGGACGAGGATGATAAGGTTCGTTTGGTGATGGAAGATGTGGCCAAACGTGCTGGTTATGATGTATCGACCGTCTCCCGTGTATGTAATTCCAAGTATGCCATGGTGGATGGGCGTATCTATCCGTTGACGGATTTCTTCAAGCTAACTCGGAAGAATGCGGTGGGCGAAGAGATTGATGGTCGTGTGGTGAAGGAGACGCTTCAGGCTATCGTGGATAACGAAGATAAGCTGAATCCGTATTCCGATGACAAGATTGTGGAGTTGATGAAGGAAAAAGGAATCACGTTGGCGCGGCGTACAATCGCCAAGTATCGTGTGGAGATGGGCATTCCAGCCGTCAGCAACCGTCGTGGATAGTAATTGTATAGAAAACTGAACAACGATATGAACACAAGACAACTGATACGAATGGCGAAACTGCTTTCTTCGCTTTTCATGCCATTATACGCTCCGTTGTGGGTGTTCTTTGGGCTGTTTTTGTTTAGCTACCTGAAAATGCTGCCATGGGGATATAAACTCTTCATTCTCGGCATGGTGTATTTGTTTACGGTGTTCATTCCCACCGTTGGCATTAGCTTTATCCGTATTTTTAAGCGATGGACTCGTTTGGAACTCAGCCATCGTGAGCACCGACACATGCCCTACATTGTCACCTTGTTGAGCTATACCGCATGTTTGGTCCTAATGACGAAAATCAACACGGCCATGTTTTTCCGTGGCGTAGTCATGGCAGCCCTTATTTCCCAGATTATATGTATTACCATCAATGCATGGTGGAAGGTGAGTACGCACATGGTAGGCATGGGGGGATTGGTGGGTGCTCTCAACGCATTCAGTATCCTCTTCTTTTATAACCCAGTGTGGCCCTTCTGTGGGTTACTCCTTCTTTCGGGTGCTCTTGGTACCAGTCGTATCATTCTTCGGCAACACACCTTGGCACAGGTGTTGGTAGGCTTTGGTATTGGCTATGTTTGTGCCATGATATTTATATTGATTAGTTGGATGTAAAAATGTTATAATATGAAACCTGTTGTATCAATTATTATGGGCAGCACGTCCGACCTTCCGGTGATGGAAAAAGCTGCCAAGTTCTTCGATGAAATGGAGATTCCGTTCGAAATGAACGCTTTGTCAGCTCACCGTACACCCGATGCTGTGGAGGCTTTTGCTAAAGGAGCAAAGGAACGGGGTATTCAAGTGATTATTGCAGGAGCTGGCATGGCTGCGGCCTTGCCTGGCGTGATTGCTGCCAGCACGACACTCCCAGTCATAGGTGTGCCCGTAAAAGGCAGTACGTTGGATGGCATCGATGCTGTCTATTCTATGCTTCAGATGCCTCCTGGCATTCCTGTGGCGACTGTTGCTATCAATGGCGCCCTCAATGCTGCCATTCTTGCTGTTCAGATGTTGGCTCTTTCTGACGAGGTTCTTGCTGAGAAGTTTGCAACCTATAAGGACGGGCTTCGGAAGAAGATAGAGAAAGCCAACGCTGAGTTGAAAGAGGTGAAGTTCAATTTTAAGTGTAATTAGTTCAAAAACCGAATACCATGTCTTACCAGAGAAGGAAAACCATTTCGGTGAAAGTGGGCAATGTGATGTTGGGTAGCGATTACCCCATTCGTGTGCAGTCGATGGCCAATACCTCGACGATGGACACAGAAGGGTCTGTTGCACAGGCTAAACGTATTGTCGATGCAGGAGGCGAAATCGTTCGTTTTACGACACAAGGACAACGCGAAGCGCTCAACATGGCGAACATCAGTCACGCACTTCGTGAAGTTGGCTATACAGCGCCCTTGGTGGCTGACGTTCATTTCAATGCAGCCGTTGCCGACACCGCAGCCACCATTTGCGAGAAGGTGCGCATCAACCCTGGGAACTACGTTGACCCAGCCCGAACATTCAAGAAATTGGAATACACAGAGGCTGAATATGCCGATGAAATCGGGAAAATCGATGAACGACTGGTTCCTTTCCTACAGATATGTAAGGAACATGGAACGGCCATCCGCATCGGTGTGAACCACGGCTCGTTGAGTGACCGCATTATGTCTCGCTATGGCGATACGCCAGAAGGCATGGTGGAGTCGTGCATGGAGTTTCTCCGTATTTGTGTCCGTGAAAACTTTACGGATGTCGTCATTTCCATTAAAGCAAGTAACACGGTGGTGATGGTTCGCACTGTGCGTTTGTTGGTCGCTCAAATGGAGAAAGAAGGCATGGCGTTCCCTCTCCATTTAGGTGTGACAGAGGCTGGCGAAGGTGAAGATGGACGCATCAAAAGTGCCGTTGGAATCGGAGCTTTGTTGTGTGAAGGCATCGGCGACACCATTCGCGTTTCATTGTCGGAAGCACCAGAAAGAGAGATTCCTGTGGCGAAGAAATTGGTCGATTCCATCGAGGAATGTGCCCATTTACGTGAGGTGGCAAAGGCTCAGATTGTCGATGACACGGTAACCGTGGAGTTCCATGAAAAGGATTGGGAAGACTTGCAACTGAAAGCATCCATGACGGTGGGTGCTCTTTTCATCGACCAGTTGGCGCATCGCCTTGTCATTAAGAATGAAGGATTTTCTGCCGAGCAGTTAAAAGATTTGGCGGACGGAATCCTTCAGGCAGCACGCATTAAGTTTACCAAAACGGAATATATCAGTTGTCCTGGCTGCGGACGTACTCTCTATAATCTGGAAGAAACCATCGCCAAGATACGTGCAGCCGTGAGCCAACGTGCTGCCACAGACAAACGCTTTGCCACACTGAAAATCGGCATCATGGGCTGTATCGTAAATGGCCCAGGAGAGATGGCCGATGCCGATTACGGCTATGTGGGTGCTGGCGTAGGCAAAGTGTCGCTCTACAAGCAGAAGGTCTGTGTGGAGAAGAATATCCCAGAGGCAGACGCAGTGGAACGGCTCATTCAGTTTATAGAAGATGACTTAAATTGACATGTGTATGACAGCTATTATCGGTATATTCGTAGCAGTGGCCAATATTGCTATGAGCGCGATGACCCCAATTTATCCGCTTATTATAGGAGTGTTGATTCTGGCGCTCATCTTATTTGTCGTGATTACGTACAACAGTTTGGTTCAATTGCGCAACAAGGTGAAGGAAGCGTTCTCCACGATGGACGTATATCTGAAAAAGCGATATGACTTGATTCCCAATCTTGTAGATATCGTGAAAGGTTATGCCAAGCATGAGACCGATACGTTGCAGGAAGTGACGAAGATGCGTGTGAATGCACAAAAGGATGATTTAAATGCAGCGATTAACAGCGAGGTGAAGATTGGTGATGCCCTCCAATCGCTGTTGTTGGTGGTGGAGAAATATCCAGAATTGAAGGCTAACACGAACTTCTTGGACTTGCAGGAAAGGCTCTCAAAAATGGAAGAGGAAATCGCTTTCTCGCGCCGCTATTATAATGGCAGCGTGAGGCAGTATAACAACAGTTGTCAGATGTTCCCACTCAATCTGATTGCAGGAATGTTTGGCTTTAAGACACTGCCGATGTATCAGGTGGAGAGTGAACAAGAACGCAAGGTTGTGGATGTAAAATTATAGTCAGATGAAGAAAAGAAGGTTTTTATGGCTGTTTCTGCTCTTGTCTATCACGATGATGGCAAGAGCAGACCGAGGTGGTTTCTATTACCGCCATTTCCATGTGGAAGCGTTCGTGCATAAAAATAATGTGTGGGACATTACCGAGACGATGGATGTTACCTTCACCGAACCGCGCCATGGTCTCTATCGTTACATCCCCACCCGCTTTTGGCTGAAGCACGATGTGTCGAAAAATGCGGATAGCGAACAGCGTGTCTTGGAAGGGCAAGTGGTGCAGGATTGGCGAGATTTCGAGTATCAAAGTACAGTGACGGATGCCAATGTGGAGGGTTGGGAATATACCACCGAAGACAGCGACGATGACAACTTTGTGGTGCGCATCGGTAGTGGTGACCGCGAAGTGATGGGGGAACAACGCTATGTGCTACATTATAAATACACCTATCGTGATGACCGTTACCCCAATTTCGATTACCTCTACCACACCGTTTTAGGCACGGATTTCGACGAATCCATCGAGCATTTCAGCTTCCATATTGTCTTCGAGAAGCCCCTTCCTGCCGACATCCAGAAAAAGATGGAGGTCTATTATGGCGAGTATGGCAAAGATGACAATATCGTGGAAGGTTTGAAGATAAAAGCGACCCGAAAGGACATCACAGGTACGGCAGACAACGTGAAGCCCAACCACGGAGTCACACTCTACGCCCAGCTACCAGCCGATTACTACGAGGATGTGCTGACAACCAACCACACCCTTCATTATGTCTGCTTTGCCCTCACGATTCTGTTCATCCTGTGGGTCGTTTATTCGCTCTTCAAGACCAAACGCGGCCACATCACCAAGGTAATCGAGTTCTATCCGCCTGAAGGCACCAGCAGTGCAGAGGTGGGTGTCATCACCGATGAAAGCGTGGATGAGGTCGATTTAGCCTCCCTCATTCCGTGGCTGGCTGGGCAGGGCTACATCACGATTCGCGA
>JAEEGL011740419.1_pt1 | contig 11415 bp, 8 predicted proteins | sample 9134231 | NCBI WGS metagenome assembly JAEEGL01 (sample SAMN16246548, study PRJNA631951) | gut metagenome | biome: gut microbiome; feature: rumen; material: fiber-attached | host: Bos | place: Iran: Karaj | collected 2018-10
ATATACTAATAGAGTTGTTACTTTATGGTATAGAGCACCTGAATTACTTTTAGGAGAAACTAATTATGGTTTTGCTATTGATGTTTGGAGTATTGGATGTGTATTTAGTGAGTTGTTAAATGGTGTTCCTTTATTTAATGGGAGAACTGATAATGAACAAGTTGAGAAAATATTTGAAAAATGTGGTATACCTAATGAAGATACTTGGAAAGGTGTTACTAAATTAAAATATTGGAAAGATAGATGTCCTAATGCTAATTATACTTTTAATTTAAGAGAAGTTTATAAAGATAATAAAAAAGTTGATGATGTTACTTTTGATTTATTAAGTAAAATGCTTATTTTAGATCCTAGTAAAAGAATTACTGTTAAAGATGCTTTGGAACATAATTTTTTTAAATGTGAACCTTTTATGTGTAAACCTGAAGAATTACCTATTATTGGGGAAGATTCACATGAGTATCAATCTAGGAAAGATTATAAACAAAATAAAATATTAATGGAAGCTAATCGAGGAAATAAAAATTTAATTAATAATATTAATCATATGAATAATCCTAATAATAATAATGGTAATATTGGGAATATTAATATTAATAATAATGCAATGAATAATAATGGTAATAAAGGAAATAATAATAATATGATTATTGGAAAAAATGATTTAGATACTAATAATAATTTTAGAAATGAATTTTTGGGGATTAAAAGGAATCCTGATTAAATTTTTTTTAAATTTTGAAGTTTTGTATATTTAATTTTTAATTAAATTATTATATATTATTATTATATTACTTTTTAAAAAAAAGAGATTTATTAATATTGATATTTAGTTCTTTTTAATATTAAGATTTTTACTAATACATATTATATTTTATTACAAACATATATTAATCTTCATTTATAATAGTTTCATTATTAAAACTAAAATAAATAAAATTTCACATTATAAAATAATAATTTAAAAAAATATTTTTTTTTAACTTAAATTTATATAAATCAAATTTCAGAAAATAAAATATAAAACAATAATTAAAAATCATAAAATATATTAATTAAAAAAAACTTCAACTTTTAAATCATATCAATTTTCTTATTAATTTCATTCAAAATATATTTCAACTCATCCCTATTCATATCCTTTAACAAAAGAGAAATACTATTCATAACCCCAACATTTCTTTCCTGACTTTGCGGTCTATTACCCCTATAATCAAAAGGACCATTTCTATAATTAACTCTATTTTGATTATCATAATAATAATAATCATTATTAACATTTCTATCAGAAGGAGCTTTATTATACATTCCAATATTATCATATTTTTTATCTTGTCTTCTTCTATCATAAACTAAATCTCTTTGATAAGGATTTTTTTTAATATAATCACCTTTATAATTATTTTTTATTTTTTCTCTATTTTCAAAAGATTCAATTTGACTTGCACCTTCTCTATCTTCATCACTTATTTCAATATTATCTAATTTAGATAAAAAAGGAAGATATCTTATTACCATATAACGATATCCTGGTTTTGAACTTATTGGATTTTGTTCTAACCATAATTCTCTTAATTGAGTACATGATGTTAAATATTTTAATTCTCCAAAATCATTTATTAAATTATCTTTTAATGATAATTGTTTTAATTTTGATAAATATTGAAAATCTTTTAATGATTTTATTTGATTTTTACTAAATGTTACACTTGTTAATGATACCATTTCTCTTATTATTGATATATTTTGAAGGTATTGTCCCCACATGTTTAATTGTGTTATTGTGTCTAAATTGTAGTTTTGACATCTTTTTACTATCATTTCTCTAGTTAAAGTTGCCATTTTTTTTTTTTTTAAATATATTTTTTTATTTTATTTTTTTTTATTTTTTTATTTTTTTTTCTTTTTTTGAAATTTAAAATAAAATTATAAATTTATGGAATGTAAAAAAGAAAAAAGTGATTGTAAAAAAAATAGGAAAGATTGTAATAAAATTAATAGTATAAAAAGTATTTCAATTAATCAAAATATTAAAGTTGAATCTATCAATAATATTAGTACAACTGAACCTTCAAATGAGAAATCGATAAATGATTTATATAATTATTTAATAGATTATGTAGTTGAAACAAATAAAAAAATTCAAAAAAATATAAAAGAAATAAATGATATCGAAACACTTTTAGAAAATTATCATAATTCAGAAGATTACAAATCAATAAATAAAAATAAAAAAGAAAATAATTATAAAGAAATAAATAAACAAAATAAAGAAATGATAATGAAATCAATTAATAAAACATCAGAAGAAAGAATGAAAAATTATAAAAGTTTATTTCATAAAATGACAAATGAATTAGATAAAATTCAAGATATAAATATGAAAACTCAAAGAATTGAAAATATAAAAAATCATAATATATTATATCCAAAAGTTATTTTTGATAGAAAAAAATTATTGAAAAGACAACATACTCCGATTGAATTAGAAAGATTAAGAAAACAATATTCATTTCAAAGAAATCTTTTAAAAAAAAGATATAGTTTAAGTTTTCATTGTTCAAAAATGAAAAAAAGAAAATATTCTCCTTTATTAACTAATAATTCTTTAAATAAAAAAATTTATTTAAGAAATGATAAATTAACTCCACTTCAAGTTTATACTACTTCTTCTTTAACTAAACAAAAAACTGTTAAAAAAATTAAAAGACCTATTTCTTCTTCTCCTGATTTTTTAACTGAGAAAATTTTATCTAAATCTAAAAATTATTCTTCTCTTGGTTATATTTCAAGAATTAAAAATAATAGTAAAAAAAATTTTATTCCTTATAAAACTGAAATTAATTCTAAATATAAAATTAATGAAGCTTTAGTTAAAAAATCTTTATCTAATAGAGGAAGTTTTATTAGAAAACAAAATTTATAGATTTTTAAATTATAAAGTAATTATTTTAATAAATTTAATTTTTTCAAAATAAAAAAATAAATTCAAATTAAATTTAATAATAGTATAATAATTTTAAATATAAATAAAATATTTTATAAAAATATAATAAAAAAGATTGAATAGTTTTAATATTAAATATAACTTGTATATTTTACAATAATTAATTTTTACTTTTATTGAATGCTTTATACTACATTTTTAATGCTTTTATATTAATAGAAAATAAATAATATAATTTTATGATAAGAGCTTTAAATTATAAAGGGAAAAATTAGATTATCCCTTTATTTTTAATTTACAATTTTTAATAAGTCTCACTTAAACAGGAAAAATAATATATTATTTTTTTCCTTTTTAATATAAAATAGTTTATAATATGAAATTATTTTATATTATTTTTTTTCTTATATAAATTTAAAAGTTATATCTTAACATGAATAAAAAATCATTTCTATTAAACAATACATATTTCTATTAATTGATATATCTAATATTCTTTTTAATTAAAAAAACTAAATAATAACATTAACAATTAACAGCATTTGGTTTTATTATTTTTCTTATTAGATAAGAAAACACTTTTTCTAACTAAATTTAATTTTTTTGAAGCATCAAAAATAATATTAACCATAACATCATAAATATTAATCCCATTTTTACAAGAAACTTCCATATAACAAATATTTTTTCCCTTAGCATATTTTTCAGCATCTTCACTTTTAACATTCCTATTTTCAATATCATCAATTTTATTTCCAATTAAATAAATAGTAGTACCATTACTTAAATCATCATTATTTCCGTTTCTGGATTCACATATATCATTAACCCATTGATTTAAATCTAAAAAACTTTTTTCATGAGTAATATCAAACATTAGTATAAATGCATCTCCTTTAACATAATATTTTTTTGGTATACTTCTTAATCTTTCTTGTCCTGCAGTATCCCAAACTTCAAGTCTACATATTTTATTATTTATTTTTATTAATGTTTTTTCTACATCAATTCCTAATGTACTTAAAGTATTTGAAGAAAAAGTATTTGAAAAAAATCTTCCTATAAAAGATGTTTTACCCACTCCGGTACTACCTAATAAAAATATTGTCATTAATGAATCTATATTTGGCATATTTTCATTTTTTGGAATATCTAATGGTTCTTTTAATTTAATTATATTATATAATTTGAAATTTTCTTGTTCGAATGTATAATGAAATATATTTAATAAGTCTTCAAAATAATCTAATTTTAATAAAGAAATTTCTATTATTTTTAATTTTGAATATAATTCATTTAATTGATTTAATTCATAACTTCCTACTTCTCTATCAGAATCTAAATCTGTCTTATTTGCTAATAATATTAATTGTTTATTTTCTATTTTTTCATTATAATTTAAATTTTCTTCTTCATTTTTTGGTATTAGAAATTCTAAATATTCTTTTATTGTTTGGAAAGAATTTGATTTTGTTATATCTATCATTAAAATTATTATTTCAGAATTATATAGAATATATTTAGTTTTATCTTTTATATAATTTATATTATCTAAATTTGTTATATAGATATTTAAATATAAAAAATGTTCATTTTTTAATGGTATTATTAAATTTTGTATTGGTTGTTCTATTATTCTTTCGTATTCATTTATATCAATTTCATCATTATTTTCATTTTTTTTATCATTATATTGTGGATTATTAAATTTTTTAATTTCTTTTAATAAAGTTTTTTTTCCTACTCCTGAATTTCCTATTATATTTATTTTATGAAATTTGACAAAATTAAAAAGATCATTTGTATCATTTTCCATTATAATTATATTAAAAAATAAAATGAAAAAAAAAAATAAAAAATATTAAAAAAAAAAAAATTTAAAAATAAGAAAAAAAAACAATTAAATAAAAAAAAATTTAAATTAATATTGATTTTCAATTTGAGATTTTTTTGCTAAATAAGCTAAACTTCCCATTAATTCATTTGTTTTATTAATTTGCAAATTTAATTTTTCTTTTTGTTTAATAATATGATTTTTAAATAAATCAAGTGTATTTTTTATTTTTTCTTTTTGATTAAAAGTTTCAGTATTTAACCAATTATATTTTTTAATTTCATCATGTAAATGAGATAATTCTTTTTGAATAAGCATTTTTTCATTATTTAAATTTTTAGTCTCTTCATGTCTAAATTCAATTTCTTTTTTCATATCATCAACTTCTTTTCTTATTTCTGGCATTAATTGATTAAAATAATATGATTCTCTATTTGCCTTTTCAGATTGAAAAGTTAATCTTTCATTTTCTTTATTTATTCCTTTAGATAAACTTTTAAAATTTGTTTTTGCAATTCTGTTTAATTTAACATAAGTTTCTAAAATATTTACATTATTTTTTAATTCATTTCTTTCAATTGTTTTATCAATTATTTCTTGTTTATGTTTCTCAAATGCATTTTCTTTTACTATATTTATTAAATTTTCCATTGTTTTTATTTGATTATTAAAATTTGTTTGATATGATGTATTATTTTTTGATGATATTGTGTTTGTAAAATTGTTTGAATTATTTGATAATTGTCTTTTTGAATTTTTTTTATTTGTTCTATATGAATAATTATTAGGATTTATATTTTGGAAACTTGATTGTTTCTTTAAATTAAATGATGATTGAGAATGTGTTCTATGAGATAATTTATCTGATGTTATTCTTGCTGAATCTGATAGTAAATCTTCTATTTTTTTGAAATTGTATTTTGGTAATGTTTCTTCCATTTATTTAAAAAAATATTTTTACTATTTTTTTAATTTTTTAAATTATTAAATAATGTTATTTTATTCAGTTTTTTAATTACATATTATTTGTCATTTTATTAATTTTTTTTTAATGAATTAAATTTTTTTATTTATTTTCATTTTAATGGAAAAGAATAATAACACATCTAATAAAAATAATATTTCAAAAGGAAAATATGAAAAGTATATAAATGACATATTCACCTCTGAAAATGAACAAACAATAATAATTCTAATCTCATTTTTAGATTATGAAGATTTACTAAATTTCCAACAATTAAATAAATATATATATTCAATATTAAAAAATAGAAAAATAATAAAGAAATATGCAATATTAGGTTGTATAACAGAAAAAAATAGATTATTATTTTACACATCAAATATTGATATTAATAAAATGAAAGAAACAATATTAAAAGAATTAATCGATTATAATATTCATAATAAATTATATGAAAATATAAAAAAATTATCAAATGAAAAACAAGAAACGGATCAAAAATTAAAAAAAATCTGTTTAGAAATAGAAAAAGATATAACAAGAACTTTTTATACAGAAAAATTTACACAAGGAAATGGAAATGGTATATTACAAAATATATTAAATTCAGTTGCTTTTATAAGACCTGAAATTGGCTATTGTCAAGGTATGAATTTTATTGCAGGAGCTTTAATAAATTTTATAGAAAATGAACAAATTTGTTTTTGGATTTTTTTATCTTTTATAGATGATATAGAATTAAATTTATTATTTTTAAAAAATATGCCTGATTATAATATTAGAATTTTTCAATTGAATTACTATATAAAATTATATTTTCCTGATTTATTTAATCATTTAGAAAAATCTCAAATTAATGCTGATTTATTTTTTTCTAAATGGATTATTACAATTTTTTCAAATTATTTACCTTTTAATGTTTTATATAAAGTTTGGGATATTTTTATTATTGATAAATGGAAAGCAATATTTAAATTTTCAATGATATTTTTATATTTTATGAAAAAGAAATTAATGAAAATGGATTTAAATGCTTTTAGTTTATATTTTAAATCAAATGCTCAAAATTTTAATCAAATGAATTTTAAAGATATAATTCAACAATATAAAAATTATAAAATTACAAATAAAAAATTAAATGAATTAAGAGAAGAATTTTTTATTGAACAAGTTAAACAAAAGTTATATGATCCTAAAAATGCATGGGAAACTGACCAAAATGAATGTATTGAAATATATAATAAAGAATTAAATAATTGTAATAAAAAAGAAGAAGAAATGAAAAATAATCTTTTAAATAAAATTGATAAAATTAATAAAGAATTTATACATGCTAAAAAGAGTTATGAACAGGAACTTCATAAATTAAATAAATTAAAAATCAAATTAGATGTTTTAATAGAAGAAAAAAATGGATATGAAATTGTTATTCATAGAAATAATACACATAAAAATTCAATTCAAGAAGAAGAAAAATTAAAAGATTTTATTATATTAAATAATAATTCTTCTAAAGAAAATAAAAATAAAAAACATAAAAGCTTTAAGAATATTTTTAAAGGGAAAAGTACAGAAGAAAAAATGGAAAGTAAATTAAAAAAAATTAGCAAAGAATTAGATTCTATTAATAATGATTTAATTGAAAATTTTCAATTAGTTGATAGTAAGAAACATAAAGTTGATAAATTAAATAAAAAATTAAACAAATATAAAACTGAATTAAAGAATTTAAATGAAAAATTTTTACTAGAAAAAAAACAATTATTAAAAAATTTATCTGAAAAATTAAAATTAAGTGCCAAATTCGTATTAACAAATAAATATTAAATAATAAAATTTGTATATTATTTTATAAAAAGATATAAAAAATAATCATATTATAAATAAAATGTTTTATATAATTTAAATGTTTACATTTATTTTTTTGATTAATATTTTCTATAAATTAAACTTTTTTTAATATATTTCTTATTTTAGTCAAACAAATAACAATAATTCCCACTTTAATTAAAATATTAAAAATGAATGAATATAAATATCAAATAGAAAAAAATTATATAAAACTATTATAACTCGAATTTATTTTGTGAAAATTAAATTTTAATCCTTCAATAGAAGATATTTTTTTTTGAATTATATATGAAAAAAGTAATGAGTGAATAAATAATATCTATTAATAATAAATAATATATATTTATAAAAACTAAATATTATTATTATTTATATTTATTTCTGTATTCAATGTGATCATATAATTTGATTCAAATAGAAATGATGAATCATAAATTTTCATACATTTTTTACAAAATTTTTTAAATTTTTTAATTAATTGTTTTTTTTTTGAAATATTTTGCTTAATATTATATATGTTATCTTTCATTTCTTCAATTTTTTCATCACAATCATAATTAGGTGTATTAAAAGAATTATTATTATTTCTACTATTTTCAACAGACCTAGATGGTAAATTAATTTTTGTATTTGAATTTGAATTTTTCAATTTAAGATTATGAATATGCTTATTAATTTTATTAAATTGAATTTGTTTTAAATTTAATTTAGGAATAACATTTATTTTTTTTTCTAATGAATAACTATTATCAATATTATTATGGTTAATTAATTTATTATTATCCTCAAAAGTATTTTTATTATTATTTTTTATTTCTTTTATAAATTCTTTTTTAATTTTAGATGTTTCCATATTAATTTTATCAGGAATATGTAAAAATATAGGATTTATATTATTTTTATTATCATTTTCTATTTCAAAACTTTCTGAAATTGTATTTGTTGATAATTCAAAATCTCTAAAAATAATACTTTTATCTTCTTCACTATTATTATCAATATCATTTTCTCTTTCAGTTTCCCAAACAATTCCTTTTTCACTAATTAAATTCTGTGGAGAATTTAATAATTTAACATGTGAAGACATTTTTTCTTTTCCATTTTTTAAATCGATTATTTTTTGCTTTTCTTGATTTAAAGCTTTTAATTCTTTTTGTAACTTTTCTTGAAGAAGAATAGATTCTTTTAAAAAATATTGATCACAAACTTCTCGTAATGTTTTATCTATATAAATTTCTCTATTTTTTTCTTGAATACAATTAAAATTTTTTATTTTTTCTTGATAATTTTTGATATAATTATTTTTTAAATTTATTTGATATGATAATATAAATAAACCATCGTTTAATATTTTTAATTCATTTAATTGATCATCAATTTCATTTTTAAATTTATTATCTAAATCTTCTATTTTTTCTTTTATAATTAATATATTTTCTTTCATTTTTTTATTTTTTTCTGATATACTTTTATTTCTTTCATTAATAGTATTTATTAATAATTTTTTGTTTTGTTTTGAAATTTTACCTTTTATTAGTTCAGTTAAAATACTTTTTAAAGTTAAATTTTTATCTGAAGTATTTAAGATTTTTTCTTTTAAATAATTATTAATTTTAAGTAATTCTCTTATTTTATCAGCATTTTCACTTATTGACATTTTAACTTTTCTTTTTGCTGAAAGTAATGGTTCATAATTTAATATAATATCATCACAAGAACGAAAGGAGGCATTTTGCATTATAATATTTTTTAAAACTAAAAAAAATAAAATATAATATTAAAAATATATTTTTTTGTTTGTGAAAAATTTATAAATATAAAAAATGTTATAAAAAAAGTTAAAAATGTCAAATGAACAAGAAATAAAATTTTCAGATAAAAGAAAAGAATATTCAACATTAATAGAATCAATAATAAAAAAATATTTAGATGGTAAAAATTATAATAAAGAAGAAGTAAAAAAATGGATATGTCAAATGACAGAAGAAATAATAAAAAAATTACAATTAGAAAACAATGATTTTAAAATAATATGTCTGGGTGGAATAATAGAAAAAGGAAAATTATCTCTTCACATATCATCATCTCGTTTAATTGATCCAAGTACAGATGATTGTATAACAATAAAATATGAAAATGAAGAAATGTTTTGTTATATAACATTAATTGGTCTTTTATATTATTTAAAATAAAAAATAATAATAAAAAATTATTTAATTATAATTTTATTATTTATAATTATCTTTTCCATAAACATCATATAATAATTTATTTAAATGTTTAATAAAAGAATTAACTGGAAATCCAACAACATTATAATAATCACCTTCAATTCCTTTAATAAATATTTTTGCACTTGCTTGAATACCAAATCCTCCTGCTTTATCATATGGATCTTTTGTATTTATATAATCATTAATTTCATCTTCTGATATATTATCAAAAATTACATTTGTTGATGTTAAAAATTTTTCTTTTTTTATACAATTAAAATCTTTATTTATTATTCCTATTACCATATATGTATGTACAATTATTTTATTATTTGAATATAATTTAAACCATTCTTTTAATTCATTTTTATCTTTTGGTTTTTCTAATATTTTATTATTAAATTCTATTATTGAATCTGCTGTTATTAATAAATCACATGGATAATTTCTTTGGTTTTTTAAGTAATATTCAAATTTTCCATTACACGTTTCTTCTACATATTTACTTGGAGATATATTGTCTTTTGATATATTTTCTTCAAATTCACTTTTATGAATTTCAAATTTAAATCCTAATTCTGATAATATTTCTTTTCTTCTAGGCGATGAACTTGCTAATATAATATTTTTATTATTAAGAAAAGGAAGCCACCTTGTATACATAAAATTCCCAATAAAAAAAATAAATAAAAAAATAAATAAAAAAAAAATAAAAAAAAAAATTTTAAATAATATAATAATATAAAAAAATTTTTTTTAAATAAAAAATAATAACATTTTCAAAAAAAAAATATGCAAAAAAAAAGAAATCCCAAATTCTCCTCATCACAACCTCCAATATTATTATCTCAAAATAAAATCCAAAAATCAAACGAAGAAGGATTTAAAGGTGATTCAAAAGAATGGTTTTCAGATAACGAATTTTATTCAACTCTCCAAGGAAAAAGTGACATATATCACGAAAAAGATTACTATTTTAATTCTTATTCAACATTCTACATCCATGAAGAAATGTTAAAAGATAAAATAAGAACAGGTTCCTATGAAAAAGCAATATTAACAAATAAAGAACAATTTAATAATAAAATAGTATTAGATATAGGAAGTGGAACAGGAATATTATCAATTTTCGCATGTTTAGCAGGAGCAAGTCACGTATATGCAATTGAATATGCAGACATTGCAGATTATTCAAAAGAAATTATAAAAAAAAATAATTTAGAAAATAAAATTACTATTTTTAAAGAAAAAGTTGAAGAAGTTGAATTACCTTGTGATAAAGTTGATATTATTATAAGTGAATGGATGGGTTATTTTTTATTATATGAATCTATGCTTGATACTGTTTTATTTGCTAGAGATAAATGGTTAAAAAATAATGGTTTAATTTTACCAGATAGAGCTAAAATTTATTTATGTGGTTTAGAAGATAAAAATTATAAATTTAGTAAAATTGATTCTTGGGATAATATTTTTGATTTTGATTTTAGTTTTCTTAAAGGAACTGCTATTAGTGAACCATTAATTGATGTTTGTAATAAAAATAATGTTATTTCTAATTGTAAAAAAGTATTTGATATTAATTTATATAATGTTAAAAAAGAAG
>JAEEGL012356633.1_pt1 | contig 11415 bp, 8 predicted proteins | sample 9134231 | NCBI WGS metagenome assembly JAEEGL01 (sample SAMN16246548, study PRJNA631951) | gut metagenome | biome: gut microbiome; feature: rumen; material: fiber-attached | host: Bos | place: Iran: Karaj | collected 2018-10
AAGTCCCTGTCGCCGCTTACGACGATGGCAACGTCGTAGTTGTCCTTGTAGGCGTGGGCGACCATCTCGCATGCCATGGCGACATCCACTTCCTTCTGCTCCTGCCTGTTGGGGTCGTAGGACTCTCTGGCGATGACGCGGAATCCTAGATATCTCAGACGGTCGTGGGTCCTGTGGGCGGGATCCTCGAGACCGTACGGGGCTCTGGTATCGAAGACGTATGCCGCCTCGAGCCTCCTGTTGCCGGTCAGTTCCTTGCACAGGGTGTACAGGTCCAGTTTGAAATCCTGTCCTATGGAGGAACTCTTGAGTACGTTGCGGTAATCGATGAAGACCATCACTCTGTCGTACGGGCTGTCGGAAAGGAGAGTCATCCTTTCCGCTATGGTATCACTGGATAATGGTTTTTTCCCAGAGATAATTTCTCAGTCCTCAACGCCGTACATGATCCTGGTCAGGCAGCCCGCGAAGTCGGATCCACCGTAACTCCTTCCTGCTATCTCATCCACCAGTCTCTCGATCAGTGAGTTCATTCTCTTGAGTTCGTTGAGTATCTCTTTCTCGTACATCTTTCATCACTTCATATCTGTTGTTCTGTCTGTGTGGTCAAAAGGTTTTGTAAAAGGTTTGGGAACATCAGAGTCCCGAACTCGTCGGTGCCGTAATCAGTACGCCCAGATAGGCAGTGACCATCTGGAACACCCACAGTGCTATGAGGCCTTTGTTCTCCGGGTTCCTGTAGACGCATACGCCCAGGATTATGAAGGGGATGTTGTAGAACACGATGGCGTAGATGATCAGCCAAGGGTCGATGAACCACAGCCAGAATCCGGGGCCGATGACCACCATAATCATGAGTATCGGGAGCAGCAGTATGAGGCAAGCTACATCGGATGTGGTGTCGATGATTGCTGGCAGGGCGGATCTGGATTCGGTCATGGTATTCCTGAAGGAAGCTTAGTGTTTCCTTTCAAGAAAGAGATGCGTTACAGATATTTAGATATACTAATGTTATATATGTTATAATTGTTATTATATGTTTTTTCACGATTAGTATAAAAGAAGAAACAACGATCTCCTAAGAATAATGCTAACATCTAAAAAAGTAAAGTCTGTTCACGTTCAGTTCAGTCATATTGTTCTAAGGTTATGTTGAAAAGTGACAAGTAAGGAGGCAGGAATATATGATGGACCTTAGTAAAAATGAGTTTAGAGGGGACTATGATTCTAATCTTCAAGAAGATATTGACGAATCTTTTTTTATTCCTGCGTTACAAAATTCTTGCAAGTATGATCGGATGGCAGGATACTTTTCATCGGGTTCGTTAGCATTAACTGCAGTTGGTATTGCAGATTTTATTCGTAATAATGGAAAAATGCGCTTATTAACAAGCCCTTACATCAATGCTTCTGACAAAGAGACTTTAAACCAATATGTTACAGACCCCGAAAAATTCAATGAGAAAATTGGAAAAATAATGTCGAGTCAAATAACACAAGAATTCATTGAAAATCAATATACTGAAGCCTTAGGGTGGATGTTAATGAATGGATTCTTAGAGATTCGCATAGTTCTAATCAAGGATGAAAATGGAAATATTCTATCAGCGGAAGATTATGACAACCATAGTTTGTTCCACAATAAAGTAGGTATTCTTTATGACAATTCTGAAAATGTAGTTGTATTTTCAGGATCAATTAATGCAACTGCAAATGCGCATTCACGTAATATTGAACAATTTGATGTGCACTGTAGCTGGTTAGATGACCTTAGCCGTCACATTAGACCTAAGCAAGAAGCGTTTGAGGCATATTGGAATCTTGAAGGAACAAAAGGAACGTCTACAATGGAATTGCCTGCAGCAGTTAGCGAGAGGTGGTTCAAAGAACTTCCTAAAAATGTGGAGGATTTGCAAGTATTACGTGCGAATCCTAAAAAAATACGCCCCCACGATTATCAAATTGATGCCATCAATGCTTGGTTTGATAATGGGTGTAAAGGTTTATTCAATATGGCAACTGGAACGGGAAAGACATATACTGCTATATTTGCGGTAAAAAAACTCCTTAGTCAAATCGATGAAGCTGCGGTAGTAGTTGTATCTGTACCAAATACCCACTTAATAGACGATCCTTGGATTTCATCTATGAGTGCGGTCATTGATACTACCGGTCCAGATGTACAAGTAATAAAAGCAATGGACAGTTCAAAAGTATGGAATCACGAATTAATACAGGCAAAAATGGACTTACGTCTAAAAAAAATTAGACTAATCATGATTTTTACGACGTATGATGCGTTTTGTTCAGAGAAGTTCATTACATTTATTCAGAGTTCAAGAGGAAAGAAAATTTTAGTCGCAGACGAGGTCCATAATGTTGGAAGCGATGAGACACGTAATGGCCTGCTCGAAGAGTACGACTATCGTCTTGGGTTAAGTGCAACTCCGGGGAGATACCTTGACGATGAGGGTACGGATATTATTCAGAATTATTTTGATAAAGAGGTATATACGTTTACATTAGAAAAGGCAATCAATACAATTAATCCAGTAACTGGAAAGACCTTCTTGACACCATACTATTATCATCCTATTTTCGTAAAATTGACTGAAACAGAAATAGAAGCGTATGCTAGTAAATCACTCAGCATTGCGAAATATGGGGATATTGGAAAGTTATCCGAAGATCAAAAGTCAAAAAGACGGGCTATTTTGATCCAGAGAGCTAGGATTCTTCAGGATGCGTCTAATAAGATTGCTGTATTTAGAGAGATGCTACCTGACCTTAAAGAAAATGATGTTTTCAATCATTGTTTGGTCTATTGTGCAAGTGGTAAAGGTGAAAATGACGAGCGTTTTTTGGAAAAGGTAATTTCAATATTAAACGAATCTGGACTTAGATGCAGGAGATTTACTTCTGAAGATAAGGCCGAGATTCGTACGAAGAATCCGTATTCGGACGAAGAAGATCGTAAAACGATTTTGAAAAAGTTTGCAGACGGAACGTTAGACGCGTTGGTCGCAATAAAATGTTTAGACGAGGGCGTGGACGTCCCAGCAACAAAAAATGCGATAATATTAGCAAGTACAAGCAATCCCAGAGAATACATCCAACGTAGAGGAAGAATTTTGAGACGTTTTCCCGGAAAAGAATATGCAATTTTGTATGATTTCTTTGTTGAACCAAGTTCTATTATGAAATACAGGGATGTGGATCAAAGCGTCTTTAATACGGAATATAAACGTTTTAAGGAGTTTGCAGACTTATCGATCAACAGAGATGAAAATTATCAATTGATGCAACAGCTAATCGTAAAAAATAATTTGAAGGTGAATTGATGGAGCTTGAAATAAATGAGCTTGTGAGGGAGAAGATTGAATCCCTGAATATCAGCAATGAAAAGAAAAAAACAATTCGCTTATTATTAGAAAACGAAATAAACTATGGTGATAGCAAAGAAATGCAGAAGCAAAAAGTAGCGGATGCAAAAAGTTCTGTTGAGAGAGGTGTTCGTAATGAAAATTCTTCAAGTTGATATAACCAACTTTAGGCAATATCGCGGACACCACAAGATTGTGATGTCCATTGATCGTAAGAAGCACATTACTGTTATTCAGGGCGATAATGGCCGTGGCAAATCAAACATCATGAACGCCATAACGTGGTGCCTTTATGGTGTGGAACTAATAACATCAAAAGAGAATACTGGATTAAAAATAGTTAATGAGAGGGAAGTATATTCTAACAAAACAGGAAGGACACTTTGTGAAGTATCTGTCACTGTCGGATATAATTCTCCGGCCTATATATTCACACGTTCCCAGGAATTTAGCATTCTTGGTAATGTAATAATGGAACAAACTCCGAAACTCAGAGGTTTTTCGATTACAAAGGAAAAAGGAACTTCACAATTAGGCGATCCAGAATTTTATATCAATGCTGCTTTTATTCCCGAAACATTGAAGAATTTCTTCTTTTTCGATGGTGAAAAGTTGTTTGAGCATTTTCAAGATACACAGAAGCTTAAAGCTTATATCGAGGATCTTTCTCAAATCGAGGTCCTTAACAGGGCACTTATAACTGCAAATGAGGTTAAAAAAGCAATCAGAAACGAACAGAGCAAGGTGGGCGGTGGAGAAACAATACTCGCTGAATATAACGAACTTGAAGTAAAAATAAAGAATAATAAGAGATTGCATGATGATGCTGAAAAAAGAAAAAATGAATTGGAAGATGAAATAGCTCAGAAGGATGAGTTTTTAAGAAGACATTCTAACACTCGGGTAAAGGAACTTCAGGATAAACGGAGAGAGTTAGAGAGTAAGCGTACAAGAGAAAATAAAAGGAAAATTGAAATTGAGACTAAACTAAGGTCCTTCCTTGGGAATCTTATTGCTCCGTTGTACGCGGCAAGAGCATTATCAAAAACAAGAGACATAATTGATGAAAATACTCAAAAAGGTGTTTTACCGCCAAAGATTAAAGACACGTTCCTCAAAGATTTGTTGGAAACCGGAAAGTGTATCTGTGGACGCGATTTGGAAGAAGGATCAGAATGTCGTCGTACTTTAGAAAATCTATTGAGTGAGATGGTGGCTTCAGACATTGCTACAGATGCTGTTGGCGGAAAGTATGTGATTAGTACAATTCTTTCAAAGTTGAATTTTGAAGATGAATACATTAGATTGAGTGAGGATTATGAAGATGCAGATAGGGAATTGGAAGCAATCAAAACCAATCTTGCCGAGGTGTCTGAACAATTATCATCTTTGAATGTTGAAGAAATCAGTAAAGCGGAAAATGAACGGAGTTGTCTGGCAAGAGATCGTGATAACTATGTTGCAGATCTACGTGAGTATTCCAAAGCAATCGCAATAGCTGAAAGAAAAAGAGAGACTCTTAAGCATACTGTTGATGACATCAATAAGAAAAACAAAAGGGCCGGGGAATTGTATCAACAGAAAAATTATATTGAAGAAATTATCGAGAAAATCGAATTTGTTAAACACTCTCTTGTTGAAGATGTTCGTATTCAATTGCAATCAGGGGTAAGAAAATACTATGCGGAGATGGTATCAAAAACTACAGACGATACTATGATTTCCATTCTGGATGTTGGCGGCCACTATAGACTATCTGTTAAGAGTGAGCACAATAATGAGAAGATTGGAAGTCTTTCAGCAGGAGAAAAGCAAGTTCTTGCACTTGCGATGACTGCGGCTATGTACAAAATATGTAAGGTCGATGCACCTGTTCTTATTGATACGCCTATGGGGAGAATATCTGGGGATGCACGTGATAACATATCGAGTTATTTGCCACATTATTTGGAAGATACTCAGTTGATATTTTTGCCAACTGATACAGAATATACCCCAAACGTTCGTGAAAAACTCCTCCCTTACATTGGAAAAGAGTATAGGATAAGGTATGACAACGAGAAGAAAGAATCGGAAGTGATTGATTATGAGTGAAAGGGCGGATGCAAACATTGAAAAGTCTAAATCCGAAATGTATATTGCACTAACAAAAGATCCGAAAAGTTTGTTTTTTGGGTTTAATCAATCAGATCTATATGTGGCTGCGGCAGCAGTTGGATATCATGATAAGAAAAGGGTTCCTCTTTCTGAGAAGCAAGGGTTGTTTCAGGTTCAGAATATGAAGAATCAAGAGGGGTTGTGGATCATTAAATCCATAGGTACAGCAACAAATGGACTTGATTCATTAAAATCGTTGAAAGATGCAGTATCAATATGCTCAGAATATGCAAACCACGGTATCGATGTTCTATATCGCATGTACAAAGATTCTGACAATCTTGTTGTAGAAACAGCCGACATCCTTATGGACATTCATGATTCCCTTCATTGAATGCATCGATGATTGTAAAACTATTTGACACGAATTCGGTAAAACACCGAATTCGTGTTAATTAAGGGAGTAGGCACAGCAATAAAGCTGGGATGTAGACTTATAATTCCAATTTGTATCCTAGGTCTTTGTTGAATTTTCAAGCCTAAATCTGCGGATTGTATAGGTTACATCTCTGTACTAACTATAAACCGCAGATTTAGGGCTCCAAGTAAATATTTAGTAATCGCATTAGATGGCCTTGAATTTGTCTAAGTTTGCCATCCTATAAATTTTGTTATCTTTGTGTTCTTTTCTAAATTTGTATATGATTTCCAAGATTAGTTCTTCATTCCTATCAAGTATGTCATCCGGCGACCATTGTTCATATTCAGCAAGTTTCCTATTCATTTCTAATGAAGATTTTCTATAAATTGGACGTTTTACTGAGTATTCATAATTAGAATTGCCCAAATTATCTTCTTTAGTTAAAAGAGTCATGTTCCCGATCAAATATACATAGTCTTTGTATGTGTCTTTATATTCTAACCATTCTTTATTTTCAAAATTGGGGCGCTCAGGCAATACGTGCTCTAAGGTCATATCGTCTCTTACAGCGAATTCATTATTGTTTACCAATCTTTTTAGGACGAGGCGAGCAATATCATTACGATTGAAGCGATATTTGTGGAGGCTTTTTTCAAATTCCTCGTCGTCCGGCAATTCTTTATCGATTTTATCAAGTATTTCTCTAATACAAACATCGTGTGGGGTTTTATTATCAGATATGCCATTGGCTTGAGGAACAATCATATTCCAAAAAGGTCCCGTCCTTTTTTTGCACACTCTTGTTGCTCTGAAAGCATAACATTCTATTTTCAACAACACCTTCAGAATATCATTATCGTTGTAATCGCTGCGTAGCATCGCAAAGAGGACTGGGGCATATATGGAAAAACCAAGACTGTAAAGATTGGTAATGCATTCCGTTATTTTTGGTGATTTGCTAAATGGGGAGGGTTTGTTCAACGGATCAATCATAAAAGAATAATAATTTGCATATGTGTCTAAATTTCTAATGAATTCGGAAATTTCATTTTCGTTAGTCAATTCATGAGATATTGTTTTGAAAACATTATGAATCGAAACAGTGGGACGTTTACTAATCCAAAAGTAACGGATATAGTCTGTTAGTTTTTTGGGTTCAATTTTAGACTCAAGTTTTAACCATGTCTGTTCTACCAGATGATTCGTATCCCCTTCAGGATTGCATTTGGAAAATGCATAATTCTTGAATAAATCTGCCTGAGTGAGAGTTTTTCCCCTTGCATTTATTGTTTCAAAAACACTGTATGCATCAGCAAAAGTTTTTCTGTCAACATAAAAAACTTCACATTTGTCGAGCAATAAATTAATTATTTCCTCTAGTTTTTTGAATTTACCTTGAGGGTTATCGGATGCTTTGTTGATTTCATTATTTAATTTTTTAATGAAGAATCCGTATGCCGCTTTCATATTTTTTGTAGCAGGAGTGAGTGCCCCATCCCACGAGTGTGCTGGAGAGATTATGTAGTTTCTGAAAAAGTCCTGGTTTTTTGGTGCCACTTTCAATTTTAATTTATCATTGTTTGGGTTGTCAGATATGCTGCCGATACAAGATGCAATTTCGATATTACGGTAATTTTGAGCATCCATACAAGTGACTATCCCATTTTTATCCTTGTATAATTCATCACATATTTGGGATGCCGCTGATAATAGTATAACAGCAGTGGTGATTCTCTGTTGGCCGTCAACAATAAAATTTTCACCTGACTCTTTACTGTGGATTATTATGGGTCCAAGAAGGTATGTGGATATTTTTTTGTTAGGATCGTTATGGCTACGAGAAAAACTCATAAGGTCATCCCAAAACACATCAATCTCTTTATTTTCAGAACACTCCCAAACGTAGTTTCTCTGATAAGCGGGAATGATGTTATACTGGTTAAGTACATCTTTGAACCTCTTTATTCCGCTATCCATGATATCATCCTTCTAGATCATCATTTAGATCATTATAGTTTTCAGTTATTTCGTTTAATAATCTCATTATTGAAGAAGAACGACGATCAATCGTCGTGTTATTGACCCATAAAGAAACTTCATTCTTAACAGACTTCAAATCATATGCCTTATTACGGCAAATGTTACGTATTACAGGTATTCTTAAGAGTAATTTTGAAAAAATATCGCCACGTTCATGGATCGTTCTTTTTCTAAATTCTTGCCCCAGCGGAGATATGGTAACGCTGTATGGGTGATCATCCAGTATCCATACTAAATCCAATAATGCTAGCAATTTGGAGTGTGTTTCCCCATATTTGTACATCGCGGAAGAATTGGGAGATTCACAACCCGGTAATTTAGCACCAATTGATTCAAATGTTTCATTACTTTTGCTAAGAATTGAGAGTTCTGTTATATATGCATCATCAAGATTACTGAACATTGGTATTGATTCTGAACAACATGCTTCATTAGTCGTTGAATCAATCATTTTTAGTAAAGATTGGATAGAGGTTCTACTTAGGGAATCGAGTATGATGTTACTCGCTTGGCGATACAGTTTGGACGGATTTCCATCAAAGATGTATTGAAGATCATATATCTCTACGTTTTTAAATATAAAAACGTAAGATACTTTATAATCTGGCGTAGTGCGATCTAATATGCCTTCCCATATGGAAAGATCTCTTTGTTCTTTATCGATTAATTCAGGAAATGCCCTCATAACCAATGCTCCTTTCGGCTAAAAACTTTAAATCAAGGTATTTTTGCAGATGAGGGGCATCGTCGAGCAGTAGATTAAGTGCGCGAACTGATGCACAAGCACGATCTGTTTTAGCATAATCTTGATTTCTAAGGCAATATTCTTTAAAAGATAATTTTTTGAAAAATGCAGGTTGATTGCACCACCTAGCTAGTTGTGTGTAAACGCCCCTGTATTTGCTTGATTTATAAGTTTCAAATCTCATTATATACGGAAGACAACCAAACCTCATTAAAATGAAGATTCTTTCAAATGTATTTTCCAAGTCAATGATGTCTTTTTCATCTTGCGTGTAATCTCCTTTAATTGCAAATTTAGGATCACACGTATAAGGATCATAGGCGCATAAAAGGTACAATTTCGTTTCTTTTTTACAGTGATCACGCCATATTTTTAGTTGTTTCACAATTATTTTCCTATCCTGAATATGATCGAAAGCAAAAATAAAATCGCCATGATAGTGCGCGGTTGCCAATCTTTTTGCACGAGGCCTATCCAATAGTCTAATGTCGAGTCCTTGTCTGAATTGATATGGTTTGCCTGTTGCATCTAACGAATCAAGTATTGATTCCCAATCACCTTTGTATGCGAAGAAATTATCATCCCAGAGGTAAATTCCTTTTCTAGAAGGATCATAAAACTCAGAGATATCTGAATGTTTTATACATCCCTTTGAGTTGCGATTTACACAGAAGGAACAGCGTCTAATACAGCCGCGAGTAGTGAAACCTATGGAGTAGTTAAGATAGTCGTTGAAATAACTTCTTTTCCAACCGCTATTGATTTTGTATTCTACATATTCATCATACAAATGATAGTCGGGCATTATAAATTCTATTTTTTCATTCAATTTTGGACTTTTATCATCATAAAAACCTGTACCTCCAAACAATAGGATGGTGCGATCAGGTTTGCCATTGAGACCATCATTTATTGTTGTATAAACGTCCCTATGACAAGAAGAGATTGTTTCATTCAGATCGTTCATCAATGATAGGAGTTGATGTGGCATCGATGTAAAATTGAATACCTTGGATACCAGAAGATAGTCATATTGTTTTAAGTCATTTAGTTGTTCAGAGCGATATAGTAATTTTACGTTGAATCCTGGTATTTTTTTGTAATATCCGCTCATCTTCATTTGAGCTAAATTGGGATGACGTGTCCCACTGTTGAGGAGATCGATATCAATCATACCAACGTTAATCATTGCACATCCTGAAGACGTATGATTTACACTGCATAAAGTTTGTTCTATGGCTGAGGCATTAGTCATGTTTTCAATAGAGAATGTAGTACCATATTAATTAATATAATTACGTTATAAATGTTATAATAGTTATTAAAATTAGTAGTCTCAAATGTTTGATTGCCATTCAATCTGTTTTTTACTACCAAGCAATGTAGCTTCTTTGTTCCTTGATTTTTTGTTTAATATTCTTTTAATCTCTCATAATAAAACAAACCTAAAATGTGTAACATACGCACAGGTGCAGGCAATTCACATTTTCATGACGTGGCCCATAAGTCTGCAGGTTTAGGTTTTGTTTGTTCTCTGCTCCATTCCTTCAATTGACCAATCTATGTTTAGTGTCCGGTACAAATATAGCTGCAATTGCCCATACTCTCCTGAATGTCAGTTGAACGTTTGATTTCCGGTTTAGAATACGGTTTTGTCGACCGTACTACCAACGCAGAACCAGAATTCATTCCGCAGTTCCTGACAAACAATCCTTCGCGTAACGAGAAAGTAATCACTGCAATCAAACGCGAGATGATCACATGTGACGAGTTCTGGTTTTCAGTTGCATTTGTCACATATGATGGGGTAAACGTCCTTTTAAATGAGTTCAAAAATCTGAGAGATCGCAACGTAAAGGGAAAGATTCTGGTCTCCCAGTATCAAAACTTTACACAACCAAAAGCATTGGAAAAACTAAGCTCTTTTCCAAACATAGAGGTAAGAATAGTAACCGAAGAACAGATGAAGATGCATTCTAAATGTTACATCTTCAGAAGAAGAAACAGTTATGATCTGATAATCGGAAGTTCTAACCTCACCAATAACGCATTATGCACAAACGGAGAATGGAATCTGAAAGTCAACTCCAGCGAATCCGGAGAAGTAATATCTGACGTACTAAAAGAATTCGAAAAGACTTTTGCCAGCGCTACAAAAATCGATGATGTTTGGATTGAAGGATATGCTCTAATCTATGACGATTTCAAATCATACAGGGACGCAGTCAAGGAAAGAAATCCGAACAATCTTCCAAGTTTTACTGAAAACAGAATCGTTCCCAACAAAATGCAGGTAGAGGCATTATCAAATCTCGATGAGTTGAGAAACGAGGGGAAAGAACGCGCCCTGGTCATATCCGCAACAGGCAGCGGTAAGACCTACCTTTCAGCCTTTGATGCCAAAAAGTATGATGGAAAGTACTTATATCTTGTACATAGGAAACCGATTTTGGAAAAATCAATCAAAAGCTTCCGTGACGTAATCGGTGAAGATGCATCCATTGAAAAATACGATCCATTGAGAAACAATCTAGGTGCCAAATTCCTGTTTTCGACAATCCAGACGATTTCGAAAGACGACGTAAAGAAAAAGAACCCGGCAGATACTTTTGATTACATCATAACCGACGAGGTTCACCACGCGGGAGCCAGCACATACCAGAAAGTAATCAATTACTTCAAGCCGAAATTCTTAGTGGGAATGACCGCAACCCCCGATAGAATGGACG